>Ga0193741_1000141_pt1 | contig 18753 bp, 38 predicted proteins | sample L2s2metaG_FD_143059 | JGI IMG/M metagenome (GOLD analysis project Ga0193741, IMG submission 143059) | Soil microbial communities from a riparian zone of the East river system, Colorado, United States - L2s2 | ecosystem: Environmental > Terrestrial > Soil > Riparian zone | place: USA: East River...
GGGGGTCCTCCACGGGGGCGGCATTGGGTCATCTTAGTTTGTCTATTTCTCATTCCCTTCATTCCAATTCTCATTGTGATTTCTTTTGTCGGATAATTGACACTGGCATTTGTAATTTGATTTTGCCGGGGCATTTCTGCCCCGGCTCATCATTTGCGCTTACGCGATCATTCCCTGTAGAACCTTGATTTCCTGCTTTGCCTTGCGGGTCTTGGCTTTCCGTGTCCTCTGTGCTTTGTTCTTGCTGTCGCATTGTCCGGCGGAGGTGCATGTTGTCGGGTGATTGCAGTTGGCGAGGAATGCACTTGCTGCTTTTACGATCTCTTCGGCTTCTTTGGTGGTGTCGACTTCTTTGCCTTCGATTTGATCGCATAGCCATTCGGCGAATACGAAGAGTGCGACGAGTGCGATTCCGAACAGTACTCCGAAGAGGCTGTTTGCGGCGTACACGTTCATTCCTAGGCTCATTGCCCCGGTGAAGCATTGGACCTTGAACCCGATTCGGTTGGTGCGCTTGGAGAAGTCGTCGCTTCGCATTGTCATTCCCATGACCGCGAGCCCGTCAATCATGAACGGTGTTGCGTAGACTTCGTATCCCTCGCCGCCCATTTTCTCGGCTGAGGTGACGATGTGGATGAATGATCCGGTGAGCGCTCCTACGAAGTAGAGCTTGGTGATTGCCTTCATCATGCTGACCTTGTTCATTGCGGTTTCCTTTCGGCGGTGGTTTGTGTTGCGTGGCGGTGTTTCTTTTCTCCGACCCGGTTCCGGCTTGCGCTTGGCTTGCTGTCCAAGTCGCCCCTATGGTTTCTCCTGTGTGAGGCTTTCTATTTAGTTTTCGCTTTCTCTTTCTAATTACTATTCTACCCTCATTGCTTCGCCATTCGCAAGTTAATTCGAATTCAAATACAAATTTCTTTTGAGCATAACGATAGGGCCCAGTCCATTGACGTGGGCCCTACCTCTAATTCCCCGTGTTACCCGACCGTTTCCGCCGGGAATCTGTTAACTCCAGGGCGGAAATGAGGGTGGTACTAACCTATTGCCACGCGGATTAGTGGCTTTCATCATAGGGTCAGCATCAAATCCGTGCGCCGTACATACGGCCGTCCCCTGGACAATCATCGTCGCGTACAACCCCGACTCTAAAATTTGCTGGTTGATTTCCACGGTGAATGTCAAGCCGTTGGACCTGGCAGTGTCCATTAGCGTGGCAAGTCCTTCGATGGCTTCATATCCTCTGCTCTTGTATTCCACATTTTCTGTAATGTTACTGTTTTCGTCTCTGGTTATGTACCGTATCCGGCTCATACCGTTGAGGAAGTTTCGCGAGCAGTAAAAGCAATAGAGTTTCATGTGGTTGGCACCTCTTGGATTTCGCCGTTGAGTGTGCACATGGTGTGCATTCCCGCTTCGTGGTTGGCGAACGGCACGCGGAGGATTGTCATTCTCCCGCTAGGTGACTGCTCTTCTAGTGGACGGGTGTCTTCTATCTCGACTCCCATCCATGTGATTGGTTCTGGCACGTCGAACACCAGTTCCTCTGTGACGTGGTCAGCATTTCCTACGGTGACGATGAGTTTCATTGGCAATCCGTTCCATTGTCATAGAGCGGGACGGGGACCTGTGTGCACCATGTGACGGTGACTCGTTCCGGCGGTGCTGGCATGGTTGGCGGCGGGGTTGTCGGGTTTCCTCCGCTGTAATCGGCACATGTGGCTAGTGCCAATCCGGCGACGATTCCGCTTGCCATGATGGCGATCGTACCTTTCAGGTTCATGACTTCCTCATTCGGTCGGCGTAGCTTCCGGATGTCTTGGCTTTCAGCGTGCGGTTAGGGTCCGGCAATGGCGTGCCGGGGTCGGTGTCTGAGCCGGGGTTACGTATGTCATCGATGAGCCATACAACATGTTCTAGCGCGTCGCGTATTTCGGCTTTTATCCAGCGGTACACCCGTACTGTGAGCCTCATTTGAGTTCACTCCCCTGTACAATCGTGTTTCGGCCAATGCAATGTAATGCAGTAATAATTATCACAGTCACTACATTTGAACATATGCCAAGCTTTAGTTTCAAAGCACCGTTGGTTGTCCCACTTGTCTATAGTGTATTCACCAGGTTCAACTACCGCAGAACATTGACTGATAGTCTTCTTAACTAGTTTCATCATTCTCCTGTCAGAATCCACGCGAGGATGTCGGACACGTTGCCGTCTTCCGTGATCCCGTACAGTTCCTTGGATTCTTGCGACCACGGATCTTCCATGCCGAACCGTTTCTCATACGGATGAGACGACACCCATTCAACACCGCCGTTGAGGTAGTTCAGGCCAACGTGAGGGCTACTGCGGTAGACAATCCTGCCGTTGTACACATCGCGGTAAAGCCCGGCTCGTTTGGCGCTAGGATCGGAATTCTGCTCAATCGGCGGAGGCGACTGAATAACCGCCCCGGCACTCTCCCACTTCCGCCGCCTCAATGCCTGCAAAGCCGTAGTCATACTAAAAGCCGGAGCAAACCTCACCGCTGGCCACGCTTCCGGCGAGGTTCCCTTCCATTGGCGATATTCGTTGTCAATCCGGGCGAGACTCGCGATGAAATCTGCCGCCTGGAAACCTCGTGCCTTGAAATGCGGACTACGTTCGGCGGCAATGTCCGCGCGGGTGGTGTCATCCCAATACACTCCCGGCTTGAACAGTGTCAGATTCTCTCGCCGTTTGTAATCCCATTCCCCTAGCTTGTTGCTCAACGCCAAACCGGGATGTGGAGTCATAAAGTAGATGGCATCCGTTGCCACCATGGACACATCGGCCATTCCCGCCGGATGAGAGGCTATCGCGTCTAGTAGCTGTGTCCGGCATCCGGAGGTAATACGCGATGCGTAGACAGGATTCCCGTAGATGGGATCACCGACCGACTGGGCAAACTTTCCATAGTCGGAGTTGTATACCAACTTGGCAGCCTTTCCCAACGGCGATGTTTTCCCCACGTCCAACCGTTTCTGATATAGCCCGGCAACCCCGGCCATCGGCGGCGGACAATCACACGGCTCATAGTTCACCCACTGTTGGATTTGTTGCTTTCCACGGTTGTCGAGTCGCTTGACCAATCCTGCCCGTTGCGCCGCTTGGAGTTCATCCCACCAAAACCACCCTTCTGTAGCCATGGGCCGGAGGATTCTGCCTTTACTATCTCTGTGTAGCATGGAGCCGATATATTGATGCTTCGTGCCGTTAGGCATCGCGGGACTCCAGACGTTCCCGTAGGCGAGACATAAGTCTCCCGCCTTAGTAACAGGCAATCCGGTGCCTCGCGTGTATTTCCCGTGCAGAAGACAGGGCAGCTTGGCAATGATGGAAGGATAGGCGGAATTGATATCATATTCGTGACTCTCTCCCGGAATGATGCCGTGAATGAACTGCTCAAACCATCCGCCGAAATAGCTCATTCTCGCGGCTTCTAGAAACCAGTCGGGGACACCTCCGGCGATGGTCTCCAAACGTGTTGGCACGCCTTCATTCTTGAGCCATGCTTGGGCAGCCTGCCCTGGCCCGAACCACTTAGATGCCGACAGATGAATCCCAATGCCGTGAAAGCCCACGTCCAATGTGTGCATCACCCGAGACAGAACCGTGTTCTCCAAACGGTTGTACATCATCATATCGTCGTCCAGTACAGCCGTACTTCTTTTCTTCTTCCCTGACTCAATGAGTGCGTATTCTTCCGCAGTTACTACGGCGGTACCTTCGGCCCATCCCGCCGGATTGATGACAGTGAGGAAAGACGACTGAAAAAACGAGCCCACATCACACACATACATCCACGGCTTGTGTTTGCATTTACAGGTAGGGACGGGGCAGTCACATGTCTTCGGCCGAATCCTCAACCGCTTCATTGCCAGGGTGTCGAATTGCCATCCGTCGTATTCCACGGGATGAGGTGACTTCCCCGGAATTCGATGCTTACGAAGGGCATACCCTTCCTTAGTGAGAAGCATCCATGCCCTATCCTCGGGCAAGGTTCGGAACATTTGAGTGAAGTCATACCCGAGGAAAAATCCAACGTAGGCAGTACCCGGCCGGTACTGGCTATAGAGATGTAGGAAGCAATCCGACCATCTAAGGCCATTTGCATCCGCAATCTGCTTATCACCCACTCCGAAAAGAACGTATTTGTGCTGCCCATTGACTGTCATTCCCTCCCCATCGACGCCGACGAACTGAACGGGTGTCTCGGATTTGCGGGGATGATGCGAACGGCCAGACCATCCTCTAGTGGTACAAGAGGAAGTGATATGTTTCGGGGTCTTCACGAATCGCATCTAGAATATCCTCATCGTCGGCGTCTAATGCCCATCGCATATTTGCGAGGCTTGGCGGTTTCTCTCGGATAGCCCGGTCAGATTTTTCTTTGTCCCATCGTGGCCGATCGCCGAACAGTTCTCGTTTCCGTTGCTCAATTTTGTTGGTGAGCCGGGTACGTTCGGCGTTGTATTTCTGGTATTTGTTGGGGTCATATGAGCTGGGTCGTTCTGGTGTGTTTGCGTGCCCTCTCGCTCGTGATAGTGACGTTCCCGCCTCGTAGTCGGCTTGTGTGAGTCCGGCTTTCTCGATGCGTGCTCGATAGGCAGGGCTGAGGGAATTCCATCCCTTGCGAGCCATTATGCCGCCCTAAAACAGTGGTTCGGCCGGGGTTATGGCGGTGGGTATACCTCTGTATTCGGCATAGGTGAGATGGCGCTTGACCGCCGGTATCTGCCAGCATTGCTCACAGATAACCAGTAGGTCACCCTTCTTTTCACCCTCTAGGTACAGCTGACCGCGCTCATTCAGATCAGCTTTGTGTCCGCATGTCAGCTCAACCCATCGGCCCTTGTCGGCAATCCACTCTCTGAGCCAACTAGGTTTCGGCCGGAATGCAGCCGAATCCCGGGAATGTGGCGCATTCCCGGGATTCTGCGACGGACGGCGGAGTTGCACTAGGACTTCTTGACCTCGACGCGGAAGTCTTTGAAGTCGTTGCCCTTCTTGGACGGAATGAACTTGATCAGGGTGAGGCGCACCCATTGGCCGGAGTCCACCTCTTTCATAGCCTCATCGAGCTTACCGGAAGTGTTGACGGCGTACAGCACGCCATCGCGGCCCCGGAACGTGAAGAGGTCGAAGCGGTTGATGCCTTCCGGGTGGTCTTTGTCCACGGGAACGGTGTGCTCAATGGTGATTCGAGCCTGATACTGGCCGATGAAGACGTCCCCGACAGTGTCGAAGAGAACGTGAGTCGGAGACTCTTCGGCGACAGTCTCAAACTCCCAGTCTTCCGGGGCAGTCGAAATCAAGTCCATGTCATCCGGCATGACTTCTCCGGCCATTTCCTGGGGGTCGACGACGGTTTGGGTTCTCGGCTTTGCCATGGCATTTCCCTTTCATTGCAGTCATTCCCGAACCGGTTCGGGAGCCTATGCTTAGCTTACCAGTTAACTAATGCTAGTCAATTTCTAGTATTCCCCGGCAATGACACAAGCATTACACGCGTACTGGAATCACATAACACGTGTACTGTGAGTATGCCCTGGTCAGAGTGTGTATGTGGTACGATCGTACTGTAAACGAAGAGTCGAGGTAGGTGCGCCATGTGACCTCATTCAGTACAGGCATACTGTTTAGACACCAACGGAACCGGGGCGCAGAATGGTCGGGAATTTCACCTCTGATATGGCGCACTCCTTTGACGGTGGGGAGTGTTCGGAGGTCTTTCGCTCGATAGTTCTGCGCCCCACCAACCAGAAAGAAACAGCCATGACAAAAACTTTCCCTCAAAGAGTCCGGGAAGTTGCCGCGATTCCAGAGCAATTGGAGCGGGTATCCCGTGACATCACCGGGATTCTCGTCGCCGTAACGCTTCTGTCCATGCTCGCCGTTGCACTGGCTTTCGTCGCGATTGGGGTTGCTTCCCGTGGCAATTGACATGAGTGCGGCCAAAGCTCCGCCGAAGCGCACACGGAAGACGCCGGAACCTCCGCCGCCCGCCACCCCTGAAAAGCCGTTGCAAGCCGCACGCATTGAGGGATTGATGGGCTTGGCCTCATTGGTGCAAGGCGGATGCCTCATAGCCGGACTGCACGCCGACGCTATGACAATCGGCAAGTTCTTTCCACCCGTCGCCGTGGAAGTGGCAAAGATTGCCGACGACAACGACAGCATTGCCAAGCCCATTGACTTTCTTATCAAGGTGGGACCATACGCCGGTCTGTTGATGGCGTTACAGCCGCTCGTGCTACAGCTGCTCGCCAACCACAAGGTGATTGACGCCACAAAGGCGGTTGGGCAAGGCATCGTCCCGCCGGAGGTGCTGGAAGCACAGATGAAAGCGGAAATCATGCGCATGCAGGCCGAAGCCATGCAAGCGCAGCAACAGGCCATCAATGACGCCAATGAGGCGGCGGAAGCGTACGCCAAGCTTGTTGCGCCTCAACAGGATACGGCGACGACGTGACAATGCCGGTATTCCGCAGCGACTTGACGTCATTCCAGCGACCAGACGGATTGACTGTCATTCAGCGGCTAGCGTTTTGCCGGGATCATTTCCCCTACAAAGCCGGAGAGCATGCCGTCTTCGGTGGACCGTCCACGCGAGGAAAGACCACTCTTGCGTTCGATTTGCTGCAATGGGTTGCCACGCCAGAGTTCCCCGCCTATCTGGCAGTGTCCAAACCACAAGACCCCGTGACACGGCAACGTGGGGCGGCATTGGGATATCGCTTTGTTGATGACTGGCCACCGTCACCGAAATTGGCCGAACTGATGGGCGGAAAGAAACCGGCCGGTTACATCGTCTGGACAGCGTTCGGCGACTTGGACAAAGACATGGACCGTTGCGCCCAAGTCACCGGAAAGCTATTGATGGACCGGTACGCTCACGGGGCATCCGCCAGAAATAAGGGCGGAATCCTGGTGATGGACGACACCATGGTTAAAGCTAAAATCATGGGCTTGGACCGGGAAATGGTAACGATCCTCGCCATGGCCGGGGCAATGAAACTAGGGTTGTGGATTTTCGTACAGAAGCCAACCGACTCCGGCCGGACGACGACATGGGGATACGAACAAGCAACTCATCTGTTCTTTACCAAAGGTGGGGATGAGAGAATGCTCCGCCGGTATGTGGAAATCCTTGGAGAGAATGGCCCGATTGCCAAAAAGGTTATTCCGACCTTGCAGCCATACCAATTCCTGTACGTCCATCAGGTCGAGGGATGGATGTGCATTGTGGAGGCAAAGCCATGAGAGAACACGAACCTTGGTGCCGGATGAAACTGGTTAACCACACCGATCCGGCGAAACGGCTTTGCGATCACTACAATCTTCACAAGATTGGTGCAGGCTTCAACAGTATCGGGAAATGGTTCGCTGTCCGTCTCATCGACGGTGACAGCGACGGGGTTCTCTACGATGACAAGCTTTCTGCCGTGACACACCAGCATCATAACGAAACGTATTACACGTTCATCAAAATCATTCCGCCGAGCATGAACGTGTGCGAGGCGGAGGTGGCGCTGGCAACGGCGAGAAAGCTGTATGACGCCGGATTGAGAATGGCCGATCCCGACCATAAGCACGGCGGGATGGACGTTATCAAACGGCTCACGGTGGAAGACGCTCTAGCACAAGGGCGAGGCGTCAACACTAATCTGATAATGCCTTGGGAGGCATGAGAAAATGACCCAACCTGTAATGCAGGCTGCGCCCAATGGTGGCGCTGCGCCCGGCGGCAAGAATGCTCCGCCGCCGCCCCGCCCGTACCCGTTCCCCGTTGGGGTCTACGAGTCAGGCACACAGGATTACGACAATGTCGCGACGATGGCGGCAACGCCTACCCAAATGCCAATCTGGAATGTGTCGCCTACCGGATGGCTACGCGGCTTGTGGTTCTCGTTCACGATGGTGACGGCAGGCAATGCCGCCACGGTCGTGTTCAACCCCGACTCAACGGCGGGTGGATTCTGCGGCGTGCAGAAAGTCACTCTGTTCGACTTGGGCGGTGAAGCGGTCATCACCTTCGCTGGGTATGAATGGCTCATCTCGAACAAGTTCGGCGGATACTTCGACGTCGGTGACCCGCGAGCCGACATCACTTTTGCCCAAACGGCAGGCGTCGGGGCGGGATTGGGTGGAAGCTTTCATCACATGCTTTACCTTCCGCTGGAAGCGGTTGCCCGCGATGGCCTTGGCGTCGTCCAGAACGAATCCAAGCCGGGCTGGAAAGTGGAGCTGTGGATGGATTCCACGGCGCAAACCTATTCGACCGCCCCGACAACGCCCGGCCAAATGCGGGTACGCGGATTCCCGGACTCGTACACTGAGCCTTCCGCCGCCGCCCCGAATGGTCGTCCGTTCGCTCAGACTCCGCCGCTTCCCGGCACACTCCAGTACTGGAAGTCGGAGAACGACGGAAAGCCCGCCGGTAACGCCAAGTTCGATCTCACCAACGGCGTCGGTTTCCCCATTCGGAATATCTTCTACTACGCACGCGGTGCGGCGGATTCGCTGCGTGCAACGGGTGATACCAACTGGCCCGACCCGGCGACGTTGCTTCTCGGTAACGTCAACTACTTCACCCGCTCCAAGCTGTTGTGGATTAGCAAGATGAGCCGTTCCTATGGCCTGTCTTCGCTGGGCGCAACGGTTCCGGCGGTTGACACGGCACAGGGACGGGAAACCGGCGTGTTCCCTGTGTGGTTCACTGCCGACCTCACGTCAAAGCCGGGCGATGAACTTCGGTTCCGGTACCTTGACACGCAAGTCAACTCTCTCATCCGCCTTACCGGCTCCAATGGTGCGGCGCTTACCATGTTCGCTCTGACGAACTGGCTAGCGACCCCGTCAAAGAACCGGTATGCCTTGATTTCCGGAAGCGGTGCGTGAAATGACCCTGCCAACCGATCCCCGCCCGGCGTTCGACGATCAAGATCTTCCGGCTCGCGTGCCTGGCCAGGAGCTTGATCAAGGATCTTCATTCGGCCGGCACGAGGCCCAAGATCCACTCAATGAGCGGGTTGATGACGCACGACCCGTTGACGTCGCGTCCAATGACGACGATGACTTCAACCCCGACGATTTCGTCTACGTCAACGTCGGCGGCAAGGTCCGTGCCATTCCCAAGGCATCAGTCGAGGATGAGCCGGAAACGGCAACGCAGAACATCCCTAAGGCGGCAATGGTCGAGGTGGTCGACCCGCATTTCTACGCATGGCTGGCCAACGGCGAAGTCATCCGCGTCAAGCAATCCGACCTCCCCGCCGCCGCCGGAGCCAGTGCACCGTTCGGGCATTGGCAAGTCGACAACAAGGTTTTCCAGATCGTCAACGTGTACCCCGTGGAAGACATCGTGAAGGGTGACAACGCATGAACAAGAAGGCCATCATCACCGCAATCATCACGGCGGTTATCGTCCTGATGATTTCTCCCCGACTCCGCGCACTTCCCGGCGTCAACAAGCTTCCCACCATCTAAGGCGGCGGAAATGGCAGCGTCTACCGGTTTCATCCTTGCTGCGGCGGGAATAGCCGCTGCCAATGAAGCCATCTTTGCCCCGGCGGCGGCAAACAAGCCACTGTGGGTTGACTTCAACTGGCGCATCATCCCGGCAACGGCCATCGCAGCCTTGTCCCTAGCGGCATTGGAGCAAATCTCTGAGCCGCTAGGGAAGGGGCTGGCAATGCTGGCATTGCTAGCAGTGTTCATCCGGCCGATGGGCAATGCGCCGTCTCCTGTCGAAAACGCGTCCAAGCTTTTGGGGCTGAAATGACACTAGTACAAAAATGGATGCTGGGATTGATCGCCCTAGGGGCGGGATACCTGGTAGTCACCAATCCGAATGGTTTCTACAAGGCAGCAACGGGATTCCGGAACCTCACGGCAGGCTCCATCGTTGATGTGACAACGGGTGGTAAGGGCGGCATCTAATGGCCGGACAGCAACTGACCGGCTTGACGGGACTCGCCGGATATCAGGTAATGATCGACGAGGATTCTCAAGCGTCGCCCGAGGAACGGATGGGGGAATCGGCCAACCCTAAGCACGGTGAAGGCACGACAACTCACCCCTACCCCTACATGTCCAACCAAGGGCAAACGGGCGCACATGGCCCGTACGGGCCGGAGAATCAGCTACTAGGCGATGAGCAATGGTTCATCGAACCGGCGGGACATTGGTCGGAAGATCCGTACATGGATCAAACGCCGTCTCGCCGTGCCGGTCCATGGCCGAAGGGAATTGCTTCCGGTCCAGTGCCGAGCGAAGGGCCGGATGACATCGCCAATCAACTCCGGCAGTCATACGCCATCCACCAAATCGACACACGTGCCGGTATGAAGTCGCTTCACTCGCAGTTGGGTGATGCCACCAATGACACGTGGGAATCCTTCGAACTGAACAGCCCCGGCCACTCGGAGTTGACGCGTCTGCCGAAACAGGCGATGTCGTCGGGGTTCATGTGGGGTACCCGTGACCGCACTCAGTCAATGGCACGCCAAAATGAACACGGTTTCGACACGGCTCACATGTGGCGACGGTGGGCAACGGGAGCAATCCCCGGCAACACGATGTGGATGCGCCCCGGCGGAAGGCCATTGGCCAAATCACTTGCCGGTCCGTCTCGCCCGGCGGTCGGCGTGGATTCCCCATTCCACGGCGACGACCTAGGACAATCATTCGGCATTGACGGGGCAATGCTGCAAAACATCCCGACCGAATACGCTCCACCGCCGGTAGTCGCACTCGCCCCACAGTTGACGTGGGATGAGTCCAACGCTCCCAGTGTGGAGTTTTACTGATGGCCGGGCTGGAAGGATCGTTCGATACGCCAGTCGGCAATGTGCCGAAGAAAGCGGCGTTGATTGTCGGCGGCGGATTGGCGTTGCTGCTCGCGGTCATGTACTACCGGGGCAAGCAAAACGAACCGTCGTCGGCGGGAGCTAGCACGGAAATCAATCCCGCAACGGGATACGTGTACGGCTCTGCGGAGGATGCGGCGGCAATGGCTGCACAAGCCGGATACATTACCGGCGGAATGATGGGCGGAGGTGGCGGAGGTGGCGGCGGGGATGACACCCATATCCCCGGAACGGGTTTCGTCACCAACGCTCAATGGTCCCAAGCGGTCATCGCGGCGCTCACCAATACCGGCATTGTTCAAGACCCGGCGGCATTGTCCGTCGCACTCGGAAAGTACCTTGCCGGACAGCCGGTAGGCGACAACACCACGGCACGATCGTTGATAGAGCAGGCGATCGCGGTTGAGGGATTGCCGCCGAATGCCGGGCCTAACGGCTATCCGCCATCCATCAACACGCAGAATCCGGCGGTAGATCCTCCGGCCACTCCGCCGCCACCTACGGCGACAACGGCTCTAGTGCCAGCAAACGCCAATCTCTACTACGCGTTGCCTGCGATCGGACAACAGAACGGCATTGCGTATGACATCAACATCATGCGAACGCTGAACCCCGGTATCGACGGCAAAATCGAATGGCCGTTCATGGGACCGGCAATCGGTAAGACGCCGGTATTCCTTACGGCGCAAACGGTCAGAATCCGATAGGGAGCAAACGAATGTCTTGGAAATCCATTCTCAAGCCGGAAGCATCGGTAACCGCCGGACTGGCAACAGCCATCGGCGTGTTTGGCGTCTATCAGCTCAATGTGGGAAACGTGGCGATGGCACAAGCAACGCCGTCGAACCATCCGGTTCTGGAGTCCTCCCGCAAGAAAGCCGGATACATGGCAATGGCGCTCGTCGCCGGAATGGTGCTACTGACCAAAGATGCCAACATTGGCATCGTCGGCGGCGGGACCATCATCGCAATGGAATTGGCCTACCGGCACGGCATCATGGCCGAACCGATGACCGGCAAAATCCAGAACCCGAACCCGAACACCGTCTACGAACCGGCGGAGAACGTCGTTGCGTTCCCCTTCCAGGGTGCGACGGGCTAAGCCATGGCAATCAATGGGCGAGCATTGACCGCCGTTGCTGTCGGAACCATATTCGTATGGTCTGGCATCAAAGGGTGGTCAATTCTCGCAACCATTGGCAGCGTGATACAAGGCAAAGCTCCAACCCCTACAGACGTTGCACCGCTCCTAGTCCCCGGCTATGTGCCGGGAACCACGCCTGACGACGGTTCGCAGATTTCGGCCACTCCCGGCGGGCAAGGGGCGGCAATCGCGGCCGAAGGGCAGAAATGGGTAGGCCATCCATACCGGTATGGCGGGTCACCGGGAATGGATGGGAGAGGTTTCTGGGACTGTAGTTCGTTCTGTAACTTTATCTACGGAATAAAGTTCAACCTGCCAATCCCCGGCTATGCGCCCGGCAAATACCGGGGCAACGTCCACGGACCGCCAACGATGGCGTGGAATGTCTGGCCAGGACTCACAAAGGTCAGTCGTGAGCAGGTCCAAGCCGGGGACGTCATCCTATGGGTTGGCCACATGGGGATAGCCATCTCCAACAGTCACATGGTGCATGCCCCAAATCCCAAGCGTGGCACCGTAATTGACCGCATCGAGGTCGAGGGTAAGCCGGTCAGAATGGGGCGGTACACGTGAAAGAGGTGAGTGGGGTAGGGATTGCCGCCGTAGGGATCGGCAGTGTTCTCGTGTATGCCGGTATCAAAGGATATTCCGTTCTGGCCGTGCTGGAAAACCTGGTGACGGGAAAGCCTATTACGTCGGGGGCTAAGATGGTGCAAAAGCTTACAACGCCTGGTGTGGTAACGGGTGCGTCGGGTGGGGCGACGGGCGGGGCGGACTCATCCGGCGTTGGGTCTGCCCCTACCGGCGACAACCAAGCAATAGGGCAACCACTTGCCGCCGCCTACGGATGGACCGGCAACGAATGGAATGCTCTGGTCACCTTGTGGAATAAGGAATCCAATTGGCGCAACCGTGCGAAGAATCCTTCCTCGGGTGCGTACGGGATACCGCAAGCGTTGCCGCACACGAAAATGCCCAAGGCGGCATGGCCGGAATCCGCCGGAGGTGCATCCGACGCACGTGCACAAATTGAGTGGGGATTGAGATATATCAAGGATCGCTACGGAAGTCCTTCCGCAGCGTTGGCTTTCCACTTGAGAAACAACTGGTATTAGCGATGGCTGACATTCTCGACTGGAATTACAACTCACATACTGGGGCGGTAATGCATCTACCGTCCGTCCAATCCGCCGTCATCCGCTCCATGGGTTTAGGATGGCACGGGCCATTCAACACGAAAGAAGACGCACTAGCGTTCTACACCAACAACAAAGACGCCAACCCCGGATGGAAAGCTCCCGCCGGATGGGCCGACAATCTGAAGAATGCCGCCAAGCTTCCCGGTGAAACTGTCGGCAATGCTGTCGCCGATCAGCTGGGACAACTGAACCTTGGTGCGTGGTTCATCCGAATCGGTGAGGTACTACTGGGAATCGTGCTTATCGGTGTGGGGCTGGCGAAACTGACCGGGGCAACCAACGCAATATCCAAGATAGCTAAGGTGGCGATTCCAGGATGACGTCAACAATTCCCATCCCGCCGGTAACCGATGACATCCCCAATCTGCCGGTAGTCATCAAAAACTGGTCAGACGGATATGTGAAGCCGAAAGGCATCTCCCACACCGTACTGACCACCTACACTCTCGACCCTGCCAACGCCGACACGCGGCGGGTACAGATTGCCGCCTACGAGCCGAACCGTAAACGGTTGGTCATTGAGGTCGTTGATGCTGCGGTGATGCTGCTCACCGATCAGCCGAACACGTCGCCGGAAGCGTCCACTGTCGCCGTACCGGGAACGGGCCGCTATCTCCCGCCGTCCGTCTATGAGCGGGTGTTCTACGGTCCGGATGTGTTCTGGCTGAACACAGTGACGGCGGCAACGCGGGTCACGGTTACGAAAGAATACTGCTAATGGCAAGGGTTTCTTTGCGGGACAGTGCAGTCATCATTCTCGACTCCAACGGGGCGGGAACGGCAAGGCTCGGCCCATTGACCGCTAGAGAAACCTGGTACCCGTCCAACGTGTCGATAAAGACCACGTTCCCCGGCGTGCAACTCGGCCCCACATTGGAATCGGAATGCGACATCTTTATGGGTGCGACGGCGTCGCCGGAAAACTTTCGTGACAAGTCGTATCAAGGCTCATCGGGTGACGCGACGGGTGCACTGTCCGCCGACAAAATGATAAAGGGGCAATACATTTGGGCTAAATGGAGTCGTGGTGACGCCGGAATGCAGGCAACGGTGACAGTGACGGGAATGAAGGATGTCTGATCTACCTCCGCCGCAATCGCGGGAATCGCTGGGCACAACCTTTAAAAGGTTGGTGCGTCAGCTCATTTTTCCGTCCAATGCCAGAACCGGTGAATCCCGGATCGTCGTCGGGGCGGACACACCGCCGGAACTACAGGCATATGGCGTCATCGTTGCCTTGTTGTTCTACGTGACAGACGTGGCAACGGGGTTGGAGATCGGCTATTTCTTTATCGGCCAATCCAACACCATGGACATCGGGAATCAGAAAGATTTGCTTTTCGGCAACGTCGCCTATCCGACACCTGGTGACCCGTCATCGCCAGGAATGGTCGATGTGAAGACGAATCATCAGATTGAGCTGTTTCACCATCCTGTCATTGGCCAGGGATACACCATATTCAAAGACAGCAAAATCCGCGTCAACTCCAGTGTTCCAGCATTGGAGTTGTTCAACGCATTGACTTTCTTCCAAGGCGGGCAAACACAGTTCAACGGGTCAGATGTATTCTTCCAAGGGGATGATGTTTGGTTTGGCAATGGTGTCGCCCATCAGGTGACGATGGACGATGACACTATCTTTTGGCTACATGGTGCCATTGTTACCACCTCGACCGCCTCAATAGAAGCCGATGGCACGCTCAACCAAAGCTTTACCCTCGCCTCGAATGTTCTCATCACGAACACCAGCATGAACATTGTCAAGAAACTGACTGGTACCCGAATGAGAGTCAGAGTTGAGGGAACCGCATTCTTAGCGGCGGGAGCGGCTATCGGCACCAAGTTCGGAGTCCGCATCAACGGCGTGGACTATGACGTTGGCAGACACTTCTACAACTTTGCCGCCGATCACCGTCACTGGGGAATGACACGGACTCTCCCCGCAATTGCCGCCGGAAGCTACACCTGTCAAGCATACTTCCGCATTGACGCCATTGGCCGCACTGTCACCATCAACGCCGACGACGTCTTCTATATGCGGTGGGAAGAAATCTACTAGCTGTAGGGATCGGCCCTACAGCAGTAACCGAAAGGAAGCAATGACAATGAGCTCTATCCGTATCACGCATCCGGAGAACGTTGACGCCGGAGTGGTCAAGGTTCCGGCCCCTCGCCCGCCGCACACCTTCGAAGAGGTGTACGGCGTGGAAGGCTACGTTCTCGCGGCGGATGGCGATGATGCCGCCGTTACCACGGAAATGCCGAACCACCTCCGCGCACTTGTCGCCAACGCCATTGCGGCGGGCAAGGTTGATGCCGAGTGAACCTGACCGAAATTACCGGTCTGGTGACCGCGCTCACCGCAATGCTTATTGCGGTGGGCGGGGTTCTCGCTCACATCCGAACATTGCGAGAAGTCAAAGCCGGTAATGAATTAACCGGTGAGGTTCATCAGCAACTAAATTCCGCTAAGCATGCGGCGGATAGATACCAACAGGATCTACGAACGGCATTGCAAGATGCCGGGGTTTCGATCCCCAATGACGACAGTTTGGAGCAACACGGCGATGCCATACACGAAGAAAAAAGATGGTGAGAACTGGCAAGTTGTCAACACCGAAACCGATGAGGTGAAGGCAACCCACGAACCGCCGGATGCCGAAGAGAAAGCCGATCGGCAAATCAAACTCTTGCACGAAATTGAGAACGACTCTCAATGGGATGAGGATGAAGACTGATGGCCGATGAGCTGACCGCCGAAGCGAAGGCTGAGATTGCCGCAGCCTTCGCCATCGTCAAGGGCGACAAAGACAGGGCAATGCTTCGTGCTGTGCACAAGCATGTCACCACACCGCCAACCCCGCCGCCAACGCCGACCCCAACACCGACGCCAACACCGACGCCAACGCCGACGCCAACGCCGACACCTCCGCCCGCACCTCCGCCGACTCCGCCGACACCCAACGACCCGCCGACTAAGCGCACGTCCAAATATTGGGGGGAGTTGGACTAGATGCGTGCGTTGTCTATGCAGGCATTGACAAATGATTACCGGGTAAGATATCCGGGGATCGTCATCTTTGGGGTAAGCGACGAACCGCACAAACTCCGGCTCTCCGATCACAATGAGGATGACACGGAGGGAAGTCTAGCCGCTCAAAGCGATCCGGATACCACCCCGGAACATCGGGCTATTGACGTCATGCTTGGGCCGGTATTTAACCGTATCCAAGCATTAGCGTCGATCAGTGAAATCCTTGCTATACCACGGAATCGGCTGCGGTTGCGTTACATCAACTTCGAAACAACGCAATGGCATATGTCGACTGGATTTCAACCCCGGCCCAATGGAAACGATCCACACCCGACACACATCCACTTCTCTGGGTTAGCGTCAATGGACGACGACGTTACCCCTTGGCTAGGAGTAACCATGCTCACACCGCAGCAAATCAACGTGCTCACCGCCGACGCGTGGCGACTGCTCACCATTTTGGAATATCGAGACTCCGCCGACTACCAGTTGACCGGTGAACCGACACCACGCAGTGAGCCGAACCTACTCAAGAAACGACTGGAAGAAATCGCGGCAATGGTGGACCGGCCAGTCACCATCACCGATGAACAGTTGGAACGAGTGCTCCGGAAAGTCTTGGGCATGACCCCGACAACCTGAACCATCCGTGACCTAGACCCCGTTGCGGAGAGCACGACCCAATGAGATGAGCGTCCCATGCTGTCTGTAGATGACTGGGAAGCTATTGCCACCGTATGCGGGGCGCTGGTTGGCCTCGCAGCGGTGGCAGAGATAGCCCGTAGGGTGGTGAGAAGAATGTTTCAGGTACTCAAACAAGCCGCTATCTTCCTTCGGCAAGTCAACGGAGGACCTAACCAGCCCACGATGATGGACGTACTACATGAAATAAAGTCCACTAACCAGGCCAACTCTGTACGGCTCACCAGCATCGAAAAGTGGCAAGCCGATCACATGGAACAAGGTCACCCAACGGCGGGACCTATTGCCGTTCCCTTCCAAAGAGGTCGGAGAAAGACTTGACACGATGACGCGCGGATGAAAGGGTATGGGTAGATGAACAACTACCCGAAAGAAGGAAGCCATGGCCCGCAAGATCGCATTTATCCCCACCTCATCGGACGGCGGAAGCGCAACCCTCAACCTCGACGAAATCCCCGCCGACGTCATCGAGGAAATCGAAGAGGTCTACAAGGCGTTGAAGGGCAACGACGGGCGGATGAGGGCCGAATTCGACAGTGAGGCGGAACTGGCCACCTACCGGACTCAGGTTCTCTCCTACTGCGCACAACGCACCATCGACGGCAAGCCCGCCCCGCTGCGCTTCCGCAAGTCGCCCACCAAGAACCTCCCGGCGACCACGATGGACTACCGCATCACTGACCCGCCCGCCGACAAGCCCGCCGCCGACGCTGCGGCAACTCCCGCCGAGACTCCGGCGGCAACCCCGGCCAACGCCAAGCCCAAGCCCGGCAAGAAGTAAACCTGATGAGCGGTGGCACGCCATTACCGCCGCTCATACCCATCTAGAGAGGAACACCGTCAATGAACCTCCGCGATCTAGCCCAACAATTCGGGGTATCCGTAGCCATACTCAAGCGGCTACTACCAGACTTGTTCACCGATGAGATGACCGGAAGCACGTACCTACCACCGGATACCGTCCGCACTGCCCGCAACGCCTGGGAAGGGCGAGTGCGAGGGAACACTGATGAACTGCTCATCGTGTTCTACATGCGGCCAACAGCAACGCCGGAAGACACCATGCGGACATGGCACGCCGTACGCCGTCAACTGTCCCTCGACACCTCCGGCCGATGGGTGTTCACCATCGACCCGTTCGATGAGGAAGGACACATCCGGGGAATGGTCACCCTATACGGGGAAACCAAGTGGATTGGCCATGGAGTCGACCTCAACGACATCCTCGTGCAAGCGCTCGACTTCCTCCGAAAGAACATGCAATGAAACGGACACTCGCCTACATCGCCGTAGCGGTCATCCTCGCCGGAACCTCCGCCGCCAAAGGGTGCGACAAAGCCCCGGAACCTAAGCCGTCCGACTCTACGCTCTGTGGAACCGGACCGGATGGACTCATCTACTGTCAAGTACCAGCCCAGAGTGGAGAACCGTCATGAAAATGAAAGTCTATCGCACAGTGGAAATCGAGCTTGACGGCAGCGAATACAACCTGATCATCCACGCATTGCAGTCACACGCACGCATTGGCGACGACGCATGGCCGGGAGAGGCCACGAGAGCGGCGGAAATGCGAGACGAACTGATGAACTTCGAAGACAACGAGCGAAACGAACGCTTCTAAGCACATCCGAAAGGATGAGGTGAAAGAGGAATCCCCGGTCTGATTGGGCCGGGGATTCTTTCTGTCAATTATCCGACAAAAGAAATCACAATGAGAATTGGAATGAAGGGAATGAGAAATAGACAAACTAAGATGACCCAATGCCGCCCCCGTGGAGGACCCCC
>Ga0193741_1000143_pt1 | contig 18577 bp, 22 predicted proteins | sample L2s2metaG_FD_143059 | JGI IMG/M metagenome (GOLD analysis project Ga0193741, IMG submission 143059) | Soil microbial communities from a riparian zone of the East river system, Colorado, United States - L2s2 | ecosystem: Environmental > Terrestrial > Soil > Riparian zone | place: USA: East River...
TACGCGGGATCAGTGCGATGGCAATTGGATCGGATTCGATGAACAGGGCCGTTAGCTTCTTGTTGACTTCGAGTTGCGAAGGCGGGTTCAGGTTAATCATTTTACACCCTCGTTATCGGGTGAAACGCTATCCGACTGCGCAATGCCTCGTTTACAGTCGGCTTTTGCTCCTCATCGAGAACACCCTTCCAGTATGTGATCATACGCTGGGCATTATCGAAGATCGTCCGCAGGTCTCTACTGCTACCGTCCTCGGTAATCGACACGAAGTTGACAGCTTGTGCGGCATAGTTCTGCCAGAATGCAACCATGATGGTGGCATCGGAATTACCGGCATCGATCTGATCGCTAATCTTGGATTTACTCCATGCCGCATCTGTGGGCATGAGGTTTAGAACACGAGCAACATCTGCGTCATCAGCCATGGCTGCCTCTCGGTTGGCGCCCCCACCCGAAGGTGGGGGCACCGCCGACACTAGCGAGGTGGATCAGGGTGTTCCTTCTTGCGCAAGTTGGCTGCCGCTTCCTCATCGGCATCCGACTTTTCCTTGTCCTTCTCTTCCAAGAACTCGATGAGACGGATGCGCAATTCTTCCTTGTCACCTGACGTATCCAGGTCGCGCTTCTTGAGTGCGGCCCGCAGCTGTGCCACGGTCAGCGGCTCAACCTTTTCGACCAGGTGTTCTGGATACCCTTCCTCGTCAGCCTCCGCAAGAGCAGCTTCGGCATCAGCCTGCTCCTTCTTTTCGGCTTCCTCATCAGCAACATCTCGATCATGCTGCTTGGAGACTTCATCCTTCTCGGAGTCATCCAGGTTGCCGAACTCGGCATCGTTCAGACGAATCTCATCCTCACGGCGACGCTCGATCAGATACTCTCTGTCCTCGTCGCTGAGCGGCTTGGACAGATCCACATAGCGTCCCACTTAGATCAGCCCCGTTCCCTTCTTGTACTGGTTCGGAATCACGTACGCACCAGGTGCCGAGTACTGCATGATGACGGCACCCGCGCGCTGGCGGACACCGGTACCAAAGGCACGAGCGTAGTACGAATCGACCAGCGGGTAACGTTGCTGGTTGCCTGCAATGAGACGCAGACCACGATACGCCGGATTGGCATGTTCCCGCAAACCGACGAGGTTCTGCAGGTCACCTTCTCCGCCAGTGCCGAAGAGGACCGAGTATCCCACCGGGATGTATGGCTCCTCGATGATGAGGATGTCGCCATACGAGCCGGTGACCGGGAGGCCATTCCAGGACGTGGGCGGTCGGGAACCGAGCAGGCCAGCTTCGTTCGGCACGATCATCGTCGGCTGGTTGGGAGCCGGGATGTAGTCGTAGTTCGCAATCGCACCGTTGTTGTTGGCAACGCCGCTCTTGAACTTCTTGATCTCCTTGATCTCGGCCTTGTTGCCCAGCCAGACGAAGGTGGTGCCCGCTTCGAGACCATAGCCATGTTCGGCTATGTTCTCATATGCGTCCTCAAGATCAGTCGAGTCAATCTTGACGTTGCCGGACACCATGTAGTGGTTGTGGGAACCAGTAAACGTCTGTCCCTTGTAGCTCGGCGGTACTGTGCCGTCGGCGTTGTAGAGGGGATAGACCGGGTAGGCCTGCTTGCGGATGTCGGTTTCACGGTTGCGGTTGTCAAACAGCGCCTCCATGACCTTGCGGAACACGAGCCGACCATCGGCGGTGAGCATTGCGTTGTGAATGGCATCGACCTGACGAACGTCGGCATCACGAAGGAACTTCCATGTGAATGCCGTACGCCCATCGTAGTCATCGAAGTCGTAGCCCATTTGGAAGTACGTCAACTCGATCTGACGCGACCGTGGGATACCGAACTCGGATGCCAACTCGAACTCTGCCTCGCCGACCTGCGGGACCGTTTCGATGGGATTGACAACGGGGAACGTCAGCAGCTGTACGAGAGCCGCCTGGTGCTCGTTGTAGATGTTGGTGGTCTGCTGATAGATGGACCACAACGCATTGATGTCCGTACCGTCCGCCAGGACCGATACGATGTCACCCTCGGTGTGGTAACCACCGGGCGTATCTGCACCCCAGATGCTGAAGAACTCGGGGTCGATCTTACCCTTGCTCATGAACTCATCGACGTACATCAGCTCATCCCTCCCAGACGGACGATCAGGCGACTGCCCTCAGCCGTGAATCCGACTGCGACACCACCTGCAGTTGTGCTGACTGCGCCGTCGGCAGCAGCGGCCAGATACTTCGTACCGGGCGTACCACCGAAGTCCACGATTTCGCCGGAAGTCATGATATCAACGACTGCTCCGGCCTTCCTTTTGGATGTGAGAACGAGGACACCGATGACGCCGGTCTGTCCACCGCCCAGAACCACGAGACCCGCGGAATCCAAGCCCACGCCAATGACCTTCTTCAGATTTGCATCCGTCGTGAAGTCATTCTTGAGTAGTGCTCGGAATCCGTTGGCATACGGTTCGTACTTGTCGTACCGTGCCACTTTTCCTCCATCAACCAGCTACCTACGGAGTGCAGGTATGCGTTTGACCAGATCATCACGATTGAGCTGGCTGCCATTCTTTTGCTGGCCGCCTGCTCCGCCGGGATTGTAGCCAGTGCTGCCACGCTGCTGGTTGCCAGAGCCGGTGCTATCGCCGGAGCCATTCTGCTCCTGCTTCTTCCGTCCCTTGGTCTCCTTGACGAGGAAAGGCTTATCCTTTGCTACCTCAGCTAGGGCTTCCTCCAAGCCATTCACTTCACCAGTTTCGAGGTCAACAGTAACCTCTTCACTGGGTAGAGCAGCGATAGTTTGTGACACATCGTGCCACACCCGCTTGGGGTCCTTGAGAATCGCCGTCTCAAGAAGATTCTTGTTCAGCAGAGATTCGAGGTTGCTGATCCTCTCGTCCTTCTTCTGCAGATCGCCGGTCGCATTGTCCAGATCGGACTTCTTCTTGCGCTCCTCGGCCTCCAGGCGAGCCTTCAGCTCATCGCGCTCCTTCTGCGCCGCCTTGAGTTCGCGCTGCCGACGAATGGATTGCTTCCGTACCTTCCGGTATTTAGCATCCCCATCGTCGTTACCATCGTCCTCGTCGTCGTCGTCCTGGTCGTCCTCTGGCTCGTCCTCTTGTCCACCCTCATCGGGTTCCCCAGGACTGGTTGAACCGTTCTCCTCATCGGCACCGAAGAATGGATATACCGGAATCCCATCGATGATATCCAGTGGAAGCTTCTTGATCCGCATTTTCACCCTCCGGTCGAACGTCCTGAGCCTAGCTTACCCTGAAACTAGGCTGCAAGGGAAGTCTTTTCGGAAACGTATTTCGAGAAATCTCCGCTGCGTGCTCTGGTAATGAGAGATTCGAGGTCCATTACCTCTGGAGTAACGAAACACCGACACTGAGGGTGTGGTTTACGAGGCACTGCATTCGTCGGGAACACCCCACGACGCGCATATGCCTCGCACAAATCCCCTGGATCACGCTCATGTACTCGACTCAGGTTCCACTTCATTCCATGCACCCACGGTTGCTCCTGAGCGTCCTTGATTGCCTGAGCATGGAAGGCATTGTTAATCTCGGTCCTAGCCAATCGCATGGCGGCATAGCTGATTCCGCCACGGACGCCGGGGTGGATGTAGTCTCGCACCTTCTTGGCGAGGTCGGCAGCGCTATCACCCTTAGCTAACGCTGAGTTAACTAGCTTACTGATCCAGTGCTTAGACAGAGCCTCGCTTCGATACACCTGCTTCGATAAGGGCATCTGTGTATGAAGCATTCTGGCGACCAATGCCTGTGGGTTCCTATCGGCACCCTCTCGCATGGCAGCCTGTAGGACATTTCGCTTCTGAGCATTAGGCTCAATGGCCTTGAGAATGCGCTGCTGCCACTCCAAGTTCGCTTCGATAGCGGCCTGGATGGCGGCTTCCTGCTGATCAGTGATAATGAAACCCAATCGGCGGTACAATTTATGGAGGACTTTCGTAATTGCACCATGTCCACCGATTAGTTGAGCCCTTCTAACGGCGGCTCCGATACCCGGCTTACTCATCAACTCTTCTACGGCTTCCTGAGCGGCCTTTGCGGCCTCCTCCAGAGCCTCGATGATGTCCTTATCGCTCGCCTTTTCGACCTTCATGTACTTGCGCAGCCAAATCTTCCGTGGGTCCGGTGTAGATGCATTGGACCTTGTCATCAGGCAACCTCTTGAATTCTAGAACTTGGTCGTCAGCAATGATGAAGTACCGCCAAGGCAAGTTTGGGTTCCACCCCTTAATGTCATCGGGAGTCGGAACAGTACAGCCATTCGGATGAGAATGGTACACTCCGATAATGCTAGTCCTATGCGTCCTTATTACGTGCAACATTCGCTGTGGATCCATGAAGAACGAGTGCAGGGGATTATCCGACACGTTCGGAATCTCCCAGACTTCCCAGCCCTCTGTGATCATTCCACAGATTTCCATAACTGGGTTCGCCTTTGCGAGCCTGATCAGTTCTAAAGCAACTAGATCAGGCATCGCATTGGGTATTGTCACCTGCGCTTCTTCTTCCCTTTGTTCCTCTTGAGTCGCCTGTCCTTGCCAGTTCCCTTGGACGGCTTACCTCTGACCACTGATCGCCCTCCTTTTCTTCTTTGCACCTACGGCCTGAAGGCCCGCACCACGTCGTTGTGGACGGGCCGTATATACCCGGCCTGCGGTAATACCAGATGGCAAACCGTGCTGTGCTGCCGGTGTAGTTGGCACCCCCATCTTCTTCTCAACCTGGGCCTTTGTCTGCGCCCTGATTGCCGAAGCACGTTCCAGCTTGCGTTGCTTAGCTCGAACTTCAGACAGGTCCTTCTTGGCCAAACGCTTCGTGTCTTTGATTCGCTCGGTGCGAGTCTTGGTACGGAAGTAACCCCCACCCATTCTGCTGAATGAGCTATCGGTTGGCTTCTCAGGACCATAGCCAGTGAGGATTCGGGCCGCGCCTCTGGCCTTACCCTCAGGCAAACGGCCAATGACGTACGTTTGCGCCTTGCGCGAACCCTTCTCAAACACCGACTTCTTCTGCGGGTGCAGAGTTGTTTCAATGCGAGTCGTGGCGGCCATACCACCAGGGAGCTTCTGGGTTCTGCTATAGGTTCCCTGTGCTGTAGTCTTCCACAGGTTCCCTGTAAACCCAATGTCTCCGCCAGTGATTCGAGCAACGGTATTGGTAGCCCGCACGCTCTTGTGGAACATCTTCCCCAGAGAGGCTCCGACCCTACGCCAGCGGCCCTCACTATCGCGCGGTTGCTGGCGCCAGCGTGTACGGCTGTAATACCGTTTCTTGCTCTTAACACTCATTTGCGCACCTTCCTACCGGAACCCTTGCGCTTCCCGGTATTGCGCCTATCCCCCGTGTAGTAGCCCACGGCCTGCTTGTGCAGAGTCTGGCACAAACCGTGCGCCACGCGCGAACTCATCCCGTGCTTCATCGCCTGCTTGACACAGCGGCGGTAGTCGCCCTTTGTGCCCCAACGAATCCGTGCGGCGACCTTGCCGTGTAAATAGCTCTGCCGAAGTTGCGGCGGCATCCTTGATACGGCCATTAGCTTGCTTCCCTTGCCCTGCGACGCTTCTCTTTGGCACGCTCCGTACGAGCCTTCATTCTCGCAGCGTGCTCGGCCTTGGCCACCTTCAGTGGCGTTGGCCGTGCCTCACGACCAAGCTGATCGGCTCGACCACTGATATCATCCTGCTTCTCGAACGCCTTGATCCAGGACCGGGCGGAAGCCGGCAGCTGAACACCCTGATCAATCTGCCCCTGGAGGAAGTCGTACCGAGCAGTACGATTGTTCAATGTCCAGCGAGAGACCGCCCTGTACTGCTCGACAGTCATCGCCTTCCGTGGCCTGACATTGCCACCACCCTGTGTAATCGGCTTTATTGGACCGATCATCCTACCACCAGGATCGGGGTGTACCTGAACGACTCGCATCGACTGGCCGACATCGTTCAATGTGATAATCGGCACTACTGCCTGCGTATCTCGCAGCGTTACGGAATTGGTTAGGCGATTGCGCTGCTGTTGCCGAACCCTCACCCTGTCGATGGCAGCTTGCGTCTCTTCTGGGGTGAGCTTCTCCTTGCTCGTCATGCTCGGGCGGCCACCCTTGCTCGTTTTAGGCGTGGCCGATGACCCGCTCTGGATCGCCTTGTCTACCTTGGTGACAACCTTCTTGCCAGCACTCTGCACTTGAGCAGTAGCAGGCATCTTCTTTATGGGAGCCGTAGCAGCCTGTACAGAAGTGCCTGGTGCGGCTTGCTTCTTAGGCGGCGCTACCTTCGGCTGTACGACTGCCACTGGTGGAGGCGAAGCCCATGGATGAGTGCCTGTCTTCTCGCCGCGCTTCTTCCCATTGGCATTCATGGGTAGGGATGGGAACTTGCGAAGCGGACTGCCTGCGGCGTTCTTCAGACCGTAATCCCCAACCTTGAAGTTCGGGATCAATAGTGGCCCTGGCGTAAAGGTAGATGGCTTGGGGATGTTCACCTTCGGCGGGGTGGGCGGTGCCTTTGGCTTTGCCTCCTTGTTCGCCTTTGGCGCTTCCTTCGCCTTGGGTACTGCCTTTGCCTGCGGCGCAGGTGCCTTTTCCTTGACGGTCTTGGGCTTGTCGACGTTCTCCTTAATCGGCGCTGGCGGCTTGCTTTCCTTGATCGGCTGAACCGTGGTGCCTGCCGGCCGCACTGGTGGAACTGGCTTACCGCCTTCAGTGCGCGAGAAGTCATAACCATACTTCTTACGCAACTTCTTGGCGGCTTTGATGGCCTCGGGCGTTGCTGCTCCAGAGCCTTGTTCCACAGCGTAGAACACACCTCGGCCTGGATCATAGACCTCAACGAAGCCACTATCCTCCATCTGGCGGAGTGCTTCTTTGTGAGTCGTTGGCGGCTTCTCCTGAGTACCTGCCATCATCAGTCCGGTTACCGCCTGAGCCACACCGGCCCCTGCGACAATGGACTTCGCATTAACGTTCTTGGGAACCTTGAGCCCCTGTGGATTGGCCACTGGAGTGGCGGTCATACTCCGTGGGCTCTTTGCACCTTTCGCTACCTTTGGCGCTACAGCAGTGGCTCCGGTCTTGTTGATCACACCAGGAACTCCACCGAGCGTCGGCTTCTTCAAGCTGTTTACCCGACCAAGAGAAGTAACTTGAGCGCGTGGTCCTCGAACAGCTGCCGACTGCGGCTGGACAATCCCTGCTGCGTTACGAGATTGCTTGTACTTATAACCGCCGTAGGCAGCCCCACCCACCACGCCTACCGCTAGTGCGGCCCCACCTGCTACGGCGACCTTCTTCTTGGTAGACCAACCCTTCTTGGCCTTCTGTACGCCCCTCATCCTACGCGCGTTCTTGGATCGAGCAATAGACTGCCCGATCTTCATGCCCCTTGCCCAGTTGGGGTTGTTCTGCTTCCAAGGCTTGATTCCGCCAGTGCCGCGGTATCGTCCATAGCGGTCACGGCGAGTGTTCTTCTTGTAGTACCTGCGACGGGCCATTACTTGCGCCCCTTCCTCTTGGCGTTCCTATACCCTGCCATAATGTGGATCGTGGCACTACTACCAGGAGTCCTGATAAAACCCATTCCAGACTGGGTTCCAGGAACCTTAGCTGTATACTGGGACATACCATGATCTTTGATCTGCCAAGACCGCGGCCTGTCCATCCATTTACTATGGGCATCTGCTCGTTTGATGCTCTTGTGCGTTTCAAACGCGGCATATCCCACTATGGCAGCGCTAGCAGCAACAGTGAATGCTCGCTCTTTGCCCCTCCTGCCAAAGAGTTGGTCGCCCAGACTCCTGCCCTCTTTGGGTATCGCCCGACTTCGCGGCCCCTTGTTTGGCGCACCCTTGCGAGTGCGGCCCTCCAGGTTGTTCTTGAACGGCTTAATGCCGCCCTTCTTGGGGGCAAAGCGCCCGTACTTATCGCGCTTGACCTTCTTGCCTGCACCAATGTGTCGAACGGCCATTATGCTCTCCTAGCACGCTGTTCCCGCCTGGCCCTATACAGAGATACCCGCTTACGGGATGCGCGCAGAGAGCCGTTCTCAGCATACAGATCGCCACGAGAACGCTTACGTCTAGTCAGCGTTGGCATCTTACGCAGCTTAGCCCTTGCTTGACGGCGAGAAGTCAGACTGTTGCCGAAGGTTGAGAACCGACCATATCGGTCTCTGCGCTTTCGGCCACTCATCTTCTTCATGCTCTTCACGCCGACACAACCTCACCGTTAGTGGAGGGTAGTTCTTCTCCGGTGTTCTCTCCGCCAGGTGGCGCCTGTCCCGCAAAGGGATCGGCTGCCGCCGTTATCGCTGCTGAGTCTGCTAGGATTTCCTCTACTGCGTTGTCTGGATAGTTGTACCCCAGAGTTGACAGCTCGTCAATCGCCATTTGCATTGTCATCAACGGAGGAACGTTGGACACAAGCCCTACAATCTCGTTGATCCTCGCTTCACGATTCACTGGCATCGCATCACCGATGGATGTTACTGCGATCGTGTCTGCTAGATCGGTCTGCTCGTAGGCGGGCATCCACATGCGCGATATATCAAATAGCATCTGGTCGTGAACTCCGACCAGTTCCAACTCCTTCTCTCGATTAGCGGCCAAGAGGGGCATCAGCTGTAGCAACAGACTGATTCCGCTCTCGGCCACAGTAACATCCACGCGGCCAGTCGCAATGTCTCCGATGCCGGACCCAGTTCCAGCATAGTCGTCCAAGAACTTGATGTGCTCCAGGAATGGAGCGGTTGAGGTCACGCCAGTCACTCGGCCAAAGGTCTGGTCGGCACCGACCTCGACCACTGTCCTCGGCCCAATCTCCCAGTTGGTAGCTGCGCCAGTCTCGTCCACTGGCGGAGCAGCATTCGTCCAGTACATCCCCAGACCCTGCATAACCAGGGTCAGGTCCTCGTCCGTAATGCTCTGGTTGATAGCATTGAACAGTACCTCAATGCCGGCTAGTTCAGAACTGCCGAACTCTTCGGTGTCGTCGATGGCTTTGTTCCGCCAGTGATATACTGGAAGCTGAGTAATGCGACTGTCGAGTGGGGTGGGAGGTCTGAGCTGGCTGATCTTTTTGAGATCGCCAGGCTCAAGATTGCGGTCATCCCACTTGGCAAGCTCAAATATAGCAAGTTCAGACGTAATTTCCCCAGTGTATACTCCCTGGTTATCCTGCGTCCGCCTGTACGTCTGGACTCTGGCAGCCTTCTTTGTCTTATCATCCTTCTCCCGTGGGTCTTGGACGACGTCAACCAGATGGCAGCCTGCTATACGAGTGGGATCGAAAGCATCAGCGATTGGAAAGTAGTTCCTGGGGTCGAGGGTGTGTACACTAATGCGCTGTCCAGGTAGTTTCGTATCATCTGCAGTAATGTGCCATAGGGCATCGCCACGCACCAATCCGAATCGTTTGTTGTTGTTGAACTTGGAGTACAGCTTCTCACGCTTGAACAGGTTGTTCATGTACATCGACATCGCCTCGGCCCCACTCGGCCTATCTGGCGGTGGCTTCGATGGGTCCTCTGAGTAGGCGTCCACGGCATAGTCGAACTCAATTGCGAAGAACCTGTTAACCGCTTCCACTACCTTCTTGGGAGCAGGCAGTGTAATGGCTATCTGGTCCTCGTCCTCTGCCCCACGCAGAGTGACCGTGAACCCTTCTGGCCGATTGAAGTACGCATTGTCGTAGAAGTCATACGCCTGGAGCCTGATCACATCCTCAGCAGCGGTAACATTGGCTGAACCAGAGGTCGTGAAGAATGGGGCAGCACTCCCATACTTGCCGGTGATACTCGTTGGGCTAGTCATCAGACCCTCGGCTTCATGAATCCACTAATGTTCGGTGGCGGTGGTGGTTCCTTCTTGGGTCCGCCACGAGTGTAGTTCGCCTTCTTGGTTCTCCGTGCCTCTCGCACGTCTTCAGGCACCCCAAAATAGCCCTTGAAGAAACGGCCCAATGCCTCAGGCCCATGGTCATCCTTCTTCATGGGCAGTTCCTGCTGCTTAGTGCTGGACTCGTCCTTCTTGTCTGGATACCTGTACTCGCCCATATCGTGGATCGTCATCTTGCATTTGCGGTCGATCCACAGTTGCGGTCGCCTATCCTTATGCCCCCTCGGCACATGGAGTGGCGCTTCCTTTAAAGCTTGCCGAATGGCATTGAGTCGAGGGTTGAGGTCTCCGCCAGTGTTGCTGCGTGCTCGCTTGCGCAGCTTGTTTTCGAGAATCCGAGTGTCCCCAGGGCTTGATGGATCAGGGTAGAAAGCAATGAGGCTATCAGGGCAAACTCCTCGCTCTTTGATGAGTGCAGCGAACTCATTGGCTGTGAGTCCGTGTTCATACACCTCGTCCAGTACATGTACCTCAGACCATGGTCCGACTTGAATGAGTAGCCAAACGTTAGGGTTTGTGAAGCCGTAGTCAACTGCTGCGTAGGTCTCCCAAGCAGGATTGTATTCGAGGTCTCGCACATGGACTTCCTCGTCCCATTCTTTGAAGACCTTCCCAACAAAGTCCTCAAACCCAGCGCCAATCTCCTGATTGAAACTAGATTCGGTCATGGACATCATGAGGGACAGAATCTCTGGGTCGATCTTCAGGCTATTGGCCTGAGCTATCTCCCAGTAGTTCTGCCCCTTGAATGCCGACATCTTGGCCAGTTCCTGGCACATCTTCACATGGGCATCGAGAGTCGGCTCACGATACACATAGGGATTAAGCCAGGCCGGCATGCGGTACGAGGACCACTCCCAGTTCTTGGGGTCCTGTCCCTTGAGCCAATACTCATAAAACCAGTTCTTGCCCTCAGGCGTACTGGTGAATAGCGCCCAACCTCTGAAGTCCGCCAGGGTGGGTCGAATGAACTTCGTCCAGACTCGCTCTTTCAGCTTCGCGGCCTCAGCCATGATGACGCCACTGAGCCCCTCACCTACCAGACTGGTGGGGTACTTGGCGGACTTGCCATGTACCTGGAAGGTTCCCCTCCAGGCAGAGATGTGAAGGTTACCAGACTCTGGATCGTTGTAGGTTCCAGGTCGGTCAAAAGGGACTTCGAGCTTGGATAGCTCGTTGTATACAACGCGGAACTCTTTCTCGGCATCGCTGTACTCAGGTCCAACAATCCAAAACTCACGTCGCTTGGCGGCATCTCGGAGCGCCCCAGCCTGCGTGGCGGTATATAGCGCCTCTGGTACGAGTTCGTGGCCTCCGACATCACTCTTTCCAAATCGGCGGCCTGCGCTAACAACTCGGTTGCGGGTCGTGTCCTCCGCAATAGCGAGTTGACCGGCATGGGGGTCCCATCCGATAGCATCTAGGACCTCCCACTTATCAAAAGGTGGGGCTTGAACTGTGGTCAACACCCCTCCTTACGCTGGTGAGGACCCTTCCATGGGGGAGAAGGGTCCTCGATCCAGGGTCGCAGCCAAGAAGCCCCTTCGCGCGCCGCCTGGATACCAACGGTTTCCTGACCGGACGAAGTCAGTACTCACCGTTGGGAACTTAGGGCCGCTTCATCTTGGCATTGGTGACCGGCGAGTATGCCCCGCCGCCCAGTGCCGGCTTGATTGGAACGCCGGCACCCTCACTCGTGAACAGCATGCCGGGGTGCATCGACGGGGCGAGTGGCTTCAGGCGCTCCTGGATTGAGAACGCCGCAGCCTCCATCAGTTCGCTCGTGCCACGTGGCTCTCGTATTATGGGCCTGGTTGCGGGCATTGCTTCGTCCTTCCGTCTTTGCCTGGTGGCCAGTGGGTTGGCGATTCCGGCGCTTTGCCGACCGACCACCAGGACTTATTCCGAGACCCCAAGCTCTGGTACTGTACGTGGTTGGCTACGTCGCTGACCGTCTGCTCAAGGCCTGAACGCTAGCCTACCGGAGCCGAGCCGGAAAGTCTACCCAACACCCTACACCGTAGCCGTACCCTTAGCGTTGAGTCGGGGCAATGAGAACCTGTGGTACACAACCCCATCTCGTACGCGCATTGTATCCTTGAATGGGATTGGCTTCGTACTGGTAAACCCCTGCTCTCGTGCCACAATGCGCCGTCGTAGTGCATCCTTGCGCTTCTGCTTCAGGTCTTTGGCCAGCTGTCGCGTAGCGAGTCGCTTGGCCTCTGCCTCGGCGATAGTTTGCTGTCTGGTATATGGATCACGCGGGGGTGTATCATCCACGCCGACCTGCGTTGGCGTTTCCAGAGGGTCAGGTTCTCCATCGTCGTCACTATCCCCAGTAGTGTCCAGTACAGACACATCCACGTCAGGAATAGCAGTAGTGCTCCCATCACTACTAACAAGATAATCCCCGTCACTGACCAACTCCGCTTCCAGTATCTCTTCCTCGTCCGCAACCCCTCGCTGCGCACGTGACACGGCTCGACTTCCGCCAGCTAGGCCGCCCAACACCGTCTCCCATGGCTTCTCTTGGGCGACGATGACCTTGTCTGGTACCTTGCCGAGCATACGCTCACTGATCCAGGTGGCAGCCTTGATACGATCTGCCGCTTCATACACATCGCTTACTGCGATCTGGATCAGCACCTGGATCATCTCAGGTAGAGATGTCCGCATCTGGTCTTCCACTCGCTCGAACACCTTCTTGACCATTCGGTCTTTGAGTGCCCGAGGAATGTCACGTGGCGGTGGACCGTGGAACTCCCCATCCTTACCACGGCACTGGCAACGCGCCAGTTCCTCGTCGTCCAGGTCATCCACTGAGATCATACCACTCAGTAGCTTCTGCCACTTAGTCATGCGGCTCTCGAACTCTGGCGTCACCTCACGTGGGGTCATTCGCTTCTCGATGGCCTTTGTCAGTCCGTGCTCTGGCCCTGCTTCTTGGGCAAGGTGCGCTCGGTGTTCGTGGATAACCTTGTCGAGTGGGTGAAGCTTTCCGCCATGTGCTCCGCATTTGCCACTGAGATTAACTGCTCGACGCTGGCAGGACGTTCCAGCCCGAGTAGTAGCAGAGCAAAGGGTGTATCCACGCTTATCCACTCGATTGCCCAGTGCCTCATACTCATCTGGGTGCGCCTCCTTCCACTTGTCAGGCATCTGGTCTGGGAAGTAGAACCCACGTAGATCACGAGGCACATGGTACATCAACCAGGACATCCCCGAGTCCTTGGGCAAACGCATGTACTCACACGGGTCAATAAACGTACCAACGGTACGATCCAGTGTCTCGATGTACTCGTCCGGTCCGTCAGGTTGCCCCATGTACCTGTCGGTGTCCTCATCGATCAGGCTGCCGTCCACAGTCTGAGTGCCCACTGGCTTTAGCCCTTGGACCATATACGGGTTCTGAGTCCCCACTATCAATCCTCTCTCAACACTCCGCCGAACTCCACCTGACCACAGAGTGTACATTCACGGAACTGCCCCAACAGTATTCCAACCTTAACGCCCAGTGGCTTACCATCAACGCCTATCATACTGCCTGAATGCCTGAACGCGTGTGCTTCTGCGGCTACATTCGCCCAATCGGTAAAATGGTGACCCCCTTGCCACCACCGACATGGTGGTAGGCGATCCTTCTCCTTCATGGCCCAATCCGCATTCGCATCTTGTGGACGTATGGCATAACTGGTTCTGGCAGTCCTGGGTCCTGGGACTTATGTACCACCAGCACTACATTGCACCCAGGGCAGTCGGGGTTATCACACGCTCGTGCGAGAGCGGGCATACACCCACACGCTATTGTGGTTGGATGATAGTGCCCGTCCCTGGGGATCAGATGCATCGATGCCACTACTTCTTCCTGTCTGCCTTACGGGCCTTAGCCACCTTGGCCTTCAGGGCCTTGTTCCCGGTCTTGCTAGCATATCGAGCCACCTTATCGAGCACGGCCTTTTTGTTGCCATGCCCTCGAAGGCGTAGCGCACTGTTAGCCGACTTGGCATCGAACACTGGGAACTTGCCCTTCTTGTTGCCATGCTTACGACGTGAGGCCGCACTGACATTCCCCTTCTTGGTCCGGTTCGCCTTGGTGCCCTTCTTCTTACCAGTTCCCTTCTTGCCACGTGCCATGGTCCACTCTCCTTGAGTGTCACCTTCAGTTAGCATATGGGTTCAGCTACGTGCTGGACGGGCTTCGGCATCGACCCACCAGGTCCGACGTGATGGCGCCAGTTCCCCCGCCGAGACATACTCGGTCCTGCGGTCCAGCCCGTAGCTCAACTCACACCACGGATGTCGCCACCAACCTTCACCATCTGCGTCCCTCCACACCACCATCAACTCTGGGCGATCTTCTTGTCCGCAGCACACACATTGTCGGCAAAGGTCTTTACTCAACTCACCCCTCCTTTGGCCTACGTGGGAAGCCCATCATGGCTGCTTCCACTGCTTCGTCATCCCCTTGATTCTCATCCGTGCCCCACTGCCCTGGCTCGGTATCCACGATGTGGAAGATGCGATCCTTGGGAATGATAAGTGTCTGCTCCAACTCAGGCTGGTAAAGCACCACCCAATCACCAATGGGCGCATTCAGTTCACCCATTACCCAAACCAGTGAGTCGTCGTTGTCCGCTTCCATCTTAATGGCGATCCATGGCCCATTCGACTCACGATCGTCATCTGGCCGCTTGAGTTCATCAGTGGCGAACATCTGGTACTGCCCAGAGTAGATCAACGGGTTGTCCCCATCTCGCTCTGGTGGTGGTGGGAAGTCTCTGTGGGCCTCTGGTGAGCCCTTCTCTGCCGGCGGGCATTTCCCTGGCCCTGCGTCGTGATCAGTGTTACACCACCAATCGTGAGCATAGGTTGTCTTCTCCTCCACGTCCCGCTCGCCTTCGATGGACTCGTCAACCACTGGCCAACCTCCTGGTATCTCATCGCCCTCTTTGAGTGGCGGTGCCTTTATGGCATAGTGAACGTGCTCATGGTTTGGATCGAGTGGTGGGTCCAGTCGCTGGCTGGCATGGTCGATGCCAAGAAGTTGCTCGGCTTCGAGTGGTGGGTAGTTCTTCTCCATGTACCCACGCAGGTCGTCTGTCCCATCTGGCATCTCAACGTCCCGTTCGCCCTCAGTGTACTCGTTGCTCATCTACCCATCCTTGTCGCCAAGTCGAGCACTCTGATCATGTCCACTCGTTGTCCTTGCCACTTCATCCCTTCGCAGTCACAGGGATTGTCCTCTGGTCTGGGGAAGTCACACCCCATTCCCCCGATCCTCGTCGCCTGTAGATGGCGAGATGCGAAATGCCCGCAGTCCTCACAAATGCCACCAGGCCCTGCCTCCGCCAGGGACATCTCGGCTTTGGCAAGATCGACCTGGGTCTTAATCGGCATGGGCTCACTCACTTCGCTGGCCCTACCTCGCGTACGGGTGGGGTAGTGGCTTTGTCCGAGCGGTCGCCCAACCCTCGGTAGTTCGCCACTGCCGCTGGGTCGTCAGGGTCTACCCTGAACTGAGCGTGGAGTTGCTCGTACTCGCGCGGCGGGTATCCACGCTCCTCGGGTGCCATGAGTCCTTTGCCGTGAGAGAACTCGGTTCCGCCAGGTTCATAGCCGGGCTTGCGAAGTGCCATGGTTCCTCCTGAGTAGTGCAGGTGAATGGGCCGTCCTCCCCCGATTCTACCCTATGAACACGGTGGAAGGGAAGCCCCGTAGTGCGAGACGAGACAGGGTAGACCGATCGGTCTATTTGGTTGATTTTCCTGCAGTCCCGATTATTCCCTGACTATGTCCATTAAGAAATCTACCAACTTCCTCGCCGCATCCCTCCGTAACACTCCTATCATATCAATTGAAGACACAACTTCCCCTGTCGCAGGGTTCAGCATCTGATCACCGCCACCAGCTTCATTCCGAAACGCGGTTTTAATAGCATTGTTATATTTACCATCTGCCACCTCACGTAGAACCTGTATCTCCGCCAGGCGTGCTGTCTGGGCCAACTCTGCAGCAACCACCCTCAGCATGTCATCGGTTCCCAATATTTTGTACTCATCAAGATCCATCGCTCGATGTTGTGTATATTCGCCCATTTGCCAACCTTTTCTCTCTGGAAAACCCTGAAACTACTTATAATCCGGCCAACTACTTAAAAACTACGCTTATTTTGTACCTCCTCAACCTGTTTTCCCTGGTCAAAAGTTTTTCAACTACCTAACTACTTAACTACTCTATTTCTAATTATCGCTATACGTATAGCGTATATACGGGGATAATATCGGAAATACTTAAATAACGACTTTAGGTAGTTATTTACGACCATTTATCCCTTTACATTGATGGAATTATCCACAAATTCGCGGTCCAACCAGTATTTTATCGGTTTGCCGTCCTTCGTCGTGCTAAATGGCTTCCCCAACCAACCCTGCATTCGTGTCCCAAACAACCGCTTACTTGGTGGTTTCTCAACGCCCTGATCGGCACACCAAGCTATAAATCGCGCATACATTTCAGGCTGTGGTATCCTTCCTCCCTCAACCTCAATCGTTCTCTCATGGAGAAACCCACTTATCAAATCAATGCCAGCTACAAATTCTTCGGTGGCCATTCGCACTTGCATCGGCAATCCCTCCAGATCAATCCCTTCATCGGCGAACATATTCCAGCCCTCCATTAGCCATGAAAGGAACGCTGGCTTAGCCAATTCGATAAACAGTCTCGGATCAAAACCGCTCTGTGGCGGAATCGGATGGTCGAACGGTATGGCTAACATCCGTCGTTTCGTAGCCTGATCTGCCCCAACTACATGTGGTGTTCCATTGGTAGCACACAGAAGAGTACACTGTGGATCACCGTGAATCATAAGTCCATGTGGTACCCGTGAGCTAATTCGATCGCCACCGATAATCCGTTTGAAGATTGCGGCAGAGATGCGAGAATCTTGGTCAATCTCACTCAGGGTGACGATTCTCGGTCCAAGTAGCTCAACCTTGGCAACGTTAATCTCACCATCATTCGGCTTAAATACACCGATGTTAGTATCCAAGCAATACTTCCCTAGCGCAGCCTGAACCAAATTAAGTACGGTACTCTTACCTGAATCTGTCTCGCCAACCATAAAGAATGATAGCTTGCGTTGAGAGTTATCACCATACAGACAATAGCCCAGTGACTTCTGCATAAACCGGCGAAGCGTCAGGTCCGGTAGCACTTTGTCAAGAAAATCTTTCAGCACCCTGGCGGAGATAGCCAATGGATTGTCCGGTTGGGACACCATTAGATCGGCAATCTCATCCATTGGGTGAAAGTCGGTCGGCGCCATAATGGTTACTCTGTCATTGATGGTGCGTTCTCTAAACAGCCATCCATCACGGTTGAGTTCCACTATTCCATTTTTGCAATTGACAATGCGAATGTCAGCATCCCAATCTGCAAATTGTGTGCTGACCCCCGGTATCAACGATGCTACAGAGAGCGAAGCCTTTCGTCGATTGTCGTTGCCCGATTGCGTAATGAACCGTTTATACTCATTGACAATGCTTTTAGTTAGCCCACCCTCTTCGTTCTCGCCTTTCTTACGCAGCTCTTTCTGGAGCCGTTTATACTCCTTGACCTGAGCATGACGAACAAACTCAAACGCTTCATCCCCTACAGCAATATCCCTTATCCAATGGTCACCATCCCAATAGATCCATTGCTTGATCTCTTCAACATATCGAAGTGTGCCATTGTAGGCATCGATCAAATGCTCTCCATTACCACGATCATTCCACGGGTAGTCCTCAATCTTAACCTTCTTTGGTGGCCTCCTGACGATTCCCATATACTTCCCCTGTTCAGAAGCTGAACTCGGCCCCATACCATCAACCTTATAGCAATTACAAAGTTTCGGCGGCTTGCCTTCTTTACCGTCAGTCCAGCCAGTCATTGCCTTGTTAAAGGCACCCGACATCGCCCGGCCGAACTCCTGTTGCAAATCGGTAAGCGAACGACGGCCAGACTCCTTGGCCTTCTTCAGCCATGCCCTCTCGAACGCTTTCAAGGCATCATGCCACCCTTGATGCCCCCACACTCCCAAATTCGTAAAGGACAGAAAGTACGAGATATGAGGGTGAACATCATCCCCATCCTTGAGGTCCGCCATGGCCTGTTCAAGCTTCGCTTTGACCACCTTGCAGGGACCATCGACCGGAGTTGTTCCGTCATTGACATTATTAACGAACCACTCGTCAATCGCCGCGTAATCTGGTGCTTCTGGATCGCGCGTTTGACTCTGGTCAAAGTACCCCTCACGCAGGTACTCCTGAACCTCTGGCGGAAGGATCGGGAAATCGCTGACCTGTGGTATCCATACTTCGTCACCGGGCCTTGCGATTCGCCAGGACCTGACGTACTTATGCCTTATTGTCCCGTCGGGTTGCCTCTTCTTGACCCATTCCTCTACGAGGGTCCTAGGCAAACCATCTGGCACTACTCCCGGTGGGTACCAAATGTACGGCTTCTTCGTGTCAGGATGCCGACTCGGATAGGCTGCAATAGTGCGATGAGTCTGTTGGAGTATTTCTACGCCACCGTTAGCCTTAACGACGCCCTTGAACTTGACACTCTTCGAGCAACGGAACGGTTGGATCCAGCTACCATCGGTACGAGACGTTG
>Ga0193741_1000144_pt1 | contig 18553 bp, 18 predicted proteins | sample L2s2metaG_FD_143059 | JGI IMG/M metagenome (GOLD analysis project Ga0193741, IMG submission 143059) | Soil microbial communities from a riparian zone of the East river system, Colorado, United States - L2s2 | ecosystem: Environmental > Terrestrial > Soil > Riparian zone | place: USA: East River...
CTACGAGTGTCTACGCTCGGGTAAACTCCCAGGTTCCGTGACCATCGAAGAATCCGCGCTGCGAAAAGTCCGTTGGCGACTCATCCCGTTCCTCTTTCTGCTCTACATCGTCGCGTATCTCGACCGCGTCAATGTCGGCTTCGCGTCCATCGACATGAACCGCGATCTCGGCTTCAGCGCGGCGGTTTACGGGCTGGGCTCCGGGATTTTCTTCCTCAGCTACACCCTGCTCGAAGTGCCGAGCAATCTGATGCTCGCGCGGCTCGGCGCGCGCGTCTGGATCGCACGCATCATGCTGACGTGGGGCGTGCTGTCGTCGGCGATGATTTTCGTCAACAGCCCGCTCCGCTTTTACGTCATTCGCTTTCTGCTCGGCGCCGCGGAGGCCGGGTTTTTCCCAGGCGTCATCCTGTATCTCACGCAGTGGTTCCCGCAGCGGGAACGCGCACGGGCGGTCGGCCTGTTCATGACCGCCACCGCGATGGCCGGCGTGATTGGCGCGCCAATCTCGAGCGCGTTGTTGCGGCTCGATGGCGTGTGGGGACTGCGCGGATGGCAATGGCTGTTTCTGATCGAGGGTATTCCTGCCGTCCTGCTGGCGCCGGTGGTCCTCTTCTACATGACAGAGCGTCCCGCCGACGCCAAGTGGTTGAGCGCCGATGAGCGCACGTGGTTGGTGCGTGAGATGGAGGCCGAACAGGCGGAAAGCGGACAAGCGATCGTCACGCTGCGAGCCGCGCTCGGCACGCTCCGTTTGTGGATCATCGCGCTGCCGTATTTCTGCATCGTGATTGCCTTTTACGGCATCACTTTCTTTCTGCCGCAGATCGTGCAGTCGATGAGCACCCTCGGATCGGCCACGATCGTGTTGCTGACAGCGATTCCGTATGTCGCGGCAACAGTCGGATTGGTGGTGGTCGGATCGCGATCGGATCGCGCGCGCGAGCGGCGCTGGCACGTCGCCGTTCCCTGTTTGATCGGCGCTACCGGTTTTGTGCTCACGGTGCTGGCGCCGGCGACGCCGGCTGTCGCGTTGACAACGTTATCGATCGCCGCGTTTGGCATCTGGGGAACGCTGGGACCATTCTGGGCGATTCCAACGGCGCTGTTGCGAGGCACGGCCGCTGCCGGCGGCATCGCGCTCGTGAACTCGATTGGCAATGTCGGCGGTTTCGTCGGCCCCTACGTGATGGGATGGATTCGGGATGCGACCGGCGGCTTCACCGCCGGCCTGCTGACACTCGCCGCGATCCTGGTGCTCGGCGCCGTGATCGTCCTACGACTTGAGCAGCCCGAGGAGCGCCGCGTCTAGCGTGCCGTTGCCGTCGAGATACGGCTGCCAATGCGCGTCGAGGCCGGCCTTGAAGCTGCCGAGACCTTTCTGTTTCCACATCCCACCACTCTCGGCATAGCCGACGTGCTTTGGCATCACACTCTTCACAGCTTCGGCGGCGGTGTACCAAATCATCGCGTGCGTGATGCCTTCGCGCGGCGGCGCGGTCTGGGTCTCCTTCGACAATCGCGACAGCCGCGCCATCATCGGCTGATCCCACTGATGCATCGCTTCATGAAACATCGACTCGAGTCCCAAGGCCCCTTTGGTGCCTTCATCAAGACTCGAGATCACGATCAAGTCGCCGTCCGTTGAATACGCGCCGGCCCAATTCGCGTAGGCACTGACATTGATCTGATGGCCGCCTCTCGGCCAATCGAGCTTGTAGGCGCGCGTGATGTAGTCCCGCACCTGGCTGCCATGCTGTTCGAGCTGACGCGACAAGTCGCGAACGCGAGCGTGGTTGTCCGCTTGATGCTTCGGCCATAACCCCAGGCGATAGACTTGCGACGCGCGGATGAGCGTGGCTCGCAACTCAGGATCGATCTTCAACGCCCCCGCGGTTGCGTTCGGCGGAACGCGCATCGCATTCGTGACGGCGATCAGCTCCTGATCGAACACCGCGTCCTTCGTGCTCAAGCCGCCGGCATAAAAGCGCACGGCGCTGCCCCAATCCTGGCGATGGCTCTCGCTCAGTCCCTTCACACCTGCTTCCGAATCGGCGGGAGCATTGACCACAGCGCGGCGCTGGCTGTCGGGCGTGTGGTTCTGCGCGCGGCCAAGCACATAGAGAAAGTGGTGCAGGTTCAGCCAGAATCCGTCCGCTTCGAATCGGAAGATCGGCGCGCCGCTCTGGGCCGCGAGGGCGATGGTGACAATGACAAGCCGCATGCAGCTACGACGCTATCACCGTGGGATGGGTTGGGAAAAACTCAGGACTTGACATCGACCAATTCCTTAGTACTAAATAATTAGTATGCGTCCCAAGTCGGACACCCTCACCGGCCAGGAGCTCGAAATCATGAAGGTGATCTGGCCGCGCGGCCAGGCCACCATCCGCGAGGTCTACGACGAGCTGCGCGCCCATCGCACCATCGCCTACACCTCCGTGCAGACGATGATGAACGTCCTCGAGACCAAGGGGCACCTCAAACGCGAGCCCGGCGAGAAGGCCAACGTCTACTCGCCCGTCCGTCCGCAGCAGGCCGTCGTCAAATCGATGGTGCGTGAATTCGTCAACCGCGTGTTCGACGGCTCGGCGAGACCGCTGCTCGTGCACCTGCTGAAGGAAAAGGGCCTCACCGATCGCGAACGACGCGAGCTGCAGAAGCTGCTCGACAAGGAGGAGTAATGGCGCTCTCGCTCTGGACCGTGGCGGCGTATGCACTTCAACTCGGCGCCCTCGTCACCGTGGGCTTCGTGGCCGCGTGGGCGTTGCGGATTCGCATCCCGCGACACTCGCTGCGATTCTGGCAGACGGTGATGGCGATCGCGCTGCTGCTGCCCCTCGCACAACCGCGCAGCGTGAATCCAACGGGATTGCAGCTGTTCACCGAATCGATCTCGTCGGCCGCGATCCCCCAGAACGGCGGATCGATCGTGCCGGCCGGCGTCGACGGCGCCACGATCATCCTGCTGATTCTTGCTGCGGGGATTTTCGCGAGACTGTTATGGCTCGGCGTGGGGCTGATGCGCCTGCGATCGATCGTCGCGCGCGCGGAAAGCCACGATGCATTCGCGGACATCAGCGGCGAGCTGACGCAATCGCTCAGCATCACCGCGACGGTGAAAGTCTCTGATGACCTCGAAGGGCCCGCGACCGTCGGCGTCCGCCGTCCAATCGTCCTGGTGCCGCGATCGGTGCTGCAGATGTCGCCGGCCGTTCAACGCGCGATCATCTGCCACGAGCTCGTCCACGTGCAACGGCGCGACTGGCTCCAGACGATCGCCGAAGAGATTTGGTGCGCAATTTTCTGGTTCCATCCGCACGCCCGCCTGATCGCATCGAAGCTCTCACTCGCTCGCGAAATGGTCGTCGACGAGAAGACCATCCTCATGACTCGCGATCGACGCGCGTACGCCGAAGCGCTGCTCGCCTTCTCGGACCCACAGCCGCACGTGATTGGCGTCACGCCCTTCATCGGCCGCCGCACGCTCAGCCAGCGCATTTCGCTCATCGCAGAGGAGGGTTCCATGTCACGAAATCGTCGCGCGTTATCCAAGGCCACCCTGGCGCTGGCCGCATGCATCGCGATCACCGCGGCGGCGGTCGATCGCTTCCCGATGTTTGCGACCGTGCAGGCCCAAGCCGTGATCTACGACCCGGGCCCTGGCATCTCCCTTCCCGTGGTGATCAAAGAGGTCAAACCGCAGTACACGAAGGCGGCGATGCAGGCCAAGATCCAAGGCTCGGTCTGGCTCGCTTGCGTGGTCGACGAAACGGGCCACATCAGCGACGTCAAGGTGAGTAAGTCGTTGGACAGCGAATATGGCCTGGATCAGGCGGCAATCGATGCGGCCCGGCAGTGGGAATTCAAGCCGGCACGCCGCGATGGGAAGGACGTGGCCGTCCGGGTCACCATCGAGTTGACCTTCACCCTGAAGAAGTGAAGAACGATAGGTTTTCTGCTATTCTCGGGGCAGGAATGGGCCTTCGCCAGCAGGCGCCATTCGCCCCGAGGTAGTGTCCATGCGCAGTCTCTTGGTGAGCTGTACCGCGCTGCTCCTCCTTGCGTCCCCGGCATTCGCGGGCGAACAAGACGCCACAGCAAATTCATCGACGCAGAGCACGTCATCGGCTCCGCCTCCCGACTTCCTGTTGGGCCGTCCGCGCGGCTCGATCGGCATCCGAGGCAGCATGCTCGTCGCGAGCGCGAACAGCGACATTTACGACTTCGTCACCGACATCCTGGCGATCGAGAAGTCCGACTTCAACACCGGTGCCTTCGCGGCGGAGTTTGGCTACAGCCTCACGCCGCGTTTCGACATCCTCGGCACGTGGGATCTCAACAGCGTGGATCACCTGTCCGACTATCGCGACTGGCAGGACAATCGCGGGTTGCCGATTCAACAGAGCACCGAACTGTCGCAGATGAACCTGACCGTCTCGGGGAAGTTCTCGCTGCTGCCGCGCGGTAAAGCCATCAGCCGGCTGGCCTGGATTCCGCGCACGTTCATCCCGTATGTCGGCGCGGGCGGCGGCTATGGCCGCTACAAGTTCCGGCAGAACGGCGACTTCGTCGACTTCGACAACGGCAATCGCGTGTTCACCGACACGTTTACGTCAGAGGGCTGGACACCGACCTTCCACGTGCTGGGCGGCACCGACATCCGGGTCTATCGACACCTGATGCTGTCGTTCGACGCGCGATACTCGTGGCAGAAGGCCACGTTGGACCAGGACTTCATTGATTTCGCGCCGATCGATCTCGGCGGCTTCCGTTTCGGTGCGGGCATTCACTTCGCGTTCTAGGTTGGCATATATGAAGAACATCACTTTCGCGTTCGCTCTGATCCTCACGGCGGCCCCGGCACTCGCGCAGCAACCTGCGGCACGCGACGCGGCCCCGACCGTGCAGGTCGACAGCCGCTTCGCCAGCTGGCTCGGATGCTGGCGTCTCGACGATGACCTCGCCGGCACCGGCGCGCGCATGTGCATCACGCCCGAAAAGAACGGCGTGCGACTGCAGACCGTTGTCGGCGCCAACAAGGGGATCGACGAGCTGGTGATTCCCGATGGCGTGGCGCGGCCGATCGCCGATGCGGAATGCAAGGGCACCGAGCAGGCCGAATGGTCGAGCGACGGCGCGCGCGTCTTCCGCAGCACGGACGTGACGTGCGGCAAGGAAGCGCCGCGCACGGTCAAGACCGTGGCCTTCATGGCGCCCGGCCCGTCGTGGATTATCGTGCAGCACGTGAGCGGCGCCGCCGCCAATACGAGCGTGCGCGTGCAGCGCTATCGCCGCGCCGCCAACCAGAAGCTGGCTGACGGCAGCACCGCGCAGCAGCCGGACGCCAACACCGCAATGCGCACGACTCAGGATCAAACGCGCTGGAGCATCGAGGACGTGATCGAAGCGAGCGACAAGGTGCCGGCGGAAGTCGTGCAGGCTGCCCTCAGCGAAGTGCATCACGGTTTCGACATGAACAGGAAAACGCTCGTGCTGCTCGACGAGGGCGGCGTGAACGACTCGGTGATCGACCTGATGGTCGCACTCACCTATCCCAGTAAGTTTGTCGTCGAGCGGCGCGGCGGCACGTCATCGACCGCCGGCATCACCACCGGCACCGGCTGGTTCGATCCGTTCACGGCGGGAGCCATGGGCCCGAGCGCCTTCGATTGTTACTCGCCGTACGGCTACGGCTACCGCAGCTACTACAGCATGTGCGGCGGCTACTATCAGCCGTTCGGCTACAACTACTACGGCTCCAACTATGGATACGGTGGCTACTATCCTTACGGCGGATGGGTTCCCATCGGCGCGTACCCGCCCGTCATCGGCGGCGGCCCGGTCGTGGAGCCGCAAGGTGAAGGCCGCGTCGTGAACGGCCGCGGCTACACGCAGATCCGCAATCGCGAATCGGAACCCTCGCCGCGCATCAGCGGCGGCGGGAACGGCGGCGGTTGGAACGGCAGCGGTGGCGGTGGCGGCGTGTCGTCCGGCGGTTACTCGAGCGGTTCGTCGAGCTCCGGATCGACCGGCGGCGGCGGCTCGTCAGGCGGCGACTCCGGCGCCCGCGTCGCGGTTCCGAAGGGCGGCGGCGAGTAAGCAGTCCACTAGGGTATCCTTCCAAGGCCTGAGGGCATCACAGCCCTCAGGCCTTTAGTACTTTCAGGAGAGATTCCCATGAGCACCGGTCCCTTGCCCATCGGCAGTGACGCCCCCGACTTTCAAGCACAAACCACGGAGGGCCCGATCCGCTTTCACGAGTGGCTCGGTAATTCCTGGGGCGTGATGTTTTCGCATCCCAAGGATTTCACGCCGGTGTGTACGACCGAACTGGGATACATGGCGAAGATCAAACCCGAGTTCGACAAGCGCGGTGTGAAGATCATCGGGCTCAGCATCGATCCCGTCGATCGCCACGCCGGCTGGGCGAAGGACATCGCCGAAACGCAAGGCACCGCGCCGAACTATCCGATGATCGGCGACGTCGATCTCAAGGTCGCGAAAGCGTACGGCATGCTGCCGGCCGCCGCCGGTGAATCGTGCGAAGGCCGCACCGCCGCCGACAACGCCACCGTGCGCAACGTCTACGTGATCGGCCCCGACAAGAAAGTGAAGCTCGTGCTGTCGTATCCGATGAGCACCGGGCGCAACTTCGACGAGGTGCTGCGCGTGCTCGACTCGATGCAGCTCACCGCGAAGCACAAGGTCGCGACGCCGGTGAACTGGAAGGACGGACAGGACGTGATCATCCTGCCGGCCGTCACGGACGACGAAGCGAAGCAGAAGTACCCGCAGGGGTGGAAGGCGCCGAAGCCCTACCTCCGCATCGTTCCGCAGCCGAAGTGATGTTGCGTTCACTCGCACTTGCTGCAGCGGCGATCGTTGCCCTGAGCGTGATCGAAGGGCCTGTCCTGAGCGAGAGTCTGGGTGGTCAAACCACCCAGACTCGAGTCGAAGGATGGCCGCAATGGCGCGGGGCCAATCGAGACGGAGCCGCATCCTTCGCGGCTCCTGCGCAATGGCCCGATAAACTCACCCTGAAATGGAAAGTCGATGTCGGCATCGGCTACGCGGCGCCGATCACCGTCGGCGATCGCGTCTATGCATTCTCGCGGCAGAGCGAAGACGAAGTCATGCGCGCGCTCGATGCCGCGACCGGCAAGACGATCTGGGAAACGAAATACAACGCCACCTACAAACCGAATCCGGCGGCGACGCGCACGCACGGCACCGGCCCGAAATCGACGCCAACCCTCGCGGATGGCCGCCTCTACACGCTCGGCATGAGCGGTCTCGTCACGGCGTTTGACGCGGCCACCGGCAAGCAGCTGTGGCAGACGCCGCTACCCAAGACCGAAACTCTCTATCACACTGCGATGTCGCCGATCGTCGATCGCGGTCTCGTGATCGTTCACGTCGGCGGCCATAACGACGGCGCGCTGACCGCCTTCGATGCGCGCACCGGCGCCGCGAAGTGGGCGTGGACCGGTGATGGACCCGCCTACGGATCGCCGATCATCGTCGAACTCGGCGGCACGCGCCAGGTCATCACGATGACGCAGGAGAATCTCGTCGGCGTCGCCGCCGCGGACGGCGCGTTGCTGTGGAAGCGTCCCTACTCCGTTCGCGCGACGCGCAATGCCGTGACGCCGATCGTCCACAACCCGCCTTCGCCTGCCGGCTCCGGCGGGGCAAGCCAGATCGTGATCGTCTCCGGCCTCGGCATGCCGGTGTCCGGTTTCCGCGTGATCAATCGAGCCGGCCAGTGGTCCACCGAAGACGTGTGGGTCAACAACGACACGACGATGGACATGAGCACCGGCGTGGTGATCGGCAACAGCCTTTACGGCTTCTCGCCGCGCAACAGCGGACAGTACTTCGCGATTGATGCGAACACGGGCCAGACGCAGTGGTTGTCCGAGCCGAGGCAGGGCGAGAACGCCGCCGTGGTCCGCGCCGGCGATCTGTGGTTCGCGCTCAACACCGAAGCGGAGCTCAAGGTGGCGCGAGCCAACCCAAAGCAGTTCGAGATCCTGAAAACCTACGACCTTGCTGACAGCGCCACATGGGCGCAGCCGGTGCTGTCCGGCCAGCGCGTAATCATCAAAGATCTCTCGACGATTTCTCTCTGGACACTGAACTAAGGTCCGCCTGAAGGCGGACCCCCACAGGATTTCACCTGTGAGGGTCCGGCTTTAGCCGGACCAATTGGAGGAACAATGGAACGCTTGACAGCCAAAGATTTCAGCCCTGAACTGCTCGACGTATTCGATCAATATGTGCACGGCGACATCGATCGCCGCGGATTCTTCGATCGCGCCGCGAAATACGTCGCCGCGCCGCTGACGGCTGCGATGGTCCTCGAGATGCTCAACCCGAAGTTCGCCGAGGCGCAGCAGGTGCCGAAGGACGACAAGCGGATCAAGACCGAGTGGGTCGAGATCGATTCTCCGAAAGGCTACGGCAAGATCAAGGCCTACGTGGCCAAGCCTGCGAACGCGACGGGCAAGCTGCCGACGGTCCTCGTGATCCACGAGAATCGCGGCTTGAACCCCCACATCGAGGACATCGCGCGCCGGCTCGCGCTCGCCAATTTCCTCGCCGTCGCGCCCGACGCGCTGACGCCGCTCGGCGGCTACCCGAGCGAAGGCGAAGACAAGGCGCGCGAGCTGTTCCCGAAGCTCGATCAGGTGAAGACGCGCGAGGACTTCCTCGCCGCGACTGCTTACGCGCGCACGCGTCCTGACAGCACCGGCAAGATCGGCGCGGTCGGCTTCTGCTACGGCGGCGGCATGGTGAACTTCCTCGCGACCCGCGTGCCGGAGCTACTGGCCGGCGTGCCCTTCTACGGCGGCGCGCCCGCGGTCGAGGACGTGAAGAACATCAAGGCGGCGATGCTGGTGCAGCACGGCGGCAACGACAAGCGCCTCGTCGACGGATGGCCGGCCTACGAGGCCGCTCTGAAGGCAGCGGGCGTGAAGAACGAAGGCTTCATCTACCCGAACGCGGAGCACGGCTTCAATAACGACACCACTCCGCGGTATGACGCGGCTGCCGCAAAACTGGCGTGGGATCGCACCATCGCCCACTTCAACAAGTACTTGCGCTAAGAGGGGCACGGGACTTGCTCTAGCCTCCAGGTAAGGCCAGCTGCGCCGCCGATTGTGGAGCGTTGGGTTCCATAATCGGTGGCCGGCTGCCCAGCTGGAGGAATCATGCCGAAGGACAAGGGTCGTGAAGCGCTGATCAAGGGCCTGCAAGAGGACCTGTCGCGCGAGTATCAGGCGATCATCGCCTACGTCGTCTATTCACAGGCGCTGAAGGGCGCCGAATACCAGAGCATCGCGAAAGAGCTCGAAGTGCACGCCGGCGAAGAGCTCGCCCACGCGATCACCATTGCCAAGCAGATCGACTACCTCGGCGGCATGCCCAACGCCACCGCGAAGCCGGTGAAGCTGACCGACGACGCCGAAGCCATGCTGCGCGCCGATCTCGACAACGAGAACAACACCGTTCGCGCGTATCGTGAGCGCGTCAAACAGGCGGATGCCCTGGGCGAATTCGCGATCTCAGAAGAGATTCGCGAAATCCTGCGACAGGAACAGGAGCACCAGATCGATCTCGCCACCGCACTCGGCGAGGATGTTCCGGACGTTTCGAAGATGAAGAAGTAACTACGAGAGCCCAAGCTGCGAGAGGATCTGCAGCCATGGCATGACGGCGGCGAAGAGGTAGAGCGCCGATAGTCCCACCAGCACGCGATGCACTCCGGCGGCGTACAGCAAGCCGCCGCAGGCGCACGCCAGCAGCTTCGCGCCGACCAGCGCCGGAACCGCGCCCGTGATCATGATCCACGTCGCGAGGATCGGGTTCCCTTCGGCGCCGGCGCCGAAACGCTCGACGGCCGCGTAGGTCAACACGCCGTCGGCGAGTTGCAGCAGCACGAAAATCACGAGCCAGAGACGCGGCCTCACGCCCTCCGTGAAGAGCAAAGCCAATGCCGCGTTTTCCCTATAAAAACGGGCGTTTTTTGTGGATTAGTCTGCTTATGGAAGGACTTTAGGAGGGGACTTGGGACCTGGGACTTGGGACCTGGGCAATCAAGACCCAAGACCCAGGCCCCAAGACCTCAGAATGTTACTTCTTGGTCATCTTCAGGTTCGAGACGGTCGCTTCGGTGTTGTGCGCGAAGCGCACGCCGTAGACGCCATCGGTCGACTTCAGCTTGCCCGCCGCAACGACGTCGGCCTTGTTGTAGCTGCCGACGACGGTGCCGTTGACCGCGCACTCGATCTTGTCGCCGGTCACTGAGAGCGCGATGTCCTGCTTCACGGGCTGGTCCTTGCCCGCGGCCTTGGCGATCGCCGCGTTCGGCTCAGGCTTGCGCGCGCTGACCTGGAAGGGCGCCGGGCCCATGCCGCGGACGATGAACGTCCCGTTGCCGTAAGCGGAGCAATAAATGTAGCTCTGGGTTTCGGTGCCGAGATCGTTGCCGGCAATCATGATTCCGTACGGATGCGGATGATCCATGAGGTTCATGTACTTCGGCTCGTTGAACGTTGCCGACACGGTGTAGTTGCCGGCGGCCTTGTTGGCGGGGTTCCAGTAGGTGGTCGCCGGGCCGGTGCGCACCATGAGGGTGCCGCCCTTCTCATCAAGCCGGGCCTGGTTGATGTTCGCTCCGCCCTTTTCTTCCTGCGCGTCGATCTTCCCTGCCCATCCCTTCGCGAAAATCCCGCCGTCCTTTACCGGCATCGCGGCGTCCTGGGCGAAGGCCAACGAACTGGTACACAAGGTCAACGCCACCGCAATTGCACAACCGTTAACTAGACGCATGGTATGTCCTCTCAAAATTTGTGGGTCGTGGTACAGATGGGCTCTCCATCTGATTCCCGACTGATAACTATACTAGGAACCATGGTTATCCGTCGCCTCGCCTCTGTGTTCCTTTTTCTGGGACTGACCGGCTGTTCGTCACCGGCTCCGGCCCCAGCACCCGCTTCACCTGGCTCAACCGCATCACCCGCGGACCGCAAATACCTCCTCGATCGCGTCGATGACGCGGCCATCGTCCAGCTGTATGCCGACGGCTTCACGTCGCTGCCGCTCAAGCAGAAGACGCTGATCTGGCATCTCTATCAGGCGGCGTTGGCCGGGCGCGACATCTTCATCGATCAGAAGCACAAGGACGCGCTCGAGATGCGCGAGGTGATCGAGCAGATCATCGCGTATCCGCAAGGCGTCGACGCGACGACGCTCTCCGCCATCCAGCGCTACGCGAAGTTGTTCTGGCTGAACAACGGCCCGTACAACAATCTCACCGCGCGCAAGTTCGTGCTGACCTGCACGCCGGAGCAGTTGAAGGCCGCCGTCTATGCGTCGGCGAAGGCCGGCGCGAAGTACCTGACCTGGGAGAAGACGATCGATCAGAAGCTGGAGCGCCTCGCGCCGATGTTCTTCGATCCGAAGGTCGATCCGATCGTCACCAACAAGACGCCCGGCGCCGGCAAGGACATCCTCCAGGCGAGCGCGAACAATCTTTACTCCGGCGTGTCGTTGGCGGACCTGAAGGGCTTCAACGAGAAGTACGGCCTCAACTCGCGACTCGTGAAGCAGAAGGGCAAGCTGGTCGAAGAGGTCTACAAGATCGACGGCAAGTACGGGAACTACATCGCGGAGATCGTCAAGCACCTCGAGGCCGCGAAGCCGTTCGCCGAGCCGCCGATGGCGACGGCGCTCGACGCGCTCGTCAAGTTCTATCGCACCGGCGAGACCGCCGACCGCGAGGCGTACGACATCGCATGGGTCCAGGACAAGGTCTCCCCCGTCGACACGATCAACGGCTTCATCGAGGTCTACGTCGATCCGCGCGGCATCAAGGGCAGCTGGGAAGGCCTGGTCTTCTTTGTCAACCAGGAGAAGACGCAGCGCATCAAGACCATCGCCACCAACGCGCAGTGGTTCGAGGATCACATGCCGTGGGATGCGAAGTACCGCAAGACCAGCGTGCAAGGCATCGTCGCCAACGCCATCGAGAAGTACGGCAGCAAGTCGGTGGCGCTGGCCAACGTCAACGAGGCGTACGACAAGTCCGCGCCCGGCAACATGCGCAGCGAGTTCTCATGGGATGACGCGGAGGCCGCGCGATCGGAGAAGTTCGCGAACTTCAGCGGCGAGCTGACGACGGACATGCATGAAGTCATCGGGCATGCGTCGGGCCAGCAGGCCGAGGGCAAGGCCAACCCACAGGCGCTAATCAAGGAGCACTTCTCCGCGCTCGAAGAAGGCCGCGCCGATCTCGTCGGCCTGTATTTCATCGCCGATCCGAAGCTGGTGGAGATCGGCGTGATTCCCGCCGCCGATCACGACAACATCGTGCGCGCCGAGTACGAGGCCTATACGCGCAACGCGATCGTGCAACTGCGCCGGATCCGCGAAGGCACGCAGATCGAGGAAGACCACATGCGCAACCGCCAGATGATCGTGCGGTGGCTGATGGCCAACACCAAGGCGATCGAATCGCGCACGCGCGACGGGAAGTCGTACCTGGTGATGGTCGATCCGAAGGCCTTCCGAGACGGCGTCGGCAAGCTGCTCGCCGAAGTGCAGCGCATCAAGTCCGAGGGCGATGCCGCCGCGGCGGCGAAGTTGTTCGACACCTACGGGATTCACTTCGATGCGAAGGTCCGCGATGAGGTCGTGGCGAGGGTCGACAAGCTGAACCTGCCGTCCTACAGCGGTTTCGTGATGCCGAAGCTGACGCCGGTGACCGCGGCCGATGGATCGATCACGGACGTGACGATCTCGTATCCGCAGGACCTCACCAAGCAGATGCTGGAGTACTCGGGCGTTCGCAAGTAGAATTCGGCTCCGTAGAGGCGGGTCTTCAGACCCGCCTGAAAGGGCCGCATGAATCGCTTTCTTCCGCTCGTCATCATTCTTGTGGCCACCGTGGCCGGCGTCGCGCAGACGCCGGCCGTCCACACCCTGACACCCGATCGCTTCTACAACACGTTCTCGTTCGCGCATCCGCCGGCGTTGCGCATCAAGCCGGGCGATCGCGTCGTCACGAAGACGATCGATGCGAGCGGCATGGATTGGAATGGCAAGTCAGTCGCCCAGGGACCGAACCCACAGACCGGTCCGTTCTTCGTCGAAGGCGCCGAGCAGGGCGACATGCTGGTCGTCACGTTCTCGAAGATGGAGATCAATCGCACGACCGCCTATTCCGGCGGCGCGCTCGCGCCGTATACCGTGACTCCCGGCTCCATTCTCAATCGCACCGAGCGGCAGGCGCCTCGCGCGAACTGGATTCTCGACAAGGCGAAGAACGTCGCGCGACTCGATAACAACGACATCGGCGGCCTCGAGCTGCGACTGCGCCCGATGCTCGGCTGCGTCGGCGTCGCGCCGGCGCGCAAGGAAGCGATCGCGACCAGCACACCCGGCGCGTTCGGCGGCAACATGGATTACGCGGGCATGAACCAGGGCGTGAAGGTGATGCTGCCGGTCAACGAACCGGGCGCGCTGCTGTTCATCGGCGACGGACACGCGCTGCAGGGTGAAGGCGAAGTCGTCGGCACCGGCCTCGAGACGTCGATGGACGTCGAGTTCACAGTGCAGGTCGTGAAGAAGTCAGCGATTCAATGGCCGCGCCTCGAGAACGAGACGCACGTGATGGTGCTCGGCAGCGAGCGCTCGCTGATCGAGGCGCTGCAACAGGCCACCAGCGAGATGCATCGCTGGCTGATGCAGGACTACGGCCTGACCGAACGCGGCGCCTCCCTGCTGATGGGACAAGCGCTCGAATACGAAGTCGCGAACGTCGTCGATCCGAGGTTCACGATGGTGGCGAAGGTGCGGAAGTCGGTCCTCGCGGGATTGAAGCGCTAGCCGATCTTCTTGCGCAGCCGTTCGCTTTCGGCACGCGCCCTTTCGAACGCCGACTCGCTCGACGAGACTTCTTTTCGCGCCCCCTTCTCGGCGATCACCGCTTCCTCGAGCTCGCCTTCGATTCGCTCGCGAGTCCGCTCGGCGCGCTCGAGCGTGCGCTTGGCGCGATCGAGCGCGGCTTCGGCCTCGCGCTCGGCTGCTTCGGCAAACCGCAGCCGCTCCTTCGCCATCGCGAGCTCCTGCTGATCGGCCTCTCGCTTCTTGCGCTCGCGATCGGTTTCGTCTGCGGCCGGCGTCTTCGTCTCCGGTTTGCCGGCCCTTCCGTGTAATCCGTGCAATCCGTGGATGGGCTTCGCCGCGATCGTGACGCCCTGCAGCGCTTCAAAGCCGGTGCGGCGCAACGGCTTCGTCAACCGGCCGGGCGGATCCGTCGTCGGCAGCGCGTCCAGCGTTTCGTTGACCGGCGTCATCAGCGCGTCTGAGGTGTTGTTGCCGGCAGCTTCGAGGATTTTGCGGATGGCGTCCTTCGCCTTGCGCATCGCCTCGGCGTGAAACACATCGGCCGCTTTCACGTCCGCGGATTTTCCAGCGAGCATCTGCCGGTAGGCTGTCCGCACCTGGGTCGAGGTCTTGATCACCTCGTCATACAGCTTTCGCTGATGCCAATAGAGCTGGTTGACGGCCCACGCGGCAAGGTTGGGTTTCTCGATCTTCTTGATCGATCCGTCGCCGGTCTGCTTTGCCAGTTCGTTGCGCGCCGCCGTGAATTCGTCGAGCGGGAGTTGAAAGAGTGCGTCGATCTTGTCGTCAGCCGCCATGTGTCAGCTCGTCACCAGTCCCAGCCGCAACAGGCTCTCGCCCGTTGCCACGATTGCGTCCTCGGGCGATCGCGGCGACCAGCCGAGCAGACGGCGTGATTTTTCGTTCGTCGCGTTGCGCACCTTGCCCAGTTCGGGCACGAATTGCCTGACCCCAGAATCCCGTAAGGACGCCAGCCGCACCATCCAGTTCGGCAACTCACGCGTCGGCGCCTTTTTCGCGGCGCCGCCAAGTCCGTTGCGAAGAGCCGTCGCAACCTGGATCAGGCGCATGAAATTCCCGGACACCGACAGGAACCGCTCACCTCGAGCCGCCGGGTTCGTCATCGCGCGGATGTGATGATCGGCCACGTCGCGCACGTCGACGGCGCCGAAGTAGAGTTTCGGACAGCCGGGCATGGCGCCCTCGAGCATCCGCTTCACCAGCGCGATCGACGTCGAGAAATCGCGGCCGAGCACCGGTCCCATCACGAAGACCGGGTTGATCACGGCCAGCTCGAGCCCGCCGCCTTCCTTCGCGATGAAGTCCCATGCGGCGCGCTCGGCGATCGTCTTCGACTTCACATACGCCGACTGTTCCTTCCCCGGGTCGGTCCAGTCCGCTTCGGTGAACGGCGTCGATCGCTCTGGATGACCGTATCCGATCGCCGCAAACGAGGACGTCAGCACGACGCGCTTGACGCGGTGATCGCGCGACGCGCGCAGCACCCTGAGGGCGCCGTCGCGAGCGGGGACGATCAACTCATCTTCATGTTTCGGTGCGGTGGGCGGAAACGGCGACGCGACATGGAGCACAAATTCGCATCCGGCGACCGCCTCGGACCAGCCGGCATCGCTCGACAAATCGGCAGCCGCGAACGTCACCGTGTCGCCGGGCTCGGCGCCGCCTTCCTTGAGCATGGCGCGCACCTCCGCTTCCCGCGACAGGTTGCGCACCGTCGTCCGGACCGTATGTCCGGCGGCCAGCAATTGAAGGATGCAATGGCTGCCGATGAAGCCCGACCCGCCGGTCACTAGCACCATGGCCATCCGTGCATTATCCCCGAGCCACGGGCTTGTCGCCGTCCTCTCAACTGGACCGCCTCGGCATGCTCCGCCTCGGCGCGCGATTTGGCGCGGCGTTCGGGCACTGCAGCTGGCAGGCTGCGGCGATTCGCCCACCGCACCCACGGCGACTACCAGCACTTCAACGACCACGACAACTACCACGACGACTCCGACGACGACCCCGACGTCATCCGCGACGTGCAGCCGCATCCCGCAAGAGACCGAAGGCCCATACCCTGCCGATGGCTCGAACGGGCCGACCGTGCTGACGTCGACGGGCGTCGTGAGATCGGACATCCGATCGAGCTTTGCGGGCATGAGCGGCGTCGCCGGCGGCGTGCCGCTGAACATCGCGCTGACGATCGTGTCGGCTTCGACGTGCGCGCCGTTGGCCGGTGCCGCGGTGTATCTCTGGCACTGCGATCGCGAAGGCCGTTACTCGCTCTATACCCAGGGCGTCACGAATCAGAACTATCTCCGCGGCGTGCAGGAAGCGAATGCGAACGGACAGGTGACGTTCCAGTCGATCTATCCGGGGTGCTATGCCGGCCGGTGGCCGCACATTCACTTCGAGGTGTATCCGAGCCTGGCCGCATCCACCAACTCACGGAACAAGACGGCAACGTCTCAACTCGCCCTGCCGAAAGCCTCGAACGACATGGCTTATGCGGTCGCTGGTTACGAACAAAGCATTCGCAACGCGGCGCAAATCATCCTGGCGTCCGACAACGTGTTCAGCGACGGCTCGACGCTCGAACTGGCGACGATGTCGGGCGGCGTGAGCGGCTTTACGGCGACCCTGACCGTGGCAATCTAGCGGCGCCCTGCTCCTGCAAAATCAGTTGGACTCCGCCGCGCCGGATCGGTAGATTCGGCGCGGAGGTAGTCCGTGGACCGAAGGGACTTCATCGCGTCGGTGGCCGTGTCGCCCGTGGCGGCGGCCGCCGCTGCCGCCGAAAGCGATCTCGACGCCACGCAAACACCGGCGTCGCGGCCCCTGAGCATCACGCTGCTCGGCACCGGAACGCCGGCGCCGTCGCTGACGCGGCAAAGCTCCGGCTATCTGATCGAGGTTGGCAGCGACCTGATCGTCTGGGATCACGGTCCAGGGGCGCATCACCGCTTGATCGAGAGCGGGCATCGCACGATCGATGTGACGCACGCCTTCTTCACCCACCTGCATTACGACCACTGCATGGACTACGGCCGCCTCGTGCTCCAGCGGTGGGATCAGGGCGCGGATCGCATTGCCGACCTGCAGGTGTACGGACCACCGCCCATCGCGCGCATGACGCAGCAGTTGTTCGGCGAAGACGGCATCTACGGCCCCGACATTCGGGCCAGGTGCGAGCACCGCAGCAGCCTCGATGTGTTCGAGGCGCGCGGCGGCAAGGCGCCGCGGAAGCGCCCGAGTCCGCGCGTGACGGAGATTCATGCGGGCTCCGTCATCAACGGCAACGGCTGGAAGATCACCGTCGGTCACGCGCAGCACGTGCAGCCCTATCTCGAGTGCCTCGCGTTTCGGATCGACACCAAGGAGGGCTCGATCTGTTACACCGGCGACAGCGGCCCGAGTAGCACCATCGTCGAGCTCGCCAAGGGCTGCGATGTGCTGATTCACATGAATCACTACTTCAGCGGCACCGAGCCGACGCCGGCGTATCGCGCCGCGTGCGGCAACCATCGCGATAACGCCGAAATCGCGAAGCGCGCCGGTGTGAAGACGCTGGTGCTGGTTCACCTGCTGGCGCAGATCGATCAACCTGGGATCCGTGAACAGATCGTGCACGAGATTCAGGAGGTCTTCGACGGCACGGTGATCTGGGGCGAGGACTTGATGAAGCTCGGTCTCGTCAATGCCAGGGTCACGACGATTGAGACGAAGCAGGCTGCCGAATGATCGCGTTTCTGTTCGCTGTCACGCTCGTGATCCAAGCGCCCGCGGACCTTTCAGGTCAGTGGGTTGCTGATCCGCCCGCCGAGAAGGCTCCGGGAGATATGGGCAGCGGGCTGGGATCGCCGTTGACGATCGCGCAAGACGCGAAGCAGCTGGTCGTCGAACAGGCCTTGTTCAGCCGCTACGATTTGCAGCCACCGATTCGAACGGTCTATCAGCTCGACGGCTCCGAGTCGCGCAATGCCGTCATGGCGGGGCACGCCACGCAGATGCGCGCGTCGCGCGCGAGGTGGGACGGCGCCGCGCTCGTGATCACGACGACGTATCCGGCGATCGATGCGTCGAGCGGCAAGACGTTCTCGACAGAAGTCATTCAAACGCTGACGCTGGAATCGCCGGGCGTGCTCGTCATCGACACGACACGCGCCGGCGCACTCGGGGGCAAGCCCGTCGCGACCCGCACGGTCTACCGAAAACGCTGATTCTTAGCGTTTTGGCGGCTGATACGGATCCGCCGTGTTCGGCGGCACGTGCGGGTATTGCGCCGTCGTCGCCGTGAACTCGGCGACGAGCTTGTCCATCACGCTCTGCGCCCACGGATTCGCGTCCTTGATGTCGGTGTCTTCCTTCGGATCCGACAGCAGGTTGAACAGCCGCATCAACGGCGCCACGGCTTGAGCGCCTGCTTCAGGTTGAAACGCGTAGTGGAACTTCCAGTCGTGCCACTTTACGGCGCGTAGCGTCGTGTTCGTATAGAAGATGACGCTGTCGCGGTTCGACTTCGCCTGTTTCCCCTCGAGGAACGGAAGCTGATTGACGCCGTCGATCGCCCGATCCTTCGGCACGATGTCGGCGCCGGCGACGGCCGCCAGCGTCGGGAAAAGGTCGACCTGGT
>Ga0193741_1000145_pt1 | contig 18501 bp, 19 predicted proteins | sample L2s2metaG_FD_143059 | JGI IMG/M metagenome (GOLD analysis project Ga0193741, IMG submission 143059) | Soil microbial communities from a riparian zone of the East river system, Colorado, United States - L2s2 | ecosystem: Environmental > Terrestrial > Soil > Riparian zone | place: USA: East River...
TAACTACTTATTAATGCCAAATTTTCATAGGCTTATTATGTTAGTTACTATGATCTTTATAATTTCTGGATTAAATTTAATTAGTGATAATGATTATTCATTTGCACAAGTAAATGCTTCCTCTTCTTCATCTCTATCCAATAATAGTCAACAAACACAAGAATCTCTAGGATCAACAAATAGAGATGCTATCTTGTCTTATGAACAAGGAAATAAATTTTTGAAGGCTAAAAATTATGATCAAGCTATAACATCTTATAAAAATGCAATTATATTCGATCCAAATTGGGCAGCACCTTTAATTAAACAGGGAAATGCATTTTTTGAATTAGCCAATTATACTACAGCTATAGAATTATACGATAAAGCGTTTGCTATATTGGGAAATTTAGATGAAAAAGTCAAATCTGTTGATAAAAATAATGGCCCCAAACCTTATTGGCTCGATATTTGGTTTGACAAAGGAGAAGCACTTACTAATATGAAAAAATTCGATGATGCAATAGCTTTATACAATAAATTAATTTCTTTAGATCCTAATTGGGCTAATCCATGGAATAGTATAGGCTGGGCGCTGCAAAAACAAGGTAAAAATGATGAGGCTGTTACTGCATTTGATAAAGCAACCAAATTAAAACCAACTTGGGCTAAACCATGGAATAGTAAAGGATGGGCATTATACAAAATAGGAAAATTCGATGAAGCATTATCTTCTTTTGATAAAGCCATAGCTCTAGAACCCAAATGGGATAAACCTTGGTTTAATAAAGGAAAAATATTATATCAGCTAGAGAATTATCCAGATGCAAAACAATTTGTGGAACATGCATTATCTTTGAAAGCAGATCCTAAATCTTCTGCTTTATTGGAAAGTATCAATGAAAAAATACAACAAACGTCATTAACAACAACAACAACAACAATTCAGTAATTTTTGTTAATATTATTTTTTGCAGATAGCAAAACTAAAAGTTATTCAAAAAATTTTCTAAGCGTTGAAATATTATCAGGAGAAAGTTTGATTGTATATGCTGATGCGTCTTCAGAATAAACCTTAGACAGAGCATCCAAAAATCTCGCCATGTCCATCCCTCTATCAAAAGTACCACCCGATTCTTTAATACAAAGAGGAAATTTTTGCATTTTCAATCCTTTGCTATTTAAATAACTAATGAATTTTGTATATTTATCGGTATCATAAGAATTAACGCCTTTTTCATTGCATAGCATTATCCAAACATCTATTGTATTTTGATAAAAGGCTTTTTCACGTAATTCTTCAAGGAGTCATAATATGTTGATATTGATATATACTTTTTACATATATTTTTACTTTGTTGCAGTATTAAATTATATTTTATATTTGAGGCTACTTTGATAATATTCAGCTAATAAGATTGCTATTGGCTACATTTTACTTTATTCAATTATTAGACTAATATTATTTCCATTACGATCAAAGGCACCTATTGTCTCATATTCATATGGATAGCTAATTATTATAGAAACTACGCCGAAAAAATTGTTCAAATCTTGTAATGATGGCCTATTAGAACCGCCTGGATGGGAATGGGCTGTTCCTATATAAGAAAGATCCATAGGTAACTCATTTGTGGGAAAACCCGAGTAATAAGGACCACCTGATGCGAAAGGCGGAACTACTAATCCATCAATTCGTATTTCTCCATTTTTCTTGCTTTTACCTTGCAAAATAAGAATTCCTTCATGAGGGTGCCATGTCTTTGAATATGTAATAATTCCATCTGCAGATTGTTTTGTAAGAATTACCTGTCGGTTATACTCAACTTGCTTTTTTTTGCTTTTATCATTAGCAGTAACAGCAGAGCCTTCCTTTTTATTTTTTAAGAAATTAAAAAACAATTATGAAATATGATAATAAAAATGATATTTATTAATATCTACAATTTCTTCAATCTTAGACATATTTTTTAATGGGATTGTGTAACAAGTAATGACATAATGACTAAAAACTGTACAATGATCTTGTCTGAATTAGGACCATTTGTATTTGAGAATGAAAATGAGTTAATTTATTCAAAAAAATTCAAAAATATTATTTCTTCTAATATTCTAATTTCCAATGGTGATTATTCTGAAATTCTTGATATCTCTGATAAATTACGTCGATATGATTCCGTTTTTAGTAATGACACAGGTTTGATATCCTATCTTCGAAATAATGGAATTAATGTTTATGTAATGCCTTCAGAAAAAATTAGAGAGATTTCAAAGCATAAACTCAATTACCTTATACATGCTGGTTTTGCTGAAAATGAATATGATGCACATATGCAACTAAGACAATTTGCTCTAGATTTTTCTTCCAATAAAGTACGACGAATTTCCGAGAAACTAGATCTCCATATTAGTCAGTCAATTAATGCTCTTGATGAACTAGATAAGATCATAAATGTGATAGGAGCAAGACTTCGTGAGTGGTATGGATTACATTTTCCTGAACTTGATTATTTAATACAGAATATCTTTACCTATGCTGAAATCGTTAAGTTAGCCGGAAACCGAAATAATATTGATTTAAATATGCTTGAAAATCTTGGAATAGAAAGTAAAAGAGCAGACATGATACTTGTAGCTGTTCAAAGAAGTAAAGGTGGAGATATTTTAGAAGAAAATTTGTCTATAATCAAAAAACTTGCTAATGAAGTTATAATGCAAACTGAATTAAGAAAGATTCTTGCCCAACAAATTGAAGAGATGATGGAAAAAATTGCTCCAAATATCAAAGAATTATTAACAGCCACGGTAGGAGCAAGATTGATGGCTAAAGCTGGAAGTCTCCAAAAACTTTCTGTTATGCCAGCTAGTACTATTCAAATAATCGGCGCTGAAAAAGCACTTTTTCGATCTTTAAAAACTGGAGCTCCACCTCCAAAACATGGAATTTTGTTTCAACATCCTATATTACATTCTGCACCTAAATGGCAAAGAGGAAAGATGGCTAGAGCAATTGCTTCAAAGGTTGCTATTGCAGCAAGAATAGATCTATTTAGAAATGGAGAAAAGGATTTACATATTTCTGAACAATTGAATAAACGAATAGCTGAAATACAAGAAAAATATAAAGAACCAAGACTCAGTGAACAAAAGCCGTATAGAAAGGAAATGATGATGAATTATAATAGAAATCCAAAAAGACGATTTAATAAATTCAATAAAAAAAATGTAAAGAAAAACAAATTTTCTAAAAGAAATAGATACTAATTTAAATATATTTTCCTTGGTGAAATTATATGTGTTATATTTAAATATCAATTAACGAATTATCATTTATGTATCTAGATGAAAAATATTAGCACTGAAGGCGAAGAAATATCTTTAACGTCACCATCAGCTCCATCATCCTCAACATCTGTAAGTAAATTTAATAATGACTTTGATGGGTATAGATGGATTATTTTTAATGGCCAAAAACATTTAGCTACTTTGAATTTAATTAAGGGAAATACAGTATATGATGAAAAACTAATAACAATCGATAAGGAAGAATATCGACTCTGGGATATTTTTAGAAGTAAACTTGCTGCAGCGCTAGTAAAAGGTTTGAAAAATCTTCCTATAAAAAACAAAACCAAAGTCCTTTATTTAGGTGCATCTACTGGAACTACAGTAAGTCATATTTCGGATATTATAGGTAATTCTGGAGTAATTTTTGCAATAGAATCTTCTATTCGTGTAGCTAGAGAGCTCATAGAAAACGTTGCTTCCAAAAGAGAAAATATTATTCCAATCATAGAAGATGCGAGAAAACCTCTCTCATACTTCTCTATATATGGTGAAGTGGATGTGGTGTATTGTGATATTGCCCAACCTGATCAAACTGAAATAGCAATAGACAATTGTAAAACTTTTCTTAAAGATAATGGGAAAATATTACTAGTAGTAAAGACGCGAAGTATAGATGTAACCCAAGATCCAAGAACAGTCATACTCCAAGAAGCAAAAAAACTAGAAAATAGCGGATTTCATCTCGAACAAATTTTAAATCTTGATCCTTATGATAAAGATCATGGATTGATATATGCAACATACAGTCAGATCAAATAAAGTCATAAATCTTACTTTGTTTGCATGTTATTTCTCTTATAGGTCTCCATGATTTTCTTACAAAGTCTGGAAATTCCTTATATTCTTTAATCCAAGTATTTATAAAATACATCGTTTTTTTATCCGATGGATAACCACTCCCAATATTTTGAAAATTTTCTTCCAACATTTGAATTTCTCGATCTCTTATTACTTTTGCAATTACTGAAGCTGCAGATACAGCAGGGTTTATTATGTCTGCTTTATGCATAGCAATAATACTGGTATTATTTTTTAAATCTAAATTTGACTTAAGGTAATTCGTGTATCTATTGATATTTACATCACATGAATCTACATATGCAATATCTGCTGCCAGATGTTTAATAATTGTTGACATTATTTCTCCTTCTAATTTATTTAGTTTTCTTTGATATACATTTTCATCTATAGTCTTACAATCAACCTTGTATATACATATGAATTCTGAAATGTCTAATATTTTATAAAATAAAAAACTCCTTTTTTTTCTAGTTAAAGCTTTTGAGTCTCTTACTCCTATTTCCTCCAATTTTTTGATATTACTATTTTTAATACTTATACCAGCAATTACAAGAGGACCTATGACTGATCCTCTTCCCGCTTCATCAATCCCGCATATTAACAAATTATATTTCTCCTTTATTCAATCTCTTACATTAAAATTTCTATACATAGGTTAAACCAAAGATTGGTAATTATATGATAGATAAATTCTATGATTTTACTAAAACTATGGATAATTTTATAGAGATTACTGAGGGGCGAACAAAATTACTTGTTCCGAAAAATTCACTTGAAGAAAAGGTTCCACCACATTCTCCTGCTTTTTTTAATCCTCTTGCAAGGTTAAATAGAGATTTGTCAATTTATATCTATAATATTTTTTTAGATCAATATAACAATAAAAAAAATAATAAAATCACCTTTGCTGATTCATTTGGTGGAATTGGACCTAGAGGTCTCCGAGTAGCAGTAGAAGTTCCCAAAGTTTCCAAAATTTACATAAATGATATTAATGAACTAGCCATAACAGCTGCAAAAGAATCAGCACAACTAAATAATGTCAATGAAAAATGTATTTTTTCGGTAAATGAGGTATGTAAATTCCTTATTTCAAGGCCAACAGAAAGAAACAAAAGATTTACAATAGTAGATTTGGATCCATTTGGAAGCCCTTCACCTTTTATTGAATGTGTTCTCAGAGCTGTTGAAGATGATGGATTAATTTCTATTACGGCAACCGATACTGCAGTTTTAAGCGGAATATATCAAACTGTATGCCTAAGAAAATATTTTGGTTTATCTATTAACAGTACCTATTCAAATGAAGTTGCTATACGCTTAATTATATCTTCAACAGCATTAATTGCTGCAAGATTGGGAATATCATTATCTCCTATCTTTGCTCATTCGAATAGACATTATTTTCGTGTATTTCTTAAAGCATCAATAAGTAATTCTATGGCTAACATGGTTTTTGATAACCTAGGTTATATAAAACATTGTTTTAATTGTGGCGAAAGAAATTTCTCCAATATATATTCAACAGATTTATGTCCAATATGTAGTAGTAAATTTCATGTCGCAGGGCAACTCTGGACAGGAAAATTATTTGATAAAAGTATTATTTCAAATTTAATAAATAAACATTTTTCAGGTAATTTTAATAATGATAAAAAAAATCATCAAATAAAACAAATATTTGATATTAGTATAGAGGAACTAGATGATATGCCCTACTACTTTTCAGTAGATGAAATAGGCTCTATGCTCAAAACCAGTCCAAAAAAATTAAGTCAAATTATTGAAGAGATTATTTGTTCAGGTTATCGTGCGTCAAGGACAATTTTTCGTCCTACTGGGTTGAAAACCACTGCTTCAATGTCTGATATTTTATACATACTAAAAACTTAGCGAATGAATTAACTAACTAAATTAAACCCTAATGCTATTATTTATATTTGTATTTTATAGAGATATTTTAAAATTGAAGGAGACCAAACCATTTTTTTTTGAGGCAAAACGAATAATAACATATATTATTAATAAGTATACGTGGATAGATAATAACAATGATAATAATAAATTTTCCCTAACATTCTTAAGTTTAAAACTCTGTTTTCTAAAAAGTTTTTACTTATTCATTCTTTACAATCTAATCAACGGTGAATTTAAATTTTGTTCGTTCAGAGTTTTAAAATTGGTCAATAATGACTGTGGTGTATTTTAGTGGTTAAATTAGAAATAAAAAACGTTACTAAATCATTCTATAGAAACGAGAGAAAACAATCAACTCTAATAAATGCCATTGAAAATGTTAATTTAGCAGTAAATGATGGTGAATTTGTTTGTCTTGTGGGTCCTTCTGGTTGTGGAAAATCTACTCTTCTCAATATATTAGCAGGATTGGATAATCCAACGAAAGGACAAGTTGTTTTAAATGGTAGACCAGTTACTGGAACTGGCCCAGATAAAATAATGGTTTTTCAAGAAAATGCTCTGTTTCCTTGGATGAAAGTAATAGATAATGTAGAATTTGGATTGAAAATAGCTAAAGTTGAAAAAATAAAAAGAAGAGAAATTGCAATGCAATACCTTGATATGATGCAATTAAAAAAATTTTCAGAAGCGTATGTATATCAACTTTCTGGAGGTATGAAACAAAGAGTCTCTATAGCACGAGCATTAGTTTTGGATCCAGAGGTATTACTTATGGATGAACCATTTGCTGCCTTAGATTCTCAAACACGTGATTTATTATTAGTTGAATTACAATTAATTTGGGCTAAAACAAATAAAACCATTATTTTTGTTACACATAACATTATAGAATCTGTGTGTCTTGGTGATAGAGTAGTAGTATTTACTAATAGACCTGGTAAAATAAAAAAAGATATAAAAATAGACTATAGACGACCTAGGCTAACAGAAGATGATAATCTCAAAGACTTTCAAAGACAAATTCTTTATGAATTAAAATCAGAGATGGTTCATTCAAGAAAAGAAAAGACAGATTTATTTTAACTCTTTTAATATTTCTGTTGCCAATGCAAAATGATTAGGAGATGTAATTAAAACCTCATCTGCAATCTTACCACAATTTTTAATAAATTCTATAGGTTCTTGTTCATATTCTTTCCAATTTAAACCTATTAACTCAGCTGATCTCTTGTTCTTTTCTGAAGGTATCATTATACATGCAATTATCTTAATACCAAAAGGTCTAATTTGATCTATTATATTTTCTAAATCTTCGATTGATTCTATAGATTGAGTTACAAATGCATTAGGTTTGGCATCAATTTTTCCTTTGATAGTATTAATGTTTTGTATTTTATTTGGAATCGATAGATTTAATTTTATTGATTTGTTGAATTCTTGAGTGTTAAACTGATTAACTACTTTACTAGGTTTTAATAATCCTTGAATGGCTAAATCATTTTTGGGTTGATCTCCCAGTATAATGAGTAAACTTTCAATATTTAGTAAAATAGAATCGGAAATAGTTTGATACATGGATGTCAAATTTCTATCTCTTGTTCTTACACTACATGAAATTTTCATTTTAGCATTATTTTTTTTTATTATGCTGGCCATGGTTATACTTGATAATCTAGGAATTCCTAATACTGAATCAGTAAAATGAAGACAATTGATATATTCATCAAGTATCATTGCCTTATTTTTTACATTTTCTAGATCAGTTAAAAGATTTGAATAACTAAAATAATCATTAGGTAGTATTTTAGGTGGATTTAACTCATAACTAATTATCAACTAGTATCATTTAATTTTCGTCTAATGGAATATAAAATATAATTGATTTATTTACAGTCTAATGGAAATTGCTATATATAGTCTTTCTAATTGTTTTCATTTTGCTCAATTTTTTAATTGTTTATCAATTGTTGTGCGCTTAATCCAATTCACTTTTTAATTATTATTGAATCTATAATTTTAAAATATTCCTGCAGCTATTGTATATTATTGGATATCGATAAAAACCAATTCAAAGAAAAGATTATTCCTAGACTTTCATCTAAAATCGATGTCGATGTCCAATTATTAAAATCAACTGGATATACTCTTTCTTCTGTTCTTATAATTTTTCACTTTACAGATTGTAAACCAAAAATTATCTTAACAAAAAGAAGTTCTTTGTTGAAGTACCACAAAAATGAAATTTCATTTCCAGGAGGAACATTCAAAGAAACAGATTCGTCATTATTAAATACTGCATTAAGGGAAACAAAAGAGGAGATAGGTCTAAATATTCATTCAAATGAAATCTTGGGAAGTTTCCATACAGTAAGAACATTAACTTCTAATTTTGCAATAATTCCATTTGTTACTTTTCAGGATAGTATTAGAAAGACTAAAATATTAATCGATGAAGTCTCTGAAGTATTGGATATTCCAGTATTTGATTTGTTTAAGGGTCTTAATAATAATTTTAATTATAAAAATTTTAGTGATTCCTACGCATTTAGATATAATAGTGAAATAATTTGGGGGGCTACAGCAAGAATTTTAAAACAAATACGAGATTGTTTTTATTGATATTTCAATATAATTATATTTGAGTTAAATTTTTTGTTTATATCCACATCTACTGAGAACTATAAAGACAAAAGGTAAAGATTTTTTTTGCAAATAATTAATAATAATGATTATCAAATGATAATAAATTAAAACAAGTAACAATAACATGAATCCAGAATTTGAATCAATAATTGATATTCTAAATTCTATTGATTTTCCTATCCTTATAGGAATTTTTAGCTTTATATCTGCAGTAATAATTTGGGGGATAATAAAAAACCATTAAACCATCTTCAAATCCACTAATTTCTTTTTTTGAAGGAAAAGAGCTGTTTTTATAACTCTATGAACTAGTTATTTGTTGATTTATGGCTTTTGATAGTTTATCTGAATATATTCATACACTTGAATCTGTTGGCAAATTACATCGTGTAAAAGCCGAAGTAGATACAAATCTTGAGATAGCAGAGATTATGAGGCGTAAGATGTATTCAGGTGAATCACCTGCTATACTTTTTGAAAAAGTAAAAGGATATGATATTCCCATATTAGGTAATGCGTTTGGAACAATGGATTTATTAAAAATTGCTCTGGATCTCTCGGATTTTAGAGAAATTGGTAAAAGAATTACAGATTTAACAAAATTGAAAATACCTTCTAACTTGTTTGATAAATTAAAGATGCTTCCTAAACTATCTGAATTAGGAGACTATGCTCCAAAGTATGTTGAATCTGGTGCTGTAACAGAAATAATTGAAACCGAAAAGGCTAATCTTAATTCATTACCAATTCTAAAATCGTTTCCCAATGATGCAGGAAAATTTATTACCTTTGGATTAACTATTACCAAACATCCAGAAACTGGAATTAGAAATATTGGTGTTTATAGAATTCAAATCGTAAATGACCAAAAGGGTATAATGCATTGGCAGACACATAAACGAGGAGCTCAACACTATGAATTAATGAAGGAGTATAGCAAACCTATTGAAACAGCAATAGTAATCGGAACGGATCCATCAACTATTTTTAGTGGAGTAGCTCCTGTTCCTGAAGGAATGGATAAATTTTTCTTTTCTGGGATCGTTAGAAAAAAGGGAGTAAAATTAGTAAAATGCAAAACAGTTGATTTAGAAGTTCCTGCTAACTCAGAGATTGTTTTAGAAGGATATGTTGACCCTAATGAAATGAGAATAGAAGGACCATTTGGAGATCATACTGGCTTTTATACACCTCCTGAACCCTATCCAACATTCAATTTGACATGTTTAATGAGAAGAAAAAATCCAATTTATCTGACAACTGTTGTCGGGAAACCAATTTTGGAAGATGCATATATAGGTAAAGTTATTGAACAATCATTTCTTCCTCTTATTCAAATGTTCCAACCCGAGGTAATTGATTTTTCTATGCCTGCTTCAGGTTGGTTTCAAGGATTGGCTATAATATCTATTAAAAAAAGATATCCTGGACAGGCGAAAAAAGTAATGATGGGATTATGGGGAATGGGTCAACTATCATTAACAAAAATTTTTGTTGTAGTTGATCATGCTATTAATGTACATAATATAAATGAAGTAATCTGGGCAATTACTACCAAATCTGATCCTAAAAGAGATATAATTATAATTGACAATACTCCTACTGATACGCTTGATCCTGCATCTCCAATTTTAAACCTTGGTTCAAAAATGGGAATAGATGCAACTACTAAAACTGCAGAGGAAGGATTTATGCGAGAAATTCAAAAACCAGTAGAAGTTGACAATGACACCAAGAATTTAGTTGATAAAAAATGGACCAATTATGGATTCTCTAATTAAATAATTCTATTATCATCGTTTTTTCGTTTTTCATCTTGATTTCTTTACAATTTGTTATAGGAATTTACAAATTATGTTTATTCTATCAATTAGTTTAATAAATTGAATCATGTTTTATGTTTTGATTTTAATTGGAATTTGATGTAAAAATTGGTGCTACAAAAGAGAGAGTTATAACAACTAATTCAAACCAGACTACCAGTTTTTTATGGGAAGGAGAAAATGTGCTTTCTACTCCTTCAATGATTTCTGAAATGGAAGAAACATGTAGACTACTCTTAAAGGATTTTCTTTTAAAAGAGAAGGAATGGGATTCAGTTGGAACCATTGTTGATATTAAACATATTGCTACGACTCCAGTAGGTTCGACAATTAGGTTGAAAGCAATAGTAGAATCTGTTAATAATAGAAGAGTAATGTTTATTGTAGAGGCATTTGATGATATTGAAAAAATCGGGGAAGGAAAACATGAACGTTTTATTATTAATGTAGCCAAGTTTAAATCCAAATTTGAGGAAAAAAAAAAGAAATTACATGTAAATAATTGATAATTAAGTATGTTAATCGTGTAAAACTATAAAAATAGGATTATTTGAAATGTGTTTATTATATTAGGTGAATGAATATGAGTATGGGCCAAATTCAAACAAGTGCTGGCGGAATGCCAGTCGTAATTTTAAGAGAAGGAACACGTGAAAATAAAGGAAGAGAGGCACAAAAAAATAATCTTACTGCCGCTAAATTGGTTGCTGAAGTCGTGAAATCTAGTCTAGGTCCACGAGGGATGGATAAAATGTTAGTTGATTCTCTAGGAGATGTTACTATCACAAATGATGGAGCTACTATTCTAAAAGAAATAGATGTCCAACATCCTGCAGCAAAAATGGTCGTAGAAGTAGCCAAATCAGTAGATAATGAGGTCGGCGATGGTACTACATCTTCAGTCATTTTTACTGGTTCACTTTTGGAAAAGGCGGAAGAATTGATTGACAAAAACGTTCATCCATCAGTTATTGTTGACGGTTATACTGCTGCTTCCATTGAAGCTCTTCAAACATTAGATAAAATTGCTATTAAAGTAAAAACTGATGATAGAGATCTTTTAGCAAAAATTGCTAATACTAGTATGTATTCAAAGTTAGTTTCAGAAGATAGCCCTGTCTTAAGTAAAATAGTAGTAGACGCTACACAAATGATAGCTGAATTGCATGAAAAAACAAAAACTCTAAAAGTGGATCTTGACAATATCAAAGTAGAAAAAAAAGCAGGGGGTTCTATGCAGGATACTTCTCTTATTAAAGGTATAGTTCTTGATAAAGAAGTTGTTCATAGTGGAATGCCTAAAAGAATTGAAAAAGCGAAAATAGCCTTGATCAATTCTCCATTAGAAATAGAAAAAACTGAAATGAGTGCAGAAATCCGTATTAGTGATCCTCAACAAATGCAAATGTTCCTTGAAGAGGAAAATAATATGCTTAGAGCAATGGTAGAAAAAGTTAAAAGTTCAGGCGCAAGTGTTTTACTATGTCAAAAAGGAATAGATGATTTAGCACAACACTATCTTGCTAAAGATGGTATACTTGCAGTTAGACGTGTTAAAGAAAGTGATATGCTAAAATTAACTAAAGCCACAGGTGCAAGACTTGTAAATAATATTGATGATCTTTCTTCAAAAGACCTTGGTTCAGCTGACGTAGTCGAAGAACGAAAAGTTGAAACTGATAAATGGGTTTTCATAGAAGGATGTAAAAATCCAAAGGCAGTAACCATTCTAGTTCGAGGTGGATCTCAAAGAGTGGTCGATGAAGCAGACCGTTCTCTTCATGATGCACTGATGGTTATGAAAGATGTTTTGGAAAAACCATTTATAGTAGCAGGTGGAGGAGCACCAGAAGCTTATATTGCTACACATATACGAAATTGGTCTAGCAGTTTAGAAGGTAGAGAACAATTAGCAGTAATTAAATTTGCAGAGGCATTAGAAACTATTCCAATATCTCTTGCTACTAATGCTGGTATGGATCCAATCGATACAATGGCAGAGTTAAGAGCAAAACAAAACAAAGGAATGAAATGGACTGGTGTTAATGTCAGGAGTACAACTGTCTCAGATATGTTTAAACAAAACATATTAGAGCCTGTGGTAATTAAAGAACAAATAATCAAGTCTGCTACTGAAGCAGCTTGTATGCTTTTACGAATTGATGATGTTATTGCATCAAGTAAATCAAAAGCTCCCCCAGGAGGCGGTATGCCCGGTGGAATGGGTGGCATGGGTGGCATGCCCGGAATGGGTGGCATGGGTGGCATGCCCGGAATGGATATGGATTAAATTTTTCCTTTTTCCATCTTTTTCTTTTTAATAACAGATGCATATTTCGGTTAACTATAATAGTATGAAAGAAAAGGTAATGATAGTTTAGTCAATATTAAAATAAACTGCGTTATTTTTAGTATTTCTAAAAAAGATTAGTGAATTTGTAATTATGTAGAGAATTTATTGAGTATCATTTCAGACCATTTTCTTTCACTACTTTTTAAGATATAACAATCAATACTAGATAGTAATTCTTCCATCATTTTTTTCTCGGCCTCTAAAAGATCATATGCTGTTTTATTCTCAATTCGTATATATTTTATTAAATCACTATAGGGTGGAAATAGAAATGCATCATCACTATTTTCTATCGCTCTTTTTAATGCATCCTCTACAGAAATACTTTCCATTTTTTCTACTTTTTCTTGGTCACTACCTTTTTCCAAGAAGAAAAGAGAATTGATTGTTGTCTTAGTTTTAATTTTCGCATCTTTTATAATGTCACTAATGTGGTATTTAGGAGGTTTTATCCTTGACTGTCCAATTGTATTAATCGTAAAGATTGGTACATTGTGATCGGCCAATTTATGCATCAAACTCCTTCCAGTTTTTGAGTGAATCAAACTTCTAATTCTCATTCCTTTTTTATCATTTGTATCATTATCACCATTATGAGAAGATGATGATTGTGCTTCAACTGCTGTTCTATAGGTATGTGCACTAATTGTCATTGATTTTGGAAAGCATAGTGCATTATTTGGCAGATTGATTATAGTCATATCATCAGACAAAAAATAATATCCATGTTTAACACATTTTATTACAGTTGTTGTCTTGCCAGTATCAGGAGGCGCTGAAAGGAAAAACCCTTGACCATTTGGAGGGGACATACATGCAGAATGTAAAAGAATGTATTCTTTAGAAAGAAAGAGAAATCTGAGAATAGGCTCTATTAAATTCACATATGTAACATGTTTAGATTTTGATATTAATTCATTAATTGATATCTCTATTTTACTTCCATTAAAGTTTATTTGGAATTGAGCTCCTGAAGAACCAAAATGTTCTGTATATTTGATTGTATATTGTGAACCTCCAGATTCAAAGTTATTCGTCATTAATTTCCTCGTAGCTCTAAATTTAGACATATCATGATCATTAGAAAAAGATCTTATCATTAGCGTGATATCAGGATCATCAAACTCTTTTGTGGAAAAGTATTCTAATTCTTGGAAATTTATCTGTGATTTAATCTTAATGATACCATGAATGTTATAGTGATACAAATATACAAAATTACTATCTTTAAAAGAGATTTAAACGCTATTCCTTTATCTTATATAAGAATGTTCAATTATTATATATTTATGATTTGCTAGATTGATTTGCATTCCGTATCAGATACTTATTATAACATTATATTTTTGCATATTACAAATATTATGAAGTATGTTTTACTAGTAACTAAATATAGTAAAAAAAGTATAAGAAATTTATTACTAAAAAAAATATTAAAAAATGTTATAAATATAACTCACGATAATTTTAATATGCAGATGTCTCCTAAGAAAAACAAGTGCAAACAAATCATCGCGAAATATTCGAAACAAAAAATATGTATACAATTTCAATAATCATTCCTACATTTAACGAAGCAGAAAATATCATAAGCTTATTAGATAAAATTAAAGAAAATTTAATGCATAATGTTTTTACAGAAATTATAATTGTAGATGATAACTCTCCAGATGGTACTAGTAGTATTGTGCAAAATTACATAGATAATGATCTTGATTCTAAAAGAAGAAATGTAAACTTTAAAGAAAATCTATATTCAATTAAGATTATTAATAGAAGAATCAAAAACGGTTTAATCCCAGCTATATTAGAAGGAGTCAAAGCATCCAAAGGTGATTATGTACTGATTATGGATGCAGATTTTTCTCATCCACCTGAAATGATACCAAAGATTATAGAGAAATCTCTAGGCAATTCTAATTCAATAGTTATAGCTTCTCGTTATACAAAGAATGGCTCTATAGTTGGATGGCCATTTAAAAGACGACTGATAAGTAAAGCTGCAGCTGTTATTGCGAAATTTGGTCTCAATGTAAATAATGTTACAGATCCAATGTCAGGATTTTTTGCAGTGCCTAGACCTATTATACAAAATCTAAAAATCGATACAAAAGGTTATAAAATCTTGTTAGAAATACTTGTAAAATCAAAAGATATTCAAATATTCGAGATACCGTATACTTTCATGGATAGAAAATCAGGTAAAAGCAAGATGGGTTCTAGTGTTATTTTTGACTATATAAGTTCAGTATGGCAGTTATATAGATATGGACGAACTCAACAAAAGAAATAAATTTGTTGCTTCCTGCATTATCGATACAAGGATAATTAGCGGAATCGGAAAAACCTTCTAGTAATTCTTCTTTGTAGTATATGGATGGGTGGTTAATTCTGAATCAAATGACTAAAAGTAGGGGACTTTGGAATAAAAAAATACTTTTAATTTTCATACCTCTAGTTTTAAGTTCTTTTACAAGTCTCTGGAATATTACAGGTTTTCCTAGCCTCCATGTGGATGAGGGTCATTATATGCGTAAAGCTATGTCTACACTGGAAGGAGAAGGTCTTCAACCACAAGATAGATATTTTGCGCCATATTTTGGACAAATATTATTAGCAGGCATCCTGGGAATGATTGGATATCCTGATATCTTAAATCCATCTCCAGATGCCGAATCAGTAGAATCACTTTATTTTATTCCACGACTCATTATGGGTTTATTTGCTGTATTAGATACATTTCTAATATATAAAATTACAGAAAAAAGATATGGGCTTAAAGTGGCGCTTTTAGCATCTATTCTTTTTGCAGTCATACCCTATGGGTGGTTATTAAGAAGAATATTTTTAGAGTCTATACAACTTCCTCTGCTATTGACTTCTATACTATTAGCCCTTTATATAAAACGTAACCCAGATAAAGAACAAAATAATAAGCTAGGAATACGAAATATTTCTTTAATTTTATTATCTGGTGTATTTCTTGGTCTAGCGATATTTACAAAGATTCCAATTTTTGTTATGATGCCCTTAGTTGGATATATTGTAATGACTAATAGTGGTAACAATAAATTAAAAAGTATTGGAATTTGGCTTTTACCCCTAATTTTAATTCCTCTTATATGGCCTGCACACGCTTATTCTATCGGTGATTTTGACATTTGGATAGAAGATGTATTACATCAAACTCAAAGAGAGAGTAAACCTCTAGTTAATTCTCTAGCTACTTTTCTTCAAAATGATCCCTTAACTTTTTCATTGGGTATGGCAGGAATTCTGTATGCTGCAATCAGAAGAGATTTTTTCATATTGTTATTTAGTATACCATTTCTTTTGTTCTTGTATTGGATTGACTTTGTATCTTCATTTCACATAGTTCCTTTATTTCCAGTATTTTCTATTGCTGGAGCAAGGTTAATTGTAGATTTATCCAACCTAATACCTATCTCTAAAATTAGAAATACTATTCCCTATGCAGTGGTATCCGTTATTGCTATTGTTGGATTAGTTTCGATTTTTTCATTAATTACAATTGATGCTAATTCTGTAATAATTAAAACACATGCTGTATTGATACAACATTTACAACAAGGAAATGATACTGTGACTATGATAGGAAACCCTCTTTACATATGGATGCCTAGACATGTTTTTGATCTTTCTTATCAAGATAGAAGTTACTATTCTACAAAACCTTTAGATACTCCATATTTCATAGTAATCGATGATTCAGGTTATAAAAAGATAATTAAAGAAGAGAGCAAGAGAGGTACTTTTCATAAAAACTTATTCAATCAGACTCATCTAGTAGAAAGTGTTAAACCAGATAGTCCTTTACCAAAATACAAAACTAATATTTATCCATATACAAATTTAAAACAATCTCCTATATTAAAACAACTTGATATAAGAGCAAACTACTAAGCTCTCAAAATAATATATATTTGTCCATCATTAAAATGATAAAGATGAATTGGACGAGAAAATAGTAAAAAGCACGACTTTTAGTTTTTGATAATGATTAATAGGTGATTTCTTTTATAAATTTTTTATTAGTATAGATTCAAATATGATGTCTTCCAATGACTTACTGCATGTATAATAATCATTACTCTACACCGATCAGTGTTATAATAATTATTATTGTTGTAATGTGTGCTACTTTCATTTATATAGATAATATTGGTGAAATAGATGCTCAATCATCAAAAAAAGAACCTTCTATACCAATACTGAGAGATAATGACTTGAAAACAGAATTAATTGTTGATAAATTACAGTTTCCTTCTGGAATGGAGTTTATAGGAAATGATGATCTTTTAGTCATAGAAAAAAATACCGGAAAAGTGAAACGTGTAACTAATGGAGAAGTCGTTGGTGATCTTTTAGATTTAAATGTCGCAACAAAGAGTGAAAGAGGCTTATTAGGTATAGCTGTATTAGATATATCGAAAACTAAACATGCTAGTAATTACGGTCCCAATGATAAATTTGTTTTTCTTTTTGTAACTGAAACAGAGAACGAAGATGATGGAGAAATTTTAGGAAATCGTGTATACCGATTTGATTTTGTGAATGGCGCTTTAATCAATCCTGTCCTACTCCTTGATTTACCTTATTTACCAGGCCCATCACATAATGGAGGAGTTATGAAAATTGGACCCGATAATAATTTATATATTATTATGGGGGACTTAAACAGATTAAAAGATCCAACTGGTGATACGATTGCTTCAAATCTCCAGGGGACATCTCTACCTGATGGTAGAGGAGGAGTTCTACGCATAACACCGGATGGAGAAACCGTTAATGATGGATTTACCTTAGGAGTGGGAGGACTTTTAGACAAATATTATGGATATGGTGTAAGAAATAGTTTTGGTATTGGTTTTGATAATGTGACAGGATTTTTATGGGATACTGAAAATGGATCTCATTATGGCGATGAAATTAATATCATTAAACCTGGATTTAATAGTGGATGGAGACAGGTATTAGGGTTATCTTCTATGTATAGTGAATTTTCTAATAAGGAGTTTGATAAAAGTAAGCTAGTGACTTTCAATGGTAATGGCAAATATTATGATCCTGTATTAACATGGAATGACACGATAGCTCCAACAACCATTGCATTTATTCATTCTTCAACGTTAGGGCAAGAATATATGGATGATGTGTTAGTAGGTGGTGTAAAAAATGGAACCATCCTGCATTTTGACCTTAATCAAACTAGAACAGGGCTGCAATTAGAAGGATCTTTGTCTGATAAAGTGGTAAATAACCCTAATGAATTAGATACTGCGATTTTTGGAACTGGTTTTGACATAATTACCGATATCAAGATAGATCCTATAGATGGAGATGTTTATGTCTTGGCAGCAAAAACAAAGAATGGCAAAATTTATAAAGTTTCCCAAGATGGAGATGCATGACATTATAACTAATCACTCTACTCTTACTTTACAAATTTTATTTTCTCAATTATAATTTTCATTATAATTTTTACTATCCTGTTAAATTTTGCAAAAGAAATTATTATAACAAATCAATAATTAATTAATACATTATGTGTACGGCAGTAAGTCTTTAATGTCGTATTTTATTTAAGCTTAATAATAATTATAATGGAAACTA
>Ga0193741_1000146_pt1 | contig 18490 bp, 12 predicted proteins | sample L2s2metaG_FD_143059 | JGI IMG/M metagenome (GOLD analysis project Ga0193741, IMG submission 143059) | Soil microbial communities from a riparian zone of the East river system, Colorado, United States - L2s2 | ecosystem: Environmental > Terrestrial > Soil > Riparian zone | place: USA: East River...
ATCTGGCGACATGCCGGACGCACCGAGATCGTCACCAACGGCACGAGCGCGATTCGCTCCTACGGCCTCGACGGCACGGCGCTGTGGCAGCTGCGCCCCTCATCGACGCACGTCATCCCGACGCCGTTTGCGAGCGGCGATCTGCTCTACGTCTCGTCGGGATACGTCGGGGATCCGACACGGCCGGTCTATGCGATCAAGCCCGGAGGCAGCGGCGACATCTCGCTCAAGACTGGCGAGACGTCAAACGCATTTGTCGCGTGGTCGCTGCCGCAGGGCGGCACCTACAACGTCTCGCCGATCGTCTACGGCGATTACTACTACACGCTGTTCGATCGCGGCTTCTTCACGTGCCACGACGCGAAGACCGGCAAGGAGATCTACACCAAGGTCCGCCTCGATCCGACGGCGAGCGGCTTCACCGCATCGCCGTGGGCCTACAACGGAAAGATCTTCGCGATGAGCGAGGACGGCACGACCTACGTGATCCAGTCTGGGCCGGAATTCAAGGTCATCGGCCAGAACGTGCTCGACGAATTCACCATGGCATCCCCTGCCATCCATCGCGAGAGTCTTCTCATCCGAACGGCTACGACACTGTATAGAATCGCTCGTAACTAATGAGCTTGTCCGCCGGCGCGCGGCTCGGCCCCTACGAAATCATCGCCCCGCTCGGCGCGGGCGGCATGGGCGAGGTCTATCGCGCGAAGGACGGCCGGCTCAATCGCACGGTCGCGATCAAGATCCTGTCGGATGCATCGGCGGCGGATGCGGATCGCCGTGAACGATTCGAGCGTGAAGCGAAAGCGATCTCCGCCCTCGATCATCCGAACATCTGCGCGCTCTACGACGTCGGCGAGCATCAGGGCACCTACTTTCTTGTCATGCCCTGCCTCGAGGGGCAGACGCTCGCCGATCGATTGCGGAAGGGTCCGCTCCCACTCGAACAGGCCATCAAATACGCGATCGAGATCGCGACCGCACTCGACGCCGCGCACCGCCACGGCATCATCCATCGGGATCTCAAGCCCGGCAACATCATGCTGACGAAGACGGGCATCAAGCTGCTCGATTTCGGGCTGGCGAAGTTGAAGATCCACGGCCCGCTCGGCGCGACGACGATCGCGAAGGAGACCGGTATCGGGGTCCTTCTCGGCACCATGCCGTACATGGCGCCCGAACAAATCGAAGGGCGCGACGTCGATGCACGCAGCGACATCTTCTCGCTTGGCGCCGTGATCTACGAGATGGTCACCGGCCAACGCGCGTTCACGGGCGATTCACCCGCGAGCGTGATCGGCGCGATTTTGCGGGACGAACCGGCGCCGATCACGACCCAGCAGCCACTGGCGCCTGCCTCACTGGATCACGTGGTGGCCATGTGTCTTCTGAAAGATCCGGACGAGCGGTGGCAGTCCGCCGGCGACGTGGCCGCCGAGCTCAAGTGGATTGCGCGCCGCGGCGGCAGCGGCGTAGCGGCGGCGCCGGCTCGCCGCGCGTGGCCGGAGCGCGCCGTGTGGATGGCGATCACCGCAGCGCTGGCCGCAGTGCTGGTGGCCGGCTGGCTTCAACGAACCGTTGACACGCCGCAGGACGTGCGCCTGTTCCTCACCCCGCCCCCGGGAATGTCATTCACGTCGCTCGCAACCGCGACCGTTCCGACGCCGCAGTTTGCGATCTCGCCCGACGGACAATCGATTGCCTTCGTCGCTTCAGTCAATGAGCTGCGACCGACCTTATGGGTCCGCTCGCTCTCGAACGTCGAGGCGCGGCAATTGGCAGGCACCGACGGTGCGCAGGAGCCTTTCTGGTCACCGGATAGCCGATGGATCGGCTTTTTCGACGACTTCGGAGCGATGAAACGTATCGCAGTCGCCGAAGGAACGGTGCAGACGATCGCGACCGGGCTGGCCGATCCCCGTGGCGCTTCGTGGGGATGGAATGATGTCATCGCGTTCGGGACGGGATTTGGCGGCGTCTATCTGGTCAACGCGTCTGGCGGCGAACCGCCGCAAGCGCTCACGCATCTGGATCGCGAACGCCAGGAAGGCTCGCACCGATGGCCGCAATTGCTACCGGACCAAACCCACTTTCTGTTCACGGTCCGCAGTGCGCTCGCCGATCAGCGCGGCGTCTACGTCGCATCCCGTGACGGCAGCGTCAAGCGCCGGCTGTTCGCCACCGATGGTAACGCACAGTTCGTGGCACCACGCACGCTGCTGTTCCTCAATGGCGATACGCTGCTTCGGCAAACCTTTGATCCGCAGAGTCTGCAGCTCACCGGCACCGCGACGCCTATTGCGTCCAACATCGGCCGGTCGAGCCGCGGTCACGCCGCGTTGTCCGTGTCGATCGGCGGCGTGCTTGCCTATGCGTCGCCGATGGAGCGGCCTAGCCGCCTGACCTGGCTCGATCGACAAGGCACGCAGCTCGGATCGGTGGGTCCCGATGGCGACCACGACTACGTGGACATGCACCTGTCACCGGACCAGTCCCGGGTGGCCACCTCGATTGTCGACGCCAAGGCGAGCGTGCCCGACATCTGGATCGCCGATCTGATCCGCGGTGGCGCCACGCAATTTACCTTCGGCCCGTCGCTGAACAGCGGTCCGGTGTGGGCGCCGAGCGGTGATCGGATCGCCTTCCGCAGCAACCGCCGTGGCGTCACTGAACTGTTCGAGACCAGCACGGCGATCGGCGGCAACGAACGGATTCTGCTCAGCGAAGAACACGCACGTCAGGCCGGCATCGTGTTTTCGAACGCGAGCCTTGGAGACTGGTCGCGCGACGGCCGCGCACTGGTGATCGCCTCCGGGATTCCGGCCGACATCTATATGATGCCGCTCGCCGATCCGATGAAGACCGTGAAAATTATCGAGGGCGTCGGCGATCAGATGCATCCCAACCTGTCACCTGATGGGCGATTCATCGCCTACACGTCCACGGAGTCGGGCGCGCGTTTTGAGGTCTACGTCGAAACGCTGCCGCGATCACGGAGATTTCCGATCTCCACTCAAGGCGGGTATGAACCACGGTGGCGCGCCGACGGGAAAGAGATCTATTACCTTACGCAGGATGGCGCTCTCATGGCGGTGCCGGTCACGAACGGACCACAGCCGTTCGGCGTTCCGCGGGTGCTGTTCCACGCGATCTTTCATCCAGAGGTCAGCATGGTGCGTACGCACTACGTGCCAAATCGTGATGGCAGCCGGTTCCTGTTCGCGGTCCGCAGCGGCCCACGCAAGTCGGTGCCTATTACCGTCGTCCTCAACTGGATGCAGCCGTGAAAACGCTTTAACAGCGTTACTGCGACGGCACCTGAAACGACGCCTGCGCCTTCTTCAGCGCCGCCAGCGTGATGTCGGCGCGATAATCGGCCAGCTTCCTGCCGTTCTCGACCAGCTTCGCAATCGATCCGATCTCGACGCCGTAGATACTGAACTTCTTCGCCTTGATGCGCTGCTCGGCGTGCACCAGCTTCGGATCCTGCACCGCGACGAGCGCTTCGTAGTGATAGTCGTCGTGAATGTCCCAGCGCGTCGCCGACTGCACGTCGGGAATCTGGGTGATACCCAGCTTCTGCTTCATGAAGTCGTAGCTCCAGCGATCCCCGTCGTAGTACTCAGGGATATAGAACACGCGCGCCGGCGTGCCTTTCCATTTCGCATTCAGCTCGTTGGCGACATCGATCAATCCCGGTGGATTGCCGCCGCTGTCGGCGACCAGGACAATGTCCTTCATGCCCATGCTCTTGAGGCTGGTGATCGCATCGCGAAGCAGCGCGCGGTAGGTTTCCTGCGACACGCAGAAGGTGCCGGGCGTGAGGTTCTCGCGATCCGGATTGCACGGCTCCCACGTGACGAGCGGCGCGACCAGCGCCTTGCCATGCTTGCGCGCGATCGCCTCGAGCGTCGTCTTCAGCGTGTAGTTGTGCTTGCCGGTCGCGGTGTAGGGCCCGTTCTTCTCGACGCCGCCGACGCCGAGGAACGCGGTGGTCTTGCCGTCCTTGAGAAGATCGCGGACTTCCATCCACGACAACTCCTCGATCCACACCGAGTCGAGCATGTCGATCGGGCGCACGCCTTCGGCGATCGCCGTGTCGGCGGCGCGCTTTTTCTGCTCGGCCTCCTGCTCGGGCGTCAACGGCGGCCGCTGACCGCGGCCAGCGCCCTGCTCCGCATATGCCGACATCGCCAGGACAGCGATGAGTGAAAGAACGAGGCCTGTGATGCGCATGGTTGTTTTCCTCGGGAGGAGAATACACAAAGACAGGGATCAGGGATCAGGGATCAGGGATCAGGGATCGCCCCTGACCCCTGACCCCTGATCCCTGATTGTTAGAACCGCATCTCCCACACGCCGCGGCCATACGTCGAGACGCGCAGGTAGCTGCCGTCGGTCGGCATGTAGAGATCGCTCACGTTGACGGTCGGCAGGCCGCTGCCGAAGAGCGTCCAGTTCGCGCCGCCGTCGGTCGTGACATACACGCCAATCCATGTCGCGGCGTAGACCGTCTTGCCGGCCGGATCGCGCGGGCTGACGATCAGCTTGTTGATCGGAACGTTCGGCAGCCTGTTGGGCAAGCTGCCGCTCGCGGAAGCCCAGGTGTTGCCGCCATCAGTCGACTTGATGACGCGCAGCGGCGGGTTGGTCGGCGTCGTCATACCGACGGGCGCTTCGTTGGAAACGTACATCGTGTTGTTGTCGGCGTACGCGAGCGAGGAGTTGAAGCCGGGCCAGCCGGGAACGAGCGCCGGCGTTGCACCAGGCTCCGCAGGCACTGGCGGCACAAATGGCGGCGACGCGATGATCTTCTTGAGCCACGTGGCGCCGCTATCAGCCGTGAAGAAGGCGTGACCGCCGTTGCCGAGCACGCCGAAATGATTGATGTCGTCGGGACTGACGCCAATCGGATGCGTGCCCGCGCGCAGCAGGACGCGGCCCGGGGCCTGTGGCGCCGGCGGCGGCGGGTTCGGATTGAAGGTCTCGAACACCTTCTGCCAGCTCGCCGCGCCGTTCGTCGTCCGATACAGCTTGAAGCGCGTGCGGTGGAAGAACGTCAGTCCTACGGGATCCGCGGACGCGCGCGGCGTCGCCAGGGAGGTGACGAAATACGAGAGCGTCGGATTATTGAACTCGGGAATGCCGATCCAGCCCACTTCCCACTTGTTCTGCGTATTGGACGGAGTACGGCGATTGCGGATGATGAACGAGTAGTAGACCGAGCCCAGGCTGATCAGATCGTCGGCCTGGCTCCATGCGACGCCGAACCCGTCGCCGCCGAACACCTGGTTGTAGGTGCCGGTCGGTCCAACGCGCCAGCGCGTGCCGTTGTCCTGCAATCCAATCAGCACATCGTCGGCATGTTTGGGATTACCCGTCAGCGCGTAGATCAGGTACGACGACATGCCATCGTTCTTCTGGCTGCTGAACGTGTTGCCGCCGTCGTCGCTTGTGTAGACGCCGCCATCTCCGCCAAAGAGCAGGATCGGTGCGCCTTTGATTGTGGCGATCGCCGCCGCGTGATGGTCCGCATGCACGTACGGCAATCCGTATTGCGCGAGCCAGTTCGACACGAGGCGCCAGGTCGCGCCACCGTCCGTCGACTTCGCCGAGCTGAGCTGACCGCCGATGTAGACGGTGTTGCGCTCGGTATCCGCCGGATCGACGAGCACCATGTGGTTGTAGAACGCCTGGCCCAACATGATGTCCATGTTCGGCTGATCCTCGTTCGGGTTCACCGGCACCTTGCCGACCCACGTCGTCGTCGGAGGCGTTCCCGACGTCACATACTGGCCGAGACCGATCGCCGTGAACGTCGAGCCGCCATCTGTGGACCGATACAGATCCTTCTGGGCACCGCTATTGGTCGTCGCCGCGAACGCATAGACCGTCGCATCACCCGGTGAGCCGACGGCAAGCGTGATGCGGCCGGCGCCCGTGTAGACGTTGCTCGCTGTAGCCAGCCCGCTCCACGTAAGTCCGAGATTGGTCGATCTCGCCAGCAGCGGGGCCTGGTGCCCATTGCCCTGCGCTAACGCCGCGAGCCAGCCAGTGCTGCTCTTCTGGAGGCTCCAGACCCTGAACCCGACGGGAAGAACCGGCGCCCAGGTCGCGCCGCCATCGGCGGAGCGAAAGAGCCCGCGATTGGTTCCGGCGAGCACCACATCCACGGCGCCGCTCGTGTCGACCTTGACGTCTGGGATGATCGTCGAGTCGCCCAGCTTGAAGCCTGCGGACCAAGTCTCGCCGCCGTCCGTCGACTTGTAGATGTATCCGCCCACACCCGGATCGAACGGATCGCCCGTGCCGAGGTACAGCGTCTCGGGATCCTTGCCAAACGCCACGCTGCCGCCCGAGGTGCTGAGAATGTTGTCGCTCATCGGCCGCCAGCTCGGACGCGGATGCGAGAAGTTCGTGGTCTTCCAGAGTCCGCCGCTCGACTTCAGCACGTAGACGATGTCCGCATTGGCAGGATGCACGAGGAACGTGCGCACGCGACCGGTATCCGATTCGGTGAGACGCAGGCCGTTCTGAATCCAGCTCGAACGGTCGGGACCCACGTTGGTCCACGCGCCGCCAGAGGGAACCTTGATGCCGCCGCGGCCCGCCGGACCAAACTCGGCAGCCTGCTGATTGGCGGCGTTCATCACCGCCTCCATGAACTCCGGCGTGAATTCGCCGCCGTATTGTTCCTTCAACGCGTCCGCACGACCGACCGGATCGTCTTTGATCGACTGATCGGGCGACGTGGGCAGCGACTTCGGCACGTAGGTGCTTCGATATCCGTCGTCTCGCGGACCTTGCTGCTGCGCTTGTCCAATCACGCTGATGGACAACGCCGCAACCAGCGCCATTAATAATCTGATTCGCATTCAAGACCTCCAGGGTCGGGGGAAAAAACCGCTACGGAATGTTTCGTCCGGGGTTTCGATGCTACTACCGAATTCCGTAGATAGAGCTGAGCTTTGCACGTAAAGTTCCGCAGCTATCGGTCTCTGGCCGCGATTCCGTTCGCGGTAAGCTTGGCGCGATGCGCAAGCGATTCACACTTGTTGGTACGGCCGCGCTGCTCGCGGCCCTGATGCAGCTGCCGGCGTCGGGTCAGGCCAGACCGACTCTGTCAACCGCCGTCCGCGCTTACGTTTCTGTCGATGCGCCGCTCATCGCGCTCACGCACGTGCGCGTCATCGACGGCACCGGCGCGCCGCCGCGCGAAAACCAGACGTTGATCCTGAACAACGGCGTCATCTCGACGATGGGGAGCTCGGCCAGCACGGATGTGCCCGCCGGCGCGCAGACGATCGATCTCACCGGCAAGAGCGTCATCCCCGGCCTCGTGATGGTGCACGAGCACCTCTATTACCCGAACGGGCCCGGCGTCTACGGACAGCTCGGCGAAAGTTTCTCGCGCCTGTATCTCTCGGGCGGCGTGACGACGATGAGAACGGGCGGCAACGTGAACGGGTTCATGGACCTCAACATGATGCGGCTCGTCGAGGCCGGCCAGAAGCCAGGCCCCGCGATCGATGCGACCGCGCCGTACCTGAACGGCCCGAACACGTTCATCCAGATGCGCACGTTGAAAGGCCCCGAGGATGCGCGCCGCCAGGTACAGTACTGGACTGATGAAGGCGCGACGTCGCTCAAGACCTACATGCAGATCACGCGCGGCGAGCTGGCCGCCGCGATCAACGAGGCGCATCGACGCGGCATCAAGGTAACGGGCCACCTCTGCTCGGTCACCTACGCGGAGGCCGCGAGCCTCGGCATCGACAATCTCGAGCACGGGTTCTTCGCCGCGACGGATTTCGTCGCCGACAAGAAGCCCGATGAGTGCCCGGGCCAGAGCGCCGGCCAGAAGACGATCGCGGCACTCGACGAGAACGGCGTGCCGTTCAAGGCGTTGGTCCAGACACTGATCAAGGCCAACGTCGCGCTGACGTCGACGCTGACGGTGTTCGAGACCTTCACGCCCGGCCGGCCGAAGCCGCCCGGCATCGAAGTCCTGACGCCGCAGTTGAAAGAACAGTTCGATCAGAACTACGCGCGCACGTCGCTGAACAAGGAATCGATCTACACGACACTGTTCCCGAAAGGCATGGCGCTCGAGCGCGCGTTCGCCAAAGCGGGCGGACTACTGATCGCCGGCACCGATCCGACCGGCGGCGGCGGCGTCATTCCCGGATTCGCGAATCAGCGGCAGGTCGAGCTGCTCGTCGATGCCGGCTTCACGCCGCTCGAGGCGATCTCGATCGCGACGCTCAACGGCGCGAAGTATCTCGGCCGCGACAAGACGGTCGGAAGCATCGCGGTGATGAAGCAGGCCGATCTCGTGGTCATCAACGGCAATCCGGCGGCGAACATCGCCGACATCCGCAAGGTCGAGACCGTGTTCAAGCAGGGCGTCGGGTACGACCCGGCCAGGCTGATCGCATCCGTGCAAGGTAAGGCGGGAATCTGGTAATGCGCGCACGATTCCTTCTCACCGCGGCGTCGGCCATTCTTGGAGTCGCCATCGCCAATGCCCAGATAACCAAGGGCCCTACCGCGGTCGACAAGGCCGATCCGTATGTGGTCGCGATCGCCAAAGGCGTCGACTACCTGAAAGTCGAAGTGCCGAAGTGGAAGGCCGAGCACCCGTGCTATTCGTGCCACAACAACGGTGACGCGACCCGCGCGCTGCTCGTCGCCGCGTCGAAGGGCTACGACATCGGCACGACGCTCGACGACACGCTCGCGTTCCTGAAGCAGCCGTCGAAGTGGGATCAGAACAAGGCGCCGGCGGGATTCGACGACAAGACGCTGGCGAAGATTCAGTTCGCCAGCGCGCTCGCCGTTGCTGAGCGCCACGGCAAGGCGGCGTCCACCGATCTCGAGGCCGCGGCAAAGTTACTGGTCGCGGAGCAGCAGGCGGACGGCTCCTGGCAGCTCGATAACTCCCAAAGCATCGGTTCGCCGGCGACTTACGGGACGATCATCGCGACGTGGTCGGCGCGCTCGACGCTGATCGCTTCAGGCATCCAGCCCGACAACTTCACGATCGTGCAGATCGACAAATGGATTCGCGGCCTGGCGCCGGAGAACGTGCTCGATGCCTCCGCAACCATCCTCGCGCTCGAGTTGTCGAGCGACGTGATGGCGGAAAACCTGCGCCGTAACTGCTTGAGTATCCTGCGCACGGGACAAGCACCGAGCGGAGGCTGGGGACCGTACGTCACCGCTGCACCACAGGCCTTCGACACTGCGCTGGCCGTGCTCGCGCTCAGCTCGCTCGAAGTCGAACCGCGCCTCGCGCGATCGGCATACACGCAGGCGGAGTTAAAGGAAGCAATCGCCAACGGAAAGAAGTATCTCGTCTCGCAACAGCGCCCCGACGGCAGCTGGCCGGAGACGACGAGACCCGCGAATCAAGAGAGCTACGCGCAGCGAATTTCCACCACCGGCTGGGCGTTGCTGGCGTTGTTCCAATAAAAACATACACAGAAGCACAGAAACACGGAAACACGGAGACTCTTTTTGGATCCCAAAAGGGTCTTCCGTGATTCTGTGATTCCGTGATTCTGTGTATGATTTTAGTGGACCACGAAAGGGATCAAAGTCTTCTCGGGCTCGTTGCTCTTATCTGTCCGATCGAACTGATCCACCTCGAAGGCTCGCCCAATTCGGTTTCCCGCAAGATCCTCGAGCATCGCGAACGCGACGATGTTGTAGTTGCCCGCGGTCCATGGTGCTTGCGGCGTGAACGACCAGGTCAGCTCGTGGGTGCCGACGGTGACCGTGCCGGGCAGCGGCTTGTCGTCAGGCGACAACACACCTAACGCACGCAGCAGCAATCCGTGATCGAGCGGCTCGGGGAACGCAACCATCAACGGCGCGCGCGTGCCTGATGCCGGCGGCGCGATCTTCCACGTCTTCGGATCGAGCGGATGCTCGTCCGGCGGACCCACCTTGAACGTGCGCTTGAACTGCTGCGTCAGCGGCAGGCCGTTGCCGTCACGCCACTCGGCGTCGACGACCAGTGTGTACGACTTCCCCTCCGTCAACGATCGACCCATATCGGCGATCGGCGCGATGCCGCGCTTCTGGCGGCCCGGATCGAAGAACACCGTGTAGCGCGTGCGATCGTCGTTGAAGAACTCGGCGTCGAGCGGCAGGAACGGATCGGCGACCTCGGCGCCGTCCTCGGTGAACACGTGAAGGTAGCTCAGTCCACCCTTGCTGCCCATCGGCGCGTTGAAATGAATGTAGAGACGCAGCTGATTCTCCGGCACGACCTCCGCCGTCGGATACACCTCCGCCACCATCGTCGTCGGCGTCGTGCTCCTCGCCGGCAGCGAGACGATCGACGTCAGCGGCGCGGCGCCAGGCGTGGTGAACGTGACGTGATACTGGCGCCCCGGATCGAGCGGAAACATCGGCGTGAACACGATGCGGCCGTTGTCGATCTGATAGGTGCCGATGGTCGCGGGCTGATCGGGTCCGACCGACACTTTCAGCACCGCCGTCCACGCCTCGCGTGACTCGGTGCCCTGCAGGGCGGTGAGCTGTGCGGCCGGCACGTCGACGACATCGATTGTCGGCCGCGGCTTGTCGCTGTTGAGGAGGATGCGCGCCGGTCCCGGTGCGGCTCTGCCGCCGCCGCACGCCGCAAAGAAAACGAGCGCGGCCATGACGGCCGCGCTCGTTCTGCCTTTTGCCTTTTGCCTTCTGCCTTGCATCAAGGCAAAGCAATGACGTCGAGGTTGAGCACGCCGGCTTCCGTGCGCGCGAGGATGATCGTGCGGTTGGCGTCGAGGAGATCGAGCTGCTCCACGCCCTTCATCGAGTCGATGCTCTCGTAGCCGATGCCGCCCTTCTCCGTCGAGACGCGCGCGGTGATGCTGGCGGCATCGCCGAAGTTCGCGGTCGGGATCTTCATCACGCCGCGGCTGTTGTTCGACATCAGCAGGAACTCCTGGCCGTTCTTCTGATACACGATCATGTCGAGCGGCCGGTTGCGGTTGCCGAGCTCGGCGATGGTCGTGCCCATTACTTTGGCGCCCGACTTGAGGCTGTTGACCGGGAACTTCACCAGCGGCGTGCACAGGTAACCGGCGATGAGATTCGTTTCGCCCTTCACCTTGTACGGCACGAACGTGTAGACCGGCGAGCGCGTCTCGAACTGGCCGTGGTTGCCGTGATAGATCTCGACGCTGGCGCCGTTATCGATGGTGTTGAACGGATAGCTGACCGAGCGCAGCTTCGACGAGAACTCCTCGTTCGAGAGGCCGGCGACGTAGAGGCGGCCGTCGACGAACGCCATGTCGGTGATCGACGAGGTGCGCGCGTTGTTCTGCGCGCCGGGAACCGCGGCCGGCGCGTTCGGCAGGTCGACCTTGCTGTACTTGATGTCGCCCATCGCGACGACGTCGATCTTGCCGGCGCCGTCGATGCGCAGCAGCGCGGGCTGGGCGTTGGTGCCCTGGCCGCGCATCACCGAGGCGAACGCGTTGCGCGTCTTCGGATGCACCGCGAGATCGGTCACCGTGATCTCGCGCACGTCGGTGCCGAGCAGCGCCGCGACCTTCTGATCGAACGCGGGGATCGCCTTCGCGCCCGGAGCGCCGCCGGTCGCGGCCTTGCCGAGATCGAGCGCGAAGATCGCCGCCGACTGCGTGTCGCCGGCGAACAGGACGCCGTCAGGACTGAACGCGAGCGGGCCGATGGTCTTGAACGCGGGGTTCGTGCCGTTGGCCGCGTCAGTGCGCTCCGCTGCAGGAACACCCGACCACGACAGCACGACCGTGAGGATCAACGCCGATTTCAGAAACAGGGATCGCATCAAGGGACTCCTTTGGCCGACGAATAGTATCCTTTAATACGGGCCCCCATCGAGGCCGTTTACATGAAGCTCAGCTTTCTTCCGCTCCTGCAGATTCAACGGGATTTATACGCGATGCCCCGCGGGATGGAACGGTTCCGCGAATACATCAAGACGATGACCGACGCCGAAACCGGCGATCTGGCCCTGCCGCTCGTGGCGATGAACCCGATGGGCAAGGACCACATCCCGGCGCTCATCGACGAATACATCGCCCTTGGCGCCGAGCGGATTGCCCAGGAGGCGATCGACGGCGCCACGCAGACGATTGAGGTGGCCAGCCATGAGTTCCGGGTCGGCCTGGTCGTGTCGGACGATCTCAAGGGCGGGTGGACGAATCGCTGGGCCAGTGAATTCGCGCATCGCATCGAGAGCGCCGCCATCACCAGGCGCGGATTCATCACCGGCATTCTGTGGACCAGCGAGCCCGCGTCCGCAGTCAACGTGCGCGATGCGGTCTTGACGGCGATCTACCGGACTGAATACCTGCAGCGGCATCCGCCCGCGAAAACCGTGCAGGCGATGCTCGAGCAGGAAGGTTACGCGATGGCTCGCGCCGGCTGCACGACGCCGGTGCTGGGCGAAGACGATCTCGCGTATACACGCGGCGTCATCGCCCCGCATCTGGACGCTCACGATCGCGCGACGGTGATGGCGTGTTTGTTTGGCGATACCGCGGCGAATGCGCTCGGCTATCCGCCGCAGGGCCTCACCGACCGCGCCGGCCTCGCGCTTGCCCTGAGCGAAGCGCGCGCGTCCGCGCGCTGAGTCGAAGGGGCTCTATGACTCCCACCACAGACGCGAATACAGCGTCCCGGCGCGCAGCAGCGACGCGTGATTGCCGTCTTCGACGAGCCTGCCGTCCTTCACCACCAGCACGCGATCCGCTTCCGCCGCCAGTTCACGCCGGTGCGTGACCGCGATCACCGTCGGTCCGCGCGACACGTGTTCGATCGCCAGCCGCACGATGCGATCCGAATACGGATCGAGGGCGGACGTCGGCTCGTCGAGCAACAGGATCGCCGGATCGCGGAGCACGGCGCGGGCGATCGCGACCAGTTGCCGCTGGCCGCCCGACAACCGTTCGCCGCGCGGACCCACCACTGTGTCGTAGCCATGCGGCAACTGCTCGAGGAGATCGTGCAGCCCGACCAGCGCCGCCACGGCCTCCACCTCCGAATCCGTCGCGCCGATCTTTCCCAGCCGGATGTTGGCGCGAATGGTGTCGTTCAGCAGCAGGCCATCCTGGAACACGACACCGATCTGCCGTCGCAATGATTCCTGCGTTCCGCCGCGGATGTCGTGACCGTCGATCAGGATGCGGCCGCCGCTGGGATCGGCCATCCGCGTCAGCAGGCGAAGGATCGAGCTCTTACCGGAACCGATCGGACCGACGATCGCCACGCGCTCGCCGGCGCGCAACGAGAGATCGAGGCCCCGGAGGATCGGCGGCATCCCCGGAAAACCATAGACGACGCCCTCGAAGGTGATCTCGCGGCTGCATCGCGGCACCGGATACGCGCCGGGCAGATCGACCACCGGCGCCTGCGCGGCCAGGTAATCGTCAATGCGCTGCAGCCCGCCCGAGGCGACCACCAGGTTGGGCACGTATTGCGTCACGTACGACAGCGACCAGCTCACCGTCATGAACAGCGCCTGGAACGACACCAGCGTGCCGATCGTCAGCAGCCCCTCGAACGCCATCAACGCGCCGACGCCGAGCACCACGACCTGCAGGAACAGGATGCCGATGCCGGCGGACCGCTCGACCAGCGCGCCGAGAAAGCTGGTGCGCGTGCTGCTGATCACGAGATCGTCGACGCGGCCGGCGAAGCGCCCGCGCATCGCCTCTTCGAGCCGGAAGGCGCGCACCGTCTGCCGCGCGCTGATGCTCTCCTGCACGTCGGAGAGGACGGACGCTTCCTGGTTCTTGCGATCGCGGCTGGCGCGCGACGCATGCGGCGCGACGAGGCGCGGGCCGATCAGCGCGAGCGGAAACACCAGCGAGGCGATCACCGCGAGGCGCCACTCGAGGATGAACAGGAGCGTGGTGCCGATCACCACGTCAAGCCCGGGCAGCAGCGCCCACGGCACGGCCGACACGATGGCATGTTCGATCGCGGCGAGGTCGGTGGAAAAATGCGCGGTCTCTCCGGCGTTCTCTTCGCTGCCGGGGGAGCTCGGCGTCAGCCGATGGAGCTGATCGAAAATCTCGACGCGCAGATCGCGCAGGATCAGGCTGCACATGCGGGCGTAGAGGTAATCGCGCCACAGGCCGACGGCGGCAACCACAACGACGCCGGTCATCATCGCCACGACGAGCGTCACCAGCAGCGTCGTGTCGCGGGGAACGATCGCCCGATCGATCACCATCCGGAACGCGAGCGGCACGGACGCCGTGAAGGCCGCTTCGAGAATCAGGCCGAGCGCGATCACGACGGCAGGGCCCGGATACTTGCCCACCCACGAGGCGCTCCGGATCACGAAACGGACAATCGGCCCGGCGCTCACGGCTACGACCGGCGCGCCGGCGACGGATGCGCATCGATGAACGAATACTTGAGGACGATGTCGTGATACACCGCGGGCAGCCGCTCCACGGCCTCAGGGGTGAACGCCTGATCGAGCCGATCGCGGACCCACGTGATCGTGCCCCTGGGAATCAACCGCGTGGCAAACACGCCGTAGCCGATGTCGGGGTTGACGAAGCGACGTTCGGTGTCGGGGTGGATCACGGCTGAGCCAGATTGTATGCTCAACCCGTGAACAGACACCACGCGGCGATAGTGCTTGGGTTGCTCGTTGTCGTTTTCTCGAGGCCCTCGCCGATTGCGCAGGGCGGTCCGCTGCGATTCAGCGTGACGTTGGCGCTGTCCGCCGGGACGCAGCCGGTCGACGGGCGGCTGCACGTCATGCTCGCGAAGGATCCGCGCGCCGGCGAGCCGCGCTTTCAGATCAACGACAGCGTCAGCGGTCAGCTGATCTTCGGCGTCGACGTCGACGGCCTCAAGGCCGGCTCGGCGGCGACGCTCGACGGATCGGCGATCGGCTTCCCGCTCGAGAGCATCAACGACATTCCCGCCGGCACGTATTCGGTGCAGGCGCTGATCCACAAGTACGAGACCTTCAAGCGCGGCGACGGCCACACCGTGAAGATGCCGATGGATCGCGGCGAGGGCCAGCAGTGGGCGCGCGCGCCGGGCAACGTCTACAGCACGCCGCAGACGATCACCATCGATCCGCGCAAGGGCGGCACCGTCGCGATCACGCTCGACAAGACGATCGAGCCGCTGCCGAAGCCGAAGGACACGAAATACGTCCGGCACGACGAGATTCTCAGCGAGCGCCTGTCGCGTTTCTGGGGACGGCCGATGCATCTCGGCGCGCACGTGCTGCTGCCCGAGGGCTGGGACACGCATCCCGACGCGAAGTATCCGCTGTTCATCTATCACGGCCACTTCCCCGCCGATCTCACCAACTGGCGCGAGGCGCCGCCGGATCCGAATCTCGCGCCCGACTTCTCGGCGCGCTTCAACTGGAAGGGCTACAACCGCACGCAGCAGGAATACGCGTCGCAGTTCTACCGCGACTGGACCGGGCCGGATTTCCCGCGCGCGATCGTCATCGAGATCCAGCACGCCAATCCGTTCTACGACGACAGCTACGCCGTGAACTCCGCCAACATCGGGCCGTACGGCGACGCGATCGTGATGGAGCTGCTGCCGTATCTCGAGAAGAAATACCGCGGCCTCGGGCAGGGCTGGGCGCGATTCATGTACGGCGGATCGACCGGCGGATGGGAGGCGATGGGCGCGCAGGTCAAATACCCCGACGCGTTCAACGGCGCCTACATCGGCTGCCCCGATCCGATCGACTTCCGCGCGTATACGACGATCGACATCTACAAGGACACGAACGCGTTCTGGCTCGACGACACCTGGAAGAAGACGCCGCGGCCCGCGCACCGCAATTATCTCGGCCACGTCGATTCGATGGTGTGGGAACAGAATCGACTCGAGGAAGTGCTCGGAACGAAGACGCGATCGGGTGGCCAATGGGATGTGTGGGAGGCCGTGTTCTCACCGGTCGGACCCGACGGCTATCCGGCGCGCATCTTCGACAAGCGCACCGGCGTGATCGACAAGAAGGTGGCGGAGTACTGGCGCCAGAATTTCGACCTGATGGACATCGTCCGCCGCGAGTGGAACAAGGGCCTCGGCAAGAAGCTCGAGGGCAAGCTCAACATCTACGTCGGCGACATGGACAACTTCTACCTGAACAACGCCGTCTACCTCGCGGAGGAATTCCTGTCGACGACGAAGGACCCGTATTTCGACGGCGATATCCAGTACGGCGATCGGGCCGAGCACTGCTGGAACGGCGATCACACCCGGCCCAACGCGTTATCGCGTTTGCGCTACCACCAGATGTTTATTCCTCGCGGCGTTGAGCGGATCCTGAAGACCGCCCCCCCGGGAGCCGACCTCAAGAGTTGGCGCTACTAACCGTAGTAGCATCGAGGTATGGTCGCTCTTCTACTGCTGACGTTACTCCAAGCGACGCCCCCCGCCGCGAAACCGCAACCACCCGCCACCTCCGCGCCGGTGACCCAGGCACCCCGGCCGCGGCCGTCCGGCTCGGCGACGACGACGGCGATGCTCTTCATCACCGACGGCACCGGGCGCCCGATCGAAAACGTCACCGTCAACGTGATGGGACCTATCGATCGCGAAGTGAGGAGTCCTTCGAGCGGACCGACGCGCATCGAGGGACTTCGCGCCGGCACCTATCGCGTGCGATTCACGCACGACAGGTTCATCACGTTCGAAAAAGAAATCGTCTGGCGCGCCGGAACGGCGCAGCCGGAGCTGTCGGTCACGCTGAATGTGGCGCCCGAGCGGCCCGCGCCGTCGCAACCTCCGGCGGTCACCGTCGTTCAGGCGCCGCCCACGACGAAGCTCCCGTCGCCCGGCACGCCGAAGAGCATGTCGTTGCCCGACTTCATCGAGAAGAACTTCATCACCGCGCGCGAGCCGCAGAAAGAAAACCTGATCGGCTGCAGCGGCGTCGGCCAGGCCTTGCTGTGGCAGATCCGCGAGCCGTGGACGGGCCGGCAACACGACGGCGCCGACGGCATGGTCTACATCGTCGGCGGCGACGGCCGCTTGAAGCTTGGCGAGCGCGAGTTCACGATCTCCGCCGGGGCGTTCGCGGTGGTGCCTCGCGGGACGACGTACAGCCTGTCTCGCAGCGGACGGAACCCGCTGATCGTCCTCGCCGTCCTCGCCGGCGCCCCCTGCGCTGCCGAGTAAAAAACATACACAGAAACACGGAAGCACAGAGACACAGAAACACAGAATGCTTTTGGGAAAACCAAAATGCTTTCCGTGTTTCAGTGTTTCTGTGTTTCCGTGTAGAGCTTTTGATAATCTGAATAGCTAATACACATGTCGGATGCTAATACGGTGACACCAGCACCGCCGTCGGACTTCATTCGCGACATCATCGCCGCTGATGTGGCCGCCGGAAAGAACGGCGGCAAGGTCGTCACGCGTTTTCCGCCGGAGCCGAACGGCTACCTGCACATCGGGCACGCCAAGGCGATCTGCCTCGACTTCGGCGTCGCCAGCGAATTCGGCGGCTACTGCAACCTCCGCTTCGACGACACCAATCCCGTCAAGGAAGACGTCGAGTACGTCGATTCGATCAAGGACGACGTGCAGTGGCTGGGGTTTCACTGGCACGAGCGCGAATACTACGCGTCGGATTACTACGAGCAGCTCTATCAGTTCGCGGAAGATCTGATTCGCAAGGGCGTCGCCTACGTCGATTCGCTGTCGGCCGACGAGATCCGCGCGCATCGCGGCACGCTGACCGAGCCGGGCAAGGACTCGCCGTATCGGACGCGCGGCGCCGACGAGAGCCTCGACCTGTTCCGGCGCATGCGCGCCGGCGAGTTCCCCGACGGCGCCCACGTGCTGCGCGCCAGGATCGACATGCGATCGCCGAACATCACGATGCGCGATCCGGTGCTCTATCGCATCCGCCACGCCGATCACCATCGCACCGGCACCGCGTGGTGCATCTATCCGATGTACGACTTCGCGCATCCCCTGTCGGATGCGATCGAAGGCGTCACGCATTCGCTGTGCACGCTCGAATACGTCGATCATCGCCCGCTGTACGACTGGATCATCGAGAACGCGAGGCGTGGCCACCATAGCCTTGGCGAAGGTGGCCCGCACCAGTACGAATTCGCGCGCCTCAACCTGAATTACACGGTGATGAGCAAGCGCAAGCTGCTGCAGCTGGTCGAGCAGAAGCAGGTCACCGGCTGGGACGATCCGCGCATGCCGACCGTGTCGGGGCTGCGCCGCCGCGGCTACACGCCGGAATCGATCCGCGACTTCTGCGCGCGGGTCGGCGTGGCGAAGAAAGAAAACGTCATCGACGTCGGCCTGCTCGAGCACTGCGTGCGCGAGGATCTCAATCGCCGCGCGCCGCGCGCGATGGCGGTACTGCGGCCGTTGAAGCTGGTGCTGACGAATTATCCCGAGGGCCAGTCCGAGCAGATGGAGATCGCGAACCATCCTGACGAAACACTCGGATCACGCAAGGTGCCGTTCG
>Ga0193741_1000149_pt1 | contig 18442 bp, 19 predicted proteins | sample L2s2metaG_FD_143059 | JGI IMG/M metagenome (GOLD analysis project Ga0193741, IMG submission 143059) | Soil microbial communities from a riparian zone of the East river system, Colorado, United States - L2s2 | ecosystem: Environmental > Terrestrial > Soil > Riparian zone | place: USA: East River...
CGGACGGATCGGAGCAGAAGTGCGAGCCGAACGGGTTCTCCGCGGTCGCTGTGGCCTTGAGCTCGCTCTTCTCGGTGAGCGGCAGGCGCGCGATGTCGGCGAGGCCGCCCGCGTCCTCGGCCGAGGCGACGCCGGCCGCAGTCAGCTTCTCGCGGTAGAAGGCGGAGCGCTCGAAGAGGTAGGCGAGCTGCGCGCGGTAGCTCTGGTCGTCGACGACCAACTGCTCGGCCCACGGGAGCGCCTCGACCTCGGGTGCGAGCATCACGCCGAGGCGTCAGGGGGCTCGTACTCGACCGCTTCCTCCGCCTTCGCGGCCATGAAGAAGCCGAGCGGGCGCTCCTGCTCCTCGGCGAGGTGCGCGAGCAGGCCCGCGGTGCGCGCGAGGATCGGGACCGCCTTCACGACGTCCGCGGAGAAGCCGAGGTCGAGCATGACCGCGGCGATCGGCATGGCGACGTTCATCGTCAGCGGCTTGCCGGATGCCTCGGCGATCGCGTCGCGGAACGCGCGCGCGAGCGCGACGTGCGGCCCACTCACGCCACGCGCGTCTGCCAGCTCGAGGATCCGCTCGGCGCGCGGGTCGAGCGGCTTGTGCACCGGGTGGCCGAAGCCCGGGACCTTGCGGCCTGCCTTGTCCAGCGCCCGCACACCGTCCGCAGCGACGACCTCCGGCGTCCCGCCGGTGGCCACTAGCTCCCGCGCAGTCACGAGTATGTGGGCGCACTTCTCGGACGTGCCGAGGACGACCGGCCCCGCGCCGAGGATCCCGGCGGCCACCGCGCCCTGGAGCGACTCGGGGTCGGCGGCGAGCGTCATCCGCGCCGCGACGTTCGTGGGCATCATCCCGTGCTCGGCGATGGCCACGAGGAGCACGTCGAGGAAGTAGCGCTGCTCCTCGGTCGCGTCCTTCCCGGTCAGCAGCAGGTGGAAGTACTCCGTGAACGTGACCTCGCCCATGAGCTCGCCGGCGAGGTCGCGCCCGCGCACCTCTACGCGGTCCGGATAGGCCTGGCTGATGCGGCTGACGGTGTCCCCGGGCTTGCCGATCTGCATCCCGGGCAGTCTCACACGTCGGCGACGGTCTACGCGGGGACGCGGTAGCGCAGGTGCGTGGCCAGCGGCGTGTCGACGACCTCGATCAGCTCGAGCTGGGTCTGCTCGCCCTCCTCGAACAGAGGCGTCCCGCCCCCGAGGAGCACCGGGACGAGGTTGATGCCGATCTCCTCGACGAGGCCCGCGGCGAGGTACTGGCGGAACGTGAGGGCGCCTCCCATCACGGCGACGCCCTTGTCCCCGGCCGCCGCTTCGGCCTGCTCGAGCGCGTCCTCGATGCCGCCGGTCACGAACGTGTAGACGCCGCCCTCCGGCACGTCGTCGGGCGCCGAGTGCGTGACGACGAAGACCGGGACACGCAGCTCCCCGGTCGGGCCGTCGGCTCCCCACCACGGGATGGAGAGACCGTACGTGCGCCGGCCGGCGATGACCGCGCCGAGGCCGTGCACCGAGTCGAGCACCTTGCGGTTGCGCTCGTTGCCGTTGAAGGCCCACTCGTGCAACTGCTCGCCGCCCCTGCCCAGCCCCTGCTCCGGGGTGACGTCGGGCCCGTTGATGTAGCCGTCGACGGACATGCTGATGTTGAAGCTCACCTTGCCCATCCGGTACCTCCTGTCGCTTGACCCTTGAGACCCGCCGCATGGTCGGAACTCATCGGCGGAGCCCTCTGCGAGACTCTGCCCGCGTGACGGTCGACGACACCAAGGGCCCCGGCACCGTGGGCCAGGCGCTCGTGTTCGTGTACGGGTTCTTCGCCGTCGCAGCGAGCGCCCGCTCCCTCTTCCAGCTCGCCACGCGCTTCGGCGAGGCGCCGTTCGCCATCCTGCTCTCCGTGACCGCGGCGGCCGTGTACATCGTCGCCTTCACGATGCTGCGCCGGCGCGACCCGCTGGCGTGGCGCATCGCCGTAGGCTGCGTCACCTTCGAGCTCGCGGGCGTGCTGGTCGTGGGCATGCTCAGTTTCGTGGAGCCCGACTGGTTCCCATTGCCGACGGTCTGGTCGTACTTCGGGATCGGCTACGGCTTCCTGCCGCTCCTCCTCCCCGTCGTCGGGCTCGTGTGGCTCCTGCGGCCGGCGACGCGGGCCGCGTACGCCCGCTAGTCCCGCAACGCGGGAGCGACCTCCCGTGCGAAGCGCTCCAGCTGCTCCACCGGGCTCTCCGTCGGCCAGAAGATGAACGTATCGAAGCCGAGGTCGGTTGCGAACCCGCTCAGCGTCTCGACCCAGTGGTCGGGCGGGCCCTCGATCAGCTCGCCGACAGGGCCGTCCACGATGCGCCCGTTGACGTTGAGGACGCGGCGAATCTCCGACGGGTCGCGCCCGGCGGCGGTCGCGGCCTCGTCGATGCGGCGCTGCATGTCGGGCACCAGGTCGGGCGTGGCCCACGAGAGGGACGGCACCCAGCCGTCGGCGAGCCGCCCGGTGAGGGCGAGCGCCTTCGGTTTCCCGACGCCCAGCCAGATCCCGATCTCGTGCGCCGGCTGCGGGCCCGGATGGAGGCCCTTCACGGAGTAGTGCTCGCCCGCGAAGGAGATCGAGCGCTCGCCGCTCCAGAAGAGGCGGATGATCTCGATCGACTCCTCGAGCGACTTCAGCGCCTCGCCGCCCGAGCGGACCGGCCCGCCCATGGCGCGGATCGGATCCCAGAACGCTCCCGCTCCGAGGCCCAGCTCGAAGCGACCGTCGGAGAGCACGTCGAGAGACGCCGCCTGCTTGGCGATCATCGCCGGCCCGCGCAACGGGAGGTTGGCGACGTCGGGGAAGAAGCGCACCCGCTCCGTCCGGGCGAGCAGGTCGGCGATGAGCGCCCACGTCTCGAGGTAGCGCCACTGGTACGGGTGGTCCTGGATCCCGACCAGGTCAAGCCCGAGCTCGTCCGCGATCGCGGCCTGCTCTCGTGCCACGCCCAGGTCGTCGCTCGTCGGGATGACGAAGACGCCGAACTCGAGCGGGCGGCCGTAGCGGGAGACCACGACCGTAGCTTCCATGATTCGGCCCGGCCGGGGCCGGGAACGCGGAGAGGGAGAGCAACGAAGCCCGGGAGGCGACACGATGAAGGTCACGATTGTCGGAGCAGGGAACATGGGGCGCGCGATCGGCACACGCGCAGTCGCCGGCGGCCACGAGGTGGAGATCGTCGACCGCGATCCGACGGAGGCGGGCGCCCTCGCAGCGGAGTTGGGCGGCTCGACGTCCGCAGTCGACCCCGGCGCGACGTTCAGCGGCGAGGTCGTGGTCTTCGCCGTCTATTACCCGGGCATCAAGGACGCCGTCCAGCAGTACGCGGAGGAGATCGCCGGCAAGGTCGTGGTCGACATCACTAACCCGGTCGACACGAACACCTGGGATCGCCTGGCGACCGTCCCCGGCAGCTCATCAGCCGAAGAGGTGGCCGCGCTCGTGCCCGACGGCACCTCGGTGGTGAAGGCCTTCAACACGAACTTCTCCCCCACCCTCGTCGCAGGCGAGGTCGGCGGTCAGCCGCTCGACGTCTTCATCGCCGGCGACGACGAGGCCGCCAAGCAGAAGGTCTCCCAGCTCGTGACCGACGGAGGGCTACGGCCGCTCGACGTCGGGCCGCTCGCCCGCGCGCAGCAGCTCGAGCACCTCGGCTTCCTTCACATCTCCATCCAGCAGCCGCTGGGCCTCGGCTTCGCGAGCGCGATCAAGCTGCTCTCGTAGCGGCTAAACGGCCGTCGTGGAGCTCCACGACAGTGTCGGCCACGTCCAGGAGGAGCGGATCGTGCGTGGCGACGAGCGCCGACACGCCCTCGCTGGCCACGAGCTCGCGCACGAGCTCCATGATCGTGACGGCGTTACCCGAGTCGAGCTGCGCCGTGGGCTCGTCGGCGATCAGGAGCCGCGGGCGGTTCTCCAGCGCCCTGCAGGCTCACCGGCGCCCCCGTGGGTCGCCGGTCATGCGGTCTGCGTTCCCCCCGTCGAGAGCCGGCCCCGGACCATGCGCACGGCGGAGCCTTCCACGGCTAGTTAGACGGAGCCTTCGGGTCGCAGTTAGTCACAGGTGCAACCGCCATCTGATCGGCCGACGGGCGCGTATGCAGGGGTGAGGTTCGCTCCCGCGGGGACCGGGAACGACGTCGTCAGACCAGGGACCAGGGAGGTTCTCAATTGACCGTGTTTCGCATCCTCAGCGCGCTTGCGGGGGCGCTCGTCCTCGCCGCAACGCCGGCATCCGGCGCCCGTGACTGGCCGGAGGTCATTCCGCTCCCGACCGGCTTCCAGCCCGAGGGCATCGACATCGCCGGAGGCCACACGTTCTACGTCGGGTCGATCCCGACGGGCGCCGTCTACCGCGGCGACCTGCGCACCGGCCAGGGCGAGGTGCTCGTGCCGGCGCAGTCCGGCCGTGCCGCGATCGGCGTGGACGTCGACGGGCGCAAGCGCATCTTCGTCGCCGGCGGCCCGACCGGCATGGCCTGGGTCTACGACGCGCGCACCGGGGCGACGCTCGCGTCCTACCAGCTCTCCGAGGGCCCGCCGACGTTCGTGAACGACGTCATCGTGACGAAGGACGCCGCGTGGTTCACCGAGTCCCAGCAGGCGGTGCTCTACCGTTTGCCCATCGGGCCGGGCGGTGAGCTCGGGTCGCAGGCCGACGTCCAGCGGGTGCCCCTCACCGGCGAGTTCATGATGGGCCCCGGCTTCAACGTCAACGGGATCGACGCCACGCCGGACGGCGAGACGCTCGTGATCGTCCAGTCCAACCTCGGCCGCCTCTACACGGTCGAGGCGGATACCGGCGTCGCAGATCTGATCGAGCTGACGGGCGGCAGCGGCAACGTCATGCAAGGCGACGGCATCCTGCTCGACGGCCGCACGCTCTACGTCGTCCAGAACCGCATGAACCAGATCGCAGTGATCAAGCTCACGCGAGGTCTCGCCTCTGGGACGATCACGGGGCTCCTCACGGACTCCGACTTCGACGTCCCGACGACGATCGCGGAGTTCGGCAAGTACCTCTATGCCGTCAATGCGCGCTTCGGCGTCATGGACCCGGCTACCCAGCCGTTCTCCGTCGTGCGCGTCGAGCGCTAGCCCCCTACAAGGAGCGGGCAAGGCCCCGCGCGAGGCGGGGCCCGCCCCTCCGATCATCTCGGCGGCAGCGGCGGGTCGCTCTGGGCGTCGGGCTCCGCGAGCACCTCGGCGACCGGGCTCTCCGCCGCGACCCTCGCCCCGCCCGACACTGTTCGGTGGACGAAGACCGCGAGGATCGCGCCGAGCGGCGGCGCGATCAGGTAGATCCAGATGCCGTCCCACTCGCCCCCGATCAGGTCGGGCCCGAAAGTTCGCGCAGGGTTCACGGAGGAGCCGCTGAACGGGATCACGGCCAGGTGCACGGCCACGAGAGCCAGGGGAATGGCCAGCAGAGCGCTGCCCCCGAAGCGGCCGCTGACGCTCGCCTGCAGGATGACGGCGACGAAGATCGCCGTGAAGAGGATCTCCATGAAGAAGGCGCTGCCGTCCCCGAACTCGCCGGGATAGGTCGACGTTGCGGCCACTTGCTCGCGCGTGTCGACGGCGATCCAGAGCGCGATGGCCGCGAGGATCCCGCCGGCGAATTGCGAGATCCAGTAGCCGATCAGCTCGTTGCTCGGCAGCCGCTTCTCGAGGAACATGGCCAGCGAGACGGCGGGATTGAAGTGGCCTCCCGAGACCTCGCCGAAGGCGTACAGGCCCGCCAGGAGGGCCAGGCCGAAGGCCAGGGCGGCCACGATGAGAGATGGAGAGGTGGTAAGGCCGGCGGAGACGATGGCCGCCGACCCCCCGAAGACAAGGACGAACGTGCCGAGCAGCTCCGCCGCGTATTTCTGCCACGTATCCATGCGGACCTCCAGGACTGGGACGGCGAACCGTCGTGTACGCCCGAAGTTTCCTGCTGACTTCGGACGACGCGGGGCTCAGGGAACCGCGCTGCCGAGCACCGTCGCGCGGGTCGCGGCCGACCGGCCCCGGAACGTGGCCACGACTCCGCCGTCGGCGCGCGTGACGTCGACGTCGTAGACGCCGTTGCGACCCTCGAGCGAGCGCTCCTGCGCGACCGCGACGAGCTCGTCCCCTTCCCGCGACGGGGCGAGGAACTCGATCGAGCACCCGGCGGCGACCGTAACCACGTCGCGCGAGTTGCAGGCGAACGCGAACGCCGAGTCCGCGAGCGCGAACACGAGCCCGCCGTGGCACGTCCCGTGGCCGTTCAGCATGTCGCTCCGCACGGTCATGCGGACGCGTGCATAGCCCGGCCGCACCTCGTCGAGCGTCATCCCGAGCGCCTGCGAGGCGCTGTCGCGCGCCCACATCGCCTCCCCCACCCTGGCGGCGAGCGCATCCTCGGCCGAGCTCATGGCGTGACCCTAACGGCGGGGCTAGATGCGCTCGACGAGGTCTTCGAGCGGGCGGCGCCTGGCTCGCTCGCTCCACTCGTCAGCGGTCCGCGCGGACGGGTCGCGCAGCTTCGCCGGGTAGCCGAACGTGAGGACGATCGCCGGGCTCTCGCCCTCGCGGGCGCCGAGGATCTCGCCGGCCGATTCCCGGTCGGGCATCCCGTTCGGGGAGCCGCCCACGCCGAGGTCCCAGGCGGCCAGGAGCATGTTCTGTGCCGCACGGCCCGCGTCGAAGGAGGTGGGGCCTTTGCCGGACACCATGAGGGCGATGATCAGGCGCGCGCCGCGCACGTTGCCCGGTTCGAAGACCGCCTCGGCGAGCCGCTCGCGGACGGCCGGGGTCTCGACGACGAGGAAGCGCCACGGCTGCTTGTTTTTCGCGCTCCCGGCGAGCCGCCCGGCGTCGAGGATGCTGCGCTCGAACTCGGGCGGGATCGGCCTCTGGTCGTACCGGCGCGTCTCCCGCCGGGAGGCGATCGCGAGCTCAGTTTCCACGACGGCCATTAATAGCGCGGATTTCCAGGATTAACCTTGTTTGCGGGTCGCAGCGCCGGGAACCACGTGACCATGAAGCGCAACCAGCAGAAGCTGCCCAGGATTCTGCCGGCGCGGCTGACCCGGTCGAAGGGCGAGGACAAAGTGAAGCCACGGGTGCGGGCTGGATGGATGCGCGATGCGGAGCTCGACCGCTCCATCAACGCTGCAGTGCAGGACGGCGACTACTCAGCCGAGCGCTGAGGCGCGCCCGCGAGCACGCCGAGCACGACGCCGAAGAGCCCGTGCACGGCCGCCTCGTACCCGAACACACGGGCATTCGAAATAAGCGGCGGCCATGCCCCGCTCCGACGGTCCGGGTGCAGCCTGTCGACGATCGCCATCGCCGGCCAGAGCGCCAGGTTCTCGGCCTGGGAGGCGACGAGGCCTTGCCGCCAGCCGCGGCCCCCGGCCGCCGTGAAGGCCGCGCCGAAGACGGCGCCGTTCACCAGGTGTGCGCCGAGGCCGACCGCGCGCCAGCCCGATCCGCGGGTCAGTAGCCCCCCAAGCATGCGCACGTCCGAGTAGCCCGGGGGCGGGCTGAAGCCCTTCGCAACCAGCGGCTCGGCCGCTGCCCACGCAGCCGCCGCCGCGACCCCTGCAAGTGCCCCGCGCCTCATCCCGTGAGCGTATCCTCCGGCCGTGGAAACGCTCGGTCTCGAGGCGCGGAAACGGCTGACCCTCGCCGCGACGATCCTCGGCTCGTCGCTCGCGTTCATCGACGCGACGGTGGTCATCGTCGCCCTCCCGACCATCGAGGAGGACCTCGACCTCGGCCTCACGGGCCAGCAGTGGATCTTCCTCTCCTACTCGCTGGCGCTCGCGTCCCTGTACCTCGTCGGCGGAGCGATCGGCGACCGCTACGGCCGGCGGCGTGTCTTCATCGCCGGCGCCGCGGGCTTCGCGCTCGCCTCCCTCCTCGCGGGCGCGGCGCCGAACGAGGCCACCCTGATCATCGCGCGGACTCTCCAGGGCGTCGCGGGCGCCTTCCTGACCACGAACTCCCTCGCGCTTCTCCGCGGCGTCTACGGCGCGGACTCGGGACGCGCGATCGGGCTCTGGACGTCCTTCACGAGCGTGGCCACGATCGCGGGCCCGCCGGCCGGCGGAGCGCTGGTCGAGTGGGTCTCCTGGCGCTGGATCTTCCTCCTGAACCTGCCGCTCGCCGCCGCCACGGTCTTCCTCGCCCTTGTTGGGCGCTGCGACGAGGCGCCGCCGGAGCGCAAGGGCAGGCTCGACCTCCCGGGAGCGGCCCTGGCCGCCGTGGGCTTCGGGCTCCTCACCTACGGGCTCGTCGAAGGCGCCGACCGCGGCTTCGGAGGAGTCTGGTGGGCCTTCGTGGGCTCGGGCGCCGCGCTTGCGGCGTTCGTCGTGGTCGAGCAACGCGTCGCGCAGCCGATGCTCCCGTTCGAGCTCTTCCGCGTGCGCAACTTCGCCGTGGCGAACGCGCAGACCTTCCTCGTGTACGCCGGGCTCTACGGCTTCTTCGTGTTCTTCACGATCTACCTGCAGTTCATCGGCTTCACGGCATTCGAGGCCGGACTGCTGAACATCCCCTCGAGCATCATCATGATCCTGCTGGCGGCCCGCTTCGGTGGGCTCGCGGACAAGCACGGGCCGCGCCTCTACCTCACGGTCGGGCCCGCCCTGATGGGGACGGGGACGCTCGTCTTCACGTTCGTCGACGACAAGTCGGACTTCTGGACGGCGGGCATCGCCGGGCTGGCGATCTTCTCGCTCGGCCTGGCGATGATGGTCGCGCCGATCACTGCGACCGCGCTGAAATCCGCGCCAGAGCGCTACGCCGGCATCGCCTCGGGCGTCAACTCGACGGTGTCTCGCCTGGGGAGCCTCATCGCCATCGCCCTGATCGGCCTCGTGATCACGCTCGTCTTCGAGTCGCGCACGAACGACGCCGACGCCGTCCCGCTCGCCAGGGACCCGGGGTCGCAGGAGCTCTACGACGCCTCCGTGGACGCGTTCCGGGCGGGCATGCTGCTCGCGGCCGCGCTCACCTTCGCCGGCGCCGCCGTGGGCGGGATCGGGATCTCGAACCGCGAGGCCCGCGGCGAGGAGGCGCCCGCGGTCAGCGAACAGGCGCCGGCGCCAGCCGGAAGTTGAGCGCCCGCGCGCGCTCGCGGCAGCGCTCGACGGCTTCGTCGCGCGTCTCGCCGACCCCGTAGAGAATCGCCAGCCGGTAGCTGTGGGAGTCGTTGACACCCTGCTCCGAGAGGTAGAGCCCCGGCCGCACGAGCAGCTCGACGGCTGGGTCGGGATCGGGGACGGCGGCGACGAGCGCATCTTCGAAGACCCGCAGGACGTAGCTCACGGCCACGCCGTCCGGCTCACAGGGCCCCCACGCCGGATCCTCGCCGAGTGCCAGCCGGAAGAGGGCGTCGTACGTCGAGCGTCCGTGCACGGACTGGACGAGCGGCGCGAACTGCGAGGCGATCCTGCCGTTGACCTCGATGATCTGCGCCGGCCCGTCCTCGGGGACGAAGAACTCGACGTTGAAGAAACCGCCCTCGAACGCGTACGCCGGTAGCACGCGCGAGGAGATATCCGATAGCTCCTGAAGACGCTCGCGCGGCAGCGCGCTCGGGTATTCGAAGCTCTCGAAGCTGAAGGTCCCCGGGTACTTGATCGAATCGGTGACGCCGATCGTCGTCACGCGGCCGCCGTGAACGTAGCCCTCGAGCGTGACCTCGGCGCCCGAGAGTAGCTCCTCGGCCATAAAGCCGTGCGCCGCCGCCGGATCTGCGCCGGCCAGGGCGGCGATCTCTGCATAGCGTGTCGTGTAGCGGTCGATCTCGTGCAGGTCCTGCAGGTCGTCAGGGTCTTCGATCCGGAACACGTTCTGCGACAGGCGTCCGACGACCGGCTTGACGAAGAACGGGACGTCGAACGGCGGGGCGCCGTTGATGACGGCGAACCGTGGCGTCGCCTCCGGCGCGACCCGCTGCTGGATCTCGCGGGCGGTCGGCTTGTGCTGGCAGGCGACGAGCGCCTGTGGGCTCGGCCCGGGCAGCCCGCGCCGCTCGGCCAGGAGAGCAGCGAGGAGCGCCGACTGGTCCTTCGTGCCCAGAACCGCGTCGGCCGGAAGGCCCTCGCACTCGTCCAGGAAGGCTGCCGGATCGAAGTCCTCGAGCTGGTCGAGATCCGAGCCCGCGAAATGGACCCGGTAGCGGTCCTCAAGGCCCGCTGCCCGAATCGCCTTCAGGTCCCGCTCCTGCGGGCAGAGGACGAGGATGTCTCTCATAAAGCGAAACCTGCGCCGGAAATGCTACCGGTAGGCATACGCTACCCGCGTGCTCGCTGCCCGAACCGACGTCGTCGGGAGCCTCCTGCGCCCACCCGAGCTGCTCGAGGCTCGCGAACGCTTTGAGGCGGGCGAAATGACCCGCGCCGAGTTCAAGCGCGCCGAGGACCGGGCGGTCGACGAGGCTCTGAAGCTCCAGGAGGACGCCGGGCTCGAGGTCGTCACCGACGGGGAGATGCGCAGGCTCTCGTTCCAGAGCCAGCTCCCCGCGGCGGTCGACGGGTTCGGCGAGTGGGACATCGACGCGTTCCTCTGGGGCGAGTGGCACTCGGACGAGATCGGCGACATGACGGTCGAGCGTCCGCCGATCGCGGTCGTCGGGCCGCTGAAGCGCCGCCGCTCGCTCTCCGGCGAGGAAATCGCCTACGCCCGCAGCCGCACCGACCGCGTGCTCAAGGTCACGCTCCCCAGCCCGAGCCTCTTCGCCAACTTCTACGACCCCGAGCGCTCGCGCGAGGCCTACCCCACGCTCGAGGAGTTCCTCGGCGCCGTCGCCGAGATCCTGCGCGAGGAGGTCGAGGAGCTCGTCGAGCTCGGCGCGACCTACGTCCAGCTCGACGCGCCGCACTACCCGCTGCTCCTCGATCCCGGCTACCGCGACTTCTACGAGAGCCGCGGCTGGCCGGCCGACCGCTGGCTCGAGCTCGGCCTCGAGCTCGACAACATCGTCATCGGAGACCACCCTGGCGTGACGTTCGGCTTCCACCTCTGCCGCGGGAACCAGGCGAGCCGCTGGCTGGTCGAGGGAGGCTACGACTGGCTCGCAGGCCGCCTCTTCGGCCGCGTGAAGGCGCAACGCCTGCTGCTCGAGTACGACGACGCCCGCTCCGGCGGGTTCGAGCCGCTCGCCGAGGCGCCCGAGGACGTGATCTGCGTCCTCGGCCTCGTGACGACGAAGACGCCGCGGCGGGAGACGGTCGAGGAGCTCGTCGGGCGCATCCGGGAAGCGGCCAAGGTTGTCCCTCTGGAGCGGCTCGCCCTCTCGCCGCAGTGCGGCTTCGCCACGTCGATCCTCGGCAACGCGCTGACGATCGCGGACGAGCGCGCGAAGCTCGCCACCATCGCCGAGACGGCCGCCGAGGTCTGGGGCTGATGGCAGTCGTCCTCGACGGCGGCAGCCTGACGCTGGACGAGCTCGTCCGCGTCGCCCGCGAGAACGCGCCCGTCGAGCTCGCGCCCCGCGCGGTCGAGCGCATGCGCGAGGCGAGGGCGCTCGTGGAGCGCTCGCTCGAGCGCGGCGACGAGGTCTACGGGATGACGACCGGCGTGGGCGCGCGCAAGAAGGTGCGCGTGGCCACGGACGAGATCGCCTCGTTCAACCGCGCCCTCATCGCGAACCACCTCGTCGGGGCGGGCCCGGACGCGCCGGTCGAAATCGTCAGGGCGACGATGCTCCGGCTGGCGAACGCCCTCGCCAAGGGCACGACCGGCGTGCGTCCCGAGATCGCGGAGCGCGTTTTGACCGCGCTCAACACGGGCGAGCACCCCCGGGTGCGCATGCTCGGCTCCCTCGGGCAGGCCGACCTCCCGGCGATGGCCGACCTCGCGCACGGCCTCTTCGCCGACGCCGACCTGCAGGCGAAGGAGGGCCTCGCTCTCATGAACTCGAACGGGTTCGCCACCGGCATCGCCGCGCTCGCGGTCGCCGACCTGGAGCGCCTGCTCGGGGCCCTCGACGTCGCCGGGGCGCTCGACCTCGAGGCCTTCGCGGCCAACCTGACCTTGCTCCACCCGGCGATCGGCGAGGTCAGGCCCTACCCGGGGATCGTCGAGTCGCTCGCCGCGCTGCGCGGCCTGCTCGAGGGCAGCTCGCTCTGGAAGCCCGGCGCGGCACGGAACCTCCAGGACCCGCTCTCCTTCCGCTGCCTCCCGCAGGTGCACGGCGCGCTTCGCGACGCGCTCCGTTTCGGCCGCGGGCAGCTCGAGATCGAGCTCAACGCCTCGCAGGAGAACCCGCTGCTCGTCCCCGACGAGGACCGCATCGTCTCGGTCGCCAACTTCGACATCCTGCCCCTGTCCGCGGCGCTCGACTTCCTGCGTATCGTGCTCGCGTCGGCCCTCACGTCGGCGTGCGAGCGTGCGGAGAAGCTGATGCAGGGCCATCTGACCGGCCTGCCGGACTTCCTCGCGCCCCGGCAGGGCCTGGCCGAGAACTCGCTGGGCGAGTTCGGCGTCACCGCACAAGGGCTCACGGCCGAGGCGCGCTTGCTCGCCCAGCCTGTCTCCTTCGAGGCGGTCACCTCGACCCACGCCGAGGGGATCGAGGACCGCATGACTATGGCGCCGCTCTCCGCACGCAGGCTGAGGGAGATGGTGCAGCTCGGCGAGGCGCTCGTCGCCGTCGAGCTCGTCGTCGACTGCCAGGCCGTCGATCTCCGCCAGCCCGCCGCGCTCGGGACGGGCACGGCGCGGGCCCACGCGCTGGTGCGCGAGGTCGTCCCCTTCCTCGACGAGGGAGACACCCTCGTCTCCAACCTCGAGCCGCTGCAGGATCTCATCCGCTCGGGCGCGCTCTCCGCGTAGGTGGCGTTCCGGCTCGGGATCGTCGGCTGTGGAAGTGTCTCCGAGCGGCATGCCCGCGGCGCCGCGGCCTCGTCCGAGGTGGCAATTGTCGCCTGTGCCGACAGGCGGCTCGACGTTGCGGAGGACTGGGCGGAGCGGCACGGCTGCGAGCGCGCCTATGGCGACTACGCGGAGATGGTGGCCGAGCACGACCTCGACGGCGTCCTCCTCGCGACCTGGCCGAATCTCCACCGCGAGCAGGTGCTCGGCTGCCTCGACGCAGGCGTGCGGGCGATTCTCTGCGAGAAGGCGCTGGCCCTGAGCGGCGCCGAGGCGCTCGAGATCTGGGCGGCCGCGGGCGAGGCGGGCGCGCTCGTCACGGAGGGCTACATGTATCGGCACCACCCGGCTGTCGTCCGCATCGACGAGCTGCTCGCGGCCGGCGAGATCGGCGCGCTCGACAGCATCCACGCCGCTTTCAGCATCTTCGACCCCGAGGAGAGCTCCCCGGACGACGCTTCGCGAGACTGGCGCCAGCGCGTCGACCTCGGCGGCGGAGCCCCGTACGACATCGCCTGCTACTGCGTCGACGCCTGTAACCGCTTCGCGGGCGCCAAGCCGGTTCGGGCCCAGGCGCTCACGAGCACGAGCGAGCGCTACGGCACGGTCTCGCGCGTCTTCGGGCTGATCGAGTACGCCAACGGGATCGTGGGCACGATCGAGAGCTCCATGCGGGCGGACTTCAACCACGAGCTGCGGCTCAACGGCACGCACGGCCACGTCCGCCTTCCGGTCGCGTGGAGGATCGACTTCCCGACCGAGGTGGTGGCGAGCCGGAGCACCGGCTGGGGACTCGTCGAGGATGCGCGGTTTCCGGCACAGGCGGTGGACGCCTACGGGCTGGAGCTCGAGGCCTTCGCCGCCGCCGCGCGCGGCCAGGCGGAGCCGGCGCCGACGCTCGCCGAGTCGGTCATCACTGCCTTCACCGTCGACGCGCTGCTGGCAAGTGGGCGTGACGGCCGTGCCGTCGCCGTCGAGATCCCGGAGGCCGTTCTCGCGTGATCTCCGTGCTCGTCGACTGCGACCCGGGCCAGGACGACGCGATCGCGCTCCTGCTCGCCCTGGCCAGCCCCGAGGTCGAGGTCCTGGGCGTCACCACGGTCGCCGGCAACCAGACGATCGACAAGGTGACGGTCAATGCGCTGCGCGTGCTCGAGCTTGCCGGGCGCAGCGATGTGCCGGTCGCTGCCGGAGCGGATCAGCCCCTGGTCGGCGAGCTTGTCGTCGCAGCCGACGCGCACGGCGAGACCGGCCTCGACGGCCCCGACCTCCCGGAGCCGCGAGCTCGCCCCGCCGAGCAGCACGCAGTCGACTTCCTCGCCGAGCGCCTCGTCGCCTCGGAGCGCCCGGTCACCCTCGTTCCGCTCGGGCCGCTCACGAACGTCGCGCTCCTCCTCGCCGAGCGTCCCGAGGCCGCCGAGCGCATCGAGCGGATCGTCCTCATGGGCGGGGCGATCGCCGAAGGAAACATGACCCCGTCGGCCGAATTCAACATCTGGATCGACCCGGAGGCGGCCACGCACGTCTTCGCGAGCGGCCTCGACGTGACGATGGTCGGCCTCGACGTCACGAACCGCGCCGTGCTGGGACCGGAGCACGCGGACGAGCTTCGCCCCCAGGGCCCTGTCGGAGCCGCCGTCGCGTCCATGCTCGACTTCTATGGCGCGTTCTACCGCGAGGCCTACGACCACGGCGGGTGCCCGGTGCACGACGCGCTGGCCATGGCGCACGTCGTCCGGCCCGACCTCGTGCAGACGGTCGAGCGGCACGTGCAGGTCGACGTCTCGGACGGCATCTGCCGGGGCCGGACTGTCGTCGACATGCGCCGCCGAACGGCCCTACCGGAGCCGAACGCGAAGGTCGCGGTGGACGTCGACGTGCCCGGGTTCGTCTCCCTCCTGCTCGAGCGCCTCCCCCAACTTCCGGCGCCGGCCTCCGTCTGAGCCGGTGAGAGCCGAGGAGCGGCACGATTGATTGTGTCCGGGTGATGAGCTATTAACCACCGCTTACCCGCTGCACAGCTTCGGGGAAGGAGCCGACATGGATGAAAAACAGCGCCGGATCGACGAGGTGCGTCGCGAGAGCACCGAGCTCGAGAACCACCTCATCGACGAGTATGTGTCCGGCAGGATCACCCGACGTGAGCTGGTGCGACGAGGGACGGTGGTCGGCATGTCGCTGCCGGCCCTCTCCTTCATCGCAGCGGCCTGCGGCGGGGACGATGACGACGACGGGGGAGCCCAGACCGGAGGCGCCGAGACGACCGCGGGCGCAGTCCAGCCCGGCGGAACCATCCGCGTCGCCCTGATTCAGCCGACCACCGAGCCGAACCCGCTCCTCGTCCAGGACGAGGGTGGCGCGGGCATGCTCGGCGCGACCGGCGAGTACCTGTCCTTCTCCGACGAGAACCTCGCGCTCCAGCCCCGCATCGCCGAGAGCTGGGAGCCCAACGAGGACGGATCGGTCTGGACGTTCACGATCCGCTCCGGCGTCACGTTCCACAACGGGCAGGCCCTCACGTCAGAGGACGTGGTCACGACCTTCGACAAGCTGATCAATCCCGACGGCGGCTCCGCGAACGCGCAGTCGGCGCTCGGCGGCGTGCTCTCGGCAGGGAACATCGAGGCGCCCGACGACACGACGGTCGTCTTCAACCTCGACGCCCCGAACGGCAACTTCCCGACGCTCGTCAGCTCCGCGAACTACAACGCGATCATCATCCCGACCGACCTCGACCCGGCCGACTGGGGGCAGACCTTCGAGGGCACCGGCCCGTTCAAGCTCCAGAGCTTCACGCCGCAGCAGGGCGCGACCTTCGTCCGCAATGACGCGTACTGGGGCGACAAGGCCAATCCCGACACGATCGAGGTCAAGTTCTATGCAGAGGAAGCGCCGATGATCGTCGCGCTCCAGGGCGACGAAGTCGACTTCCTCGAGCACTTCTCGGTCGCGGGCGGCGCGGCGCTCCTCGACAACCCCGACGTCCAGGTCATCGGCATCAGCACGGCAACGCACCGCCAACTTCACATGCGCACCGACAAGGAGCCGTTCACTGACAACCGTGTGCGCCAGGCCATCGCGCTGGCAATCGACCGGAACGCGCTCGTCGACGGGCTCTGGGAGGGCCGGGCGGAAATCGGCAACGACAGCCCGTTTGCGCCGCTCTACCCCTCGACCGACACGTCGGTCCCGCAGCGTGAGCAGGACATCGATCAGGCGAAGCAGCTGCTCGCGGACGCAGGCGCCGAGGGCTTCACGGTGCAGCTCGACACCTGGGACGGGTTCGAGATCCCCGACCTCGCGCAGCTCGTGAAGAACGCGGCGGCGGAGATCGGCGTCACGATCAACCTGAAAATCACCGACGGCGCGACGTACTACGGCGACGGCGTCTTCGGGAAGTCGACGTGGCTCGACTCCGTCATGGGCATCACAGACTACGGGCACCGGCCGGTGCCGAACGTCTACCTGACGGCGGCACTCGCGGGCGATCCTAAGCTCGGCGTCTGGAACTCGGCGCACTTCAAGAACGACGACTACGACGAGCTCGTGCGACAGTATGTCGCCGCGCTCGACGTCGATTCCCAGCGGACGGTCGCCAAGCAGATCCAGGAGCTCCTGCTCGAGGAGACTCCGATCATCTTCCCGTACTTCTACAACTTCCTCAGCGCTGCGAAGCCGACCCTTCAGGGAGCGGTGTCCGCGGCGACAGGCCAGTTCGACCTCTCCAAGGCAGGTTTCACGGCCTGAGCCGACGAACGATCGTCAGACGGCCGGGGCCTCCGGGCTCCGGCCGTCGTAGTGTGTAAGGGGCGGAATGGGACGATTCCTGCTCAAGCGGCTGGGCCTCGCGGCGATCACGCTCTTCCTCCTCAGCGTCATCGTCTTCTTCGGGACGCAGGTGCTGCCGGGGAACGTCGGGCGCCGGATCCTGGGGCCGTTCGCAGACCAGTCGGCGGTTGACGCGCTCAACGAGCGCCTGGGCACGGACCGCGGCCTGCTGACGCAGTACTGGGACTGGCTCACCGGCCTCTTCACCGGCGACTTCGGCACGTCGCTCGCGCAGAACGTCCCGGTCACGGAGCTGATGGGCAACGCGCTCGTGAACTCGCTGAAGCTCGCGGCGTTCGCGTTCGTCCTCGTCGTCCCCCTCGCTATCTTCGGCGGCGTCGTCGCCGCGCTGCGCCGCGACCGGCTCACCGACCGGATCATCACGATCGGAGGCCTCTCGCTCTCGGTCGTGCCCGAGTTCGTCTCGGGGATCATCCTCATCCTCGTCTTCGGGCTCTGGCTCGACCTCCTCCCGGTCAGCGCCAGGGCGCCCGCGGGCGCCAGCATCCTGACCCAGCTCGAGTACCTGCTCCTCCCCGCACTGACGCTCGTGATCCTCCTCTTCGGCTACATCGCCCGGATCACGCGGGCCGGGACGATCGAGGCGCTCGACGCCGACTACACGCGCACGGCGGTGCTGAAGGGCCTCCCCCGGCGCACGGTGCTGAAGCGCCACGTGCTGCGCAACTCGCTTCTCCCCACCATCGCAGTCGTCGCCACCCAGACGGGCTACCTCATCGGTGGCCTCGTCGTCGTCGAGACGCTCTTCAACTACCCGGGCATGGGGCGGCTCATCTTCACGGCGGCGACCCAGAAGGACATGCCCGTGCTGGAGGCCGCCGTCCTCGTCGTCGGGACGATCTTCCTGATCGCCATGCTCTTCGCCGACCTCCTCTACTCGCTCCTCAACCCCCGCATCCGCTACTCGGGCACCGAATGACGACGATCGAAGACCCGGCCGCCCCGATCCAGATTCCCGTCCGGGACGAGGCGACGATCGCCCGCGGGGAGCGCATCCGCCTCCTCGTGCGCTCGCCGGGGTTCATCTTCGGCGCCATCCTCGTCGGCTTCTGGGTCGTCTGCGCGCTCTTCGGCGCCCTGATCGCGCCGCAGGACCCGCAGGCCGACGACATCCTCAACAAGCTCGGCGCTCCGTCGGGCGACCACTTCTTCGGGACTGACCGGCTCGGGCGCGACGTGTTTTCCCGCGTCCTCGTCGGGGCGCGCGAGATTCTCATCACCGCCCCGCTCGCGACGCTCCTCGCCACGGTCGTCGGGACTGCGATCGGCCTCGTGACAGGCTACTACCGCGGCCTTGTGGACGACATCACGATGCGCATCGTCGACGCGATGCTCTCAGTGCCGGTGATCATCATCGCGTTCCTCGCCATCGTCGCCCGCGGCGCTTCCCGGCTGACGATCATCCTCGTCATTGGCTTCGTCTTCTCGATGATCATCGCGAAGACGGTGCGGGCCGCCGTCCTGAGCGAGCGCGAGCTCGACTACGTGCAGGCCGCGCGCCTCCGCAACGAGCGCTCGCCCTACATCATGTTCGCGGAGATCCTCCCGAACGTGATGGGGCCCATCGTGGTCGAGTTCACCGTCCGGCTCGGGTACGCGATCTTCACCATCGCAACGCTCGCGTTCCTCGGCTTCGGCGCCGACCCGTCCATCCCCGACTGGGGGCGCGACATCGAGCAGCACTACACGTTCATCAGCGCAGGCCTCTGGTGGACCGTCCTCTTC
>Ga0193741_1000150_pt1 | contig 18413 bp, 19 predicted proteins | sample L2s2metaG_FD_143059 | JGI IMG/M metagenome (GOLD analysis project Ga0193741, IMG submission 143059) | Soil microbial communities from a riparian zone of the East river system, Colorado, United States - L2s2 | ecosystem: Environmental > Terrestrial > Soil > Riparian zone | place: USA: East River...
GCATCGGAGAAAGGCCGCCCTTTGCAGGGGGAGATGCTAGCAGGGGGGCCGGGGGCTCCCGGCACTCGCGACGCCGGAGTGCCAGCCTCTCCCAGGCGCGGCAGAGCCTTCTCGTGGGCCGGCGACGGCTTCTGGGTCGGGGTCGGGGCGGTCGCCGTCGGGCTCGGTGCATTCCTGCTCTTGCGCCTCCACGCGCTGCCTCCGAACGAGGACGAAGTCCTCGCGTTCTTCATCAGCCACGGGAGCCTCGGCGAGGTGCTCGAGACCGTCCTCGGCGAGCGCGGCGGAGCGCCGCTCCACTACCTCCTCGCGTACCTCGTCGGGCAGGTCGACCCGGGTCTGACGAGTCTCCGGCTGATCTCGGTCGCCTTCGCCGTCGCGAGCATTCCGGTGGCCGCGGCGGTCGTGGCCCGGCTGTCCGATCGCCGGACGGCTCTGCTCGCATCGGTCGTCACCGCGGCGAGCTGGACGATGCTCTACCACGGCATCTACGCGCGGATGTACAGCCTCTTCCTCTTCACCAGCGCGCTCTCGATCCTCTTGCTGCTGCGTGCGCTCGAGCGGAGCACGCGCGGCCGTTGGGCGGCCTGGGCGGCGGCGACCCTCGCGCTCCTCGCGGCGCAGCCCTACGGCGTGCTCGTCCTCGCCGCGCAGGTCGCCTACGTCGCCGTGCTCCGTCCTCGGCGCCCGCTGCCGCTGCGCTCGCCGCTGATCGCGCTCGCCGCCGTCGTCGTGCTCGCAGGCCCGCTCTGGCGGACGTACTTCGTGCTCGCGTCGCGCTTCGAGGTGGGCCTCGGGTCGGGCAGCGGCTCGGAGCTCGGCTCGCCGGTCGACGTCGTCGACTACCTCTGGGACGTCCTGGGCGACTTCACCGCGGGCTGGTTCTGGGTCGCGCTCCCGATCGCGGTCGTGTGCACGGTCGGCTTCGTCGTCCTGGCGGGGACGCGGCCGGAGCCCGCGATCCTCACCGCTGCGATCGCGGCCGTTCCCGTCGTCGCGCTGGTCGCCGCCCGCTCCGGCGCGGGAGCGTCGCTGGAGACGCGGCACCTCATCTTCGTCCTGCCCTTCACGGCCATGCTGTTCGTGCTCGGGCTGCGGTGGCTCGCGGCAGGCGCCGGCCGGGCCGGCCCGCCGCTGGTCGCCGCCGCCCTCGTGGTGCTCGTCGTCCTCGAGGTCGCCTGGGGGCTCGACCGGACGCGGTGGCTCTACACCGGCGAGCTCGAGAGCCGGACGGAAGCGCGCGAGGACGCGGCCGAGTGGCTCGCAGCCACCGGGCGGGCCGACGACGTCCTCCTCGGCTTCGAGCCCACTTACCTGGACGCCTGGGAGAAGGGGGCGCCGTTCGGCGACATCTTCATCCCGCGGGCCGACCCGACGCTGGCGCTCGACGCGCTCGAGGACGTGGACGAGCCGCTGGGCCGAGGTGTCTGGGTGCTCGACGCCTCGGACGAGCTCGACCAGGACCGGGTCCGCCTCGACATCCCGCTGCGCTCGCCCGGGGCCGAGTTCGAGGCGCGCGCGTTCGGCCCGTTCCTGATCGTCCGCACGCTGGAGCCCGTCGACGATGCCGAGTCGTTCCTCGAGGCGACGCTGCGCGTCCAGCAGCTGAGCGCCGAGCTGGAGATCGGGGACGCCGGCCGCAACTTCGTCACGGCAGAGGAGGCGCTGAAGCGGCTTCGTGAGGACGGCTAGGAGGGTTCGGCTGAATGGTGCTCGCCGTCGGGCTGCGATGGTCGTTCCGAGGCAAGGACGCAGGGAGCGTTCGTAGCGAATGAGATACGGGCGCGACTGAGGACGCAGACTTCGGGGCGAGCAGCGCGGCCCGACGGCACCGCCACTATCTCGCCGAGCCCTCCTAGGGGCGCTCGCGCGCCTCGCGCTCGACCAGCTCTTCGTAGCACGGGGCCTCCTCGAAGGCGGCGAGGCCCGCGGGCGTCTCGCGTCTCCGCGGCCGGGAGCGCACCTTCATCCGGCCCGCCGCCGCGAGGGCTGCCATGCTGCCGACGAGGCCGCCGAGCAGGAAGGTGCGGAGCCGCTTGCCTCGCTCGCCTTCCACGAGGCCGATTGTAGGGTCCGCGGCGTGATCTGCACGCTCGGAGACCTTCTCCTGGACGTGATCGTGCGCCTGGAGGGCCCGATCGCGGAAGATACGGACACCTATGGACGCACGCGCGTCGGAGCCGGAGGTCAGGCCGCCAACGTCGCCGCCTGGGTGGTGGCGCTGGGCGGACGCGCCCGATTCCTCGGCAAGCGGGCGCGCGACCCCGCGGGCCGTCTCCTCGCGGAGGAGCTCGCGGGACGGGGCGTGGAGCTTGCCGGGCCGGAGGTCGAGTCCGGCACGGGCACGGTTGTCTCGGTTGCGACGCCCAACGGAGCGAGGACGATGCTGAGCGACCGCGGAGTGTCGACCGAGTTCGCGCCGGAGGAGCTTGAAGCAGCCTGGCTGGACGGTTGCGAGTGGCTGCACGTGCCCGGGTACAGCCTCGTGCGCTCGCCGCTTCGCGAGACGGCGCTCGCCGCTGCAGAGAGCGTGCCTCGAGTGAGCGTGGATCTCTCCTCGACCGCGGCGATCGAGGAGTACGGAGTCGATTCCTTCCGCGAAACGCTTGCTGAGCTGAAGCCCGTAGTCGTGTTCGCGAACGAAGCCGAGTCCGATCTGGTTGGCATTCTCCACACAAGAACCGAGGTCGTAAAGCTGGGAGCGAAGGGCGCATTCGTCCGCAACTGGAGCGGCGGCCCAACCGGAGTCACGGACGCGGCCACGTACCCGGCGGCCGCGACAGGCGACGTCGTGGACACAACGGGAGCGGGCGACGCGTTCGCGGCCGGCTTCCTGCTCTCAGGGCCCGATCTGGCCGTCGAGGCCGCCGCGCGCTGCGTGGCCAAGATGGGAGCGATGCCCTAGCCGTGGCCGACCTGATCCGCATCCACCCCGAGGTGCGCGCCGCGCTCGAGGCCCGCAGACCCGTCGTCGCGCTCGAGACGACGCTCGTCTCGCACGGCTTCCCGAGCGGCGAGGGCGGCGCCGTCGCCACCGAGGCCGAGCGGCGAGTGCGGGCCGCGTGGGCGGTGCCGGCCACGGGCGGGGTGATCGACGGCGTAATCCAGGTGGGGCTCGAGGAGGAGCAGCTCGCGCGCTTCGCCGATACGCCGGACGCCCGCAAGGTCGGTCCGCGCGATCTCGCCGCGTGCGCTGCCCAGGGCGAGCTCGGCGCGACGACCGCCGGCGCGACACTCGCGATCTGCCGCGCGGTCGGCATCGGCTTCCTCGGCACGGGCGGGCTCGGCGGCGTGCACCGTGGCTGGACGGAGCGGCCGGACATCTCGGCGGATCTCGGGGAGCTCGCGCGGACGGAGGCGCTCGTCGTCGCCTCGGGCGCGAAGTCCATCCTTGACGTCGACGCGACCGCCGAGCTGCTCGAGACCATCGGCGTGCCGGTGCTCGGCTGGAGGACGGACACGATGCCGCTCTTCTACTCGCGCGACGGCGGGCCGCCGGTCTCGGCGCGCGTGCTGACGGTCGAGGAGGTGGCGCAGATCGCGCAGTTCCACTGGCGACTCGGCCGGCACTCGGCACTCCTGCTCGCTCGCCCGCCCGACGAGAGCCTGGACGTCGAGCCCCTGATCCAGGAAGGCGTCGCCGAGGCTTCCAAGCAGGGCGTGCGAGGCCCGGACGTCACACCCTTCGTCCTCGCCTACCTCCACGAGGCGAGCAGCGGCGCCACGGTCGAGGTCAACAAGAAGCTGATCGCCGAGAACGCCGCGCTCGCCGCCGAGGTGGCGGTCGCGTACTCGCGGCTCCAGTGAGGATCACCCCCGGCTGAGCGCCAGCGTTCAGGAGTGTCACGTGGGGACACGCGGTTAGCCGTTCAGGTCGGTGGGATCACACCCCTCTGCGTTCCGCCCCGGCTGCGAGGGCGCGAGGTCGGCGGCGTTGAGACGGTGCTGCTCGAGGCACTAGCTCCCGGCGGCCGCCTCGCGAGCTCTTCTGACTCTTTCGAGGTCTCTCGCATATGACCGCCCGACGAGTATCGAATAGTCGATCCTGTTGCAGAGGCGGTGGGCAAGGACCGCGTTGTCGACAGTTCTATGGCCCCCTTCTCGCAGTGAGCGTGGGAAATGCTCGTGGGTCGGACTCCAGTCGCTGTATTCGGCAGTGACCGGTTCGAAGTAACAAGCACCGCCCAGCTCTTCGGGACAGAAGCACTCGGGCATCTTGCACGCCACCTGCGTGATGTAACCAAGCTCTGCAGCCTTGACCAGGACGCCCTTGACTCCCAAGGATTTGAGTTTCCTGGCCGCTTCCGCACCTCGCGCCGGGTCAAGCGGTGGTCTTGTCACTCGTCGATGCGCTCGATGGCGACGATGTCCTCGGCGGCGAAGTCTTCCTCGCCGGCCTGACCCCAGCCGACGACGTCGCCGCTGGGCAGAACGGCGACCGGCTCGATCACGCGGCCGTCGCGGAGGAGGAGGCGCGTCTGGTGGGCGCCCCAGGCGTCCTGGGGCCACGAGGCGACCTCGGCTGCGAGCCAGTCCGGCAGTCGGGTCGGCTCGTCCACACTGACCCCGTGCGCGGCGCTAACCGCCGAGGAGCTTGATGAGGTCGTCGACCTCGAGCATCTCGTACGACTGCGTCTGCACGCTCCCGCGCGCGCCCAGCGAGATCGAGACCTCGGCGACGACGGCCGCGTTCTCGGCCTCGACGATGTTGACGAAGTCGTACGGGCCGAGCACGAACCACTGGTGGATCACCTTCGCGCCCAGCTCCTCGACGTCCTTGTTCACCTCGCGCAGGCGGTCCGGGTTCGCGCGGAGCGTCTGCAGGCCCTGATCGCTCAGCGTCGACAGCATCAGGTACTTGGGCATCTCTCCTCCTAGGCGGGTTCGCGGCCCGAGGATACAGCGGCCCGCGACCGCTGCTCGAAGTACAGAACGGCCAGGCCGAGAAAGAAGAACGGCGCGAGGACGACCTGGACGATGGCGAGCGCGACGATCTGCCCGTTGTCCGCGAACCCGACGAGCAGTTGGGCGAGCAGGATCCCGAAGACGAAGTTGACGATCAGGAGCGCGGCGACCACCCCGGTCGCATGCAGATAGGCGAGCCTCGCGAGCACGATCGTTCGCTCGAGCGCGTACGCGGCGGTCTGAAACGTGCCGGCGCTCCCGCGTGCCTGCTCGACCATTGCGGCAGGCACGGCGAAGGCCGTCAACCCCAGCCAGAACGCGATGAGGATGAAGAGCACCGACAGATAGCCCGCGAGCGCGAACGGCAGTCCGACGACAGCCGCCAGCAGCAGAACGACCGGGAAGCGGACGAGGACCTGGGCCCACGCCTCGCGGAACGTGTCGCCCGCGACCAGCCGAACGGCGACCCCGCTCGCCATCGTGAACATGAGCGCCGTGACGACGTAGTAGAGGGCGACGTGGACGATCGCGGCCCCCAGGAGGACCGCCGCATACACGAGGCCGAGCCCGATCGCAGCCCGGAGCCGTTCTCCGTAGATCCGGATGGTCTCCGCGAGAAGATCGCCGAGCTTGAGCGGACGTTCGGGAGGCGACACGGCGAAACTCTAGGGTGCAACCGTGGAGATCCGCCGCGAGAACTACGAAGCCTTCGCGTCGCAGGCGCTCGTCGCGGCGCTGAACTCGGAGCTGCTCGACCGCTATGAGGGCTTCGACGGCTCGGGCGGCGAGCAGGTGGCCGCGGACTTCGAGCCGCCCGGCGGGGCCTTCGTGGTGGGCTGGGACGGCGAGGAGCCGGTCGCCTGCGGCGGCGTCATCCGCTACGACGAGACGACCGCGGAGATCAGACGGATGTACGTGGCGCCTCCAGCACGCGGCAGGGGTCTCTCCCGCGCCGTGCTGGAGGCGCTCGAGAACGAGGCGCGTCAGCTCGGCTACGAGTTCGTCCGCCTGGAGACGGGCGACCGGCAGCCAGAGGCGATCAAGCTCTACGCCTCGTCGGGCTTCGAGCCCATCCCGCGCTACGGCCCATTCGCCGACGACCCGCGCAGCGTCTGTTTCGAGAAGCGCCTTTAGCCCGGCGCTGACCCGGTCGCTGGAATAGGCTTCGGCCGTGGGCTACACGGTCTTCCAGTCGGGCGAGCTGGCCTTCGAGCCGCGGGGTGAGGACGACCCGCGCATGGTCGCGCGGATCACCGACGCGCTCGAGCAGTCGCGCGCGAACGTCTGGCGCTACCCGCCCGGGGCGCAGGGGAAGCGGCACCGCGACCTCGGCCAGGAGGAGGTCTTCGTCGTGCTCGACGGGACGTTGACGGTCGACCTCGGCGACCCGCCCGAGCGCCACGAGGTGTCACGCGGCGGCGTCGTGGTCGTCGAACGCGGGACGATCCTCCAGCTCCGCAACGCCGGCGACGAAGAGGTCGTTCTCTTCATCTACGGCGCACCGCCGGAGACCGGCAAGTCCGAGTTCTTCGACCCGCTGCCCTAGGCCGCTGCAGGCTCGGCGGCCGCGGCCTTCGCGAACGCCAGCTCGCCGTCCGCCACGTCCACGCGTACCACGTCACCCTCGGCGAAGTCGCCCTCGAGAAGCCGTAGCGCGAGCGGGTTCTCGACCAGGCGCTGCAGCGCCCGCTTGAGCGGGCGGGCGCCGTAGGTCGGGTCCCAGCCGGCCTCGGCAACGTGCTCCTTAGCGGCGTCGGTCAGCTCGAGGCCGAGGCCGCGCTCGGCGAGGCGGTCTCGCAGGCGGGCGAGCTGGAGCTCGACGATCTCGCCGAGCTGGTCGCGCGTGAGCGCCTGGAACTCGACAATCTCGTCGATCCGGTTCAGGAACTCCGGGCGGAAGGACTCGCGCATCGCCTCGGCCGTCCGCAGGTTCGACGTCATGATCACGACCGTGTTGCGGAAGTCGACGGTGCGGCCATGGCCATCGGTGAGGCGGCCGTCGTCAAGGATCTGCAGGAGGACGTCGAAGATCTCGGCGTGTGCCTTCTCGATCTCGTCGAGGAGGAGCACCGAGTACGGACGGCGGCGTACGGCCTCCGTGAGCTGCCCGCCCTCGTCGTAGCCGACGTAGCCGGGCGGGGCGCCGATCAGGCGGGCAACCGTGTGCCGCTCCTGGTACTCGGACATGTCGAGTCTGACCATGGCGCGCTCGTCGTCGAACATGAACTCGGCCAGGGCCCGTGCGAGCTCGGTCTTCCCCACGCCCGTCGGGCCGAGGAAGACGAACGACCCGATGGGGCGGTTGGGGTCCTGGAGCCCGGTGCGAGCGCGGCGAAGCGCGTTGGCGACCGCCTCGACGGCCTCGTCCTGGCCGACGACGCGCTGGTGGAGGCGCTCCTCCATGTGGATCAGCTTCTCCGTCTCGCCCTCGAGCAGGCGGTCGACCGGAATGCCCGTCCAGCGGCCGACGACGGCCGCGACGTCGTCCTCGTCGACCTCTTCCTTCACCATCGGCTGGAACTCATGCTCCTCCCGCTCGGCCAGCTCGGCCTCGAGCGCGGGCAGCTCGCCGTAGCGGATCTCGGCCACGCGCTGCAGGTCGCCGGCGCGCTCGGCGCGCTCGGCCTCCATGCGCAGGTCGTCGATGCGCTGGGTGATCTCCTTGACGCGATCGAGCTGCTCCTTCTCCTTGGCCCAACGGGCGGCGAGCTCGTCCCGGACGCCCCTGGCGTCTGCAAGCTCTCGCTCGAGCGGCTCGCGCACCTCCTTCGACTCCTTGCCCATGGCGGCGAGCTCGATCTCGAGCTGGCGCACACGGCGCTCGGCCTCGTCGAGCTCGAGCGGCGAGGAGTCGATCTCCATGCGCAGGCGCGAGGCGGACTCGTCCACGAGGTCGATGGCCTTGTCCGGCAGGAAGCGGTCGGAGATGTAGCGGTCAGAGAGCACGGCCGCGGCCACGAGTGCCGCGTCGCGGATACGCACGCCGTGGTGGGCCTCGTAGCGCTCCTTCAGGCCGCGGAGGATCGCGATGGTGTCGGCGACGGACGGCTCGCCGACGAGGACGGGCTGGAAGCGACGCTCGAGCGCGGCGTCCTTCTCGATGTGCTTGCGGTACTCGTCGAGCGTCGTCGCGCCGACGGCGCGAAGCTCCCCGCGCGAGAGCATCGGTTTGAGCATGTTGGCGGCATCGACGGCGCCCTCTGCGGCGCCCGCGCCGACGATCGTGTGCAGCTCGTCGATGAAGAGGATGATCTCGCCCGCGGACTCCGTGATCTCGTTGAGCACGGCCTTCAACCGCTCCTCGAACTCGCCCCGGTACTTGGAGCCCGCGAGCAGCGCGCCGATGTCGAGCGCCCAGACGCGCTTCCCCTTCAGGCCCTCCGGCACGTCACCGGCGACGATGCGCTGCGCCAGCCCTTCGGCGATCGCGGTCTTGCCGACGCCCGGGTCGCCGATGAGCACGGGGTTGTTCTTCGTCCGTCGCGAGAGCACCTGGATCACGCGACGGATCTCCTCGTCGCGGCCGATCACCGGGTCGAGCTTGCCCGCCTCGGCGAGCTCGGTGAGGTCGCGGCCGAACTTCTCGAGCGCCTGGTAGGCGCCCTCGGGGTCGTGGGAGGTCACGCGCTGCGAGCCGCGCACCTCCGACAGGGCCGTGAGGAGCGCGTCGCGCGGGACGACGTCGAGGGCGAGGAGCAGGTGCTCGGTCGAGAGGAACTCGTCCTCGAGCCTTCGCATCTCCTCCTCGGCCTTGTCGAGCAGGCTCGAGAAGTCCGTCGAGGCGCGCGGCTGCTGGGCGGTGCCCTGGACGGACGGCTTCGCGGAGAGCGCGGCCTCGGCACGGGCGCGTACGTCGGCGACGCCGTGCCCGGCGCGCTCGACGAGTGTGCGCGGAAGCTCCTGGTCGAGCAGAGCGAGCAGCACGTGCTCGGGGTAGATCTCGGGGTTGCCGGAGCGGCGCGCCAGCTCCTGTGCGGCGCCGACCGCCTCCTGCGACTTGGTTGTCAGCCTCGAGAAGTCCATGTCCTCTTCGTTGGTTGGGGAAGTGTCTGGCCAGGATCGCTGTAGAGCACGACCTCGCGGCGGTACTGGCGGTGGACGCGCTCGACCTCCTCGCGCATCTCGCGCTCCAGGCGCGCCAGCCGCGCCCGCAAGCGGCCGAGCTCGTCCTCGAGGCGGAGCACGGTCTCGACGCCCGCCAGGTTGAGCCCAAGCTCGCCGGTCAGTCGCTGGATCAGCCGCAGCCGCTCGAGGTCCGCTTCCGAGTAGAGGCGCGTGTTGCCGGGCGTGCGCCGCGGGGACACGAGGCCCCTCGCCTCGTAGATCCGCAGCGTCTGCGGGTGCATGCCGACCAGCTCCGCGGCGATCGAGATCATGTAGCGCGGCCGGTCGTCGATCACGTCCGCAGCTCCTCGCGCACGTCGCGGTTGGACACCTTCTGGAGGTTCTCGATCGCCTCGCGCTCGGCCTTCGTGAGCTTCGTGGGCACGGACAGGCGCACGCGGGCAAGCAGGTCGCCCTTCTTGCCGCCGTTCAGCTGCGGCGCGCCCTTTCCGCGCACACGAAGGAGCTTCCCGTCCTGCGAGCCGGCGGGGACCTTGAGCGAGATGCGCCCGTCGGGAGTCGGCACCTCGACCTCGGCGCCGAGCGCGGCCTCCGAGTACGTGACGGGAACCTCGATCACGAGGTCGGCGCCTTTCCGTTCGAAGAGCTTCGATGGCGCCACGCGCGTCGTGACGATCAGGTCGCCCTCAGGCCCGCCGCCGACGCCTGCCTCGCCCTTCCCCTTCAGCCGGATCTGCGTGCCGTCTCGCACGCCGGCGGGGATCTTCACCGTGTAGCGCTTCGTCCTGCGCTCGCGGCCGGAGCCGTGGCACTTCCGGCACGGCTTCTCGACGACGGTGCCGTCGCCGCCGCAGCGCGCGCACGGGCGCGAGAAGGCGAAGAAGCCCTCGTCCTCGGACGTGACGCCGCGGCCGCGGCAGACCGGGCAGATCGTCGGGGTCGTGCCCGGCTCCGCTCCGCTGCCGCGGCAGGTCGAGCAGGCGATCTCGAGCTCGACCGGGATCTTGGTGGTCAGGCCCTTGAGGGAATCCTCGAAGGAGAGGTTGACGGTCGCGCCCACGTCGGCACCGCGGCGGTCGCGGGCGCGCTCGCGCGTGGCCCCACTCCCGCGGCCGAAGAGGCCGCCGAAGAGGTCGCCGAGATCGCCCAGGTCGCCGATGTTCCCGGACCACTGGAAGCCTCCGCCCCCGGGCGCGCCCTGGAACATGCGCGAGCCCAGCTGGTCGTACTGCTTGCGCTTCTCGGGATCCGAAAGGACGTCGTAAGCGCCCTGGACCTCCTTGAAGCGCTCCTCCGCGCTCGAGTCGCCCGGATTGCGGTCCGGGTGGTACTGGCGGGCGAGCTTGCGATAGGCCTTCTTGATCTCGTCCGCGGAGGCCGTCTTCGAGACGCCCAGGGTCTCGTAGAGGTCCTTCACGCTTCGGGCGCCTCCTGCGAGATGACCACGCGGGCCGGCCGCAGGACGCGGTCGCCCAGCCGGTAGCCCTTCTGGATCACCTCGAGGATCGCCCCGTCGTCCTGCTCGGACGGCTGCGTGAGCAGCGCCTCGTGCACGTGTGGGTCGAACACGCCTTCCGTCTCGATCTCGACGAGCCCCTCCTTGGCGAGCGCCGAGCGGAGCTCGCGGTGTACCAGCCGAACCCCCTCCTCGAGCTTCGCCTCCTCGTGCTCCTCTGCGGCGACGAGCGCGCGCTCGAGGTCGTCGAGGACGGGCAGGAGCTCCTTGACGAGCCGCTCGTGCGCACGGGAGACGAGGCTCTCGTGGTCGCGGGCGGCCCGCTTGCGGAAGTTGTCGAACTCCGCGGCGACGCGCTTCAGGTCGGAGAGGTACTCGTCGCGCTCGCGCTCGAGGAGCGCGAGGCGCTCCTCGAGCTCGGCGACTGCCTGCTCGGCCTTCTCGGGGCGGGTCTGCTCCTCGGAGGCCATTACGACCGCTTCGCCTCCTCGTCGATGACCTCGTAGTCGGCCTCCTCGACGACCTCGTCCTCTTCGGGCGCGCCGTTGCCGCCGTCGCCGGCCGGCTGCGAGGCGGCCTGCTCGGCCTGCACCTTCTGGTACACGGCCTCGGCGAGCTGATGCGACGCCTGCATGAGCTCCTCGCTTTTCGTGCGGATGGCGGAGATGTCGTCGCCGCCGGCGACGCCGTTCAGCGCCTCGATGCGCTCCTCGATCGTCTTGACGGTCTCCTCGTCGAGGGACTCGCGGTGCTCGGCGAGGCTCTTCTCGGTCGAATAGACGAGCGTCTCGGCCTGGTTGCGGGCCTCGGCCAGCTCGCGCATGCGGTGCGCCTCGCCGGCGTGCTCCTCGGCGTCGGCGACCATGCGCTCGACCTCCTCGTCGGAGAGACCGGAACCTCCCTCGATGCGGATCTGCTGCTGGTTGCCGCTGCCGAGGTCCTTGGCCGAGACGTCGAGGATGCCGTTCGCGTCGATGTCGAAGGCGACCTCGATCTGCGGCATGCCCCGCGGCGCCGGCGGGATGCCGACGAGCTGGAACTTGCCGAGCGTCTTGTTGAACGAGGCCATCTCGGACTCGCCCTGGAGGACGTGGATCTCGACCGACGGCTGGTTGTCCTCGGCCGTCGTGAACGTCTCCGACTTCTTCGTCGGGATGGTCGTGTTGCGCTCGATCAGCGGCGTGAAGATCTGCCCCTTGGTCTCGATCCCCAGCGAGAGCGGGGTGACGTCGAGCAGGAGCACATCCTTGACCTCGCCCTTGAGGACGCCGGCCTGGATGGCCGCGCCCACGGCGACGACCTCGTCCGGGTTGACGCCCTTGTGCGGGTCCTTGCCGACGAGCTCCTTGACCTTCTCCTGCACGGCCGGCATGCGGGTCATGCCGCCGACGAGGACGACGTGTTCGATCTTGTCCGCCGTCAGGCCGGCATCGGAGAGCGCCTGCTTCGTCGGGCCGACGGTGCGCTCGAGCAGATCGTGCGTGAGCTCGTTCAGCTTCGCGCGCGTGAGCTGGAGGTCGAGGTGCTTCGGGCCCTCCTGCGTCGCGGTGATGAACGGCAGGTTGATCTGCGTCGACGTGGTCGAGGAGAGCTCGATCTTCGCCTTCTCCGCGGCCTCGTAGAGGCGCTGGAGCGCCATCTTGTCGGCAGCGAGGTCGATGCCCTGGTCGCGCTTGAACTCCGCAACCATCCAGTCGACGACCGCCTTGTCGAAGTTGTCGCCGCCGAGGTGGTTGTCGCCGTTCGTGGCCTTCACCTCGAAGACGCCCTCGCCGAGCTCGAGGACGGAGACGTCGAACGTCCCGCCTCCGAGGTCGAAGACCAGGATCGTCTGGTCGGCTTCCTTGTCGAGCCCGTACGCAAGCGAGGCCGCGGTCGGCTCGTTGATGATGCGGAGGACGTTGAGGCCGGCGATCTTGCCGGCGTCCTTCGTCGCCTCCCGCTGGGCGTTGTTGAAGTACGCGGGCACGGTGATGACCGCGTCGGTCACCGTCTCGCCGAGATAGGCCTCGGCGTCGGCCTTGAGCTTCTGGAGCACCATGGCCGAGATCTCCGGCGGCGCGTACTCCTTCCCGCCCGCCTTCACGCGGGCGTCCCCGTTCGGGCCTGCGATGACCTCGTACGGGACGATCTTCATCTCCTCGGAGACCTCCGAGTACTTGCGCCCCGTGAAGCGCTTGATCGAGAAGACTGTGTTCTCGGGGTTCGTGACCGACTGCCGCTTCGCGGGCGCGCCGACGAGGCGCTGGCCGTCCTTCGCGAACGCGACGACGGACGGGGTCGTCCGGCCGCCCTCGGCGTTCGGAATGACGGTCGGCTCGCCTCCTTCGAGCACGGCGACACAGGAGTTCGTCGTGCCGAGATCGATGCCGATGGTTCGTGCCATGTGCTGATTCCCTCCGTTTGCTGGCTTTTTCAGGCTAGGCTCAGAAAATCTAAGCCGAGTTATAGCAGATCACTAGCCAGCCCTGGAGGGCAGCGGCCAAGCGGTTCCGCAGGCTCAGGAAACGGCCGCGACGATGCGGTCGAGCGCCTCGCGCAGATGCTCGCGCATCGTGTCGCGAGCCCTGGCATCCGGGAGCTTCTCGAGGTGCGCCGTGATCGTCGTCTTCCCGGACTGCGAGCGCGAGAGCGCGAACTGGAGGGTCGCCGGCGCGGCCCAGCCCTCCGGCTGCCACGTCAGGCGCAGGCGGTCGCCGGGCTTCACGACGCGGATCTCGCCGCTCGCCTCCGGCACCGAATACCGCTCGCCCTTGCGGAACGCGACGCCCTCGCCGAGCCAAAGCTCCGGCCGCGACGTCAGCAGCTCCCAGACGTCGTCCTCCGAGGCGGCGACGCTGCGGCGCACGCCGACCTCGAAGCCGGCCGCGGCGGTCTCCCCGACGACGCGCTTGCCGCGCGCCTGCTCGTAGCCGACCGTCAGCGACTGCCGCCACCAGCCCGTCGTCGTGTCGCCGTGCTCGCGCTTCAGGTACGCCACGATCTCCTTGTGGTCCCAATCGGCGGCCCCGGCGGCGTCCAGCGTCTCCAGCCATTCGTCCCAGTCCTTGCCGGTCGCCTCGCGCAGGGAGTCCGAGGAGATCCGGTCGAGCATCTGACCCTTGGTCATCTCATCCTCCTGTTCGTACGGCCTGGCTCATCGTTCCCGATCCGCGACGACCTGGAGCGTCGCCAGCTTGGGATCGGCGCAGTAGGAGAGTCTCGTGCCGCCCGCGGCGGCCTCTCGCAGCGCGTCGACGAGCTGCTGGGAGACGACCTCGCCCGGTGCGATCGCCGGGATCCCGGGCGGGTAGGGCGCGACCATCTCGGCCGCCACACGGCCGCCGGCGGCCTCGGCGGCGACGGTCTCCCGCGCGGCGAAGAAGGCTTCGCGCGGGGTCATGGCGGTCTCGGGATCGACGTCCCAGACCGCGCTCGCCGCCCCCGGGGACCGTGGCTCACCGCGGCGCTTGGCGAAGGAGGCGACGAGCGCGTCGCAGAGCTTCTGCACGCCCGCCTCGGTGTCGCCGATCGTCAGGAGGGGCACGAGCGTGTCGCGGTTGGCGAGCTCGAAGCGGATGCCTTGCGCGAAGAGGTCGGCCTCGACTTCGAGCCCGTCGGCGCCCGTGGCTGGGAGCGCGAGGGCGAGCTTCGTCGGGTCGTCGGAGTCGACGATCGCGAGGCCCTCGACGTCCGCAAGCCGCTCACGGACGAGGGCGGCGAGGCGCAGCGTCTCGGTGAGGAGCTCCTCCCCGCGCATCGCCATGATCTGGCGCGCCCGGTCGAGGCTGGCGAGCAGCGCCGCGGAGACGCTCGTCGTGTGGAGGAGCTCGAAGGACTCGTCCAGGCGCGCGAGGTCGAGCCGCTCGCCGCGCGCGAGCAGGTAGGCACTCTGCGTGAACGCGGCCAGAGTCTTGTGCGCCGAGGTGACGAACCCGTCCGCGCCAAGCGCGATCGAGTGCGGAGGCAGATCGGGGTGAAACCCGAGGTGGGCGCCCCAGGCCTGGTCGACGATGAGCGGGACGCCGGCCGCGTGGGCGAGCTCGGCGATGCGCGGCAGGTCGGAGAGGATGCCGACGAAGTTGGGCTCGACAAGGAACACGCCGCGCGCGTCGGGCGTCGCGGCCAGGGCGTCCGCAACCCGCTCGGGCGGTAGCGCCAGCGGCAGGCCGGTCTGCGGGTCGACGTCGGGCCGCACCCACACCGGGTGGAGCCCGGAGAGCACGAGGCCCGCGAGAACGGACTTGTGCGTGCTCCGCGATACGATCGCCCGATCGGCGGGCCGTCCGAGGGCGAGCGCGAGCGCCTGGTTGCCCTCCGTCGACCCGTTCCCGCAGAACCGGCAGAGATCCGCCCCCCAGAGCGCGGCCGCGAGGCGCTCGGCCTGGCCGAGCACGTCGGAGCGCATGTGCAGGTCGTCGGCCCCCGAGGAGAGCGGCAGGTCGAGACGGAGGAGGTCGTCGGCGAGGTGCGGCGCGCGCTTGTGCCCCGGCGTCGTGAACGGCGTGATGCTCGGATCGGCCAGGTAGGCGGCCGCTGCGTCGGCGAGGGGGGTCCGGCTCTGGTCCACGGTGGCCGGTTCTACCGGATCGGCCGGTCGGGCGTGGCCGCGTCGACTAGCGGCCGGGCTCGGTGACCGCGGTCGGCGCCTGCGCAGGGCGGCGACGGCGGAGGCCCCGGCCCGGCTCGAGGGCTGCGCCGCTCGCTCGGAGGATGAGCGCGACCGAGACGACGATCGCCGCGCCGGCGACGACCATCTGCACCGTGATCTCCTCACCGAGGAGCGCCCAGCCGAGGATGACCGCGACGATGGGGTTCATGTACGCGTACGTGGCGACGAGCGAGATCGGGGCGGCGCGCAGGAGCCAGACGTAGGCCGTGAAGCCGACCAGGCTCCCGACGACGATGAGATAGAAGACCGCGAGCAGCGCGTCCCAGGTCCACGTCGCCTCGCCGATCTCGCCGCCGGCAATCGAGACGATGGTGAGCAGGATGCCGCCGCAGATTGCGCCGAGACCCGCCGAGACGAGCGGGCGCTTCGGGAGCGGGGCGCCGCGCGAGTAGAGGGACCCCGCCGACCAGGCGAGCGCGCCGAAGACGATCACGAGCGCGCCGAGGCGGTCGACCGATCCCTGCCCGAAGGGGTCGAAGAGGAACGCGAGCCCGATGAAGCCGAGCATGAAGCCGACGTACGCCGACGGCCGCAGGCGCTTCCCAAAGAAGACGCGGTCGAGCAGCGCCATCCAGATCGGGATGCTCCCGACGAGCAGCGCCGCGACACCCGCGGGAACGGTCTGCTGCGCCCACGCCAGGCTCCCGTGGCCCAGCACGAAGAGTGCTCCGCCGAAGATGAAGCCCGCCACGATCGTCGGGCGTCCGATCCGGTCGCCCTCCCGGTCGCCGCGCGGGAGCGCCCACGCGAGCAGGGCGGCTCCCGCGATCAGGTGGCGCAGCGCCATGGACAGGAACGGCGGGAGATCGCGGACCGCGATCGCGAGGGCGATGAAGGTCGAGCCCCAGACGACGTAGATCGTCACGAGGGCGAACCAGACCCGCGCGCTGTACCTGGCGGCCATGCTCTCAGCATGCCGATCGCGGGTCGATCAGCTCAAGTCGAGTTCTGCGGCGCTTCGATCAGTCCAGCTGATCGCCGGCCCGGAAGCAGGTGAGGCGCCCGAGCGACGCGGGCGCCTCACATCGAGCGAAGAGAATCGAGCGGCTAGATGCGCTCGCGAGCCTCGTCCCGAGCCTCGTCGAGCTGTTCCTTGCCCTCGCCGACCTTCTGCTGCGCCTGACCCTGCTTCTCGCGCAGCTCGTCGTCGGTGAGCTTGCCCTCCGTCTCCTTGATCTTTCCTTCGACCTTGTCTCGCATGCCGTCATCCACGAGAGACCCCTTTCGTCGCGGCTTGAGCCGTTTGGATTCCCGAGGCATGCAGTCCGGAAACCCCTCAGAAGCTACGCTTGACGCGTGGAGCGGCTCGTCGACAGGCTGGGGCGGCCGATCCGGGATCTCCGCATCTCGGTCACCGACCGCTGCAACTTCCGCTGCGTCTACTGCATGCCGAAGGAGGTCTTCGGCCGCGACTATCCGTTCCTCCCCCGCGCCGAGCTCCTGACCTTCGAGGAGATCGAGCGCGTTGCCCGGACGTTCGCCGGCCTGGGCGTCGAGAAGATCCGCATCACGGGCGGGGAACCGCTGCTGCGCCGCGATCTCGAGACCCTGCTGGAGATGCTGGCCGCGATCCCCGGCGTCGACCTGACGCTGACGACGAACGGCGCCCTGCTGGCGCGCAAGGCGCAGGCGCTCAAGGACGCCGGGCTCGACCGCATCACGGTGAGCCTGGACTCGCTCGACGACGAGACCTTCCGCGCGATGAACGACGTCGACTTCCCCGTCGAGCGGGTGCTGGCAGGGATCGACGCGGCGCTCGCGGCCGGCCTCGCGCCCGTGAAGGTGAACGTCGTCGTCAAGCGCGGCGTCAACGAGGACGCGATCCTCCCGATGGCCCGCGCGTTCCGCGGCACGGGCGTCGTCCTGCGCTTCATCGAGTACATGGACGTCGGACACACGAACGGCTGGCGGCTCGACGACGTCGTCCCCGCCCGGGAGATCGTCGCCGCGATCGACGCGGAGCACCCCCTCGAGCCCGTCGAGGCGCAGTACCGCGGCGAGGTCGCGAACCGCTGGCGCTACCGCGACGGGAGCGGCGAGATCGGCGTGATCGCCTCGGTCACACAGCCCTTCTGCGGCGACTGCACGCGGGCGCGGCTCTCCGCCGAAGGAAAGCTCCACACCTGCCTCTTCGCCACGACTGGCCACGACCTCCGCGCGCTGGTGCGCGGCGGCGTCTCCGACGCCCAGCTCGCCGAGGCGATCGCCGGGATCTGGGCGGTGCGCGACGACCGCTACTCGGAGCTCCGCACGGCCGAGACCGCCGACCTGCCGAAGGTCGAGATGTCCTACATCGGCGGCTAGGCCGAGGCTGGGCTAGCTGCCGAAAGGCGGGTCGGCGAGCACGACCGACGTCTCGACCTGACGCTCGGGGATCGTCCAGTACCTCTCGAGGAGCGCGGTCTTCCGCTCCGGCGTCACGAGCTCGAAGCCGTGGCGGCGATAGAAGCGGATCGCCCACTCGGCCGAGGCCCACGTGCCGATGAGCATGCGGCGGGTCGTCTGACCCCGAAGATGGCCGAGCAGGGAGCCCCCGATGCCATGCCTCTGGCGGTCGGGCAGCACGTAGGCGTGCCGGATCAGGTCGACGTCGTCCACGGCCTGGATGCCCATGACGCCGACCAGCTCGCCGCCCAGCTCGTATCCCCAGAACGTGACGCCCTCCTCGATCTCGCGATCGAGCTCATCCGGCCGCATGTACGGCACGCGCCAGCGATCGTCGGGGATCACACCGCGGTAGGCGGCGGCTGCTGCGACGTTCACGATCTCCAGGATCGCCGGGCGCTCGTCGTCGCGGCACGGCCGGATGCTGCCCACGACGTCAATGTATCGGCGCACGCCGTATGTGCCTTTCACCACTTGTGAAACGGGGGAAAACCGAACCGACACCGCCGCTAGACTGGGCTTGTGACCGCTGTCGGCCGGTATCTGCCCAATGGCTGGAAAGACTTTTTCTTCCAGCTTTCGCTGTGGCTTGGTTTCGGTCTGGTGTACCAGATCGCCCGCGGCATCGCCGATCGAAGCACCCTCGAAGCAGTCCAGAACGGCCTCACCGTCATCGACGCCGAGCGGGCGTTCAACGCCCTCGTCGAGGTGGACATCCAGCAGGCGGTCCTGCACGGGGGCGACCTCGCGCTCGAGGCCGTCAACCTCACCTACTGGCTGTCCCAGTTCCCGGTGCTCGGCCTGTCGCTCCTCTGGATCTACTTCATGCGGAACGACGCGTTCGTCACCGTCCGCAACTGGGTCTTCGCCACGAACCTGCTCGCGCTCGTCGGCTACGTGCTCATGCCGACCGCGCCGCCGCGCATGTTCCCCGAGTTCGGCTTCGTGGAC
>Ga0193741_1000151_pt1 | contig 18344 bp, 20 predicted proteins | sample L2s2metaG_FD_143059 | JGI IMG/M metagenome (GOLD analysis project Ga0193741, IMG submission 143059) | Soil microbial communities from a riparian zone of the East river system, Colorado, United States - L2s2 | ecosystem: Environmental > Terrestrial > Soil > Riparian zone | place: USA: East River...
GGAAAATGAATATCAATAATTACTAACGATTAATAGCTTTTACCTCAAATAGAATTTTGTCTTGTCTCAAAAAATTCGATAATATTAAATTGATTCTCTACTATCTAAAATATCCATCCATGGATTCAAAATATCCTAATAGAACAGGTGTTGCTATAGTTTGATACTAAAAGAAACAAGGACAAACCCCCTATCAGAATCTAGACGAATATTAATTTTGGGCAGTGGATTTGCAGGAATAGAAACACTCAAGGATTTGCAAAAGGAATTCAATAATGATAAGAATATTGAAATAGTTCTTGTAAGCAAAGATAACTTTCTTTTGTTTACGCCCATGCTCCCTGAAGTCTCCACTGGAATGATAGAGACAAGACACATACTTACACCCGTAAGATCATTTTGTAGGAAGGCCTCATTCTTCCAGGGTGAGGTGGAATCGATAGATTTAGAGGAAAGAAAGGTCTTCTTGAAACATTCGATAGGTAGACTGTCTCAACCAGTTTCATTGCATACACACATCCTAGATTATGATTTTCTGGTCATTGCGCTGGGAAGTGAACCCAATTTCTTTGGTATGCGTGATATAGAGAATCATTCTTTTACTATGAAAGATATCGATGATGCCGTTACTTTAAGAAATCATGTGATAAACATACTTGAGCAAGCTAATCTAGAATATAACAATAGAGAACTTTGCTCTAAACTATTAACTTTTGTAGTAGTCGGAGGAGGTTTTAATGGTATTGAGACCGTTGGAGCGTTAAACGATTATGTACGAGGGACCATTATGAAATTCTACAAAAATATCTATCCAGAGGATGTGAGAATTATACTTGTTGATGCAGGAAAAATGATACTAGAACAGATAGACAAGGATCTTGGTAACTATGCATTAAAAAGACTTGAGTCAAAAGGGGTTAAATTTATGTTGAACAAAGAAGTTAAAAACGTAACTGCGGAGGGTATTCTGATGAAAGATGGTACTTCCATTCCATGTTATTCAGTAATCTGGACGGCAGGTGTATCTCCTAGTAAGATGATCGCCACCTTAAAGTGTGAACATGACAGAGAGAATAGAATCATAGCAAATAACTATCTTGAAATTCCGGGATATGAACATATTGCATATGCCATTGGAGACTGTGCATCGATAATCAATCCCAGCACTGGGAATGCATATCCTCCAACAGCACAGCACGCCATAAGACAGGGGAAGACAGCGGCAAAAAATATAATTTTTGAAATAAATGGAAAGGGGAGGAAAGAACAATTTGACCATAAGGCTAGGGGTATGATGGCGGATATAGGAAAAAGAGATGGTATTGCAACGCTATTTGGAATCAAGATACACGGGTTCATAGCATGGTGGATGTGGCGTACTTTCTATCTAGGAAAACTTCCAACTAGAAGCAAAAGGTTAAAAGTGTTACTAGACTGGACAATGGATCTTTTCTTCAAACCTGATGTATCATACTTTACTTTTCCACAAAGCCGCAGGAATTACAAGCAATTCTCCTAAAGTGACATTGTAATCCTAATGCAGATATCATTGAATAGATGAAGTTTACCAATTTAGAATGCTTTATTAATTGCCAAATGTAACCAGTATCATGGAAAATATTATAGGTACCTTTGCTCGACAAAGCGGATTATTACCACAAATAGCATCTATTGCAATTCCACTGGTTTCAAGGTTTTTCCTCAAAAAAGCAACACCACAGAATGCATCCGGACTCATGTCAAAGCTTCCTTCTGGTTTGACCGACGCGTTTTCTGATGATGAGAAAACAGAATTTACTACAAAACAAGAAAATGTTTCTCAGGAAGATGTTATACAAGATCTTGCAAATAGATGCTTCAATGGCGATAAGGCTCAAGCACAAAGAGCTTTTCAGGAAGTAACAAAGCTCTTAAATGAACAAACGGGTAAGCAAGGAGAAGGAATAATACAAGAGACATTGGGAAATTCAGGTCAGGGCCAAGTCTAGCCCTTCAGCCAGATCAAATGGATCGATCTAAATAATCTGTAAATTCGTAGGCTAAGTGGTAAAAGTTAGAATTGATGTGAATCATGATCCTCATCATGAGGATTAGAATTATTGCTATAATTTAGAAATTCTAATATCGACCCATCTGAAATATCAGATTAGTCCCCCCGCGTTTGGACCAACGAATGTCCTATGTATTTAATCCAGAGAAGGTAATTATCCATTGTTTAAAATCGATGGCATAGATCTCATATACGCTGGATTAAGTGTAAGATCTTATTTATCGCTAATGATGTAGTTCCCTAAGGAGTAAACCTCAGTTCAGCAATTGAAGATCATTTATGTCAGAAAAACCTTATGTTCTTAATAGTCGAAAAGACATAACAAAAACTGAAAATATTACTGCGGCACTAATTAGAAAGGTTGCACCTCCAATCAAATTATACAAGACTCCTCCCGCAATTAATCCAATGATACTCGCTAAGCCTCCAACACTACCTGCAACTCCCTGAACAGCTCCTTGAAGAACTGTTCCTGCACGTTTTGAAAGTATTGACATGAAAGAGGGCCACATAAGGCCGTTACCAAGAGCAAATAAAACTACAGCCAAAGATACTGAGATAATATTATTTGAAAAAAATAAGACAAAATTTGTTGCCAAGATTATGCTGCCAAGAATAACTAGTTTTTCTTCAGAAAATTTTTTTAATGCTTTACGTAATACTGGTCCTTGGATGAATACCATAATACCACTTAATACTGCATAAAATATCCCCAACTGTGTTACTGACCATTTAAGTTCACTAGCTGCATGAGTCGGAAATGAAGCATAATATACATTAAATCCAAGAAATATCAAAAAATACAGTACGAGTAAAAACGAAATATGTTTTATTTTGAAAACATCTCTAAACTTAGGCTTTATAGGACTCGAAGGTTCGTAGCAATCTTTACATTCTTGTGCAAAGACTTTTCTAATAGTCCCTTCTTCAGGAATCACTATTGGATTAGATTTAATCCTAGATTCTCTTAATAGGAAGCCTATTACAAATAGTGTAACTAAAGACAGTAATAATGCTGCTAAAACTGGAAGTATTTCCCCATAAACTGTTCCGGCTAAGATTCCAGCCAGCGCAGGACCTAAAATAAAACCCAGGTTAGATGAAATTGCCATTTTTCCAAAGTTCTTACTTCTGTTTTCGTCCGATGAAATATCTGAAAGATAGGCGTTTGCAACAGAAATATTGCCACCAGTAATTCCATCTATTGCCCTTGCAAAGAATATGAATAGTAATGGAACTACTACAACAATTGTTCCGAAAGAAATTAAGGTGATACTAAAGGTCTCTTCAAATGGCACAACTAACGCAACAAGAAATAATATCCAACCAATTGCCGTTCCTACATTGCTCAACAAAAGTACTTTTTTTCTTCCGTAAATATCAGACCATCTACCTAAGATTGGAGCTCCAATAAGTTGGAAAGCTGGATACGTTGCTGCCAGGAGACTATAAACTACAGCATTACCTCCGAACTTCATGACCAAAAATACCAGGAAAGGCAAAACGATACTAAATCCTAGTGTTCCTATAAAATTGACTAACAATAATGGAAAAATTGGAGTCCTTTTTTCTTTACTAATCATGATTTAAGTATATAAATAAAACAAAAGTATTCATAGTATCTTGCAACAGCCTTATCTAAATGAACAATTTCGTTTGCTGCTATAATGAGCACGTGAAGGAAGTGATCCTGTTTCGTGAAAATGGACTTCGGTGAAACCCTTTTCTCTCAAATAATCTTTAATGGTTCCATCATACCTTGTCATTTTATTTTCAATTATGTTTAGATCTGAAATATTTATCGCAATTTTCTTTTCATAATCTATTTCCCATAACTCCTGTTGATCACCTTCCAAGATTACAAATTCATTCAATATCCTATATATGGAATCATTAAGTATTTTAACACAATATATCGAACTAGTTTTCGAGATGAGCATGTTTTTAATAGATAATTCGATATTCTTTGCATACGGTAACTTTCATAATTTGCGAAGTGTGGGTGCAACGTGTTTGCCTATTAATTCTATAGCTCGCATGAGCTTTGCATGAGGTAATGAGGCAGGATTCATCATAAATGTAATGCGGGAGATACCACCGAGGATTTTACTGTGATGTTTAATCTTCTCAATTACCTCATCTGGATCGCCGATAAGAAGCGCACCATCTGTGCCTCTCTGGGCATCAAAATCCTTACGTGTTACCGGAGCCCATCCACGCTCCTTCCCAATTTCGTTGAAGGCGTGTCTATATCCAGGAAAGAAGTCATCTGCTGCCTCTTTGGCAGTTTCTGCTACGTAGCCAAGTGAATGTACACCAATTTTCAACTGATCAGGTAAATAACCGGCTTGCTTTCCTGCTTCCCTGTAGAGATCGGTGAATGGCTTAAACCTGCTTGTCTCGCCCCCAATGATTGCAACCATTAAGGGGAGCCCAAGCAGGCCGGCACGCACAAATGATTGTGGAGTTCCACCAACGCCTAACCATATTGGTAAAGGGTTCTGTAATGGTCTCGGGTAAATTCCCTCTCCATCTAGGGAAGGCCGAAATTCCCCCGACCAATGAACGTGTTCATTGTCACGAATCTTTAGTAGCAATTCGAGTTTTTCTGCAAAAACTGAGTCGTAGTCCTCCAATCGAAAGCCAAAGAGGGGAAACGCTTCAACGAATGATCCTCGGCCAACTACCATCTCTGCCCGACCTCGTGAGAGTAGATCGAGAGTTGCGAACTCTTGAAATACACGGACGGGATCAGCAGCGCTCAGTACAGTTACAGCACTGGTAAGGCGAATCTGTTTCGTTCGGGTGGCAGCTGCTCCTAGGATGACAACAGGTGCTGAATCAAGGAACTCTTGACGATGATGTTCCCCGACTCCAAACACATCCAAGCCAATCTGGTCGGCGAGTTCAATTTGTTTGATCAAATTCAGCAAACGTTCGGATGGATCGACGGAGAGGCTGGCATCATCATGAGCCGCTGCGAAACTATCGATTCCCACTTGCATCTTATGCGTATTGGGTAATCCAATTATTTAAGGCAGGTAGTAATTTTTGAGTTGATATATATAACGACTACTCTGCAGACGTTCCTTTTCAACATGACAGAAAAGAAAAAAGCTATTCATCTAGCCAAGGATCGCACACAGGGCTAAAGACATCCACCAAATATTTAACAATTTGATATTCTTCACATAATTCTTTTTATGAAATAACTCTTTGTAAGTATTTGTAAACAATACCACAAATTCCATGATAATAACTACATGCTATAATTCCGTTACTAAAAGAATAATAGAAAGTCATGACCTGAAATATACGTGGAAAATAATGAGAATACAGAAAGAGGTAGAATGCCAACATCTGTAGAAATAGTAGATGTTGCCCCTCCCAATACAGATGATGACTCTGTTTCAAAAACCGAAGCGTTTGCAGGAGTCACTGAGTTGAGTAAAGAAGAGCTATTGCGTCTGTTTCAATTCAGAAATTTGACTTACGTGGGAACATTATCAAAAGATGGATCTCCTCATATCACCCCCGTTTGGTCAGAGATGGTTGACGATTTAATTTTGATTAATACATTCGAAGAATCAGCGAAGATCAGGCACATAACCAAAGATAAACGGATAGCACTATCTATAGTAGAACAAAACAATCCCTTCAATATGGTATCAATAAAAGGAAAGGTTATAGACCAAACAAGCGAAGGAGCTGATGAACATTTAAAAAAACTTGCAAAGAGATATTTAGGAATCGGAAAATATTACTATCGCAAACCAAAACACAAAAGAGTAATTCTAAAGATAAAACCAGAAAAAATTATGGGTCTTTCAATTCATCCGGCTTTCTATTTTCTTGCATATTCACCATGGTTGAGGTAACGGGCGATGTTATGACTTGTGGAAATACTGTTGCAGGATAAAAATTATGCCTCAACGTACTGTCCGAAAAGGTTGTGCCTTCGTTACTAATAGAGGTAAAATGAACTTAGTGCAGCGGTAATTAGCTAGACTAATTGGTAACAATGTTTTCTAGTATCCAAGGAATAAGATGGAACCTGAATTATATTTATGTCTTGTTTTCCAATTTAAAGGAACAAAAAGGAAAGGGGTAAACCTCGGTAACGGAAATTGACTTAAGTCAATACTAGGAATTAATTAGAGGCAATAAACCTAATAAGCTCAGCATTGACTCTATCCTTCTCCTCGTAGTAAAAGCCATGTCCAGCTTTGTCAATGGAAACAAGCTCCGAACTTTTGATACCATCATGCATATCTTTGGCTAGGTCAAATAAACATACTTTGTCGTCTGAACCATGGAGAATGAGTGCAGGTATACGTATGTTAGCAAGATCCCCTCTTAGATCCCTATCTCTAAGCTCAACTGCACATTGGATTGTGGCATGTGCAGAAGCTGCTAACCCAAGATTTAAATTCCAAATTTTGAATTCTGGACTGAGCTTTTGAGGATTTGCAAAGAATATTTCGCTAAAGTTCTTGAGCATTGAAGGTCGATCTGCGTAAGTTTGTTGGATAAGATCATCAACTGCAGACTTCGGTATGCCGAATGGAAAATCTTCTCGTTTGGTAAAGCATGGCGCAGCCGCACCTAGCAATGCCAATTTAGATATACCATGTCCTTGGTGACGGGCCATATAGTGAATAGCTATTGCCCCGCCCATTGAAAAACCAACTAAGATTACATTTTGTAGGTTAAGAGTATCAAGAACAGCCATTAGATCATCTGCCATTGTATCGTAATTGTATCCATCCCACGGCTTATCTGAGTCGCCAAAACCTCGCAAATCTATGCCGAGGCAGCGATACCCGTGCTTAGGTAATTCTGTAAATTGGTACTCAAACATTTTGTGATTGACGGGCCAGCCATGGAGGAAAACGACTGGTTTTCCACTACCAACATCTTCAACATTAATTGTTACTCCATCGTTTGACTTGATCTTGTGAGTCAATAATATATCATTTGATCAAAGAAGTTTATATACACTCTATTTTGAGAATATTACTAAATTAATCATTATCTTGGCTAACGTGAATTTCTAGTTAGACTTTAATGTACTGCACGCTAAATTTTTTATTTTATTATAACTACATCCGCTCTTTTTAATAATAAGCTTGCAGATTCAAACCTCATTGGGTTATAATACAGAGGTATTTGGAATGAAACCAAATCGGGATGGCTTGATAGTGTTGTTCCTAAGCATTGCAATCACCGTCAGCATCGTATCGACAACAAATCTTGGATGGGCGAGTCCAGAGAATAAGACATTAATGAAGGCCCAAGGAACACAGAACATGTCAGCTACTAATTCTACGAATATTGTATTAGTGCATGGAGGATGGGCTGATGGGTCTGGATGGAGCAAACAAATCCCTATTCTGCACGAAGCAGGACACCAAGTTATCGCAGTGCAACTTCCAACCCATTCACTAGCTGATGACGTTGAAACTGTAAAGCGTGCTATTGCGCACATCGGTGGTCCCGCTATTCTTGTAGGACACTCTTACGGTGGAGAAGTAATAACAAACGCTGGCTATAATAATCCAAACGTTACCGGCCTAGTCTACATTGCCGCCTTTGCACCCGATGAAGGCCAATCATTGTCTACTTTCGTCGACCCAGCCAAGTTTCCGAAAGATTTGTTCTTGCTAGATAGTGGCAAATTTATTTACTTAAACCCAAAAATATTCAGGGAAAATTTTGCTCAAGATGTTGATGCATCCGAAGCCGACGTTATGGCAGTTGCGCAAAAGCCATTTAACCAATCAATCTTTGTAGAAAAATCTGGTCCTCCGGCATGGAAGCAATTACCAACATGGTATCAAATTTCTGAGTCTGATCGCATGATCCCTCCTGATGTCCAACATACATTTGCGGAAAAAATGAATGCTACTACACTTTCTCTTAACGCTAGCCATGCATCATATGTATCACATCCAGATGAAATTGCCCAATTCATTCTCAACGCAACAAAGGGGAAGTAAGTGTTGAGGCCAACAATGAAAACAAACTACAAATAATTAGTTGCATAAATAGTAAACTAAAAAGTCCAAACACGAACACGTGATATTAGCTATATGCTATAATTACCTTGCTAAGGAACAATACAAAAACAAGGCAGCTATTTAAGGGAACTTATATGGTTAAATATTTCAGAAGGATACAAATCGTTCTCTTCAAGAGAAAACCCAGAACAATGCCTTCATCTCCAAATGAGGCGACTGCGATGACAATTTCTCCATACTTAAATAGTGCGGTGTGGTAAGAAGCAACCAATGAGAGGTGCGTCTATACCTTGTCACTCGAATTATCTAATACTTGTCACAGTCGCAGTGAGTATTTGTCTTATTGGAATCGGTACCCATCAGATTACTTATGCACAGCAACAGCAACCTAATGCTAACCTAACATCCACTGAACAGCAACATCTATTGGATGGTATATCCTTTCAGATAGATAATGTGACCTTTACGCATCATATGGCAACTGTAAATGGAATTCAGTTGCACTATGTGATGGGTGGCAAAGGAGATCCTGTTGTATTGTTGCATGGCTATCCACAGTCCTGGTATGAGTGGAGACATGTTATGCCAGCTCTAACCAAAAATTATACTGTGGTTGTGCCTGATCTTCGGGGATTTGGTGATTCTTCAAAACCAATAACTGGTTATGACGGTAAGACTATTGCTGAGGACATTTATCAATTAATGACTCAGTTAGGTTTTAATAAAATCTTCTTAGCAGCACATGATGTCGGATCTCAACCAGCATTTTCATTTACCGCGGAGCATCCGAATAATGTATCTAAATTAGTGATCATGGATTTCGCATACCCCGGCTTTCTACCTCCAGCGTTTGGTCAAAATGGGCCTTGGTGGTTCTCATTTTATCAAACACGCGACATACCAGAAGCTCTCATACAAGGTAACGAGCGAGAGTACATTTCATTGTTTATGAAAGCATTAGCTTATAATCCCGCTGCAATTACGGAAAAAGACATCGATGTGTGGGCAAGTCACGCTGCAGCACCCGGTGGACTACGTGGATCATTTGAGCATTTCAGAGCTTTCCCCGTAGATGCAGAGCAGAATAAAGAAACGGCCAAGTCTAAAATTACAACACCTATACTAGCTCTTGGCGGTGACATATATCCAGCTTTAGGTGGGGATTATCCGGGTAATTTTGCGTACAGCTCTTTGCAATCATTAGCCACTAATGTAACTGGTATTATCGTTCCACTTTCAGGACATTGGATTCCAGAAGAGCAGCCACAATTTGTAATAGATCAGCTCTTCAAATTCTTTGGAAAATAGTCGAGGCACTAAATTAATAATTCCTTTGGATGGGACTGAATCCTAGACTAAAGTTTAACGAGCAACTCAACTAATGTAACAGATGATTGGTAATAACAATCAGGATCAAAGAAGCTGTGTAAATTCTATGAAACAAGGAAATGGATTAACAAATATTAAATATTATCCTTGAGTTATTAAAGTGAATGGCAAATAATACTACAGCTTCCTGTGCTCACATAGCGCAAGTGAATCAAAATATTGACGGAAAAACTAAAGGTTGTGAAGAATGTGAAAAAACTGGTTCAGAATGGGTTCATTTACGTCTTTGTCTCACTTGTGGACATGTAGGTTGTTGTGATTCTTCTGTAAATAAACACGGAACAAAGCATTTTAAATCAACAGGACATCCCATGATAAAATCTTACGAGCCTGGTGAGAAGTGGAAATGGTGTTATGTCGATGAAGTTTTTATTAAATAAGACTAAATTCCTATTAGAAGTACTAACGGAAGGTATGTTATGATGGAATCAATCAATCACAATAATGTTAATAGACAAAATCCAAAAATTCTGCCACTTACGAATGGACCCTACTATTTGATCACTGATATGGAAGCAAAGATTGTTGAAAATCTTCAGAATTCGAAAGGGGATCAACTTTCAACCATACGCGGAGTAGCATTGTGTAGGTGTGGTGCATCAAAAAATAAACCATTTTGCGATGGAACCCACGGAGTAATCAAATTCTCAAGTCTAAATAAAACTTTGAATGAGAGTGAAAACGAGAAAAGAATTAAGGACAAGAGACGAAATTACGTTGGAAAGAAAATAACAATACACGATAATAGGAAGATTTGTTCTCATGCTGCTGAATGTGTAAACAATTTGCCATCAGTTTTTAGGTTCGATGCCAGGCCTTGGATCGATCCTGATGGTGCTCAAACAGAAGCGGTAGTCGATACTGTAAAAAAGTGCCCCTCCGGCGCTCTCAGTTATTCTATTGATGTTACTGAATATAGAGACCCACAAGAAAAAAGAAATCCACTGGTTACGGTTTCCAAAGATGGGCCATATCAAATCACTGGAGGAGTGGAACTGATCCGAGAGAACATACATTTTGGAGAGGGGGCATCAACAGAACATTACACCCTCTGTCGTTGCGGTGCGTCAGAGAATAAACCTTTTTGTGATGGTGGACATAGAAACATAAATTTCAAAGATGGATAAGAGAAACGCACAGAATTAAATACTATGTACTCGTGTAAGAACGATTATTACCAATAGAAAGTAAATAAAAATTCTGGAATAATGCAATACAGTACACTGCAATATCAAGATTTAGAACAAAAAAGAGAAATAATAGGCATGTCTATAAGATTTAAAGATGTCTGAAGATACAAAGAAATTGACAGTACCAATAAAAATGGATTATGATCATATTCAAGGACCAGTTAGTGCACCAATAAGTTTAGTAGAATATGGTGACTTTGAATGTCCATACACAGGTCATGCATATCCAATAGTTAAGGAAATAAAAAGAAAATTAGGTGAGGCTCTATGCTTTGTTTATCGTAATTTTCCTCTTAACGAAATACATCCAAATGCACAACATGCTGCAGAAGCAGCAGAAGCAGCTGCGTCTCAAGACAAATTTTGGGATATGCATGATTGTCTATTTGAACACCAGAATGCCCTAGATGATACTCGTTTATTGGAATATGCCCGAACAATTGGATTAGATATCAAAAAATTTGAGATAGAAATATCCAAACATGTTTATGCATCCACTATAAACGATTCACTTACCAATGGAATTAAAAGTGGTGTTGAAGGGACACCTACGTTTTTCCTAAATGGCATACGTTATGAAGGGTCTTGGGATTTAGAAACTTTGTTAAAAAGACTCAAATCCACGATCAGATAAGACAGGAATTAAGGTCATCCGATTATATTCCTTACAAATAATATACTAAAATCCAAATTGTTCCTTCATGTAGGTATGAAATTCCCGATCAGAATTATTATTTCTAACTTCTAAAATAGATTTTGCATCCTCGCCCACAAGGTATCTAAAGTCTGGATCATCGGATAGCACGGCTTTAAGAATTACTTTGGCCACTGCTTCAGGCGGTATAGCATTTTGAGACATTGTTTCAATTGACTTTGTCAATTTCTGTATTTCTGGTGTATAGGGAGAGCCTTCAATGTTGTCAGTTAATTTCAGATTTTTCCAGAAATACGATTTTTAAGGTGATTTATAAAATTGTAATGCACATTAAAGCTAATCATATATGCGAAAAGGTGATAGGTATCAGTGATAGAATTGCCAAGCGATTATCAAAATGAAGTAACCTCTGTAATTTGTAGGAATATTAATCCTGGCCATGAAAAAGATTATGACAATTGGTTAAAGCGTTTTATGGCACTTCAAAGAAAAGCACCTGGCTACCTTGGTGTTACAATAATCATCCCTGGAAGTAGCAAATCATCTATGCGGTATATTATCCGCCGTTTTACTGACAAGGCGTCGATGGAAACATGGGATAGCTCAAAAGAAGCAGTAAAGCTATTAGGGGAAGTAAACAATTACTCTACACGCCATTACGAACATTCCACTGGTTTGGAAACATGGTTTGCTCTGCCAGGATTGAAAACTCTTAGTCAATCACCACCACCCAGATGGAAAATGACTATTGTTATTTTCTTTGCTGCGTTTGCTATTAGCTCTGCATCACGATATATTCTTAATCCCTTCATTGAACAGTGGCCAATATTTGGCAATGCAATAATTTTCAGCGCAATATTAGTTATTTCGCTTACCTATTTTGCACTACCTATTATCAATCGTTTGTTGCAACGTTGGTTATATCCAGGAACTGTATAATGGCTGTGGGATAGACTTATTTTATTAATTCTTCAATTTTCCTAATGGTAAAAAGACCTTATTGTTTTGTTACCATGCAGTATCAATTGGAAATATTAGGATTGGTTTTATTCATCCAACAATCAAAGCATCCCTCAAAGTCAAGTTGATACAGTTCTATTTCATTCTTGTTACAAATTTGACATTGATTCTCCATATTGTTCGAATCGTCTCTTAGCCTTTAAAATATTCTTCTTATCAACATAATCAAGTCAGCATGTCAACGATAATTGTCAATCAATAACTTTTTCAATATAGATCATCTAGTTTGCCTTTTCTTCAGTAGTTTCATCTTACTGATTAGACTGGTACATATTTTTAGTTGGTATTTTATAACAAATCTATTAGTAAAATTATATCGCTGTTACTATGATAACGGATAATAAATCAAGTCTATTTTGAAAGCTTGATATCCATATTTAAGCAATATTGATAGTTTAAAGCTGAGAGATATTATGATTAGAAACGAGTCTATTACCAGAACCGCTAGGAATATTATTTCGATCGGTTTTAAATAACACTTTCACTACAATTCAATTTGAAACATGGAAAATATGGCAAAGAAAAAAGTCCTCCTTTTAGGCATTGACCCCAAATTTATTGATGTCAATTTAGCCACTTCGACTGGATGGGATGCCAACCGCGTGAAGGCGGTAGCACAAGAGGAAAATAATAAACTAACGGACCTGGGATACGAGCCTCAATTCTGTTTCATTGACCTTGGAGAGACTGCTGAAAGCGTTGTCTCAGATAGACTTTCACGGGAAAACTTCGACTGCATCATGATTGGTGCTGGCGTTAGGTTAGTGCCACAGCATACTGTCCTGTTTGAGAAAATAATTAATGCTGTCCATCAGAAGGCACCACCATCTTCTAAAATATGTTTCAATACTAATCCAGGTGACAGTGCTGAAGCAGTCCTACGTTGGGTTAGCAACTAGCCCAAAAAGTCGATGCGCTGATAAGTTAACAGTGCCAGTTCAGAGAGATAGTCAAAAATTTGACTCTCCCCTCATCTACGTCATCGGCTATATTTTAATATAGAAAGAGCTGTAGATTTCTTTAGTCATATTTAACTAACAAACTGCAAGAATGTGGATATCACTACTAAATTTATGAGCAAAATAGATGGATCCGAATTGTTAAAAGCAATGCTTCCTGCTGTTCTGCTTGGAAAATGCATCATTAAGTTGAGCAGATCACTAAAGTTTTTAACTGATTACTTGTGTTGAATTCCACAAATCTTGGATTTAGCATGGAATGATGAAAGATCAAATAAATTTATTACAAACGTGGGATTGATCACTAGCGACGGACCTTATGGAGCAGATGTTATGGCATGTGAATGGACACATCATATATCCTACTCTCCTGGCTTAATAGCTGTGTGTATACGTCCAGGCGATGCAACTCACGACAACATAAAGGAAACGAAGGAATTTGGGGTTAATCTGTGTAGTAACGATCAATCGGTACTATCAAGCGTAGCAGGTGGTTACACCGGTGTCATGTATAACAAGATAGATGCTTTAAGAGAAATAGGATTCGAATTCTACAAAGCCAAGAAAATTCAAGCAATTATGATAAAGGGAGCTTCTGTTAATATTGAATGTAAATTAATTAAGGAAATTGTTCTTGGCGACCATACAACTTTCGTAGGTGAGGTTGTTGAAGCTTCAAATAATCCTGAAAAAGCACCATTAGCTTATCATGCAGGAAAGTATTTCGTCATGAATACAACTGTGACTAAGCCTTCTGAGGAGGAGCGTGAAGGGATAAGGAAAATTATCGAAAAACACAAGAAAATAATTTGATCCGGTCCCTTTATTCTTTTATTTGGTTTCAAATCCCATCATAAGTATCGTTCTTACTAAAGGATGTATCTTTTATCAGTACAGGATACTCAAATTTGTTATTATCAAATATTATCGTATGTTTATGACTAGTGTCGCATATGGATTGAAGATGGTAGCGCAAAATGTTACGGAGATTATAGTTCCGAATTCAGGACATTGGATTCCAGAAGAGCAGCCAGTTGTTCTAGCAAAGATACTTAACAATTTCTTTAGTTCAGATGAAATATTATCTTCTCCTAATTCTTTGTAGTTAAAAGCATAATCGATTCTGGCTTGATCAAGTAACCACTTTACCTCTTGGATGTACATCCCTTTGGTAATCGAGTGCATTACCAGCTTCATCCAGCGAATGCCTTAGAGTATTAAGAAACATTTCAAGGGATAATATTATCGAGAATACCACTAATAGATACAATATGTACTGAATGTAGATATTTACTATGGATACTCAACTATGGTATCAGTATTTTCAATGGGAAAGTTCCTATTCTTGGAGTACTCTGTGAACAAAAGAGATGGCAATTGATCCTTCACCCACAGCTGATGCAACACGTTTGACGCTGCCACTACGAACGTCACCAACAGCAAAAACCCCTGGCAAACTGGTTTCAAGCAAGTAAGGTTGACGCATAAGAGGCCAGCCTGATGTGCTAAGATTGTCTGGTAACAGATCAGAGCCAGTTTTTATGAAACCTTTATCGTCAAGTATGATACAGCCATCAAGCCAACGGGTGTTTGGATCGGCACCAGTCATGACGAATACATGACTTATTTCGTGCTTCTCAGTCTGTCCTGTTTGACTGTTACGCCAGTAAACAGATTCAAGGTGATCGTCACCTTCTAAGGTAACAATTTCTGTCTGTGTTCGTAATATGATCGTAGGAGTGTTCTCTATTCTCCTAATCAGGTATCGTGACATGCTCGCAGTCAAACCGGCGGACCTGACTAGTATGTGCACACGCTTTGCATTCTGTGCTAAAAACACAGCGGCCTGGCCGGCTGAATTTCCTCCACCTACCACAACTACTTCCTCTCCTCCACATAACTGTGCTTCTACAAAAGTCGCACCATAATAAACCCCTGCGCCTTCAAAGCGAGACAGATTTTCCATTGGTAGCTTTCTGTATTGTGCTCCTGTGGCAATCATAACAGTACGAGTAGAAATTCTAGCCCCATTCTCAAGCTCGATGACGAACGGTCTCTCATCACAGACAAGTCGTGAGGCCTTTGCAACAAGCATATGTGCACCGAACTTTTGAGCCTGATTAAATGCTCTAGCTGCCAGCTCCTGGCCGGAGATACTGGTAGGAAATCCCAAGTAATTTTCTATCCTTGAGCTTGAACCTGCCTGACCACCCGGAGAACCTGTTTCCAGTACCAGAACATCAAGTCCTTCAGAAGCGCCATACACTGCAGCCGCCAGACCGGAGGGACCAGCCCCGATTACTACAAGATCGCGCAGTTGGGTTTGATCAATGGATTCATTGAATCCAAGGCAGTCTGCTGTTTGTTGATTACTTGGATTTCGGAGCACCAATTGGCCTCTACAAATCAATACTGGTATTTCATTGGCAGAAATTTGGAAACTATCCAACAGATTCTGTACGTCAGGGTCGCGTTCTAGATCTACATAGGAATATGGATGTCCGTTGCGCATCAGAAATTCTTTGATCCGCAGAGTATCTGCGGAATACGCTGACCCAATGAGTACAATGTCTCCGACACCAGCAGTTATTAACTCTACTCTACGGAGGATAAAGGCCCTCATCAATATATCACTGAGTTCAGTATCGGTTTGTATCAAACCCAACATTTTTTGGTGATCTAGTTCGATTACCTTACCTGTTTTAGTAACACGCACACGAAACATAGACCGGCGACCAGAGAGTGTGTTAACTTCACCAGTAAATTGGCCCGGGCCATGGATAGTTACAAGGGTTTCCTGAGCTCCAAAGGGACGCACAATTTCAAGTTCACCTGTAATCACAACAAAGAAAGGGATATTGATGTCTCCCTGCTCGACCACTAATTCGCCGCTTTGAACCTCACGTATATGACCATGTGCCTTAATACGATTAATCTGGGCTGGCGTTAATACCGGAAATATTTTCTCGGTCCTGGAACTAGTTAAAGGAAGTCCTCTGCGTATATTACTCATGGGAACAATGCCCTCCGATCATGTAAAAAAGAGATATGCCCGATAGAGCAAGGCTATCATGTTGAAAAATCATAAACTTCAGATAACCTTCTAGTTCCAAAAATAGGTTCCATATTATTTCTTGGTTTCTTATCTTTAAAAATCATCTCTGGTTCATACTTTACACTGAACGAAGCGATCTCTGCTAAAATTCCCTGTACAGCCATACCTTTTTCTGTAGGGTAATATTCGGTATGAGCTGGTCTACCTGGAATCACTTTTCTTTCTACTAGAGCATAATCTTCAAGCTGCTTTAATCTGACTGTAAGCGTCTTGGTATTTATGCCTTCAATTGAATTTAGAAATTGATTAAATCTATTCTGTTTTAGCAGTATCATGTTTCTCATTATGTGGAGAGCGTAGCGTTGACCCATTATCTTTAAACTTCTATCGATAGGACAAACTTTCATTCCCCACCTATCTAAGTGATTCGTTAACGAAATGCCTTTTCCCGCGTGAGGCAACATTGCTATTGGTGATTCTCATGCTTATATTGTTAGCTGCCGTTAAACAACAGATTGCATCTGTACCAGAATAGCCGTGAACCCGAGTTACGGATACAGGACCTGCTATATTCATACAAAGGGTGCTAAAAATAATTCTCATATTTTGGATCTAATTACTACTTCTGTTCATATCATTAAGCATGAGCAATTTTCTAATCAGGCTGCTGATGATAGTGGGTAACCAGGAGAAAAAGAACTAGCCTAAAGTTACCATGCTGCTTTGTTCAAGCAATAGTTTTCGCAAGATGTTTTTCGTAAAGTTACTGTAGTTAGTAATAGCATGTGAGCATATTACCTACCGGTAACTTCCATACTTATATCATAACCAATTGTATATAGAAGAATGAAATCCAAAGCGACTGAAGAACCCGCCGTTGGAAACCAATTCATCGACGCGCTAAAAAGCGATTGGAATACATTGTATGTAGCCAGGTCGCTGGCGTTGTTCGCTTCGTTCGCGTTAGGCGCGGCGCTTGTGAGTGCGAATGCCCAGACGGCGCAGGGTGACAATGCACCGTCGCTGACCGTGGAGCAGGCCCGTACGATTGTCGCGCCGCTCTATGAGGCGCTCAATGAGCCGACCAAAAAGGACGTCCCGGCGTTGCTGGCAAATGCAGCCAACCCTGACTACCGATCCTGTTCGACCAACTCGGATTGTCTGTCACGTGATCAATTGGCGGGGGTATTCACGGACTTGGGGAAGATAATCCCGGACCTGCACTGGACCATCAAGGATATCTGGACGTTGGGCAACCAGATCGTGGTCCGGGGTGAGGCCACCGGCACCCCGACGGGCGAGCTGTTCGGCATTAAGCCCACCGGCAAGAGCTTCAAGACGATCTCGATAGACATGTTCACCGTCAGGGACAGCAAGCTAGCGACGGCCTATCACGTGGAGAATTGGATGGCCGCCATGGAGCAGATCAAGTAGAGAGGAAGGAGTGCTATCCATTAACAATGTCGCTGAACTGGGACGTATTCATAACACCCGGCATACCAATTGTTACGAGCGACCTGCCTCCGGGGATGAAACAGGCTATGTTTCAGGCGATAGCTTCAACCCTCATCTATGGTAAGCGAGACGCCGTTCTAGTCGACGCCTTTATGACCGTCAAGCAGGCTGATGCCTTAGTGGATTGGATTGCAGCAAGCGGAAAGAACCTGACAACAATCTATATTACACATGGTCATGGAGACCATTGGTTTGGAATCGGAGCTCTTCTTGAACGCTTCCCAAATGCTAGAGCAGTAGCAACACCAAATGTTGTGAAAGTTATGCGCCAACACGCCTCCCCAGAGGTCCTCGAGAGGGTTTGGAAGGTGGGGTTTCCGGGCCAGATCCCAGAGCGGCTCGTTATCGCTGAGGAGCTCAAAGGAAATGTAATTGATCTCGAAGGGCACGACTTGGTCGCAGTGGATCTCGGCCATACCGACACAGACCATACGACATGTCTAAATGTGCCATCTATCGGCCTAGTAGTTGCTGGTGATGCTGCCTACAAT
>Ga0193741_1000153_pt1 | contig 18280 bp, 18 predicted proteins | sample L2s2metaG_FD_143059 | JGI IMG/M metagenome (GOLD analysis project Ga0193741, IMG submission 143059) | Soil microbial communities from a riparian zone of the East river system, Colorado, United States - L2s2 | ecosystem: Environmental > Terrestrial > Soil > Riparian zone | place: USA: East River...
TAGCTCCCCCGGCGATGTCCGGTAAAGATTCGAGGTGTGAATGAGCCCTGTGCTCAACGCTTCCGTTATGGCCCGTGCAACCCCGGCATCTCCGTAGCCAAGAGCGTTGACCGCGATTCCGCTGGCGAAATCGAGATACCGCTTGCCATCCGCGTCTATGAGCTCCACACCCTCGCCCTTCACGAACTCCATCGGAGCGCGTTTGTAGGTACCGAGGAGCGGATCCGTTTCCGGAGAAGCTGCCGGCATGACTTCCTCTTCGACTGGCATCGTGACTGCGGTCATGAGACTACGCCTTGAGATTGAGTGACAAACGTGCCGCGCTCGCTGTCGACCAGCCCTGCGAGGTCGCAAATCCTTACCCGATCCACTCCACCCAGAAGTGCGACGTGCGCTGATTCGAGCTTCGCCGCCATACCACCTGCTGCAACACCGCTCGTTATGAGATCCCGCGCAGATTCAATGCTCAGGGACTGGACGACTTCGCCCTCGGCGTCTCGTACTCCTTCGACATCCGCGATCAACAGCAGCTCGTCGGCTCTCAGTGACACAGCAATCGCGGCGGCGGCATCGTCGCCGTTCACGTTGAGCGCGCCACCTGTTCCACTCGTCGCGTCGTATCCAACCGGGGATATGACGGGCACGTACCCAGCTTCCATCAGAGTCCGAAGCAGCTGCACGTTGATGGCGGTCGGACGGCCCGCGAGCCCCAGAGAAGCTGCATCGATCACTTCCGCCCCGATCAGAGCGTCGTCCTCGCCCGACAACCCGACGGCGGGTATTCCCGCAGCAACGAGAGCGTTCACCAGCCGCTTGTTCACCACACCCGAGAGCACCATGCGCAGGAGATCGAGGTCGCTCTGCGACGTGACGCGCCGTCCGCCGACGAATGCGGCTTCCCTGCCCAGCGCGCGCTGCATCGACGACACTTCGTCACCACCGCCGTGAACGATGCAGACGCCGTTAGGTGAGTCGCTCCACGCCTGGTGGAGGACGGCAGTGATGCCGGGATCACCCTGGGCGCGACCACCGATCTTCACGACGCGCATTATAGCGGCAACCCCGCCTGCTCATTCAGACCAAGCAGCAGATTCGCGTTCTGCAGCGCCTGGCCAGCCGCTCCCTTCATCAGATTGTCGATTGCCGAAATGATGATGAGGGTCGGCTGGCGCACGTTTGCGGCCTTGGTCACGCTCAAGCGGACCACATTGCGGCGAACGACGTCGCGCAGGGCCGGGGGCTGATCGACGATCTCGATGAACGGCTCACCACGATAGAAATCGCGCCACAGCGCGGTTGGATCGTCGCCGTACTCGTTGACGGGCACCGTGATTGTCGCGAGGATGCCGCGAGCGACCGGAAGAAGGTGCGGCGTGAACAGAATATCGTTGTCCCTGCCGCCGAGCTCCTTCGCCACTGCCTGCATCTCCGCTAGATGCCGGTGCTCATTTCCCACCGCGTAGGCGCGGAAATCTTCGGCGACTTCGGCAAAAAGGAGATCGGGACGCGCCGAATAGCCCGCTCCGGTGACGCCGCTCGCGGCCGAAACGTTGATGGTCGCGCCGGGCACGACCCATCCTGCCTTGAGCATTGGCGCCAGCGCCAGGAGAATGGCGGTCGGGTAGCATCCGGGATTGGCCACGATGTCGGCTCCCGGGATTTTCGCGCGCATCAGCTCGGTGAGACCGTAGGGCGCTTCACCCTCCCCGGTGCCCGGACGGAAATCGGAGGAAAGGTCGACGACTCGCGCCCCGCTCGCGCGTGCAGTTCCGACCCACTGAGCTGAAGCACCGTGCGGAAGCGCCGTGAATACGATCTCGGCTTTCTTCAACGGAGCATCTTCGGTGGCAACGTATGTGATTTCGGCCGCGCCGATGCGTGCGCGCTGTCCGCGCTGCTCATTGGCAGACGCGAACGCGAGGTCGAGCTTCGGGTGCCGTGCGATCAATCCGCACAACTCTCGTCCCGCGTAACCGCTGGCGCCAAGCACCCCGACCGGAACTTTATGCATAAGGAATGCATAACATTACACTGGTTGGCAGTCAATGATCCGTTCGAGGCTGCTCGCGCGACGCGTCTTCCGGTGCTAAACTCACCCCAATGGCCAACAAGCGCGAACGCCACGACACTATCCTCGAGATCATCGATTCCCGGGTAGTGAGCAGCCAGGAGGATCTCCGGAAGCTCCTGCTCCAGCGGGGATGGGACGTTACCCAGGCGACGCTTTCCCGGGATCTGCGGGAGCTCCGGTTGGCCCGCGTTCCCACGCCGGAAGGTGCGCGATACGCAGTCACCGATGGGAGCATCGAAGAGAGCCGCGCCGCGCTGGAGACGCTCCTGCCCCAGCTCTTTCTTCGCCTCGACGGCGTCAGCGAGATGCTGGTGCTGCGAACAGTGCCAGGCGGCGCGCAACCCATTGCGGCTGCGCTGGATGGGGAAGGCTGGTCGGACATCCTGGGAACGGTCGGCGGAGACGATACCATACTGATCATCTGCCGCTCGGTCGCCGCCCGGGATCGCGTCATGCGGCGGCTCCGGTCGCTGGCGGGAGAGCCTTCATAAGTATTGACGGGGCGGGCCAGACCGATTAAATATACAGTAATTCTGAATACTTATTTGAGGCGCCCGTGATTCGTACAATTGCCCTCGCCTACTCCGGTGGGCTCGATACTTCGATCATCGTTCCCTGGCTCAAGGAACGCTATGGCGCGCGCATCATTTGCGTCGCGGCGGATATTGGTCAGGGAGAAGAGCTGGAAGGTGTGCGCGCCAAGGCGATCGCCTCTGGTGCCGACGAGTGCTACGTCGAGGACCTCCGCCAGGAATTCGTCGAGAATTTCGTCTGGCCGACGCTCCGCGCCGGCGCCATTTACGGCCGGAAGTACCTCCTCGGCACGTCAATGGGCCGTCCTCTCATCGCGCGCCGCCAGGTCGAGATCGCCCGACAGGTAGGAGCCGACGCTCTCGCCCACGGCTGCACGGGCAAGGGGAACGATCAGGTCCGCTTCGAGCTGACTTACGCTGCCTTTGCGCCGGACCTCCCGGTCATCGCGCCGTGGCGCGAATGGGATATCAGGAGCCGCGAAGACGCGATCGCCTATGCCGAGTCGCGCAACATCCCGATCACGGCGACGCGAGACAAGATCTACTCACGAGACCGGAATGTCTGGCACATCTCCCACGAGGGAGGCATTCTCGAGCAGCCCGCGGCCGCGCCTCCGGCCGACCTCTTCATGCTGACGACGGCGCCCGAGGACGCTCCTGATCAACCCGAAGAAGTGACCATCGGCTTCAATTCCGGAACTCCGGTGTCCGTGAACGGTGCCGAGCTCGATGCGGTTGATATCGTAGTCGCGCTCAACAAGATCGGAGGGCGGCATGGTATCGGACGCATCGATCTGGTCGAGGATCGACTCGTCGGCATGAAGTCGCGCGGCGTTTACGAAACGCCGGGCGGTACCCTGCTCTATTCCGCTCACAGCGAGCTGGAGCAGCTCGTTCTCGATCGGCGCACCCTTGCCGCCAAGGATCTGATCGCCCCGCGCTATGCGGATCTCGTCTACGAGGGCCGCTGGTGGACGACCGAGCGCGAATCGTATGATGCGTTCGTGAACGTCACGCAGGAGCGCGTTACTGGATCGGTGACCTTGAGGCTGTTCAAGGGCACGGCCTCGGTCATCGGCCGCGAGAGCGAGCAGGCGCTATACGACGAGCGCTTCGTCACCTTCGGAGAGGACGATGTCTACCAGCAGAGCGATGCCGCTGGATTCATCAGGCTCTATGGGTTGTCGGCTCGCGTCCGCGCAATTCGTGACCAGGAGTTGGCCGCTGCCCGTCAGAACAACGAGGCAAAGGCAAAGTCCGATGCTCGGGAGCCGGCAACACTCGCAATCGCTTGACCGATAACGGATTAGCGATGTCCGACCACACTTCGCACAAGCTCTGGGGAGGCAGGTTCGCGGTTCCAACCGCGGCGGCTCTCGACGCGCTCAATCGCTCGATTGGGACGGATTATCGGCTGTGGCCGTTCGATATCAATCTATCTCAGGCATGGGCCGTTGCCCTGTGGGGAGCCGGCGTCCTCACGCTCGAGGAAAGTAAGAAGATCGAGCGCGGACTTGCCGCTGTTGGCCAGAAGCTTCTGGCCGGAGCCGCTCCCCTGCCTTCCGACGAAGATGTGCACACGATGATCGATCGGATGCTTCACGAAGAGATCGGCGACGTCGCCTCCAAGCTGCACACGGGCCGTAGTCGCAACGACCAGGTAGCCACCGCAACCAGACTCTGGTCCATGGATGCGTGCTCCAAGCTCGACGCGGCGGCTCGCTCGTTACAACAGGTGATGGTCGATCACGCGGCAACGCTGGAAGATGTTTTGATGCCGGCCTACACTCACATGCAGCGTGCCCAGCCTGTTTCCGCGGCCCACTGGATGCTGTCGCACTTCTGGCCTCTCGAACGCGATCGCTCCCGAATTGCTTCTGCTTCACGCGCGGCGGCAGTGCTGCCGCTTGGTTCCGGCGCGATTGCGGGATGCGCGTTTCCAGTTTCCCGGGTCCTTCTCCAGGGCAGCCTTGGCTTCGCCTCCGTCTCGCAGAATAGCATCGACGCGGTTGGCGATCGCGATTTCGTCGCCGAGCTCCTGTTCGTCGTCGCGATGATGGCGACTCATCTCTCCCGACTCGCCGAAGATCTGATCATTTACGGATCGAGTGAGTTTGGATTCGTTCAGTTCGGAGATGCGTTCACCACTGGCTCGAGCATGATGCCGCAGAAGCGGAACCCCGACGCGCTGGAGCTCGCGCGAGGCTCTGGGGCCCGCGCGATTGGTGATCTCGCAACACTGCTGGCGACCCTCAAAGGACTGCCGAGCGGGTACAACAAGGACCTCCAGGACGACAAGCGCGTACTTTTCGACGCCGTCGATACGATTCTTCTCGTTCTTCCTGCCGTGGCCGGCGCGCTCCACGAGATTCGCTTCAACGCGAAGCGCATGCGTGCAGCTCTATCCAGCAACATGATGGCAACCGATCTCGCCGACTACCTCGTGGAGAGGGGAGCCAGCTTTCGCGATGCTCACTCGGCAATTGGATCTCTGATCCGTGAGAGCGAGCGAGATGGTTGTGAGCTGGATGCTCTCCCCCTCGCATCCTTCAAATCGGCGCATCCGCTCTTCGGCGACGATGTCCTCGACTGGCTCGAGCCTGCTCGCTCCGTCGCTCGGCGAGACGTGCCGGGGGGAACTGGCCCGTCAGCAGTGAGTGCTCAACTTCGGAGTGCGCGAGAAGCGCTGTGGCCCGTCACTGAGGCCGCACGGGGGAATGAGCTGGTTCTTCGCGCTGTCTAGGCGGTCAGAGAACTATTGAGAAAGGACGCACTAGGGGCTGAGTAGCGTCCTTTTTTTCGCGCCGAATCAGAACAGCAAGCCGAGCGTGATGGGAACGAACTGCATGACGCCGCCCTCTTCGGCACTTCGTGAGATCGTGTGGTATCTGGATTCAAGAAATGCCGCGAACGGACCGACCCCAAGCGTGGTGCCGAATCCCGCGTTGAATCCGAAGTTGTTTTCGGATTTGGCGCCCGGGATGTCACCTCTGGTGTTGTAGAGACCACCGCCGGCAATGAGGTAGGGCTTTGCCGTGGTTCCGGGAAAAGCGAATATGAGATTGAACAGCGCTCCCATGACACGCGGGTCCGAGGAGCTCGTACCGGCTGCTGGAGCAGTGCGAAACTCGAAAGTGTTGTAGATCCCATCGAAGCGTACGCCGAATGGGAGTTCCGCCACACCGATCGCCAGAACAACAAGGCCGTTGTAGCCGGGCTTCTGGGTATCGCTAAACTTGCCGACTGGGATGGCGGCGCCTCCACCTATGCCCAAAGCATAGGTTCTCTGGGCGAGACCCGCGCGAGGCAGGAGCGCCAAAGTTAGGAGGGCAACCAGTACTCCTCGGAAGTGTTGCTTCATGATGGGGCCTCAGGTTGTTGCCGAGTCGCTGGCCGGTTAAGAGAGCGCGCAATATAACCGCAGAGGGATGTACTGCTAGGCTGGTATGGCTGGCATTAAAATATCCTTTTATATTAGGATTATAAATGCCGCGCGCCTATACCGTTGCTACGGCTGCACTTGCCATTGGCATGCCGATCAAGTGGGTCGACAACATCCTCTCCCACAACAAACTGGTTGGAATACGCCAAGAGCGGCAGGGGGTCGCACGGCGCCTCAGCGTTGAGGGCCTTCTGGTGCTCGCCCTCACGGCACTCCTCATTGAGGAGCTTGGACTCTCGACCGCTAAGGCGATCATCGCGGCAGAAGGAATAGTGAACAGCGGAGGCCGATACTCCACCGCACAAGGCGTGAGCATTGAGCTCGACCTCGCAGCATTCCAATCCGGATTGCTCGAGCACCTGGAACACGCAGTCGAGATCGCCCCAGTTCCACGCCGCGGTCGGCCCCCCAAAAACAAAACGGGGCGCCTCGATTGAGACGCCCCGCCAGATTGTGCCAGTGAAGCTGACGTGGCTAGGAAGCCTTCGTCACGTTCTCGGCAGCCGGACCCTTCTGACCCTCAACGATGTCGAACTCCACTGCGTCGCCCTCGGCCAGGGACTTGAAGCCCGAGCCAGAGATTGCGCTGTAGTGAACGAAGCAGTCCTTCTGCCCGTTGTCTGGGGTGATGAAACCAAAGCCCTTCGCGTCGTTGAACCACTTCACTTTGCCGGTCGTACGCATTTCCTGCTCCTGGAAAATTTGTGTCTTGGGGAGCGGAACACGCCCGACCCTCGACAATCTGATACGCGGGTCTCACTAACCCCGCACTGGATTTGAGTGGGATGACACTGAGCCCTTGGGGACCCCGCGCCTGCCCAGCTCGACTTGGCGAAAAAAATAGCAAGGACCGGCTGAGCAGACAATAGACAGATTCAAGGACCTACGATACGGACGTTTGAGACGAAAAACTGCGTCTCCCCAAAGCATGACGAGGGAATCCCCCTATGCTCCTCGTACGTCAGTGAAACTCGCTTCCCGATGTCCTGCATCAGAATCGCGGCGAGAGAGTCGTCGGGCACGGTAAAGCTGAAGATCTGAGGCGTCACCGAGCCGGGCGGGCTGACCATATTGAGCTCGCCCTCCCACGTCTTGCACAGCCAGCCCTTCTTTGAAAGCTTCTGCACGTATCCAGCCCGCTCACCCGTGGAATACACGTACCCCAGTGTGACCCAGGCCCAGAGCGCAAAAATCACTATCGGCACTACGACAATTGTCACGAGCAGGAGCACCACCTTCCGACGCCATCTGCTTGGCGGACGCGGTGCGGGAGCAGTGCTTGGCTTCGGGGTGTCGTGGACCTCGGGAGTATCAATTACCTCGGGGGTATCATCCATTGGAGCTCCAGGGCGTGCCAGGGTAGGGGAGGCGCTCTCTGTTCACATGCACCGCCCAAGTCAGGGAATTAGCTTTCAAGTTCATCACACGCAAGCACATTTGCCCACCGTAACGCGAAGACAAACCGCGACCGCCGTTGTCGGTGGCGTCCCCGTAGGGTCCGCCCATCCGATCGTCGTGCAGTCGATGACGAACACCGACACGGGTGACGCCGCCGGTACCGCGCTCCAGGTAGCGGACCTCGCACGAGCGGGAAGCCGGCTCGTGCGCGTCACGGTAAACAACGATGATGCTGCCCGGGCCGTCCCCGAGATCGCCAGCAGACTTGCCGATATGGGAGTGTCGGTCCCGATCATCGGGGATTTCCACTACAACGGCCATCTGCTGCTCGCCAAATATCCGGCGGCCGCGAAATCACTCGCCAAGTATCGCATCAATCCAGGTAACGTCGGCGGAAAACGGCGTGATGAGAACTTCCGCACAATCGTACAAATCGCTCTCGACAACGACAAGCCGGTCAGAATCGGCGTGAACTGGGGATCCCTCGACCAGGATCTCCTGACCACGCTCATGGACGAAAATGCGCGCGAAGCGGATCAGCGCACCGCGAAGGAAGTCTACATCGAAGCAATGATACAGAGCGCGCTGAGGTCCGCCGCGATCGCGGAGGAAGTAGGCCTCGGTCATGATCGCATCATCATCTCGGCAAAAGTGTCGGGAGTTCAGGACCTTTTCCTGGTTTACCGGGAGCTCGCTTCCCGGTGCGACTACCCGCTGCACCTCGGCCTGACCGAAGCAGGGCTCGGATCAAAGGGAATCGTCGCCAGCACGGCCGCACTTTCGATCCTCCTGTCCGAGGGCATTGGAGACACGATCCGCGTTTCTCTGACGCCGCGTCCCGGCGGCGATCGAACCGAGGAGGTTCACGTCGCGCAGCAGATCCTGCAGTCGCTCGAGCTCCAGAGCTTCAATCCCCAGGTTACTGCATGCCCCGGCTGCGGTCGTACGACGTCGACCTTCTTCCAGCACATGGCCGAAGACATACAGACCTATCTTCGGGAGCAGATGCCGGCCTGGCGGCAGCGCTATCCGGGAGTGATCGAGATGAAGGTTGCCGTGATGGGATGCGTCGTGAACGGACCGGGTGAATCAAAGCACGCCAACATCGGAATCTCGCTCCCAGGCACCTTCGAGGAACCGAAGGCGCCTGTCTACGTCGACGGCAAACTGATGGTGACACTCAAGGGCGAGACGATAGTGCCGGAGTTTTTGCGGATACTCGACGAATACGTCGAGCGAACATACGGCCAGCGTGCTACCGCGGCGACGCCGTAGACGTCAGCCAGCCAGCTTCTGGAGCTCGTTGGAAACCGTGTCTAGCTCCGCCATGATCGGAGCGTCGAATCCCACTTCGCGTAGCCGCTCGTAGACCCGCCGGTACCAGCCGGCCGTTGCGGCCTTTCCCGTACCGAAACGGTTCCAGACAGTCTCCGGATCGATCGTTCGTCGAAGATCCGCGACGATCGACGAGGCATTGTGGACTTTGTCGGCTGCGCAAAGCCACCGCGATTCCTCGGTGGCTTCCAACAGGCGATCGAGGTAGTCCGCCTTCCGGTCCTCGGCGGACAACTCCACGCCGTCGTCGTCCTGGCGGCGATATGTCACGGCCACCACTGTATCCAGAACATTCGCGCCGAACTTGTCGCCGATCCGCTGTTCCAGCATCTGACGCGTGTAGCCGTCCCTGATACAATCTCCGATTACATCGTGGAGAATCCCGGCAACGACTGTGTCATTGCTGCGGCCATAGCGTGTAAGGATCACGGCCACGTTCGCGGGATGCGTGAGGTAGGGAAGTTTGGTCCCCTTTCGGACCTGACGGTCATGATGCTTCGCAGCGAATGCGAAAGCATGATTGATAACGTCGGAGTAGCCGTTGACTGTCATTTTCTCAGTGTGCGAACCGGGACACGAGTTGCTCGAGTCCACGCGCGTCTTCCCCATCGAACGCATCCAGACGGTCAGAATCTATGTCGAGGACGGCGATCAGATCACCCCGCTTCCCAAAAACTGGTACGACAATCTCCGACCGTGATCGGGCGTCACAGGTAATGTGCCCCGGATATTTTTCGACATCGCGGACGATAACCGTTTTTCCTCCCGCCGCTGCATCGCCACACACCCCTCGGCCGAACGCGATGTCGATGCAGCCGAGGCTTCCCTGGTATGGACCGACACGGAGGAGCTGGCCCGGCTCGATCACACGATAAAAGCCCGTCCATAGATGCCCGAATGAATGGTGTACGAGCGTGGCGATCGTAGCCATAGCGGCGATTTCGTCATCTACGCTGTCGAGGATCGCATCCGAGTGTCCTTGCAGCTCGGCATAGGCTCGAGCCTTGGGCACTTTTCTCAGATCGGGGATTGTTTCCGCCATCTTGCTACTGTGCGGTGGCTAGCTCGGGCTGAAACGCTCCTGATTGACGTGTAGCGCCTAGCATCTCTTCACGAGTCTCCAGCTGTGGCATTTCGGCGTCCCATAGCACGAGCCCGTGGATCCGCATGTCGGCTCCGCGAAGGGAGTCGACCGCGGTTTTCAGCCCTCCGACGGTCGTGTGTGCGATTCGCGCACACAGTATTACGTCCGGAGCAGGGATGATGCTGCTGGCGCTACGCTGCACGTAGCTGGTTGGGGCCGTGATTATGATGAAATCGTAGCGCCGTTGCATTCGGGCCAGCTCCTTCCGCACCTCCTCGACCACATCCGGCTCCGGCAGGCCTGCCCGCCGAGTACCGCTCGGAAGCACATCGAGCGGGCGATCGCGGCCAATCGTTGTGGAGACGATCGCCTCGGGCCAGGTCGCGTTCCCCGTGATGATCCCGGAAAGTCCCGGATCCGGTCGAATCCTCAGGACGCTGGCGACGCTGCAGGTTGTCGGATCGACGTCGACGAGGAGCGTGCTGCGCGCCTCATATGCCGCGGACGCGGCCAGATTGGAAGCAACGGTTGCGACGATACCGGGGTCGTCGCCAGTGATCGTCACGATTGGAACGCTCGCTTCCACCGACGCGATATGCAGATAGAGCGTTCGGTAGCTCTCCGAGACGACGTCGATGAGCGGTGGGGCTTCGACATCGGCCTGCCGGCGACTTCGCTCGACCACGACTTCCGGTGGCTTGATCACCGTGAGGACCCGTGCTCCGCTGATCTGCTCTGCTTCCCGTGGGTCGGCGATGTGCGGACGCTTCAGCTCCGTTCCGAAAGACGCAGCGAACCCAACGGCCAGGGCGAGTACGACCGCCGCTGCGAGCATCGCCCACGGTGGCGCTCCTACGTTCGCCAGGTCCCGGGCTCGCGCGGATTCACGATCGATGCGCGTGTTTCTCTGGTTAATCTGGTCGAGCTGCTTCACCGCGGCTGCGTAGTTCTGCTGTGCCGTAGCGTTCTGCGCCAGAAGAGCGGTGGTATCGACCGTTATTCTTGGCCTGACGACCGGGGCAGGAGTTGGCCTGATAAGCGCCAGTTTGCCTCTGACCTCGCCTCTTTTCGCGTCGGCAATTCCCTGGATCGAGCGACCGATTGCGTTTGCCCTGGATGTCAGGGACATATAGACGGGATCGACGCTTCCCACCGCGCCAAATGCATTTCGCTCTCGCTCGATGTCAGCCAGCGAATCGAGCAGAACTCGCACTCTGGGATCGGAAGCCACCGCCGGCGAAGCAGCAAGCGCCCGGTACGAGGTTGGGAGTGGAGCATTTTCGGTTCGGTCGATGAGCCGGTTGAGCGTCGTGAGCTCCGCGTTCAGTGAATCGCGCTGTGCGCGGACCGCCGGCGGGAAGGTGTCAATGACAGGAGTGACCACCGGCATCGCCGCTAGCCGCGTGGCGTTCATGACGGAGTCCGTGGTCCTGACTTCCGCCAGATAGCGATCTCTAGCCGCTACGGCTGGGGTGGAGTCGACGCGTGCTTCGATCCTGGATGCCACCGCCAGAGCTTTCCTCGACGCATTTCTCGGAACGACGACGAACGCGATCAACGCGGCTATGAACACCACCCCGCCAACGATTCCAAACACCAGGACCCGTCGCAGAGCATTCCTCGCCCGCGCTGCCATCCAGAGATAGGCAGACCCGCCGCTCATCCGCGCAATGCTATGAACGTTCATGGCTCAAAGATTCACTGGATTTGGCGCGCACGCGAGACTCCGTTTGGACTGGAAAACCCCGACGGCGGGAAGCAAGATCACAATTGTACATCGTACCGATATACAATCTAAGCGCCGTTTCCCAGCATGGGGATAACGAATAACAAAAGCGGCGGGAGCTTTCGCCCCCGCCGTCTTATTCCCCGAATCAGGCTACTGAACGGTGATGACACCCTTCATGTTCAGCGCGAGGTGAGGCGTGCAGTGGTACGGGTACTTGCCGGGCTTGATGTTCCCGAACGAAACGGTGATCGACTCGCCAGGATTCATCTTCATGCTGCTGGAGAGCTCTCCCATCTTGTCGGTTCCCATATTCGCATCGAGCTGTCCGCGCACGTCCGGCGGAATCGTTGCGGGGTCGAACGCAACGTTGTGCGGTGGTCCGCTGACAACGACGAACCTCGCGCCATCGCCTGGCTTGACGGTGAAATTGGCTGGCTCGAAGCGATATCCCTGCGCATCGCCGACCATCTTCACTTCAATTGTCTTTCCCGTGATCGGGGCTGCTGTACCCGTGCCGGCCGGTGTAGTGGTACCAGGCGTGGTAGTAGTAGCAGTCGACGCCGCGGTCGTATCGACTGCAACGTGCGTCGTATCAGCAGGCTTCGACTCGCCGCCGGCGCAGGCGCCGAGCGAGAGTACTCCGACTACAACCGCGAATCCATAAAACCGCATCTTTTGTGGCCTCCCAGAGCCGTACAGTAGTGCACTAACAATGGTAAAAATCTTACTTCAGAGATTGTGAATTTATTCACAAGCTCGCTAACATGCAATCGTCGCGACACTTTCGCTTCTCATGATTCATGCCTTGTTGGCCGCGGGCGCCCGGTGATCGCAATTCCCGCGCTCGACCTGCGCGGTGGCGCATGCGTGCAGCTCGCCGCCGGGTCCTACGATGAGGAAGTGATACGCATCCCAGATCCGGTTGGGGTTGCCGTGGCGTGGAGACAGTATGGATTTCGCCATCTGCATGTAGTGGATCTCGATGCCGTGGCGGGACGTGGCAACAACGCACCGGAGATCCAAGCCATCCTTGGTGCCACGGACGTCGAAGTGCAGATCGGAGGAGGAATCAGGACCAGGGAATCAATCGAGCGGTTTCTCAGCGATGGTGCTCAGCGCGTCATAATCGGGACCCGCGCACTGGAAGACCCCGATTGGCTGCTGGAAGTGAGCACCGACTTCCCTGGATGCATCGTTGTAGCTGCCGATGTTCGTGATCGAAAGATTCTTTCCCACGGCTGGACGAGAGTCCAGCCGAAGCTGGTGCTCGACCTCGTCGAAGACCTCAACGGGCTGCCACTCGCCGGAGTGCTGGTCACCGCGGTGCATCGGGAGGAAGCGATGCGCGGAACGGACTTGCCGCTCATGGAAGATGTGGCCGAGGCTGCGGACTTTCCGGTCTTCGCATCGGGCGGGCTCGGAAGCATAGGTGATCTCCGAGCCCTGGCGGATCGCGGAGTCGCAGCCGCCGTCATTGGAATGGGGCTATACAGCGGTGCGATGGATCCGTGGGCAGTCGCCGGAGAATTCTCGGAATGACCGACGCACTGGTGATTTTTAGAACAGACTGAACGTTCGCGCGTTCAGCTTCGAGGGATCGCCCACATACGCGAACCGGAAGCCCTTCATGTATTTCCTGGCCACACGTTGGACATCTTCCGGCGTCACGCGTTTGAGCTCGTCGACGAAACGATCTGCCTCTTTGTAGCTCCCCTCGTACAGCTCCGATCTCGCCAGAAAGTCTGCCTGTGCGGCGTTTGTTTCGTTGTCGAGGAAGTATTCCGTAATGAATTGCTCTTCCAGCTGCCTCAATCCCGCGGGATCGAGCATGCCCTGCTGAAGATCGATGATCGCGGCGCGCATCAGCTTGAGTGTTGTATCCGGTGACACCGTGGAGACGTAGAGTCCGCCCGCGGTCGCCGCGCGATCAACGAACGGAGCGTGAACGTCGTACGTGAGATTTTGACGCGTACGGATCTCCGCGAACATTCTTCCCGTCAGCACCGACGTAGCTACCCGGAGCGCCTGGTAGTCCCGGCCATTGGCGAGGGGACCGCTGTAATAGCCCAGTATATAGTTGGTCGGGAGCTGACGGCGCTCGATCACGAGCGCTGTCTGTAATTCGGGCACGCGGGGCGGCGCGGTCCATTTGTACGAGCCGGCAGGGAGCTCTCCGATCGATTGGCGCACCAGTCGCTCGATGTGGGCGCGATCGATGTTCCCGACCACGACCAGTAGCATTCGCGACGTCACGAACTGGGTCCGGTGATATTCACGGAGCGTGGCTGAGTCGACGGCCGGAAGGGACCGCTCGTTTCCGCTTACAGATACCGCATAGGGATGGCCGACGAATGTAATGCTGTCCGCGAGGTAGCCGGCGAGGGCATCCGGATCATCTCTCCGCTGTCTGATGCCCGACAGGTATTGAGCCTTTACCAGGCTGACTTCCGATTTCGCCAAGGTTGGACGCATCACGCGGTCGGCGAAGATGGCCCACGTCGAATCGAACACTTCAGTGCTGGACCTTATGCCGAACATCGTCCAGTCGGCACTTGGCGCCACCACTATCTCGCTCCCCAGTCGCGACATCGCGCGACGCAGCGCGTTCTTGGGATAGCGCTGGGTTCCGCGTTCCGAGACGTCGAGCAGGATTGGCTCGATCCCCGCGGTGGCCTGAGTTATCTGACGCGCGCCGCCCAGGAGATAGAGATTCGCGGCGACCACGTTGTTGGCGTTGTTCTGTCTCAGGATGACGTGCACGCCGGACACGTCGAAGCTGGTGGTGACCGACGCCATCGCCAATGCGATCGAGAGCAGCATCAACGTGTCCCCGCTCTTACAAGGTCTTCCGGGGCGAGCTTGAGCGTTTGTCTGGCTTCGGGTGCGATTAGAACTCCCGTGATATGCGGTTTCCCGACGATGTACCTGCGCGCATACGCGCGTAGATCTCCGATTGTCTGCTGTGCCATGTAGTCTACGTACCCCATGTAATACTCGAGGCTGGCGACGCTCCACCAGAAGCCGAGCGTGTGCGCAAATCCCGAGGCGCGCTCTCGGTCGAATGCGGAGGTCACCGCGCGATGCGCCTTCACAGCTTCCAGCTCATCGGCGTCGAAATACCCCTGTGTATCGAACTTGGCGATCTCACCGTAAAGCGTCGCCAGAGCTTCACGCAGCTGCTCCGGCGATGTCTGTCCGCTGATCGTGATCGGGCCCGTGTGATTGAGCGTGTAGTAGTTGACTCCCACTGCCTGCCACAGTCCGCTGTCGACGAGCTTCTGCTGAAACTCCGAGCGTGGATCGTTGAGCACGTCCGAGAACACATCGGCCGCATAGGTGGACTTCGGGTCCTGTCCCACGCTCGGCCCTTGCCATTGCACCTGGACGGTTACGGCGCCCACCGGTGCCTCGACCACTACGCCTTCACTCTTTTGAAGCGCCGGAATCTGCGGTATCGGATCCGTCACGAACGGATCGGCGCCGCGCGCCCACGCTCCGAGCTCTCGCTCGGCAAGTGAAAAAACCGTGGCCGGGTTCACGTCGCCCGAGACGATCAGCACCGAGTTGTTCGGAACGTAGTATTTGTTCTGGATCGTCTTCATTTTCTCGGGCGTCGTCGTCAGGACTATTTTCCGGTCGCCGATCGTGTTCTTCCTGCTGTAATTCCCCGGATAGAGCTTCAGGTCCACTTCGCGCTGAAGCGCGAAGAACGGACTCGATTCATTCCTGTCGTACTCGCCGATGACAACCTGGCGCTCTCGCTCCAGCTCGTCTCGCCGGAACAGCGGAGCCCTGATGGCCGATGCCAGCAGCTGTATCGCATCTCCGAGCTTTTCGGCGGGAACGGTCATGTAGTAGTTCACGCGCTCTTCCTGAGTGGATCCGTTGAAGACGGCTCCCAGATCCGATGCGCGGTCCCAGAATTGATTTGGCTCTGGATACTTGGAATTCGCCCGGAAGAACATGTGCTCGTACATGTGAGCCAGCCCTTCGTATTCAGGCGGCTGGGTAAACGATCCGTTCTTCACGTTGATCTCGACCGTCGCGAGCGGGACTCCGTGGTTCTCGACGACTATTACTTCCAGGCCGTTCGCGAGAACCTTGCGCTGGATGATTTTCTCGAGCTCCGCTCGCTGGCCCCGTGCCTGCATGGGAGCGAGCGCTGATACGAGAAGCACAAGAGTGGCGCAGTAGCGCAGGACACCGTTTCTTTGAGACATGTCAGATTCTGGAAAAGACGCTTACGGTCAACTAAAAAGTCGATTAGACGCCAAGAGGCTCAAGCGCGATGAGCCTCTTGCTCAATACACCACATTCCGGATCGGCGGTCCCGCCGATCTCTTCTACGATGCAACATCCACCGAGGATCTGGCAGGGGCGGTCACCGCTGCCCGGGAGCTCGGGATCGAGTATTTCGTGCTCGGGTTGGGCGCCAACATCCTCGTCGGCGACAAGGGTTTCCGCGGACTTATCATCCGCAATACGTCGAGCCACCTGAAGTTCTTCGACGACGGAAAGCTTTGGGTCGAGAGCGGTGCCGTGATGGCAAGGCTGATCCCTCAGGCCGTCGAACGCGGATTGTCGGGGCTGGAGCACTACGTCGGAATCCCAAGCACTGTTGGTGGGGCGGTCTGGCAGAATTTGCACTTCCTGTCGCCGGCGCCGGAACGCGAGAGAACGATGTTCATCGCCGAAGTCTTCGAATCGGCTGAGCTGCTTACGCACGACGGCAAACGAAAGACTGTCGACCGCGAGTACATGCAGTTCGGATACGACACGAGCACTCTTCACAAGCAGCGCGACATTGCTCTGGCGGTGACTTTTCAGCTCGAGCGTGGAGACACGGGGGTGATGCATCGAATCATGCAGGAAAACCTGAGCTGGCGCGGCGGCAAGCATCCCTGGCTCGAGTATCATCCTAGCGCAGGATCGATCTTTAAGAAGATCGAAGGCGTTGGAGCCGGTCGCCTGATCGACCAGGTCGGATTGAAGGGTTTCAGACTGGGTGATGCGCAGATCTCCCACATCCACGCGAACATCATGGTCAATCTCGGGAAGGCGACCGCCAGGAATGTCCGCGAGCTGATAAAACTCGCGCAGGACAAGGTGCGGGAGCGGTTCAGCCAGAACCTGGAAGTCGAGATAGGGTTCATCGGCGAGTTCTGAGCAGTCAGGTTGCCGCCAGCTGCTCGGCGCGCTCAGTCGCGGCAGTCCACTTCTCAATTGCTGCATCGAGCTTCCGGCGGAGGACATCCAGCTCCTTTCCGGCAATCAGCGATCGTTCGGTTCCTTCACGCGTCGTATAGAGCTCCGGATCCTCGAGCAGGGCGGTAAGCTCCGAAACCCTGTTTTCCAACGCGGCTACTTCCTTCTCCGAGTCTTCCACCTTCCGGCGCAGCGCCCTCAGCGCGACACGAGTGTCGTCTCCCTGCACCTCTCGCCGCCTCGTCGTCTTTCTCTCCTTGACTCGGCGAAGCGCTTCCTGTTCCGCCGCCGCGACAGACGCTGCGTGCTCGCGCTCCCGGCTCTGCTCCTCCCATTCGGCAAAGGAGCCGGGAAAGTCCGTCACGTGTTGATCGTGAAGAATCCACACGCGGGATGTCAGCGCCTCCAGCATTGCCCGGTCGTGACTCACCAGCAGGATCGTTCCCTCGTATTCCTCGAGAGCGTCCTCGAGCGCTTCTATGGATTCGACATCCAGATGGTTGGTCGGCTCGTCGAGCAGAAGAAAGTTCGCTTTCGTGAGCACCATCATCGCGAGCGCGACACGAGCCCGTTCTCCGCCAGAGAGCGTCTCGGCACGGCGCTGAGCTTCGTCGCCCGAAAAACCGAATCGAGCCAAATGGCCCTGAACCATTCTCCGCTCCCACTGTGGTCGCAGCTCGTTGATGACGTCGTAGAGCGTCCGATCGGTGGGCACCTGCGCCATGTCCTGCCGGTAGTAGCTCGGTCGAACAGAACCGCCGATTTTCAGCTCTCCGGTTGCAGTCTCGCGCTCTCCAACCAGCGCGCGCAGAAAGGTCGACTTCCCGCTCCCATTGGGACCCACGAAGCCGACGATTTCTCCGCGCTGAATTGTGGCGGTGAAGCCCTTGATGAGCGTTCGCCCTTCGACGGCAATCGTCACGTCGCGTGCGATCGCAACCTGATCGCCGCCCCGCTCGGATAAGTCGAGCCTGAGTCCCATGGCACTTCCTTCCTCGGAAGTGGGGCCACTCAGACGCGGCATTCTGTTCAGACGCTTGCGCCTGCCCTTCGCCTGCTTCGTGTTCTGGCCGGCAATATTGCGCCTGATGTAATCCTCTTCGTCGGCGATCACCTTGCGCTGTTTTTCGAACGCGCGCTCCTGACTCAACCTCCGCTCTGCCCGTTGAGACACGAACGCTTCGTAGCCCCCGGTGTACGCGACCGCGCTTCCTCCCTCCAGATGCAGAACATGATCGACGACATTGCCGAGAAAGGCGCGGTCGTGGCTGATCAGGAGAATCGTTTTGTCAGTATTTCGGAGGTATTCTTCCAGCCAGCGCGTCGTTTCCAAATCGAGGTGGTTGGTAGGCTCGTCCAGAAGCAGAACGTCGGCGGCGCTCACGAGTTGGCGCGCCAGCCCGAGTCTACCGCGTTCTCCACCGCTCAGTTGCGCGAGTGGCTGGGTTCGAGCCTTCTCCGCATCGAAGCCAAGGCCTTGCAG
>Ga0193741_1000154_pt1 | contig 18278 bp, 19 predicted proteins | sample L2s2metaG_FD_143059 | JGI IMG/M metagenome (GOLD analysis project Ga0193741, IMG submission 143059) | Soil microbial communities from a riparian zone of the East river system, Colorado, United States - L2s2 | ecosystem: Environmental > Terrestrial > Soil > Riparian zone | place: USA: East River...
AATCACAGTCTCAAATAATATCAAGGAGGCTTCTCTAGATTTTATACATAATCATATTATTTCATGCCGACACCATAACAAGATGGTGGGCATCCTTAAATCCTAACAAGCCGGAGATGTACTTGAATGCGGAAGTAGTCTTCAAACCTAGAGGATCCTTCCCTACTGCAGCTAGAGAGAATTATCCGGCAGGATTTCAATTTCAGATATTAAATCCCATATCGAATGCTGTCTATTTTCAGGTTCAAGGTCAATCATCTTCAGTATGCATTCCCCCAATGGTTGGGATACAAGCGGATTACGTTTTGAAGGTGCAACCACAGGTGCTCTGACAAGATTAGAGTTGTTAGGATCATATGGTGGTGGACGCTGCCTTGTTAGCATTTCATAGAATATTATTCCTAGAGAAAAGATATCAGTTCGTCCATCAATGAATCCATCATTGCGATGAACAGAGGCGAACCATTGTTCTGGAGAACAATAATCAGGCGTTCCTCCTATGTTTCCTTCACCTACTACAGCGGTCAGTTCTAGTGATCTTCTATCTATGTCGATTGTAGATGAGGGGGTGGAGTCAACATTGTCTCCATTAGTCTTTGGAGATGTTTCGACCTTGACAAGCCCCCAGTCTGTAATCTTAATTGTCGATTTTGTAGCATCTGTAAACATTATATTGCTTGGTTTTAGGTCTCTATGATAGATATTGGAGCTATGTACTTGTGCTAATGCATTACAAACAGGGAGAATTATCCTATTTATAGTCCAACTTGTATCAAAATAGTAGCTTTCATCACCTCGAAATTTTTCGTCCATATGCTGTCTGAGTGAACCTCCACTCAAATATTCCATAACATAATAAGGATTAAAATTTGGAGGATCCCCCTCGATGTTCCATTGGATAATTTTAACGATATTCTGGTGATCTAATTGAGATAGTACATTGATTTCTCTCTCAAAACGTTGTTTGAAAACTGTATCCATATTTTTTAATTCCTTTAAGGCATAGGTCTTGTTATCATCTTCACCTAATACTTCGTATATAGTTCCAAATGAACCAGTACTGATTTTTTTTTCAATGAGATATTTCAATTTTGATTGTACAAACTATAATATGGGATACAGATAATATAATGATTCATGAATTAGATTTTGCTTGAAGACAAGAATGTAGGAATTAGTTTTGCGTTTCGAAAATAAGTCTAGATTGGTAAGGTTGATTGTCTGTTGGACAGATACTCCTGAGCACGCTCCAATGTATTACTTTCATTTTCAGAGAGTTTAATACCTATCATTTCTTTGAATTGTAGAGCGTTGATAACCGCAGCTCCCCCATAATGGTTATTAAAATAGGCTCTTAGAACTCTTGTCTGTTTCTTAACTTCTTCTACTTTTTCAACCCATGGTTCTAGTTCCTCTTTACTGTAGAGGTAATTATACCAGTAATGTCCTTTTGTATTCCTTCCATGAAATCTAATAAATGAATGATCAGGAGTAGTCACAGTAACGTCAGAAAGGAAATCCAGATTTTCCACTGAGGGAGAATCTGTCATGACAGCTGCAATATTGTAATGCTTAAGCAGATCCCATGGTCCTTCTGTCTTCCATGATGGATGTCTAAATTCAACTGCATAATGGTTACCTAAGGGCAGCTTTTGCAGAAATCCTTCTATATTCTTGAAATCATCTACGGTAAAACTTGGAGGCAATTGCAATAGTATAGCTCCTAGTTTATTGGAATTCTTTAGAGGTGATATTCTGGCAAGAAACTCGTCGAAAAATGTTATAGCTCCATGGTTAACATCTAACTTTTTTTTATGTGTAATTGTTTCTGGAACCTTTAGCGAGAATTGGAAGTTATCTGGAGTGGCTCTAGCCATCCCGATGAAGGTGCCCATGGTCATATGAGAATAGAATTTTTCATAAAAAATTGAATCCATTTCTGCGGTATTGAAGAATTGGGAATAAAATCTAAGTCTTTTGGTATCCTTGTTTGGATAGAATACTCCAACCCAACCTCCTTTTTCCGGAGTATCGCTGTAATTCCAGCCGGAACAACCTATTAGAAGATCTCCCATTTCTGCCTGATCATGATTAGTTTTATATGATTTCAGTATTTTGTTTCTATCTGCAAAAAAAGATATGTGTGGGTGTACTGCATAGTATAAAGAAGGTATACTATACACAAGCGTAATTGCCATAATATTCTATTACATGAATCGTGACAAATCAAGAAAAGCCAGCTCCTGTATCGCTAGCGATAAGCAATGGTAGTAAATAGGGAGATACGACGTGGTTAGACAGTTAACTTGAAACGTAATTTTGATCACTGTTACAATTTATTTCGTTTAATCTACGTTTATCTCTTTTTCTCATTTCCTTTGGACTGAATAAGCATTTCCAAGTCTAATCGCGTATTAGTGTGAATGATTATATTGTCCTTCGAACTGATAGTTCTCAATGAAGTTCAGACAATTTGAAAGGAGTGTCATCATAGGAGCCAGTATGGTATCTGTTCTTTTGACAGTATCAATTCTTGGTTTAAGTCCTACCGATACGATGGCACAGGGGACAAATGCAACCAATGCAACTGGTGCAATTAATGCTACTGGTATAGCTGGAGGAGGAGAGACTACGGTAGTTATGCCTCTTGGTTCTTCATCTTCTACTAGTGGAGAAGGATATGAACCAGACCCAGTCACTGTTTCTCCAGGTGCTATAGTGGTATGGGATAACGAAGACAATGCTCTCCACACAGCAACTTCTGGAAACCCTGACTCTCAAACTCCAGATGGTAAATTTGATACAGGTTATGTTACTGCTAATACGCCAAGCAAACCAGTAACAATGCCCACTGAACCAGGAGACTATAAATACTACTGCCAGCTGCATCCATTCCTCGTGGGTACAATCACAGTACAGTAACAACCATCTTTTTTTTGTTAAATACACCATCTCATAAAACGGTTCTTGGAAATACTCCTGTTATTTTTTATTTGACATCTATTATGAATAAGATTACTGATTAGTTAGTACCAGAGGAATTAATTGAGAGCAAAACCACACGTGTAATGATACTGCAGTTGCGATCAGTAAAGCTTATGTCATTTCTGCTACGACAAAACTTGCTTCATACACGATCCCCTATTACTACGATATTTTATGACGTGTAAATATATGGACATTAGAAAGAGGTAGCAGTAATAATAGCAGCTACACCTGTACCGATGGGTGAAATGCTTTCCTCACACATATTCATATACCACTAATGACCTTCTTCTAATATTGGAAAAGGGGAATAAACAAGATCAGAAAAAAGTGGAAAAGCAACCAGAAGATCATAAAGAAATTAATGATCATGATTACAAACGCCAAGCAGATTTTGAAGAAGAAGATGACGAGGAAATATCTGGAGAAGGCTAGACATTCTCTATTTGGTAAATAGTAAGGACTAAACTGTTACAAGTGTATGCTAAGAAATATCAATTGGCCTTCCAGATCTGAATCATCGTGTCATTAGATCTCGATTGATGCCTTTTCTGTTTTATTGTAAGTTTTGAATTATTTATGTAATTAAAGAGGTTGTAAGGATAACGAAAAGTATAGTTGGGGATGGGATAGTCCTCGAACAATTATCAATTGACTATTTATTGTCCGCATTCAATGTACTAACGGGTAGATTTCTTGATATTATAGAATAATGATATGTGTGCGCTATCAGGATGGTTTAATATTGAATAATAGTTCTTCATGCTTGTCGGGCAGGTTTAGCGAGGACTGATATGGATAATAATAACTACAGCGAGCCCTACGATCCTCAGTCCGCTACTTTTCATTTCACGTCGTGGGATGAATCGCTGAATCCCTCCTGTGGTTTTTTTGATCTCTTACAAGTCCAGTATTGTTGATGATAAAATGTGCAGATTATTCAGAGTAACCTCAGTTGCCATTTTTGCACCTTGTTTTTTTTTGTCTTTCCTACAATTCCTCACTATAGGATGCTGATTATTAAGTAGGGTAGATTCATTTCATTACGATTGCTTCTTGCCTTCTTCTCAAAGACCCAATTTAGCTAGCTTTTTGAAAGATAACCATTCAAGACATTAATTGCAAAGCTTTTTTGACTCGAGTCTGGTTTATCATAGATCATCAATACTAGTACTCGATTATCTTAAATGCCCAAATTATGTTCTTTGGATAGGAACAGAGTTTCGAGTACTGGTCAGACAAAAAGGTCTAAAAGTCACCAAAACCTCCTCCGTCAAATCCTCCAAAGTCTCCTCCTCCGGTATCTGCTTCACTGACTCCGGCCCCGCCACTATCAGTTTCTCCTGCTCCATCAGTTCCGCCGCCTCCACTCTCCGCAGCCATTTGACTTTCCATCGGATTTAGTGTCATTCCCATCATGGACATAATAGAGGTGAAAAACAGTATATCCATAATTCCAGCAAATAACATAAACGGTACCCACGATCTGTTATTATCCGAGTTCATATAACTTTGAAGCTGAGTAGTATCTCCGCTCCGCTTCCATTGTCTTAGTTGTTCAGCTTGCTGATGTAATTCTTGTTTCTTTGAGTTCAGCATTTTCAGTCCTGTATCAGTTACATTAATCTCTAACTTGCTAGTGCCGAAGAATCGTCTTTTCTTCATTTCCTTTATTATTAACCTTTGCATTGACAGGTCATTTATGATGAGCTCAACTTCTTCTCTAGGCAATCTCGCTGCTTTAGCGATCTGATCGACACTTTTCATACCTCTAGCGATCGCATCCAATACTATGAAGTGACGAGGATTGTTACTAGTTGCATTTGAAGAGTCGTAATCCATATCTCTGGTAGATGATATCTCCCCCATCATTTATTAATATTTATTGAACATGAAAAGCCGACGAACAAAGTAAAAAAAGAGAGGCTTCGTAAGCTTTTGTGTGTCTATATTATCTTTGAATCGGTATCATTGTAGGCAGCTATCAAACTGGTCATGACTTGTGTGACCGATTTCTACTAAACGTAGTCGATTAATTCGTGCCTTTGTATAATATACAATACAGATTGACAACCATAGTTGGAATCAAAACAAAAGAAGGGGTAGTACTTGGATCCGATAAAAGAGCTAGTAAGGGGTTCTTCATAGGTTCCAAGATAACACAGAAAATAACGAAAGTGGATGAGACATTAGCGGTAGCAATTGCCGGACAACTATCAGATGCCGAATATTTAGTTAAAGTAGCAAAAGCAGAGCGACGGCTTGTTGAATTAAGAAGGGGATTCCCGCTTTCGGTAAAAGAATCTACTAGACTAATAGCGAATCTTGCGTACTCTGGTTTAAAGAATTATCAGCCATACTTTGTAGAGCTATTGGTTGGAGGGGTGGACGAAGCCGGGGGCCATGTATATGTAGCTGACATGAGCGGAGCTATAACTGGTGAAGATTTTGCGGCATCTGGTTCTGGCGCCCCGATCGCATACGGGGTGCTCGAAAGTAGATACAATATTGAAATAACAAATGAGCAAGCTCAAGAAATTGCGACTAAGGCCGTTGCAGCAGCCATGGAAAGAGATCCGGGTTCTGGTAACGGAATTGACATACTGACAATTCCTAACCTGATAACTGTAGTAAGCAATCCAAAGAAGGAGGTAAAGAGATAAGAATGTCCGAAGAAAGAGATACTGGATCAAATAACAACAACTCTACCTTTGGTTTCAGTGGAACTACCGCCAATAAGGGCTATATGTCGTATTATGGCCCCGGGGGGCGAATGCTATTAGTTGAAAGTGCTTTAGAAGCAGTAAGTAGAGGTTCGACTACTATTGGGATAAAAACGTCTGCCTTTGCATTGACTTCAAGCTATATTAAACCAACAAGGCCTCTTATGGAACCATCTGAAAAGATATTTACAATAGATGGACACATAGGTGCCACTGGTTCTGGATATATAGGAGACATCCTGCAATCTATTGACGAGCTACGAATGGAAGCCCAGAAGCACAGATTGACTTTCGAAAGCCCAATAGATGTGGCTTCTCTAGTGAAGCACCTCAGCTCATATCTACATACTTACACAATATATGCAGTTAGACCACAGGCAGCGTCTATCATAATTGCTGGTTATGATCAATTGGGCACTCAACTGTATCAGGTAGATCCTGGTGGCACATATTTCAGAGGGTCGGCGTTTACAATCGGTCAATTCTCAGACAGTGCGCTTAGTCTGATTCAACAAGAATACAGTGCTGACATGTCTGCTGAACAGGCTATACTGCTTAGCAAAAAAGCTATAGAAAGAGCAATAGGAGAAGATAAGCCGTTAGTAGGCACAGGTATAGTCTATGCTTCAGAGGGAATATTCAAGAAGCTCTAATTACCAAACCCTTATTTTTCCTCCTTTTTTTATATTAAGGACGTCGAAGTTTTCATACACATTACCAGATATCTACTGATATTACTTGGCTTTCACCAAAATTACAAATGGCTCTGGTACGTTTATGCTCGCGCAAATTCCTGCGCCAGTCCCAATTATCTCATTCCTTTCTTTTAGTTTTTGCTAGCTGCTTGCCTCCATCATTCAAATGTTATGATGTGGTATAATAAGTTGTAATAGAGGATAGAGGTATGTGATAAGTTAAGCTCAAGGGAGCAAGACAAAAGCATATCCAGCGATCAGCGGCTATGGTCGACTCGGCGGGTTTGCTACCATCTTATTCCTCTATTACATTTTTTTTATGGCTATCCTCAGAATGCCGATTCTGTTTCCAGTATGCTGGGGATTATCATTCTTCTAATGGTCCCAGATTTTCCATTTTCTTGTTGATCTGGGAGCGCATGTTCTGGGAAGCTAATAACCCGAGTTTAATAATTCAATTGAGGCTATGCATAATCTCATGGTCATTTGGCATTAAAGCAACTAGAGCAATTAATAATACCGGCTTGGGCATACTCTCTAATTAGTGCAAGGCAAAAGAAAGTTCCAAACACTGAAGGATTTCATTGAAAACCTACATAAGGAAGGGACTGGCTTATTGAATTACGACGGGAATAATGTCCCGTGCATACATGTAGATTCAAAGAGATATGAGAACATAATTAGCAGCACGTATGGTAATAAATTAGCCGTTGATACTTTACTCAATATTTTTCATGATGGCACTCACGTTTTCGTCGATATTCAGATGAAGTTTTTAGATTCAAATAGGGAAGAATATTTTCTAGTATTCGCCAATGAAATGTTGGAATTTTTTGAAGCTTTATCAAAAACTGGTCTTATAGCAATTGTCCCTCAGATGGAATACCATGGAAATCAGAACATATTTGTCATTCAAATCCCAAAAATAGAGTCAGCAGAGAAGGCCTTTGAAATTATCAAGTCCAACGCTAAAAAATAAATAGAACTGAACTGAACTGAACACAGGCGTATTGCGCATAAAAAAACTGGGTTGACTAATGATGACCTAATAGTGATTGAAAAGGGTGGTACAATACTACTTGTGATGGGTTTTGGTTATAATATCCGCGTCAGATTCAACACTTGAGCAGATATATGGGGAATCAAACTTCCGCGTTGTTCCGGGAACTCTGAAATACAATATAAACTGACAGACAAAATATGAATCAAATCTAAATTAGCATTGACCGCCCGAACACTGATAACATTGCAATGTATATCCGATCTATATATTATAGGCTCTAGTAGCAGCGGCAATTCTGAATGCTTGTTACGCTTGAACAAGATACTGCGTTAATCCATACAAAGCATACTCAGATAATTTGGATATATCAGACCTTTATGGATTACTTAATTCATATAGAATAGGAAAATCCTTATAACCAAAAGACCGCCATATGAAGAATATTGCATGTTCAAAACTATCAAGATTTTTTTGAAATTACAGTAGTATTAGTAATGGGCATCATTATTTTGATGGTAACAAATGGGATTATTGTCGCTATAGATAACCCAGTCTTAGCGCAGACCAATACAAATGGAAATATGACAGGTCCCATGATGGATTCAGCGAGATTTCATCTAAGGGCAGCCGATGAGCTATTAATGAGAGGTGACACAAAGGCAGCATTTGATCAAATAAACCTAGCTGAGTTACAATTATCATTATTAAACATGGGCTCTCAGGAAACAACCATGAATCAGACCCAGGCGATGGAGTTTGTTGTCGGCGGATCCTTATCAAGTATGAAGATGGCAGCAAATTGTATCATTGATATTCAAGCATTGGTTCGCTGTATGTAGGTTTACACCAAATGGACGGTTAATTAGTAAATTGGGTGAATTATATGATATGGAACTGATATCATGCTTTCAAATGCTTAGCCAGATGAATTATGTTTTTGCTATACAAGGTGTAACAGAACACTATTTGAAGGCAACTGAAATACTAGGGCAAAATAAGGCTAGGTGCTTGTACTATCAAGTATTTTAATGCGTGTGATCATATTAGGTTATGAATGCCACATTTATCAGGAATATGGTTACTGCAATGGCTTTGATTGTGGGAATAGTTCTAATGCTCATTGCTACTACTTTTCCATTGAATCCAATCCACGCAGAGACAGGAAAAGGGGACGATGTCTTTAGAGTTATCATGACTATATTTGGAATCGATAAATCGAAGGGCGATGTAATTGCGATTGTTACAGCAAATAATGGTGAAGCGTCAAAGGTGAAATTCTTGGATTCAGAAGCACCATATGTAATTCCATTAAACTCCAGCGGAGGTACTAGCGGTCATCTTATAGAATATGTTGCAACATTTCCAAATGTCACTGTAAATGCAGGTGATGTATACAAGGCATGTGTATTGACAACGAAGGATTTAAACATGGTATGCAATACAGGACAGAACTCGCCTGCTTCAAGACCAGAATTTGTAGATATATCATTGAACGCAACCTCTACCACTCCTTCTGATGAGACGATAAGTGAAGAATCTGATGAAGGGGACGAAGGTAATGGAGATTAATGGTTATGAACGTAGGCAACGGATCATCGTTCGCTCAGATCAGAGTTGTCATCATACTCTATAAACGACTGCTGTGTGATTGATTCGGTACTCTAACTTCTGGAGATATTGGAAATTCGAGGGAGCATTTTGAGAATTCATCGATTTTGAGGGATTGAGAATAAAAGTAGAGTACCGTTTGAACTATAACTAACAGCCAAGTTGAAACCAAGACGATATGTTCTCCTGATATTACCAAGAAGGATTTTTTCAGGGCACAAAAAATGAATTCTTTGATCTATTCATTACTACGATTACAGGTTTCTAGATTGAGTACCAGCGAAGGTTGCGTTTTCTTGTTTTACATCAAACAATCCCATCCATCCCAAATCAGTAAACTCCTGTACATGTGCGTGAAACATGTACCTTCCAGGATTGTCATAATCAAATTCTACTATTCCTCTGTTTGCTTGTCCTAACTCTATTATATCATTTATCTGGGAAGCTTCATATTGTGTCCCACTGGGTATGTAAGAAATCATATCGCCATGAATATGAAAAGAATTAATCAGGTCAAATTCCACCATATTTAGTAAGTAGATTCTGTATTTTTCTCCAACATTTAATGGTATGGGGTTATCCATATAATCGAACGCTTTTCCATTTACTGTATAAATTTCATTGTCTCTTTCTTCATCTTCTTCTCGAACCTCTTCGCCTCTCATCGCCGCCATAGAAGGTGGTGTCACAGGTCCTTCCAAATCATAATCCATGTCATAGCCATTCATGGTCATGACCATCTCTACCCTCTGCTCTCTTGGTTCCTTCGGATCTATAATCATCATACCATACAAACCTCTGTTAATGTGGTCTGCGACCGGATTAACATGACAGTGATATGGATAAACTCCATACGGTTGTGCCACGAATTCGTATGTAAAGTTCTTGCCAGGTAAGATCATCCCACTTCCATAAACATCCCCCATCGATTTCATTTTATCGTCGTGTGAACTAGATGAGAGTGGTGTAGCAACACCATCTATTTCGGCAGGATGGATGCTATGCATATGCATTGAATGTGAATGCTTACTATCTTTACTATTAATCACATTGATTCTAATCAAGTCTCCTTCAGTCATTCTCATCGTTGGACCGGGAACTGTGCCATTAAATGTCCACGCATCAAAATAGTGACCAGAATTTGAAATGGTAATATTTTGATTCTCTTCGATAACTAACGTAAATTCCCTTTTCGTCTGACCATCATCTCCTTCTGAAACTCTTCCACAATTAAAGTGAGTCAAGTATTCTATCGATGTAGGTCTTTTACCAAGATCAGTAGTACAATTCTTTTGCTTATCGTAATCTCGTACGGAAAGGAAGGCGTCATGACTATCTAATGACGTTTGAGCTGGTAGAACTTGTCCAACCGTAATAAGAGAGATTGCAACGGCAAGTATGAATATACAAGTAAGAATATCCCTTCTTTTCATACCCCATTCTCTTAATCCCAACGTTAATAAAATTATTATAGGAAAATCTCTAATACAATCTGCCAGAATATATGTCCTTCTTAAAAATGAGTATTAAAAATATAGAAGTCTCGATCATAACAGGCCGCAGCTGAAATTATCAAAAAAATGACAGTCAACCAAGGCATTGGAAGGAATATCTATTATCATTTCTTAATTCTATTTAATGAAGAAAAATCCTATGGCTATTATAACATACACAAAAACAAGGATTAACCCTTCAAACCAGTTGCTCTTTCCATCTCGAGCTATTAGGTTCAGTATTATAGCTGCAAGGAAGATTGTTACCAATTCAAATAGTGTGAATACCAAAGAAAATGGCTGATTCATGATTACACCCGCTATTACCAATATTGGAACTACAAATAATGCAATTTGGGTCCCTGATCCTGCAGCTATACCTATCGATAATTCGATATTTCCCTTTCTTGCAAGTACAATAGCACTGCTATGCTCAGCAGCGTTTCCTACAATTCCAATAATAATAGCGCCGACAAATAATTCTCCGAAACCAAATTGTTTCGCTGTAACTTCTACTGAACCAACTAATATTTCGCTTACTATTATTACTCCAGCCATACTTATTCCAAGGAACAGAAATGATTTCTTTTTACTCCAGGTCATAGAGCTATCAACTTCCTTCTTGATTTCTCCTTTCTGGTCTTTTTTAGCATTAGAATGGGATTGGGTAGTAAATAGGTGCTTGTGTGTGAAAAATGTAAATATCATTGCCGCTATGTATACGATTAATAGCAAAAGTGCTAGAATGTCACTTAAAGTCTGTACGATTAGTTGGTTTTCGACGACAGCGTTTGCCTCATCGACATTTAGAGTAATTGCTAAAATGGTTGGGATGGCTAGCCCAATAATTGCCAGAAATAGCATAGAAGATTGAATTCCGACATTTTCTTGACTGAAAAATTGCTCCTTATACCTAAATCCCCCAGCTAAAATACTTAATCCAAAAATTAGTAAGATATTTCCAAGTATTGCTCCAGTTATTGATGCTTTAACTAGATCGATTAAACCTGCATTTATGGCAACAATTGCAATTATAATTTCAGCAGCATTTCCGAAAGTAACATTAAGTAATGAACCCAAAGTCGTTCCATAGTGTAGTGAAAGATGTTCTGTAGAATCGCCAATTAACTTTGCTAGAGGGATCAAAGCAATAGACGCGATTACACTTGCTGCTTAATGAGGTTTCATCTGTTACTAATTCATAAGACTGAAGCTGAAGAACTGGGATAGTTAGAAAGGAGAAAACATGTTAATAGAGTAGTGAAAGAGTGATGATAGTGCAGAAGTTTAGAGGCTAGAGAATAAGAAAATTAGTCATAACCATCATGAAAATAAAGTATGGATAGGAAGTCCATTCAACTGATGTTTCTCCAAATATTCCCAGAGCTATTGAAGTTAGCCTATAGTTTTTTAGTATTTTTATTACCGTTATTCAAAAACAATCTGTTTCATCTCACTGAATGATTTGAAACAAATTCTTTCTGCTTCTATTCAGCTTTCCTATTATAGGGAGAGGATATCCACATTTATTACAACAGTTATTATTATCAAGATTCCAGGAACCTATGTTATACCCATAGCGCTCTATAGCGATATTTTTGCATTCTGGACAATAGGTATGTTCTAATGGATGACCAGGAACATTTCCAAGATATGCATATTTCAGACCTTCGCTCTTTGCGATAGCATGATGCTTTTCTAACGTTTCAACTGGTGTAAGGCCAAATTCCATCATTTTGTAATCTGGATGGAATCTCAAAAAATGAATTGGAGTATCGGGTCCAAGTTCATTGTAAACAAATTTGCACAATCGTCTTGCGGCTTCCAAATCATCTCCTACCTGTGGAACAATAAGATCAGTGATCTCTGTGTGAATTCTTGTTTTATCCTTTATTTCTTTCAAAGTCTGGAAAATTGGTTCCGCACTTGGAATTCCAATATACTGTCTTACAAACTCTTGTTTGCCACTTCCCTTAAAGTCAACAGTTATGCAGTCCAAGAACGTGCTCATCATACGTACAGATTCGGGGGTATCATATCCATTTGACACAAAAATGTTAAAAATACCTCTCTTATGGGCCTCAGATCCACAGTCTTCCGCAAATTCAATGAAAATGGAAGGCTCATTATATGTGTAAGCGATTCCATGCGCGCCATAGCGTTCAGCACTCTGGATGACTTCTTTAGGAGTCATTTCAACCCCTTCTACTTTACGCCTTTGAGATATATCATAATTCTGGCAGTATTTACATAACCAATTGCAGCCTGTCGTGGCTATTGAATAAATACATGTGCCTGGTCTGTAATGTGTAACAGGTTTCTTCTCAATGGGATCTATATGGCCTGCGATAACCTTGCCATATACATATAAATATAAATTGTTGTTTGTAACTCCTCTAATACCACACAATCCTGTTTTACCCTCAGGAATTTCACACAGCCTAGCACACGCAGTACACTTTATTCTACCATTTGGAAGTTTAGCATATAGTTCTGCTTCCTTGCCTGTTATTTCAGTGCGTTGCATGATAGTATATAGTTGTTATACGATATAAAATTTATAATAAATACAATAAATACAATATCTCTCAAAATTTTTTCTCTATAGCAAATGGTGTATGCTAGAAAGATTCTCTTTTTTTCACTTACCTATTCTTACGTTGGTGTTAGATTTTCGTTAGATTTTCATTTAGTTAATTTGAGTTATCCCACCAAGGCTATCGAGAGATATGTTGGAGAGATTTACATTCAGCACAACCCAATGGTAGCTGACGGCAAAGTAAGTGGGGTCGAAATCTTATACGCTTATTAAGGCCGCAGCAAGGCCTCAGACTCGACATATTCTGGTATGTCATTGTCGAGTCTCCTGCGGTTATACTACCAATTATTCTTTTGAGACTAACAAAGTTAATCATGTCTTTAATATGATTGTCTCTATTAGAACTATTACCTAATACCATACATCTAGACACGCAGGCCAGACTCAACGATTCTCGTTCTGCTTCGTGTTCATGTTGAGTCTCCTGCGGTTTTAGAGTGAAGTCGTTATTACCATTATCACCACTACCATTATCATTAGAGTCTTCTTCGTCCGTATTAGGCTGTAATGCGTATTTTGGGAAGATACAGCGGAATTCTATAGAATATTCATTAATTTCTATTCCATTAAGATAATTATTTGCAAAACCCTTTTATCCAATCAAATAAGGGTTAAATAAAAGTGAACATGAAAAATGACATATTGAAAGTGTATCCTTTTCGGGAAGACTAGTGACGCTATGGGGAAACAGTATGTCGTATGCAATCGATTCCAAGGCCGCAGCCAAGACTCAGTGAGAATGTTCTTGTTCCATTAACCATTGAGTCCCCCTGCGGCTTCTATCTTCTAAGGTAAACTGTCCAAGTTTCTTGATGTGTATTCATCCACTTTTAGTTTTTGATATTTGCCTATCCCATACTCTTCGAATTGTGGCGTGTATTATAACAAATTGTTATGGAGGATAGATGTATGTGATAAGTTTCCAAAGGGAAACAAAAACATATCAGGATAAGGGTTTGCTAACAAATCGAGTCCGTATTCGACTCCTCTATGACTAAAAAATTTTGATTATAGGTTCTTTTCCAGGTTTTCGAGAATCTTTTCCAGCACTGAGACTAATAATACACTATCGACTGAAGACAGTTCTTGGGTCATTAAGGTCGTCTAGAGTATAGTTGTAGTTGTAGTTGTTGCTGGAGTAGCTGCAGAAAAAGGAATAGGAGGAGTAAGGGTAGGAGTAGGGGTAGGAGTAGGGGTAGGAGTAGGGGTAGGAGTAGGCGAAGGAGTCACTTGCATACTATTAAGATCTGCTATTGTTGTAGACGCTGCCGCTGTTTGTGTAGTAGTAAAGATAACAGCAATTGAAGCAAAAATTAGAAGAGTTAATTGAACCAATTTTCTTCTATTTCCTCTACATCGGATATGTCAGTATCATTATTATCATTATCTTGATTTTGGTTTCGTGCCTCCTCCATCGGTGTTCCCAAATTTTCACCTGGCATACCTACGTAATCATGTGGGCCCTTCGATCATGCACTAGTCTTGGTTATCCTGTACGTTTTACTAAGGGTAAAGGGCATTGAATACACTTGAAGAACTGCTGATCCTTATATTTATGTCTCAAGAAATATTTAAATTCAAATGGAGAATGAAAGTTCTACAATAAGAATATTAGTTTCCATATTTTGCGCGTGACGCAGAATCCGAACTTCCACTATTGCCTATTTTCTACTTACAGTCAAATGAAACCTGTGTGTGCGATGATCTGGTTTACTGTTTACTGTAATCCCATGTTGAATAATACTTTGGACTAATTTCTAGAACAACTGACTGACCTTTCTTAATTGCATCCATAAGTTCGCGAGAGATTGGATCCTCTAGGTTTCCTAAATATCGAGGATGTATCTTCTGAGCGATAAGAACGTTAAAGTTTACATCTCTATGTACCTCTACACCTCCCTTACCGCGTACTCCTTTATATGGTGGACTCGGGTCGTCGATGCAAAAGTAAATCGTATTATTCCTTGATAGATTTTCCATTTTCTTAGAATGTTTCCCTGTTTCAACATAGATCTTCTCCTTCGAATCATCGTAGTAGTACCATGCGGGGTGAATGTTTGCGTGACCATTCTCATCCACTGTCCCAAGATGCACATTCAGAACCTTGGTCGTTAAGAAATCCTTTATGCCTTGTTCACTGAAGGGTGTTCCAAATCCTGGACTGCCATCTAAAATCTTTAACATAGAGAAGAAGACGTGTTTACATATTTAAGTTGTTTCAGGTCTGAAATTTGCGCGCACTATATTGTTTACAAACGAAGTGGTCACGATATCAGACAACTCTTGCAATTCGACATCGAACATTAAAGCTCCTCCATCTCCAGAAATTCAAGCCCCTCCACAGAGGTTTCAAAAATATACATCAGGCTGAAAGCCTGTGATGAATTGTAATTACAAGTTATTGAAGGAAAAAATCAATTAAATAGTCAATAGACATTAAAGGCAAAATCTCTGCATTATGAAGGAATTAGACCCTTAACGCTAATGTTAGCTTATCTTGGGTGCTCCGAGTCCCACACTTGCAGTATTTTAGTTTCCTGCTCTAGTGTCTCTTCATAACCGTCTCTTATTAGCTGTCTTATTGTAGCCCTTGAGAAATCAAAAGTTTTATTTGCTATTGTATGTGTGTGTCGTTATTGCGTTCTATTCTAATTACCTGATTGACAGAAACCATATGTTCGATCAGATCCGCGTATTTGAAATGAAGAGCTATTCTATAATCCCACATAATGGCAATAGTATGAAAAATTTGTTGCTATCTGATTACTCCAAACGATTCAATTATTCTCTGTGCAATCTGTAAATCATTCTCGTAATCATCTTCTTCTGCCACATAAGTAATAGTATATACTTTATCGTCTTTTAATGTCCATACTTGCATTGTCTTTAGTCCAATATTGGTAAATACTATTTCATGAGCAGGCAGATTCCCCAGAGTAGTTGCGTTTGATTCTAAAATCTGGCCCTCAACAGAATTAATTTGTATATTTGTATATTGTTCCAACGTCATATTCTGCAAGGGGAGAGCCTTAACTTGTATCCTGACATCCTTTGTTCCTGATGTGTCATCTAAAGGATAGAAATCAATATCTGCAGAGGCTCCTAGAAAAGATAGATCCAGCCTCCCCCAATCTGAAGGATATTGAACTCTTATTCCAAACTTAGGATTCTCATAGGTTGTAAGATCTGCTTGTGCTATAGCAAGTTGTATACTTGTGACGGACCCTAGTAATAACAAAATAATCAGGGTCAGCAAACTAGCTAGAAGAACTTTTTCCAACTTTTTAGGATCGGAGTATAAACGCTGTATGATTATCTTAATCTTTCTCATACAAGATATCTAAGTAATGAGAAGAATAAAGTTAGTTCCAAGAAGAACTAAAAAGAATCATGAGCAGACCTTGAACCCGAAAGTATTCGGATGATCAATATCTTGAAATAATGCCCACGTCGTATCAGAGAACTGATGTCTATGGTCTCTTTCCTTACAATACTTGTCTTATTCTGTATTATATGCCACCCCTTTCTATTAACAGCGCAGGGTAGTAGTAATAATCAATCATTAACGCGACCTAGTCTGGCCGAGGTTGGGACAAAATTTGAAGCTGTGGGGGCAATTTTTAGTCTATCATCTATGGATTGTCTTGGATGCGAATTTAGAGGGATAGTTGAGAAACTAAACGAATCTCAATACAGCATACGCGGAGAAGTGGTAGTAGATAGTATTTCGACAATTATACCGGTTTCAGTTCTAGGATCGTTAAATGTAAATGGGTCGTCAATAAATGGAACCCTTGGTATCAGCGATAAACAGTATACAATAGAAGGAACAAGCACTACTTATTCACCATCTTGTAGTTACTGCAAACAGACACTAGATATAAGAGGCCAGAGCGTGCAAGGCGATGATGTAATTAGCGCTAATATTCCTCTGAATAGTATTAAGTAGCCAGTTCAAATTTTATCGAAATTTAATGAAACAATTAAGATATAATCCTACTATTATTGTGGGAGGGAATAGCAGATGCAAACAAGTATGACAATTGCTTTTTAGTTCTTATGGTAGGTAACAACGCATTCCTGTGTCTGTTAAAAGACGAAATCACCATAATTCGGACTATTATAATCTTGCAGATGATGACAACTTCACTGGCTCCAAAGTTTCTGGATCTAGAATAAAAAGAGAAGGAAGAGAATCCCCGGAGGATGTAATCGTATCTGATTAGAACATCAAAGTTGTGTTACAATTGCCTATTAACAATAGAAAAGAACAAATCAAAGTTGTTGCCTATAGTGACAAGTCTATCGCAATCTCTCATCTGAGTTCTGAAGGAAAACAACGTCGCTATACCTCAGTTATACCATATAGTATCGATATAGAAACTGCTAGATCGACCTATAGAAATGGCATATTGGAAATTACATTTAATAGAAAATAATTGCTCCATGAGCCATTTAAAATCATCATTCCCATTTTTCTATCTTCCTACCTTTTGAATCTATTTTTTCAGAATAAATGATTTAAGCCAAGCCTTCCATGTTATTATTTTGTGAGCATATACGACCAAGTTAAAGAAGAGGTGCAAAGACAAATCGACATTGCAATTGAGGAGATACCCTATGAGAAGAAGAGATGGAGTAAATCTACCGCAAAGTTAAGACTACAATACAAAAACATATCAGATTTTCTCCTTGGCTTTGAATATGGGCGTATTTTGGAGGATGGTATTTGGTATTACCGCAGCCTAATCAATAAAAGGCGAAGCGGAGCCGCCGGCGAAGAAGCAAAACGAGTAACTAAGGAAATAGACTCAACAATACTCGATCGACTTCCAGAAATTCGACGAGCAATATTAAAGACAGACTATGGGGGATAGGCTGATAATCATATCATCGACTAAAGTTGAAGACAAGAGTAAACTAATCACTATATGCTAATCAGAGGAGGGATATTGGTCTTTATAAATCCAACATTCATTCGTAGAATGTCAATCCTAAGACTTATTTCGTCCAATTAATCCTTAACTCCAATTACACAAAACTTGTACTGTCCGTTATAGCTGTCCCGATAGAACTGAGCATAGCTCTCAGCTACGTCATGAGTCTTAAAAGCAAGTCTCAGGCCATCAGGTGTAGCCTTCTGCCCATATATGTCAAATACTTCCACAATAT
>Ga0193741_1000155_pt1 | contig 18248 bp, 16 predicted proteins | sample L2s2metaG_FD_143059 | JGI IMG/M metagenome (GOLD analysis project Ga0193741, IMG submission 143059) | Soil microbial communities from a riparian zone of the East river system, Colorado, United States - L2s2 | ecosystem: Environmental > Terrestrial > Soil > Riparian zone | place: USA: East River...
GTACAATTTATATTTTGGGAAAATATTGGAATTCTATGGCAAAAGGAGCCAAGAAAGGCGGCAGAGTTAGGGATAAGTGGCGTGACAAGCAATGGGTTGTTGTGAATTCGCCCTCTGCATTTGCATCTGGACCTCTTAATTACATTCCTATTACTGCAGTTGAATCCTGCAAGGGAAGAATTATTGAGAACACTATGTTTGATATTCTAAGACAGGATCCTACTCAGCATCAAATCAAAGTATTCGTACAAATTGAAAGCATTCACGACGGAATAGCAAATACGATTTTTAAAGGCCACGAATACGCAAAAGAATTCTTGAGAAGCCTAGTAAGAAGGGGAAGCTCGATGATAAGCTATACTCATGATTATACCACCTCTGATGGATACACTTTTAGAGTCGTGATGGTTGCATTTAGTCAAAAAAGAATTAATTCTTCGAAGAGGCATGAGGTTAGGAAACTCGCTCATGAGGTGCTTGCTCGAAAAATACCTCAGTTGACTATAGACCAATTTGTTCAGGAGGCTACCATGGGAAAGATGGGAGCAGACTTGTTAGGTGAAACTAAGAAAGTTGCCCCACTAAGACACATAGGAATTCGAAAAACAAAATTGATATCGACACCACAATCCAAGGCCATACAGGGAGCCAAAGCAATTGAACCAATGGAAATTAGTTCGGAACAAGAGGATTCTGGTAATGATTCAGAGACACAGGAAAATCGATCGGCTCAAAGCACAGATGAATAAGTAGCCCAATATATACAAAGAATTCATGGATCTAGAGAAGGCTCATCCGTTTTCTGCTGCTGACGTAAGTATAATAATTCATGCCACTGAAGACGAAAACAAGATTCTCGATGCCATAGGTAGTATTCTCTCAATTGACACCGATAGATTCAGGCATATGGAATCAACGGGTCATTGGAGAAATAGGATTTCATTATTAACTGGAAATCTCGAAAGTGACGAAGCGAACAGATTAGCCCAAAAAATACTATCATCTTTGAGTTCGGCTGAATGGGATCAATTTTCCAATTCCTCTCACTCTTTGATTGACGAAAAAGGAAACCTATATTTAAGATTGGACAAACAGAGGATCTGTCAAGGGAGGATATCTCTGTCAGAATCAGACAGTATTAGAGTTAAGTTTAAGCGTGTTATGAGATTTAATGGTAACCGGAATTTCGAATAATAGCAGACAGGACTCTAAGTTCAAGAAAATAGACCTGTGCATCAGGGATACTAATATGTTGAATGTCAGAAAAATGGCTAAGCTTCTTAATATCGATGTGATAGGATGTCCATACCAAGAACAAAATGACAAGGGCATAATCTACAGGGTTAATGAAAGGCCTTCTACAACAACAGATTACCGTTATCTGGTAGTCGCCAACAATCTAGAACAGTTGATTTCATCATCATTTCAACCAAATTTGGTAGTTGTAAAAGATTTCGAAAAATTAAAATCATTCATCAGAAAAGGGAAGTACCGGTCAAGGATCGCGTTAGAGGTCCTCATATCCGATATTCGATATCAAGAGGGATCCAAAGTTGGCAAGTGGTTTAGAGAGATAACAGACCTCTATAGATTTTCAAAACGATCCGGCTGCCAATTCATCTTGTCAAGCGGGGCTAACTCCGTATGGGAAATGGTATCCGCACAATGCTTTGAATCTATAATGAAATTTTGTAAAATACCACCTCGAACTTACTGGGAAGACCTAGAAGAATGGCTAGGACTACAAGATAGGCCAAGAATCTCTCATGCTTAATAGAAGATACAAGAGGCGGTACATTGGCATTTATTGCGGGTCTTTGTTAAACCCTGATCATAGGTCAATATTTCAGTCGATTTTAGACAGAAATTCTGAGCTCTTTGGATACGTTTCCAGCCAGGTTTCATATATCAAACTAGCCAAGAAAGAACATAACCATCTAATAATAATCAGTTGTAGAACTGAGAATCTTGACGAGATACTAGTTTCATTATCCTTCTTACAACCTGGACTTATTGTGGTGGATGTCTCCGGGAGCATTCATAAGTTGAAAAATCGTTGGGCGACTCAGTATGCGTCACTTCAGTAGCTGATAATCGGATCAAATCCCAGCGTTTATCAAGCTTTGGTCAACGATAGCGGGACAAACAATAAACAAGAGCTTACTCCAGTAGACGTATAACGCCCTTGATGGAATCATGTAAAATCCTAGCGTCTAAATTAGAAGAACTCAAATCATAGACCGACCCAAATCATGCCACCAATGAAGCAACTTCAGGACGAGACAAATGTACCTAGACTTATAGTGGCCGGAGTGACTAGCGGAGTGGGTAAGACACTTGTTTCCACATCGATCATGTACTACTTCGAAAGCAGGGGTTTTCATGTTCAGCCATTCAAAGTAGGTCCAGATTTTATCGACCCGACGTATCATGCTGTCATATGCAAGAGACAATCGTATAATTTGGATATTTGGATGATGGGGGAAAGAGGAGTATTAAATAGGTTCAACAGAACTTCATTACGTGCCGACATCGCGGTCATAGAGGGCGTCATGGGAGTGTTTGATGGCGTATTTGGAAAATCCGACTTTGGAAGCACTGCTCACGTGGCAAGGATTCTCAACTCTCCTATCATCCTAGTTGTCGATGCTAGTAGAGCAGGTGGTTCGATTGCCGCTCTTGTGTACGGATTCTTGAATTTCGATAAGAGACTTGAAGTTTTGGGAATTGTTCTAAATAATGTTGCAAGTCTAAAGCACCTCAATACTATTAAAGAAGCTATGAGGGATAAGATCAACGTTCCGATCATAGGAGTAATTTTTAGGAATAAGGGTCTCATATTTAAGGAACGACACCTCGGGCTAATTCCGGTTTTGAAATCTAGTAGATCCAGTGTTAATAGAATCGTCCCGATGTCACGACTAATTTCCAAAAATCTTTGTCTGAAAGGATTACGAAATCTTCATGTGACCAGAAAGGTTGCTGTTCCATTATCATCACCAAAGCACAGCAAACCAGATATTAAAATTGCTATTGCAAGGGATGAGTCATTCAACTTCTATTATCCAGACACCATTGAAACTCTGGAGTTGAATAATGCCGAAATCGTAGACTTCAGTCCAGTAAATGACAAAAAACTTCCAGACGGAATTTCAGGATTAATTTTAGGAGGCGGTTTTCCTGAAATTTTGGCAGATCATCTGGCAAAAAATTACTACATCAAGAAATCAATTTTGAGAGAGGCTGAAAATGGGATGCCTATCTACGCAGAATGTGGTGGTCTAATGTATCTAACCAAAACTATAACGGTGTATCAGAAGGGCAAGAAGGACACAAGGAAGATGATAGGTTTGGTGGATGCAGATACTGTTATGAACGATAGGCCTACATTGAATTATACCGAAGCAGAAAATAGTGGGAATTTCTTTAGAAACATAAGAAAAGTTAGAGGTCATGAATTTCACTATTCTAGAATTCATAATATAGGTAAGGATATCAGATTTGCATATTCCTTAAGAAGGGGAAATGGAATATCCAATAATAAGGATGGTGTAATTATCTACAATTGCCTTGCCTCTTATATGCACCTTCATTTTGGGGGTGATCTAAGATTAGCGAAACGAGTTGTAGAAATGTGCAGAAATTATTCCAAGAAATGAACTATTAATCCACGTATCAATTGATATATACCCATTGGAAGGATTCCACAGCTATCTCTTTACCTTCAAGTGTGGAATTTCCTATTTCGATATTGATAATATTCAAGATTTCGACACTCGTTAGATTAAAATACTATCGTATTAACGCCAGTTACCAACAAAAGGACCACCGGCGTTACTTCCAACGGTAACGCATGCGTTACCGTGGCTTGGTAAACATATCAAACCCTTACCGGATTCCGAGATTAGTGTAAAGGGCAAGGCTAGTGTCATAAATTATCTGGGCCCTGAAAAACATACGGACAGTGCCAAAAAGAGCGTTTGTATCTATCATTGGGCAACGGAGTACGGAATCCAATCGCTAAAATTGAGTCCAATTGCTGGGCCTGAGCAAACATCTTTTGCATCAGTCTCTTCGATACAGAATACGATCCACTACAAAACAGCTGTATGATGGGTCTGGATGATGCTAAATCCGCAATTTTATTGAAATAGCTTGCGGGCCCGTCGGGATTCGAACCCGAGACAGCCGGATTTCTTCGCTGGATAAAAGTCCGGTACTCTACCTGGCTGAGCTACGGGCCCCAGTTACTATACGGAGATAGCAGTGCAATTTAATTTTATACATTCACTTAATTGGTCAGGCAACAAAACATTTTAATGCTCATCAATAAGCTGCTGATAATGCGCCCGGGTAGTATAGGAGTAATTTCAGAATAAATCTGGTGCTGTAAAATCCGGTCTAGTATGGGGGACTGTCACTCCTTCGACCCGGGTTCGAATCCCGGCCCGGGCGCTTAAAGGTGCTTCTATTTCCTAGCCGAGAGAGCCTCAAAAACAATATCGTGTAAATTGTGATTACTAAATGCTATGTATGACATTCTTGAATCTACACCTAGCTCCGAGTCAAGAACTTCATCTAACGGAGAATAAATTATCCCCCCAGCCTCTTTAACTATTAAAAAAGCGGCTGCAATATCCGTTGCTCTAATTTTACCGCGAAGGTCAATATATGCATCCAGGGATCCCTTTGCTAAGTAACAAAGCTCAAGAGCGTTAGCGCCAAGAAGTCTAACGTGTTCTGCGATTCCGATAATCTTTGAAAGGATGGACAGATCATCTAGAGATGTCCGTGAAATGTTCATGCCAATAATCAACTCATCGTCTTGTCTCTTCTTATATCCTACCTCAAGCTTCACATCGTTGAGCCAGGCGCCTCGCCCCTTTGAAGCAGCATAAATTTCTCCTCGAGAAAGATCCATTATAGTTGCATGTGATACGGAGCTTAGCCTGTACTTTGTGGCATAGGCCAGAGAGCAGCAATAGAAGGGAAGACCAGAGGTTGCATTTGTTGTTCCGTCGATAGGATCAATTATTAGATAACCTTCTAGCCCAGGAATCTTACCACACTCTTCTCCTATAAATGTGGGAGACAAACCGTGTTCCCGGACGGTTCTAATTATCGCTTTTTCCGACTCTATATCTATCTTCCTTGACCAGTCGCCTCCTGCCCCGATTCCCAACCTTTGATTACCTTCCTCGGTTCCAATAAGTTTTCGAGTAATTTCATATACATTGACACAAGCTTCCCTTAGGATTTCTAATGGGACCACATGTAACAGCCGTTGGGAGATTATAAAAATGTGCCAAGAGGTAGAGACTTGGAAGCATCATCAGTTGTCTATGTGATTTTATCACAACAGTAAACAAATCTGATTCATTATACCGGTCAGGAAAGGCAGCTCCCTCCTTTTTTTCGTTAAGGTTATTCTAAGTCCTTTCTATCTCTGTCTGTAGCACTCTCATTGAGAGCCCAGGGAAACCATTTTCCGATAATCTTGGACCAATCAATCCTCAGGTAGAAATAGATTATTAACCCTAGGATCACAGCGCTCACGACGGCTCCGGTTACGAGATACAGTGGATTTACCTCCTCCGACGAGAGCATATCTACGAATGGTCTCCCGACAAAGATAGTCCCTGCCACAATCATCTCATTTAGTATCAGTTTCCCAGCAAATACTGCAGTAGCGAACTTCCAGGGATTGTACTTTGCCAGGCCCAGCGGGATATATACCAAATCATCGGGAATTGGCGTTACAGAGGCTGTGAAGGCTCCAACCCACCCATATTTGCCCAAGAGTCTCTGCAAAGGCATAATCCTTTTTTTTGTCTTACTGCTAAGAATATTTCTGCCGTAGTAGCTTCCATAAAAGATTATCATTTTTGCGGCAACGGCGCCCACCGCACTGGTGAGGGCAATGATATGTGGATCAAGGTTTTTGTTCAGAGTGGCGGTAACAAGTACGGGGAAATAAGGAACGGGAATAAATACAATTATACTGCCAATAAAACTGATCAAGAGCACTCCAAGATAACCTAACCCCTCGTAAAGTGCAAAGATCTCGCCGAAACTAACCAAGCATGTTTAATCACAGTGGACCTATATATCTAGTGTTAAGTCTACCAATTCGGTAGATTTAAGATGCTTTTCGGGCTTATTTTGCTCAAATTAGAATGAATTTAGGGGATACGTCGGATAAATTGTAAATAAAATAGATTATAGTCATTTATTAATTTTATTCCTATCATATTCCTCACCTTGGGCTCTGACCTTCAGATTCTATTTTGCAATTACTTTGTAATTGGTATCTATGGCAAAATTAGGCTCGACACAATCTGGATCTAAACAAATTAAACTGGATTTAACATGAATTGGGTAAGTGCCATTTGCAAGAGGTTCAGTTATTATGTAAAAGCCGTCGGAGACAACTTTAGAGGGACCACCTTCAATAACTCCGAAAATTCCATTATCAGGAAATACGACGTCAAAATCGTCCGTATGAACTCTATACTTGATAAGATCTTTATACTGATACTCTTTGTCGCCTATTTTAACATACAAACTATTTACACTATCCTGATCCTTCTTTGTGGCTTTGTGTAACTCCTCTATTGAGGCATTTGGAGACTCCTTATCAGACCACTCAACAGAAATTACTGGAATAAGAAGACCCTTTCCAGATGGGATTTCGCATACCTTATCAGATTTACCTCCCCCACTACCACTCAGATAAAAAACTGGAGTTTGTATTCGACTGACCTACGGCGCACTTCTCTCCCGTTGGATCGTTACTAGGGTTATCTTTGGCTGGTATAGTCCCATTCACGCACGAATTCTTAACATAATATCAATAAATTAACCTTATCGGGTGGCATATCTAGTGTTATACCTTTGATATTTTGGGGCAACCTTAAGCATCCATTCTGAATGTACGGAAATAAGATCTTTGACGGGATAATACTCGTCTTCTCAAAATTATCTCGAATATCAATAAGCCTGAGCGAAGGCAGCAACTCGAAACGCCTTTTTCTTGCAACATACACAGTTTGGATATTTTAAAAGATCCTGGTTGTCAAAGGGGATAACTCGAAGGTCAGCACCGCAAGCTTCTTTTATTCGAAGTTCACATTTCTGATCCTGACACCATCCACAAAAAACAAACCCGCCTTTTTTGTCTATGATTGATTTTAACTCATCGAGGTTAGCAGCGCTTGAGATATTTTTATTGAGAAGGGCCTTAGCCTGATCGAATAATCTTTCCTGAATTCTTTCTAGTAATTCAGTGACTTGTGAGCGTAAATCGTCGCAGCTTACATGAGTTTTATCCATATTGTCTCTTCTTACTAACTCTACGCTCCCGCTTTCAATTTCTCTTTTGCCGATATTGATTCTTAGCGGAACCCCTTTCAACTCCCATTCATTGAATTTCCAGCCCGAAGTGTATTCGTTTCGATCATCAGTAATAACTCTGAAACCCGTATTTTCCAAGGTGGTTTTAATTTCACAAGCAGCTTTTTTTATGCGAGGAGCATCCTTATCCTTGAAAATAGGAACAATCACAATTTGAATCGGAGCAACTCTAGGCGGAATAATTAAGCCCCTATCATCACCGTGAACCATAATCAAGGCCCCAATCAGACGCCATGAAAGACCCCAAGATGTCTGCCACGCGAAATGCTCTTGGTCATCCTTGCCAAGATACTTAATGTTAAAGCTCTTCGAAAAATTTTGACCAAGATTGTGTGATGTGGCCATCTGCAGAGCTTTCCCATCGCTCATTATACTCTCAAGAGTAAGTGTCTCGTTGGCACCGACAAATTTTTCTTTTTCGCTTTTGTATCCTCCTATGCACGGAATAGCCAGATGCTGCTCTATGATTTCACGATAAATTTCTAGAATATCTTGCGATTCGTTTCTTGCTTCCTCCTCGTTAGTGTGAACAGTGTGTCCTTCTTGCCATAGGAATTCTGAATTCCTTATCAGTGGCTTCGTACCTTTAATATCCGCACGCAAAGCACTGTTCCAAAAATTCATTTTTAGAGGTAAGTCTCTATAACTCCTGACCCAGTTTGAGAAAGTCGAGTAAGCGATGGCCTCAGAAGTCGGTCTCACTGCGAGCTTCTCCGATAAGCGTTCGTCCCCTGCCTCTGTAACCCAATAGACCTCAGGAGTAAACCCTGAGAAGTGTTTTTTTTCTCGTGCCAAAATACTTTCGGGAATTAACAACGGAAGAAATCCGTTCTCGTGGCCAGTTTGGATTAGTCGTTCATCTAAAGTTTTACTTATAATTCCCCAAATCCTGTATCCATATGGGCGCAGAACAATGAAGCCCTTGACGGGCGCATAATCTACTAACTCGCTCTTTAATATAGCCTGAATATACCATTCTGAAAAGTTCTCAAACTTATTAACAGATATCCCAATAGGTTTAGTATTGTCCAATACTGTCACACAATTTGTGGGCTACTTTAAATTAGAATATATCATCACAAAGGGTCTCCTCTACAGTAAACTTGGCCAGTAACTCTACTGTTAAAATTTTTGCAAACGTAACACTGGATAAATCCAACCTCTTGAACTAGAACTGGACAATCTACTGCCTCCAACTTCATTCTCTTCAGCATCTTGGGACTTACTCCCTTTAGTTTAAGCTTGCCCTTGTCATCCATCATGCCTATGCTACGCAACTCATCTTTCGCTTGGTCAGTAAGCTTGATTGATTTTTCTACTTGCTTGACAGGCACAGTGTATTTTGTTTGTACACTTTCGCTCATTGGTAAGCACAATGCATTAGCAGTATATCACCCTTGCTGAATTGTTCAAATGATTCTACCATAATCTTTCCATATTATGGAAGCGACTAACATATTCAAGAGTCAAAAGAGCAGTTAGTTGGATGCCTAGATACTTTCTTTACTTCCTATAATGGATTGTTCTTTCATAAGATCTTACCGTTCTTATTTTAAACAAGCTTAATATAGAATACGCGATGTCAGGAAATCGAAGCTCTTAGGAATGTTGGTAATATTTGATGTTGAGGGCGTACTTCTTAATGCAGAATACCTACCTGTTTTGTCTCAGATTATGGGTCCAGAAAAAGAGAAGGAAATTTGGCGTATCACTAAACAAGGTATACGAGGTGAGATAAATTGGGAGGAAGGTCTGAAGAAAAGAATTTCTGCACTGAAGGGTATTAGTTTCGAAGACGCGAAGAGAATTGCTGAGAGTCTGGAAATTATGCCAGGTGCAAAAGAATTGTGTTTCTCCCTGAAAAAGGCTGGTTGGAGAATGATAGCGGTGTCAGGAGGATTCTCAATAATCACTGATAGACTGAAGGGAGAGTTGGGGTTAGACAAGATATTCTGTAATGAGTTGATATTTGATGATGGGGTCCTGGTTGGTTTGAAGCTTAACGTAACATCAGACAAGGCTGCTGCAGTTTTACCGGCAATAAGAAACTGGGGAATTGATAAGTCTGAAACAGTAGCGATAGTGGATGGAGCGAATGATTTGAGCCTATTCGATATCGCAGGGTATGCGGTCGGCTTTTGTCCAGTAGAAAGAGTCAAGGAAAGATCTGATGAGGTTTTGGAAATACGAGACCTGTCATTGATGCTGAACTTGTTGGAGAGGAAGTTCGGTAATGCGGTCCTGGCTAGCACCAAGTAGTATATACATGCTGTAAGTAATTATTCTAGATATACTATAATTACTCGATGCAACTAAAGCAGGAAATACGGGTTCTTCCTGTTAGAGTTTTGAGAGATGTCAGGCCAGGAGACAAATTGTACAGTCTAATCCTGAGATCTTTGGTGCGCAATAAGATAATTCTTAAAGATGGAGATATAGTTGTCATAGCACAAAAAATAGTTTCTAAAGCGGAAGGTCAAATAGTACGCTTGAGTTCTCTGATTCCATCTTCATTTGCTATTCAATTGGCGAAGCAATACAAGAAAGATCCTCGAACTACTGAATTAGTTTTACGGCAATCTAAGAACATCGTCAAGATCTCCAACGGAGTTATTATTAGTGAAACTAAGCATGGTTTCATATGCGCCAATGCGGGGGTCGATCAAAGTAACATTATGAATAGCGAGGAAACTGCACTATTGCTTCCTGATGATCCTGACGCCTCTGCGAAGAAGATTATGCTCATGTTAAAAGAAAAGACAAATAGAGAGATTGCAGTTATTATAACTGATAGTTTCGGGAGACCGTTTCGGAACGGGCAGACAAATGTAGCAATAGGTATAGCGGGAATTAATCCTATTATGAGCTATGTCGGAAAAAAAGACATGTATGGGAAAAAACTTAAAGTAACTGAGATCGCGGTGGTTGACGAGCTTGCCTCAACTGCGGAGTTAGTAATGGGCAAGTCCAAGGGGATACCTATTGCTGTTATCCGAGGGTTTGATTTTATAAGATCTGAGAATGCATTGATAAATGGGTTGATTCGCGAAAGAGAAAAAGATCTCTTTAGATAATATTAGTGTATTTATTCATAAAATACCGCCATTAGTAGTCTCATAAACGTTTATTATCACGCAAATACAATTTAGGATATAAACGGTATGGATGCTAGTAACACCAAAAATCACCAGGCAAAAACTATAGATGTAAGAGGATTGTTCTGTCCTGAGCCTGTTTTCCGGACTAAGATCGAAATCGAAAAACTTGCTAGCGGCGACATACTCAGGGTATTAGCAGATGATCCTGAATCTGAAGAGGATATTTCTCGCTGGATAAGCAGAACAGGTCATCAGCTTTTGGCTATCAATAAAACAAAAGCGGATCTTGAGTTCACAATAAAGAAGGCAAAATAGAATGGAGAGTATAGCCAGACAGAATATTATCGAGAGTGTTGGGAATACCCCACTTATCGAGTTAACTTCATTTTCAACTAAGAATATTAAATTTTATGCGAAGTTGGAGTGGTATAATCCATTTGGTTCGGTCAAGGACCGTGCCGCATATTGGATGATTAAGGATGCTGAGAAAAAAGGTATATTGAAAAAGGACAAGAGCGTCATAATTGAACCTACATCTGGTAATACTGGCATAGCTCTTGCAGGCATAGCTATTAGCTTGGGATACCGGGTGGAAATTGTCATCCCAGAGAGAGTAAGTAATGAAACAAAGAAAATTCTTAGAGACCTAGGTGCTACACTTCACGAGACATCGGATGATTTGTGTCCCAGAGTGGGAGCTGGGACGGATCAGAGTATTGCTTTGGCCAAGGCCATTTCAAAACCTAGACCTGATGTATACTATATGCCAAATCAATACGAGAATGATGCCAACTATCTAGCTCACTACGAAAGCACCGGTCCAGAGATTTGGGCGCAGACAAATGGCAAAGTATCTCACTTTTTTACCGGTTGTGGTACAGGGGGTACCATCACTGGTGTCGCCACCTACTTGAAGGAAAAGAAGAAAGATGTCAGAATCATTGCAATTCAGGCCCAACAGAATCATTTGTTGCAAGGTTTAAGGAATTTTCAGGAATCTGCTATGCCTGATTTGTTCAAGAGACGGCAAGGAGTTGTAGACCATTGGATTACGGCGACAAACAAAGATTCATTCAATATGGCACGAGAACTTGCGATACGTGAGAATCTATTAGTCGGACCATCATCAGGATCTGTTATGGCTTCCATGTTAGAATTGGCTGATGGACTCGAGGATGGTGTTTTTGTCGGTCTGTTCGCTGATGACGGCAGAAAATTCAAGAGTCTATACCTCGAACACGGAATTTTTACAACCAGTGAGTATGAAAATCTTATTATTAGTGCAAGGAATCTTCCACACTTAGCTTATCAAAAGAGCAGGTAACTCCAGATGACTTCAGCGCTTATGTTTGCTTTCCGTTAGCCACTTCTCTACATCCAAAGCGGCCATACAGCCGAACCCTCCTGCTGTTATCGCTTGCCTATACTTGAAATCGTGAACATCTCCTGCAGCGAATACTCCATCTACACTGGTATTTGTGTGATTCTTCAATACTATGTAGCCTTTGTCGTCCATTTCTATTTGCCCTTTGAAAATTGCAGTGTTCGGTTCATGACCTATCGCAACGAATAAACCTCCAGCTGAAAGTTTTTGTTTGCCGCTGTCGTCCACGTTCTTAACGACAATTGCTCTGACTTTTTTATCTCCTTCAATATCAGAAACGACGCTGTTCCACAAGAATTCTATCTTCGGATTCTCAAAAGCCTTCTCTTGGAGAATCTTGCTTGCTCTTAGAGAATCCCTGCGATGAACAATTCTGACGGAACGGCCAAATTTCGTTAAGAAGGCGGCCTCTTCCAAGGCCGTGTCCCCGCCCCCAACAACAACAATATCTTCCCCCCTGAAAAAAGGGCCATCACACGTTGCACAATATGATATGCCTCTTCCAGCAAAACTTTCCTCGGCTATTATCCCTAACTTTCTAGGGGTGGCACCAGTGCAGATAATTACTGAATGTGCTTCATACGTTTCTGAATGAGAAGCAATTTCAAATGGTCTTCGGTTAAAGTCTACATGAATGGCCTCGTCATCTGCAATTAATGAGCCAAACCTTTCTGCCTGCTGTCGCATATTCATCATAAGTTCTGGTCCAAAAATTCCGTTTGGGAAGCCTGGGTAATTCTCTACTTCGCTTGTGGTCATTAGCTGACCCCCAGGTAGCGACCCAGAGATTATTCTTGTCCTGAGCTTTGCACGTGATGTATATATTCCGGCGGTATATCCTGCAGGTCCAGAACCGATAATAACTACATCATAGAGCTGCGAAGCTTTTGGTATAATAGATTCAGTGTCGTCGACACTATAGGATAGCATATGGACTAACTACCATCTACAGCTATGCCACCTGTTAATAATTTGTTCGGAAAGCAAATAATTTCCTGAAATATGGGATACTTCCCCGTTCGACATGTGAAAAATTCAATAATGAAAAAGGCCTCTAAAGTAGAGGGGGAACTTTGCTTATCTCTTGAATCTTGGTTTGTACTACCTCAGCTGCTCTATTACCCGATAGTAACATCGAACCAAAGGTAGGACCCATTCTAGGCAGACCAAAGGTTTCTGTTACAGACATTCCGGCTGCGATTAAACCAGGGAACACTTCACCAGTCTTGCTAACTACTTCATCCTCTCCCCCGTCAACCCACATTGGGTCCATCCCTTTCCATTTTACATATCCCCTATCCATAAGTCGCTTTACGGCAACCGAATCGTGGCCTGATGAGTCTATAACAATCTTGCTTTCCAGGGCAACTGGGTCCACACATGTAATATTTCGTGGCAACGCCGAAACAGGCATCCAATTTACAACAACGCCTCCAACTCTGCCATTCTTCAATATTAGATCTTCAAACTTGGTGAGCTGCAAGAATCTGACCCCCGCGTCGCAGGCGGCAGCAATTAATTTCGAACAAGCATGCGGACCCCAAGTTGCATATAGGCCGTCGCCCATTTTACGATATGGTACACCCAACTCATCCCAAATCCTTTGGGCAGGGGAACGAACAGTAACCGGATTCATCATGTAGCCGCCAACCCAATAGCCTCCCCCAAGATAGTTATTTTGTTCCACTATCAGGGTCTTTAACCCGCTGCTAGCAGTTTTACGTCCTGCAGTTAAACCCGCTGGACCTGCCCCGATTATGATTACGTCAGAATCTGCATATTCCTGAATGGTTTCATTAAACATCGATGCTATGCTTTTGGTGATTTCCTTCTCGGTAATCTCTGCAAACGTCTTGTCCATGTTTAAGCTATTGTTATGACCCTGTATAATACATTATCCCGGCCCTAGGGCTAAAGTGGTGATTAGTACTTGAAAATTCTAATCAGTAGCACGAAGATATATCAGGAAATATATAACAGCTGTCTTAGTCGCCTAACCTTGACAGGTTACACTGAATGGAAAATAAGAATTTAAAATTAGCCCTGTTCACTTGCAGATCTTGAAATAATATTTCCACGAATCTTGACATCAATATCTGAAAGTAGACTAATAATGTCTGTCTTATGCGAGTTCAGATATTCTTGACCCTTGTCTTTCAATCGTATATCGAAAAGTCTTAGATCCCTGTGTTCGTCGAAAAATTGTTCTACCATCGCGTTACCGTGCTGCGCGGGACTTATTAATTTCTCCAAAGCTTCAATCGTTAACTGGAGTTCACCTTTATCAACAGAAATTTTTGCGTTGCCAATAAGTTCACTTATATCTTTAAGTTCCTGAAGGGGAGCAGATATTGTCTTACTTCCCTTAAGGAAGCTTGTGTGTTTGGCGTATCCAACCTTGTCCGCAATCTCTTTGGCCATTTCATAATATTCTTCCTTACTTGTAAGGCCCTTTTTTTCTCTTCTTATTAATAGACCCTTCAAAGTCAATCTCATTGCCGCCTCCTCTACGTCCTGTCTGTCCATGCCAGTAATCCAAACAATCTTACCAACATAATTGTAGCCCTGTCTGATTGATTCCAAGACCACAACCTCAATAATTCTCCTGAATCCCTCCTCTGCTCTGGCACTTTCAAAATCCCTATCTCTGACGGATTTTTTTGCATAGTTGATGTCGATTTCTATGGATCTCTTTAGGGCTTCTAAACCCTCGTCAATTCTTCCGCTCAGTACAAGGTAGCATGCGTAATTATACCAAACCATCGCTTCATTGGGATTAACATCTATTGCCTTTTCACATGAAGCAATTGCCTTATCGTAGTTTCTTAATCTATAATATGCCAAACCTTTTAAATTCCAGGGTTCTACATTGTTGATATCGATCTCAAGTGCCTTATCATAACACGCGATCGCGCTATTGTATTCTCCAAGGTGAAAGTGGGAATATCCTTTTTTAATCCAGGCGTCCACATATTTAGAATCCAGCCGCAAGGCCAATTCGAAACTACGGACCGCATCCTCGAATTTTTCATTCGACATGCTGTTGATTCCTTTCTTATAAAGGTCGTATTTCTGGAAGTCGCGCTGATCCAATATCTTCTCTTCAGGGATTGAACCAGAGGAAGTATTATCTTCCCGGCGCTTAGATTTTCTTCCGAGAAATATGCCCATAATCAAATTTGTCTTCCTCGAAGATAAATAGATTTGGATAATATGGAATCATTTGGAAAAAGGTAATTTTTTGTGTTTGCAAGCTTGACAAATAGTATATTTTGCATGGAACGAGGTTGACATATTATTTCCATAGAATAACACCATTTCAAGATTAATCCAGCCTATTGTGAAAGAGACTTATGGCATCATGATCACGGGTCAAGGTTCAGATAAAACCCACATGTTACTATCAATAGTAAATTCCACATGTACTAATGCAGAATAATTTCTTGAGGAAGTAAAAATTGGACAAAAAGGCTAATTGCATACAAACCTGCCAGTAAGATGCCTACTTTAAGACCTATTTCCTTCTTAAAAAGGGGGACAAGAGCGATAATAGTAACAGTCGTAACTAGAATCAACTGGTAAGCTAGCACTGTAGTAAGTTCAATATTTGTGTAGAACCCACCGTGGTACATCGCCCCGAATACTGCCACGGCTAAAAGCAATGTATTATTCAGAATTTTAGATCCGAGTACGTTTGCAATAGCTATCGAAGCCCCCGCCGCGCCTTTCCGTGCTAGAATCATCATAGAGATTTTTTCTGGCATCTCACCTGCAATGGGACTTATCATGACAGCAAGTATTATGGCTGATATTCCTACCTCCAGTGAAAAACCTTGCATAGAATGGATAAATGGCCCTGCTCCTACTACGATTCCAATCGTCCCTGCGACAAACGCCAACACTGACTTAAGCATCTCATCATCAAAGGTTTTTCTTGAAACTCCAGAACCACTAACTTCTATTATTTGATGTTTAATTTCCGATTTACTTACTTCAGGGGTAATTCGCAAAGACTCTCTTTTTCTTTCGTTTTTCATTTCTATAAATGCCAAAACAATATAAGTTAAGAAAAGGGCAGAAAAGACAAATCCGTCGAGAAAATTGTATCCGTTGATAAATAGGGCTGCACTTATAATTGCAGTAGCCAACAGGAATATCTTGTCAAGTTTGAACATTCCTACAGGGATACCTTTCATTGGGGCTTTGGATAGACGAGTCGTAGCTATAAGTAGCATTATAGCTAGTCCCAAAGTCATCATTAGTAAATTACTGCCTAATCCCGCTCCTATTGCAATTCCGTATAAGCCATCGGCCGCAGCGTAAATAACAATAGCGATTTCTGGAAGGGTAGTGGCTATACTTAAAAGTGTTCTCCCAATAAATTTCGCTCCATACCTCATCGAAAGATGTTCGGCGCCATAGGAAAGAATCCAGCTTGAGATTATCAGCTCGCCGAGCCAGAGCAACATAGTAAGGAGATTGTTCTCGGCCAAAACGTAACACCATTCTTCTTGACATAATATAATACTATAGAAATACAGGCAGAGCAGAAAAAAGTCTAGGGATCTGTCAAATCTGACACCTTAAACATGGGAGGCTTTGAATATGCGTGTCTTTGGTAAATCTCTCATCTTAGCACTTTGATCGTTGATGAGATTGGATTGTAGCAATTTGTATTAGAATTCCTGCCTACTTGGTGCCTCCGACCATTAGTAATAGTGATAGTGATATGTATTATTCCTACGCTAGACATCACAAAAAATATGAACGAAATCAGTTACGATTCCTCAATTTGGTAACGGAATAATTATGCATGACAAATTGACTTAAAATATTTTATCTAGTAGAGAAATCTAAGTCGAGATCGTTTCATTGAAAAGCTTTGTAAACGCGTCAAGTCAACGTCCTGGTAATTCAAGGGATATTTGCATTTAATACATATTAGGCGGCCATAATCTTTGTTACGTTTAGTTTCGTATTGACCCCTTTCAAAGAAATGAAGCTTATAGAAGTCTATGCCCTATGCCGGAGATTCGATTAGAAAAATGAGACAAGGATATTAAAATATTCATAGGCTTGATATGTTGTTATTCTTAAAGCGGACCGAACATATAATGATCGTATAAATCAAAACCTACTATAAATTCGGGCTTGGGTTGCGAAGTTAGCCAAATCATTGCAGCCGGGACGGCAGCACATACGATAATTGTCAAAATGATTAGCCAGACTGCCGTCATTTTTTCAGCCATGACTCGTTTGTCACAAGTTCATTATTTAAAGTTTGTATTATTACAACATTATCTGGTTTGTCTAATTCTCCCCAAGAATCTCGATCTACTAACTAAATAAAAGTGAACTTGGTTAACCCAATATTTAAGTCCAATATGGACCGCTAGCAAGCACTCTATCGTACCTACTTTAACGCATTTTTTGATTGGGTTTGGGAATATGGCCAAGATATTATAAAATATCCAACATATTAATCAAGTTTCACTTATTAATTACTCTGAATTAATATAATTTCGTATACTAGAATTATAAATGAGTTCATTCTTTTTTTCTTAGCTGCAGGATGAGATTACTCGAATACCAGGGAAAAGAGCTTTTCCTTCAATATGGAATTCCTACTCCTAGATCAGCCCTGGCGGCTTCATTGAGCGAGGTAGAAAAGTTGTCTTCTAAATTTGAATTCCCTCTAATTCTAAAGTCGCAGGTTGCTGTAGGAGGCAGGGGGAAAGCTGGGGCAATAGTTAAATGCGATACTCCAAGTGAAGTAGCCTCGAAATTCACGGAACTAATCAATAAGAAGATTAAAGGAGAATCGCCTCAATCAATATTGGTGGAGCAGGCTGTCGACATTAAGCAGGAGCTATATATTTCCCTCTTTTTAAATCGAGGTAGGAGAATCTACTCGCTTATCTGCTCGGCGGAGGGGGGAGTTGAAATAGAAAGTGTTAAAAATAAACTCATTATAGATGTTCCATCCTCAGGCGTACCTCTCCCTCTAGCAACGGAAGCAGCGTTGAAACTTGGCCTGCAGGGTCGGACCGCTGAGTCCTTTAAAGCCTTTGTAATAAACCTATCAAGATTCGTTTTTGAAAAAGATGCGGAATTGGCAGAGATCAATCCTGCCGTCGTTCTTAGAGACGCATCGTTAATGGCACTAGACGCAAAGGTCATTATCGATGATAATGCTTTGTTTAGACATCCTGAACTTAAGAAATATCAGTACATGTCGGAGACGGAAAAACAGGCCAAAGAAGGCGGTTTCTCCTTTGTTGAGTTAGATGGAGATATAGCCATAATCGGCAATGGAGCGGGACTTGTAATGTCTACCCTGGATATGGTGTCAG
>Ga0193741_1000156_pt1 | contig 18199 bp, 15 predicted proteins | sample L2s2metaG_FD_143059 | JGI IMG/M metagenome (GOLD analysis project Ga0193741, IMG submission 143059) | Soil microbial communities from a riparian zone of the East river system, Colorado, United States - L2s2 | ecosystem: Environmental > Terrestrial > Soil > Riparian zone | place: USA: East River...
ATGGTGATTTAAAAAGCACACGAGCCATTCGTCCTTTATTTATTATCTCTTAAATGAAGATTGCACCTACCTGTTTTCAATAATTGTTAATATATATCGAAGACATTATGGCTTTCTCACTCTAAATGTAATAACGTGAAAATGTTAGGACGAATGATTATCCTGAAGTCCCAATAAGTGAACGTACTTCTAGAATTATATGAGCAAAGTCATCATAAATACTATCTTGTTCCAATTTTTTACATTTTCATCTGGACAAAACGCTTGTGGTGCTGTAGCCGTTTAATTATCGGTCTCTATAACAGAAACTATATCTGAGTCTAAGTTTTGCGACTTACATATTATGATTATTGAGGCGCTTCGGAAATTCGAGATTCATCCATATTCGAGGACATTGATTTTTTCAGATACCAATTCAATAAAATTGGGTTTACCACCAAATTAATTGCAATTAAAGGTACCACTAGACTAATGAATAGATCCTTGAATTCATAAGCGGCTGGAATTGAGAGAGCTAATGCTACTGCAACTCCTCCTCTTAAACCTCCGAGGGTAAGAACATTTTGCCATTTAAGAGGAATTTTAACTCTAAATATTCTTAAAAATGTGCTTCCACCATAGACTACTACAGCCCTAGATAACATCATTATAGCAAAGGGAATCACTAAGATTAGTATCAATGGAACTGAAGCGCTTTCATACGATTCCACAGAAATCAAAGGAATTCCAATAAGAAAGAACAGCACACTGTTTGTAATAAAACCTATGTAATCCCAGTATTTGTGAAAAAGTTTTCTAACGCCGGTCGAAATCTCTTTGTGTATTGTAACGATCAGGATTGCAGTAAATAAAGTAGTTACTACTCCAGAGACATGTAGATAGTGGTCAGCTACTATATAGCCACCAATGGCCAATCCTAAGGAAAAAGTAAAATCCACGTACTCATCAGCCTTCCACTTGTTAAGAATTTTTCCACCGACCCACCCTAGTCCAGTCCCAAATGCGATTGCACCCACCATTGTCCAGATAAAGGAGATAGAAGTATCTAGCAGGGAAAAGGCCACCCCTGAGAAGATTATCCCTTTAACAACATTAAAAGAAATAAGCCCAGTTGCATCATTAAACAAGGATTCCCCCTCAATGATTAGATTCAATCTATGAGGAATTGGAAACTTCTTGAATATTATACCTACAGCTACAGGATCAGTGGCAGCCAGAATAGTTCCAAAAAGTAAGCCGTCGATAACTGGAATTTGAAATATAGTAGTAACTGCAATTCCTATGATTAGGATAGTTATTATTACTCCTATAATCGAAAAGAAACCAATCGGTATTGCTTCATTTTTTATCTGTTTAATCGATAATTTGCGTCCAGATTCAAAGATCAAAATAGGAATAATAACATATAATATTATTTCCGGCGTTCTTTCTATAACGCTGTAAAAATTTTCTACTTCATGAGTGAGGATAGGAACTACTGCTAGGGTTGCTCCGAGAAACATCAAAATTGCAACTCCTGGTATGATGATGTTTCTCGTGTAACGGTGTACTGCAGAGATAATAACGAGTAACACACTAAAACCGAGCATCAAACTTACTAGTAGAAATCCACCCTCGGCCATAAACTACAAAATTCGGACCTAGATTTAAGTATGATCTTCAGGACATCAGTACATTTGTAACTGGCAGCAACAACTTGTAGAACAAAGACGTAGCTCTAATATTTTTCAATGAGTCCTAGTTTAGGTCGGAAATCCCTTCTGTTCATAAGTGAATATTTGTGATGTGGTTGTACTAGAATATTTTTGTTACTATAAAACAAATCGTACTGAACTTATCTAAACAATCGTTACGAAAAAATGATCGTTTTATTGTTTGTTGAATTTATTATTCTGGCGGTTCAGGACAACAGGACAACTGGAAGGTCCATGATTATTTCTCATTTTTCATACACTCATTTCAGCTCCTCCCATCAGTTGTCGATTTCAATATATCATTGGCGACCTTTGACCACTGTGGAGAAGACATCGAAGCATTCTATATGAAAACTCATCTCTGTTGAGACACTGAACATCAGGGAGTAAGATTTGCTTCAACAAAATTACAGTTATCATATAATGAAGTTGTGTGGGATTTCAAACTTCTGACATTATCCCACAGTATGGAGTGTGATCTGATGATACTAATCTATTGTATAAGCATGTGAACCACTATAAATGCAAGTATTACTCTAACAAATATAGATTCTACAACGGTTTTTGTCTAATGCTTTGTTCACTAAAGGAATCCATCCCACTGTAATAACAAAATTCATTAACGAGATGTTGATATCAACATTTTTAGAATGCTTGCCATATCCATCCCTGTCGTCTTGGTTACTGTAATGTTTTTATTGACTATACCTTATCAAACTAGCCAAGGGTCATTACAAATAAATCAGGTTTTAGCGTCCAAAAATGATACCATATATAAAAATGGAACTGACGATAAAACACAAATCATGATTAATGAACTGAGAAAATTTAGAACTGTACTGGAGGAAACTGCGCCACGTCAAGTTGTTCTATCAATCGTATCTTTTTTTGTAGCCATGGCCTTTACTATATTTGGTATACAATTAGCGTTTAGACCCCAAAAAACAGAAATTAAATATTTCACCGCGGCCATTTTATCACTAATAATTCCTGTAACTGTCTTGCTTGTCACGTTTGTAGTCAGCAATGTTCTTGGTATTCAAACATTTAGTTTAATCTCAAAGAATGTGTGGTTGTTTGCCTCGGTGATGCTTCTGATTCCTATATTCACATTAATTATTCTTCTGATTTTGCATCGAATAAGTAGGCAACAATCATAATGAGCTAAGGTATGGTTAATCGCTCAGCCGCACCTCTTACCTAAGGTAAAAGTATGATGATACCAATCTACCACGCAGCATTATTCGCCGGAAACGGTGGTTGGAGGTTTTCGCCGATTTTTACGGTGCTGAACTGTCTTGTGGGTTTCGCCCTGCAATTGGACGATTTGATTAATGGCTGAATCAGTTCAATCCAATAAATCAAAAAGTTCTTTAAGAACTTTATTTATTTTAGGAACCATTTTGTGTTGCATAGTCTAGTCATATTGGTTACGGTAGAAATTGCTTGTATCCTGAAAACAGAAACGGTAGAATTAATATTCTATAAACACTCCATTTTTTTTGTCAACTCTATTGGACTTACATGCAGGCTCACTTACTGTAGTAGCACCAGAAGCGTACAAGAGAACTAGGATGTCCAGCTTATCGAGGGCATATCATTCTCTGATGTTACTTATAGAGAGAAAGTGGAATAAATTGAAAATTCCCTCAGATGTATTTAACGCTGGCTTATTTACTAATTTCGCGATTCCGTTCTGAGTCCTGCTGCCGTATTATTTTAGTTCCTTGGTCCAGTGCTTCTTCATATCCATCTTTTATTAGCTGTTGTATTGTAGCGCTTGAGAAATCAAATGTCTTATTTGATATTGTATGTATATCATTTTTGCGTTCTACTCTAATTACAAGGTCGACAGATACCATATTTTTAATGAGATCCCCATATGTACCATGCTTGCCGGTCATAAAACTCCTAGTTAGGGCTTGTTGTTGTAAGATGTTGTCTATTGAGGTCTCTCTAATCTTATTATCTTTGGCCAGTTTAATGAGGCTTTTAATAATTCTAACGTAATCCGTAATCATCACTGCCATCCTTTCATCAAACAAAGTTCTATCATGGTACGTCAAGTCATTTTTTCTATCGACAACCCCATCATAATCAGTAGGTAAATAATCCTGCCTAATAGGATGGACGTTAACTATACAAGCACGTACAAGCGGGGGTTCAGATTTTCTAACAAAATGCCAATACCTCCGGTGTTCAATAATGGCCTCTCTAAGTGGAGTATTGGCAATAATTCCGCCATCCCAAAAGTAGCGAACTTTCTTATTAATGGCATATCGACTCGGGGATTTCTTTCCTTCTTCATTTTTGTCTTTGACTTCATGCTCGTTACTAAAATTTTCTACCACTAACTTTGTATAATCGTAGTTAACAGGTACAGAACCACTTGCAAGAACAAAATCAACTTCTATCCCATCTTCATACCTAATTACATGTTCGTATCCTTCATGATCATTACGTTCCCGTGCAAACTCAGGACCGTATCGCCCATATTCAGTTTTGCGGGTACCATCTTCCTTTTCATAACTGTCAAATACTACTGTGCTTCCCTCCTGCACGTCTACAGTCACCAAAAGTAACCTGGGTTCTTTTTTCTCATAACTGGTCGCTATTGGGAATTTTACAAACTTCTCAAGAGTTTTTTTTAAAGGTTCGTTACTATAAAGATACCAAGTATTAGAAGGATCTAAAAATCTCCCATCTGCAAAGTATTTAGATGGAGTGAATACCTTTGGTACACCTTCAAATATAAACAGCTTTGTGCCATAATATCTTCTAGCTGACTCACTACTAGCCACGCCACTATTAAGGTAGTGCAAATAATTCCACCATTCAGTAAAACCTGGAATTTTATCGATACTTGATTCAGTAGCTATATATTCCCAGAATTCAATTAACCTTTCTGCAGACCCTTTCCAAGTTTTGCTTTCTTTCACATAACTTACCAGCACAGCTGCATTCATTGCACCTATGGAAGTGCCAGCAACAATATTAAACAGCGGCTGATCTTTTCTTCCAATATTTTTGTCTCTCTCAGATAGCAATTCATAAAAAGCCTTGTAAGCACCAGCCTCATACGCTCCTAGTGAACCACCTCCTTGGAATACTAAAGCTCTTTGAAAATCATTTGTAGATTTCAACGTTCAGTAAGAGAAAAAAAGTGAGAGTATAAGTACGTTTTTATAGTTTTACAGGCTTGCCTACTGGAGTAACAACTTTAACCAAGCCAGCTTCAGGTTATTTAAAACTGTCCATGCTTTCAAATATTGTCCATGCTTCCTTGATTTTGCCATCTTGAAAATGAAATATCTCGACGCCTTGAGTCTCAAACTTCTCATGACTTGGTTGACTACCACGAAGTTCCTTTGCAAATGTACCCTTCAAGGTCCATCTCATGGCAAGTTTATCTTGTTCCCCAAATGTATCTTGTATTGTGATGTTCAAATCAGGAATTGCCTCGCGATCTTCAGCTACCCACTGTTTAAAATTCTCCAGACCTTTAACTTCATCTAACCCATGATAAATTAAATCTGGAGTAACAAAGTTTTTTACCTCATCTATTTTTCCTTCATTAAAAATAGTTTGAACAAATCCCCGAGCAACAGCCTTGTTATCTGTATTCGACATGAGATTTATGTCCCAACAAGTTACCATTAAAGGTTTCCATCAATCTTAAAACAAATGAATATTTTACAATCTTGATCCAAAACTCTGCTCCTTAACAAAAAAATAGTGTAAGATCTAATTAACCATTCATAGGTTTCCAGTTAGAATAAATTAGAAACACGCATTTACCTACCCAAACAAGTTATCTACAATATATGATTCATTTTGCGATTATTTAGTCGTAAAGTAAATCTACCCTACCGTATTGGGTAAAGAAATTTAAATAATGTCTGGTGCAAGAAAGATGTGCAGGAGCATAGATTAACAGGTCCCACAATAATTTCAATTGCAATTTTTGTTGGTGGAATAGTATTCATAGCTTTAGGGATTGGCATATTTAGCAAAGCTGCGAATTTTTCAGAAACTGTAGTACAAGATTATCTCGATAACAAAACTTCTGGAGTCAAGTCTATCATAGCCAAGACGGTAACCGATGCCTTAAGCCCTACTATTAATACATTAACGCATGTTAGCAAGGGAATCACGACATCAATAGCTGCGTTCCTATGTTTAGTGGGCATAGGTATCTGCGTGCTTGGAATAGGTTTATTCAAAGTCAAATATTTGGCGTGGATAATAACTGTGGTGTTAATGTTTGTAGCAATAGTAATAGATGTTCTTGGCCTGGGTTTTGTGGGTGGCTCTTTTCCTAGCTCTTCAGATGACAAAGGTATAATGTCAGCTGATTTTGCTTACCTGTTGACAGGTATAATGATAGCTCATCTACTTGCCAATACTTTTATAATATACTACCTTACCAAAAAAAGTACAGCTTCAATATTTAGGACTTGGTAAAAATGTTTAAAATTCAGAGTACTAGATATTCCACTTCAAAGGAACGAACAGGTACCTGACATTAATCCAATTTGAATATAATAAATGAAGATTATTACTTAGTATACATATACATAGTTCATTAGATACAGGTTTGATATTAACTGATTTGCAAAAAAATGGAAACTGTAATAGATGAATTTGTCATTAAGACTAATAGAGTACCAGAGTGGCTTACCCTCAAATCCGCAATCTCGGCATGAATCCTTAGTCAGAGAACAATTTCGTACTTTAGCAGCTGAGGAAAGAAAGTTTGGTTTGTTTCTCATTTTGGTCAGTCAAAGACCTGATAAACTTGATGATTTGGTCTTACCCGAATGCGGTAGCAAGGCAATTTTGCTTCTTGACTCCCGATCAATGTTTGATAAGGTTATCAAAACACCAGGATTAGACAGTGACATAGAATCAATTGAACGAGAAAAGATTGTAAACTGTAAACCTGGGAGAGTTATTCTTCCAGGTAACTGGGGATGTGAACATAGCGTATTCTATTGTGCAGCAAGAAGAACTCTAGAAGAGGAAGAAATCTGGAATATAAATACTGGCAAGGCCTAATCTTGATGTTCCCTAGCTTTAATAATTTAAAGTACCGTTAATATCTTGATTATATTTATAATTTCAGGAGATCATTGCAGATGGGGGAAATCAACACTACCAACTTGGGAGATAAAGGGCAAAAAGTCATTATCGATAAAATTTCTAAAGCAGCTAAAGAACTGAGCTTTCCTAATGATAAAATGACTTTCATAGAGCAGATGATCTCTTTAAGTAGGTTATTGATGAGGTATGACTTTAATATATCAACCACATTTAGAACTATAGATGCAAAAGCACAGGATCCAACGTACTTCGTAGCTACGTACTTTGATACTAAAGATGTACAACAAGCATTATGGGTGTACAGAATGGTAAGGCTTTTAGCTAGATATATTCTTGTTTATGACAGATATTTTGAGACAGGAAAAAATAGATACGCTATCCTGGCAAGAAAAGTACGTAAATCCATAAATAAAATCTTCGAAAATGAAATCGATAGACATCATCTTAAATATTCAATAGATTTATCATTAAAGCAATTTTGGCCATTTTGGAAATTTGAGCAGATTCTCAAAAGTCGTATAATTGAAGGTAACTCTTTTTCATATAATGAAATTAGAAATTTTAATCTATTCAAGTCCTCAGATGCATCATTAATATACGCAAGAGTTTTAGATGCCAAGTTGCCAAGCTTTAGTGAAAATGTTTCATTAGTTCTTCATTATAATCAAGCCTTGCTTGATCTAATAGACGACTGGGAGGATATAGAAGAAGATATTCAAGAAGATATGCCCAATGCCTTTGTTATGGCCGCCATTGAAAATGTCGCTTACAACACGATAAAGAAATGTAACGTTACTAATATAAGGGATACTATATTGGATTCATTAGAATCATCGAATTCACCTATCATGAGATTAGTAGATGAGTATCACGCATCAATCAGAAATATTTCTATTCCTAGCAATCTGGTCTTCATAAAATTGGTCTCCGATCATCATGCTGATACATTGAGAAAGACCATATCATTATAAGCAGATTCTCAAATGTTCAAGAACACAAACCATTAAGTAAAATAAGAATAACTATCCATGAATCGCAACCGATTAGAAGAGCTAAAGGTCATCAATAATTTTAGAATGGGAGAAAAAGATACCGGGTAGATTATAAGTGAAAGTTATGAGATGGTTTTTACTAGCCAGTTAATTTGAAACTCGTTTAGATAGGTTTAATTATCATGGAAATCTTAATCGAGATTATGAGAGGAAGATGGGCCTCAGCGGCAATAGGTGCAGGGGTAGCTAGACATCGCGCTGGCGCAGAAATGGAACAACAAGAAGCAGCTCATCAACATGAAATGGAACAGTTAAGAGCAGAGCAACAAAGAGAAATAGAACGTTTAAAAGGAAGTGAGTCAAAGCCTCAACAAACATCAAATCAGGAAGATATAACTCAGAAACTTCAAAAATTAGCGGATCTAAAAAAGCAAGGAATCTTAACGGATGAAGAATTTCAGAAAATGAAAATGCAATTATTAGCGAAGATGTAAAACGCAATAAAAAGTAGAATACTAATTAATTCCACTTGATTGAATTTTAGGTTAGTAGGAAATGATTAATTATAGAACATTTCTTGCCTCAGTAAAATAACAGTCTTATCATTCGCTCTTAATAATTCATCCAATCTTTCAGAAAGAAATGATACCGACTGTTAAAATACTCAACAAGTGGGACCAATTCGATTAATCCAAATTATGAAAAACAATACCAAATGCAAATAAATAAAATGATATCTTTAAGATATCTTTATTTCCAGAACCAGCATTATTCCAAAACTATATCTGTAATTTCGCTGATGTTAGCTATTGTCCAAATGGAGGAATCATCCAGTAACCTGCTATTGATTGAGACCAAGCAGGTTCAGGATTTAGGTCAAGGAAACAAGACTGAAGAGCTTAAACAAGAAGCGGGTGCTGACCCTAGCAAATTAATTCAGAAGCTCTAGGACCTGAGAAGCAACAGCACTCAATAATACCACCTACTATTCTGTATATATTATAGCCTGTAATTTTATCAAGGCTATAGAATATTCTTTAAAGATCTTCAAATAGGTAGCGTACGGGGTTAAAATTTTGGAATAGCGTTAGCACAAAACTCTTACTAATTTACTTTTTCTTGGAACAATACTTGGTATACCCTAAAAAATATCATCCGTGCCTGTTGTCAATTATTTGTTTACTGGCATTCCCATTTTTAATGCTCTTCTTTTCATAATCATCATCAGTGCCACCATAGTTAGCGAAGTAATAGCACCAACTAGAAATATTGCATTAAAGGCCATCGCGTTTGGCACAGACGAGGTGACCCCTTCAGAAGTTTGTACCTCTGCCGTATACATTGACAAGAAGAGCCCTGCTATAACGGGTCCTATCGCTCCTCCTATAATCCGCATAGTACTATAAGTGGCCGCAACAACGGCAGTAGATTCACCTGGAGTGAAGTACATAATAACGTTCGCCGATAGGGTTACAAAAGCTCCGCCAATAGCAAAGAGAATGAGTACGCCGGCCACTTCTGGTCCAGTTGAGTGAAATGCCAAAAGTGCAAGAATACCAACAAAAAGTATGATTGAACCTGGGATGATGAATCTTGAGCTGCCGTATTTTATGGACAAAATACCAGCTATAGGTCCAAGGGCTACGAACACCAAAGCCTGAGGAAGTTGCAATAGTCCAACCTCAAGTGTATTCATTCCTAACCCGTACGGCTCTACAGTCTGGCCAAGCGTAGGAATAGTGGAAAAAATGATGTATTGAACAACGCCAAGCATAAGGTAGCTAATATTTCCCACTCTAATTATTCTGTGAAAAGCAAGTTTCAAGTTTATTAATGGTACCTGCTCCGTTTTTCTATCATAAAGAAGGCTATAATTGAGGTCACACCTATTCCTAGGAATGTCCAAAAGAGTCCAAGAGCACCGGCTCCCTTCCCTAGAAAAGTAATTGCTAACATAAATGCACTGACAGTTAGAACCAAAGTTATTACTCCTGGTATGTCAATGGTTTTACCATGGCGTTTAGGGACACTGTCCTTACCATCTTTATCTTTACCAACATTAGGAGCAGCTGAATCTTTGGGGATAACCTTCCATAGTAAGAAGAATAACAAAATGGAAAACGGTATTGCTGAGAAAAATACTGCTTGCCATCCACCATAATAAACCACTGCAGCGCCAAGTACTAGACCTATTGCGCTACCACCTTGATACATTGACAAGATAATACCCTGAGCCATTGGAAACTTCTCTTTCGGAAACAGATCTCGTGCTATTCGTATAGCAATGGGAACAAGAGCTACAGCTACACCTTGAATGACCCTGAATACCAAGAGTGTATAAATGTCTTGAGCAAAACCCCCTAAAACAGTTCCAACAATGTAACACAAGAATACCAAGAGCAACATTTTCTTGGCTCCATAAATGTCAGCAAGTCTACCTATTACTATGGTTACCGCGGCACCTGAAACTAAGTAAGCCGTAAGTACCCAACTAACAGTTCCATAATCCGAATCAAAATAGTCCACCATTTGAGTAAGCGCAGGAGCTAAAGAAGTATGCACATACAAGATTAAAATTATGCTAAATCCCATGATCCAAAGGGATCTTGTAGCAACCTTGGGTGTTTTTACTGTAAGTTGCTTTCCTGTAGGATGACCATTATCGTCATTTTTACTAGATTCAGGCAATCTTGCCTAAATTATTATTGTTCCTATATAAGCTCTCTTATTTCAGTGGGTGACCTGATAAGTTAAGAAAATTCTAAATGACCCTCTTGTTCTTAACCAGTTTTATCCAAAAGTACTGGTGAATAATGTCTTGCTAGCTAACTCTTTTGATTCTTGAGGTAGGAATTCAGTATCCAGTTTGTTAAGTTTACCCTTTCCAATTACTAACTGATTATAATCTTGATCTTTTGAAGGATACCAATATAAAAGATTGTTCATCTTGTCCCATTTCAATTCGTTACTGGTAGACCATACTGTAAATTCAGGGGAATAATGTATGTCAAAAGGAATGTAGACAACCGTCGGTTCTTCCGTCACGACTTTACCCTTTAGAATAACCGCAGCATACTTTGAATCGATATCAAAAAATATGAGAGTAGGTTCTGCGGAGCTTCGCATCGGATATGGGCGTGCAACTGCGTCTACATTTCGTGGTTTTCTGTCAGGTCCAAGTAGTGAATAGTTTTCATAATTCCAATTATCCTTGCCCTCTTCGGTATTGTATAGATCGTAGTTCCATATAGTAGCATTAAGGAGAAGGGCTTCTATTTGATCATATTGCAGATCCAAATATTCTCTTATCTGCTCTGCCTCTTGGAATGCGCCAAATTCTGATATAAACGGAATTAGTCCACGTTCAATGGCAGCCTGAGATAATTGACCAAAAATCATGGGAAATTCGATTTTATAGGTGTAAAGACTTTCAGGGATTTTTACAAATGAGCTGGCAACAGCCATTGTATCGTAGTAATGAAAAGACAGGACACCATTATTACCAAATCTGGAAACAGAGTTTAGATTACTTGGCAGATAGGTTTCCAATTTCTTAGTTACGAGTTTCTTATCTACCATTACATTTTTTATAAAGTCCATATTAAATGAGCTCTTTACATCAAGAGGGGATACTCCATATTTCACTGGCATGCCGCCAGTATCAGTAGGCATAATCCAATCAACTCTTGGTTCAATAAATATAAAGAGCGCCTTGTCAAACTTTTCAATTTCAGAGTTTACGTTGCGATAATAGTCCATAAGATACTTGGCTTCAAATTCCTTTTTCGGTATAATACTAGGGTGCGGCTCGTTAAAGGGTTCAACAGCCAAGATGGCTGGATGTCCAAGACCATCATTTAATGATTTGAAGAACTTAACAGTCTGCCCAATAGTTTTCTCTAAATGCGTGCGAACAGGATAGTTTTTAAGACCCTCATCTAAGTTTGTCAAATCATTCTTCCAGAACGATTTCAAGGTCTCTTTTAGGGACTTGTTAATCATATATTTAAATTGCCACTTTTTGTCAGGCTTGGTAGGAGGCTTTGGCTTTTCATGCTCCTCATCAATCGCAATGGCCCAATCAGGGAACCCATCACCACCATATACTTCATTTGCAATATCCTGATGGAAATCTAAAATTACGTAAAGGTTTCTTGCATGCAGCTCGTCAATTATTTCATTCATGTATTCAAGATATTTCCTTCCCTCTGGCAGTAACTCTTCTAGATTTTGGTTTGGGCGAGGTTCTATAGCTTTCCATGAAATTAAGAGGCGTACAATATTAAACCCAAGGTTTTTCAAAAGATCCAATCCTGATTTTACCGATTCGATTTCCTTCTTCAAATCAAGTTTGGATATATCATGAACGTCAAGAGGTGCTATTGGGAGATAAGGAGGCATTTTACTTCTTGACCCAAAGTTCACTCCCCTAAATAGAACATATCTTTTCTCTTCATCCCTGAACCAGGATCCGCTCTTCCAAATTCCTTTTCTACCTTCTGCAGAAGATTCTTGTTCGACCTCAGACCCTCTAGTTAGAGCTTCGGCTCCGTGTCTTTGTGAAAGTGCCTTACGCCTGCCCCTGACTCCTGCCATTATTATTTGTATTCCGCTTACAGCTAGGGCTATGGCAGTCATTACGAGAAGTAGTGCTAAACCAAGTTTTGGATATGCCAAGACCAATATAGATAAAGAGGTGATCACGATTCCTGTCGAAATGGAAGAAAAATCAAACGATTCTCCTTCCTTCTTTTTCAAACCGGTGACTATTCTTATGATACCATTAGCTAGTAAACCAAACCCGAGAAAGATGATAAGCCATTTTGTGGCAATTTGCGGATAGAAGAAACCTGATCCAATATAAATAATGAGACCGACACCTACACCTATATTGAGCAAGCGAGATGATCTTCTAACACCCTTTGCTCTCAGTCCGCTTACCAGCCTTTCTGCTCCAAGTACCATTATACCTATTCCAGCTAGGAACAGCCAGATATAGGCCCCAGTCGTAGTGTTCGCACCATAAAACATAACCACGATGGAAAGTATTATACAAAAACTGCCTACTGCTATCTGAAAAGCCCATAACCGCGAGGATTTTGAACCACTTTTGGATATCTCCATATTGATAAATACGTTTTGAATGACCCGGTATAAAGCAATTATCCAAAATTAAATGAGCACATGAGAGATCCTTTCGCATAACGGACAGGAATGTCTTGCCTCACGCCGAGGAAAACCCTAACTCTACGAAGGCATGTCCTTCCAACCTGAAAATACGGACCAGGCCAATCCGTGGAGTGGTCACGGAGATACAGTCCCCAGATCTTGTGTCAGCCATTAATCGTTATTATTTCTCCTCTTATTTCTCTAAGCAGCCAACGGGGATCTACAATACATACATTATCATATAACTTCTCCGAGCAAATGTCATGCTAAGTTAGCCTGATTATACAGCTCAAAACTTATTGGTGGAAGGGTACTGTCAGCTGCGTGTATCCTATTAGTTTAGCAGCTTTTGTAAGATATCCTGAATTGGTTCCTAGGTATTCCGGAATTCTGAAAATGCATACGGGTTTACCGGTTCATTCAAACATTTAGAAATAAGTCCGTATATGAGCAATCATAAGATGGTAATGATCTTAGATTATTACATAACCTTAATTACGCTCATAATTGACGCAGCAGCCGGACTTGTCATAGGAATATCTGCTATTTCAGCATTTGTCTCTTTTTTAAAGCACTTGAGGATGAAGAAAGAGGACCTAACAATTTACTGGGGAACAATAAGAGCGCGATTAGCCAGAGGATTGCTGCTAGCACTCGACTTTGAAATAGGTAGTGACATATTGAAGACTATCCTCGTCCCCTCATTCACCGAGCTGATAATACTTGCAGTAGTTGTTGGAATACGAATTATTCTTAGCTGGTCACTTTCAAAAGAAATTGAAGGACATGCAGGAGATTTGGCCAAATCAAAACGCTCACCAGATGCCAGATAACATGAAACAAAATGCTAAAAGTTGAAACAAGATGTGGTGGATAAACATTAGTATCATTTTAGGATACAGTTAAATCTCTTATGACTGCGTGACGGAACATCATTTGTTTCTACCACTAAAATACATGACAATGGAAAATTGACGCGGTTTACAAGGACAAAAATAATAAAATACTTTGAGTAATATGGTATTTGCCGGGTGTACGGGAACCTATTTAACCGGTGCAAGCGAATAGGTGTTTACTAACAAGAAGTGGAAAATATTATTGAATAGCAACGGTAAAAACATGATACCGGTTAAAGAGAGGGCCTTGGTTTTTCAAGGAGGAGGATCTCTAGGAGCCTATGAAGCAGGGGCGTACAAGGCACTTTATGAATTTCTTTCTAAGCATGATGAAACAGAGGGAAAAGAGAAAAGATCAACCTTTGATATTATCGCGGGTACATCGATAGGTGCTATGAACGCTGCTGTCCTGACAAGCTACGTTACAGAAAATGGAACATACGAAGGTTCAGCGGAAAAACTTATCGATTTCTGGAAATTTTTGTCTGCGAACTCGATGGTAGATTCTAATCCATGGTTTAGGCCCTGGTGGGATTACTTCCAGAGTGTTAATAGGTTCGCTGGCTCATCAGAAGCGATCAGACGTTACTATTCAGCAAAGGAATTTGCTCTACTCGGAGCGCCAAATGTATTTTCTCCCCTTGCACCAATATTCGATTACAAGTTTTTTGATCTGTATAACACTTGGTTTCGATTTAGCAATGAGCCCTTAAAGCGGACCTTGGAAAAATTTGCTAAATTTCCTATAGCAACTAACCATGAGGAAAGTCAACCAAGGCTATTACTGTTATCGGTTGACGTAGCTGATGGTTTGCCAGTTACATTTGACAGTTACCGTCAGGAAGATGGTTCGAGGAAGACAGAATATGGTAGTTATATTAGGACACAAGACAATATAGAGATAGGTTTTGAACATGTGATCCGATACGATCAAGGGATCACCTCAGATCATGTTATGGCAAGTGGATCCTACCCGGTAAATTTTGATTATGCTTCACTAGAAGTTGAAAGCTATGATCCTAACGAAAGTAAAGCCGTTATAAAAAGCGAAATTAGTAACGGGAGTAATATGAGTAAGAATCATGGTTCTTCTTCCGGTAAACATTACAAGAAGGAGATACGATCCTTTTGGGATGGCGGATTGATGAGCAACACTCCTCTATCGCAACTTATATTATACCACAGGAAGTATTGGTACAAAGTTAGAGGATTGAAGGAGAAGGTTCCCTCTCTGGCTGTTTGTATAGTCAACGTACATCCTTCAAAACAAACACAAATTCCTACTGACCATGATGGCGTTGTAAATAGAAATAATGACATTACCTTCTCTGACCGCAGTCGGAGAGAAGAAGAAGTGTTACTGCTAATATCTGATTACATAGATCTCGTAAGAGACTTAATTAAGACTGCAAAAGACAATGGCGTTAAGGATAATGTCATCACAGGATTGTTGAACCAGCAAACCAAGTACCATGGCCAGGTCTTAAAGCCCCGACGATACAGAGATATTGTTGAAGGAAGATTTGATATAGATAGGATTATGAGAATAGAGAGAAGAAATGATGAAAATACGATTTCTGACAAAACATTTGATTTCTCCTGTGGGACCATTAATAAGCTACTAAATGATGGTTATGAAGACACGCTCAATGTTCTAGGCACTCTCAAGACCTAAGAATTTTCAGATTCGATGGTAATTTTATGCATTCATGTGGTTGCTCCTTAAAGTGTATCAAATTAGGTTCGCGGGTCAATTTATTACTGAGTGATAAATCTTATCTGCGTAGTTGTATGTATTTGAATCTCTTAACTTAAGGATATATTTTTTAGAAAAATAGAATATTACTATAGAATAGTATAAATATCCCGATACTAGAGGAGATAATATTGTCTTTAGAAAAAAGTCCGACGTGGGTTAGACCCGTACAAATAGGTCTCGGTATTATCGTAGTTATATTATCAATTTATGCTCTTGCAAATCCAGGAGCTGCGTTTGTTTCAATAGTATTCATTCTTGGCATAATTTTATTTATTGTAGGTATTGAGAAGATTATTGCTGGAATTTTCCTTCCTATCAGGGGTAAAGGGGCTTCTATAGGCCTCGGCATACTTGTGCTCATATTTGCAGGTCTTGTGATTGCATTTCCAGGATTTGCTACGTGGATGATAACGATCTTCATTGGCATTGCACTTCTCTTTGGTGGTGGTGCAAGTATAGCTCAGGCATTCTCTGGAAAAGAATCCGGGTGGAGGAAAGCATTCCTTCTTGGAGTAGGTGCATTGTTAATAATTCTAGGAATCATGGTCCTTGTGTCTCCAGTGTTTGGCGCACAATTTGCGGGATTTGTTGTAGCAATAGGCCTCTTGATAGCAGGAATTCAGATGATCGTAGCAGGTGCCACAGGCAAGAAACTGCACTTAGGCACTGAGCGCCTACAAAAGTAAAAGTAGGCAAGAGGCTATACAAATTTATCCTAATTTTTGAGATTAGCCGAAAACATTGTTATTACTACATTGTATATCCAAAGGCAATGTGATACTTCTTGATTATCTCATGTTGAAACAACGAGCACAAACCTGAGGCGCTGGCTATTCTCAAATTAGATGCACGTATTATGAAGCCAAGCCGAGAAATTTCAAACAAATGGACGACTTACAAAAGTAAGAGGGGTATTTTGATAATATACAACCAAAATGAAGGTCAGGTTGAATAGAACATTACTCCGACAAGGAATCTAAAAATCCCTAATATCAAATACTAGCCTCAGTGCACTACAGTAGCCTTTTAGCTTGAATGATTGAGCCCTCTTATCAAACGGATCAGTTCATCTAACTCTTTACTATCTAGACTTTCTACAATGTCTACCTTGTCTTTTATTATATTTTTTGTGTCTTGGATTATGCCGGAGCTTGACGGCTTTACTCTTCTTTCTACAAGTTTGGCCGTAATCAATGCGACTACAGTCCAAAGTATCCCAATAGCAGCAAACATTAGGACTCCCGCTATAATCCTTCCCAAGAAGGTGACAGGATAATATTCGCCATAAGCAACGGTTGTTATGGTCTCAATCGCCCACCAAAACGCATCGTACAAATTATGTATGCTCGAATCAGGATGTGAAGATTCAGCGAGATAAATGCCGAAAGCTCCAAAAACGATCGTTACTATCGCAAGTGATGATAGCAGAATTATTTCGTTGCCTTTTATCATAAGTGCTAGGTTGTATAGTCTTACTAGCCTAAAGAGTGCAAGATATCTTAAAGTCCCAATCGTACCATAAACAATAGACGTACTGTCTGCGGCCGCATAAAGAACCAGAGGTACCATTGCTGGAAACTCATACCAATGGGCAATGATGAATTTGAGTCTTGTATTCGATGATTTCAATCTTGATGCAAAATCTGCAGCTAATATAAGAGTGACAATCAAATCAAAGCCGTACATTGTCCATTTCTGTTCCAGACTCAATGGAAATAGGTATTCAGCAAAAACAATAATTATAGAGGCGACCGTCAGTACTGCAACACTGGTGTTTATTGCAATCTTTCTTCGAACGGTTAAAAATTTCATAACTAGTTACTAAGATCCAGCAGTAAATAATAAAGTTAAAAATAACAAATTGGAGTCTGAACGCTTAATTTTCATATAGAGCGAGCGGAAGAGACGACTGGACGGAATGTTTCCATATCATGATTTTAAGATGCAATACGACATATCAACATTACACATGAAATAATTTCGAATGACGATTGTGAAACCACAAACATTACCTTCAACAACTGCTATCAGTGGTTTTATGAAGTATCGCAAATAGGAATACGAATTGAGGGTTCAAATCCCGCTCCCACTATAGCGGTTTAGAATTTTAGTCTTTGGATAAATAAAATCATATCTGAGTGACCAATTTGTCTATAACCCCTTTCGGACTAATCCGCTCGGAAGGGATCATTGCCCAGCAAATACTTGTATTCTGTTATTATATCGATCTACCACATATACATTGCCAGAAGAATCTGTCGCTATACCTGTAGGCTGGTCTACCTGCCCATCGCCTGTACCTGATGTTCCCCATTTTGTAATAAAATTACCATTACTGTCAAACAATTGGATACGATCATTACCTGCATCAGCAACTAAGATATTTCCTGAAGTATCAACTCCTAACCCCGCTGGCAGCTTGAATTGTCCATCGCCTGCTCCTGATGTTCCCCATTTCGTAATAAAAGTGCCATTGCTGTCAAACTTTTGGACACGATTGTTACCGCGGTCCGCTACATAGATATTATCAGAAGAGTCAACAACAAGGCCGGCGGGATTCACGAACTGTCCGTCACTGGTGCCCGG
>Ga0193741_1000157_pt1 | contig 18198 bp, 14 predicted proteins | sample L2s2metaG_FD_143059 | JGI IMG/M metagenome (GOLD analysis project Ga0193741, IMG submission 143059) | Soil microbial communities from a riparian zone of the East river system, Colorado, United States - L2s2 | ecosystem: Environmental > Terrestrial > Soil > Riparian zone | place: USA: East River...
GAGGTTCATGAGGCATCGCTCATTGAACGGAAGCTTGTCGACGAACAGCGCCTGGAGCAGGTGTGGTTCACGGGCATGCACGCCGATGTGGGTGGCGGGTACCCTGACGAAAGTCTGAGCTATGTGTCGCTCCTCTGGATGATGGAAGAGGCCGAGAAGGCGGGGCTGCGCACGCTGAAAGTCGTCAAAGATCGATTCGTCGCGCTCGCCAGCAGCTTCGGGCCGATTCACGACAGCCGCGCCGGTGTCGCTGCCTATTATCGCTACCAGCCACGCAGGATCTCGGCGTGGCTCGATCCGGTCGGATGGACGACACTCAGCCTTCGCGATCCGGCGATCACCGACGCCGACGGCAGGTCGCGTGGGTTGTTGCGCCGCGTCAAAGTGCATGAAAGTGTCATCAACCGGATCGCCACCGGAACCGATCGCTATGCGCCGATCACGTTGCCGGAGGTTTTCAGCGTTGTGCCCCCGCAGATCGAAGGTGAAACCGCACCTCAAGCCGACAACCAGGCGCCTGCTCCACCCGTGGAGACGACGACGCCTAAAGCGATGGTGACGAATGCTCTTCGCTCTCGTTTGGACGATCCGATCGAGGCCGGCGCCCGTGCCAGCGTGACCGAGAGGATCTGGAACTTTGTCTGGTGGCGGCGCATCACCTATTTTGCGACGCTGACCGCGACGTTGCTCCTGCTGGCGCTCCCGCAATTTGTCGGCAGGCTACCCACGCCACCGGTGCTCGCCGACGGCCGGACTGGGATCGGCGGCGTGATCCGCCTGTCGACGCTCGTGCTTCCCAACTTCGCCGGCAAGTGGGTCGAGGTCTACGCGAACAATCCGTTCTACTTCTTCCTGCTGGCGGCGATCGTTCTCATGTTTCTGAGGATTGGCGCGCGGTTGGAGCGCACGCTGCGCGACCGAGCACGAGCCATGTGGAGGCAAGCGACCGAAGGCGAACTGCAACCGGCCGTGGGCGCGTCATGGACACAATCGTTCAGGACCAGCGTCCGTTATCAGCGCTTCATCCAGTGGTTGAAATGGCAGTTGCTGCCCAATTGGATCGTCACTCCGCTGCTGATAGTACTGACGTCGTGGCTTGGGTTAGCACTCTACACGCAGGCGAGGCTACCGTTTCTCGAGAATGGCACAGCGCTCTGCCGCCCATCGCTAAGCGGCGTGGCGGACATCGCATCAGTGAGGCGCGATTTTCTGACACGGAACGTGTGTAGCGAAAGCCTCGGCCGAATCGTCGAGACGCAGCGGTATGTGGTCACCTTCGATGTTGTCGATCCTTGGTACGACAGCACTCTCGCGACCAATCCTTTGGGACTCGACGTCGGCGATTTCCCTTGGGGACTCGGATATGCGGCGGCTCCATTCAGGAGAGTGATCGACGCGCGTTATCTACAGCCAGTGTTCGCGATTCGGCCCGATGCCAGGCACACGTGGTTCGAGGAGAACATCCAGATGTATCCTCTCGAGCTACGCGCCGTTGGAGATTCTGTCACGCTGTATCGCGTCGAATTCGTCGCACCTCGAAGCGGCGAGTTGTTCATCTTCGTCAATGACACGATGATTCCCCTTCGGGGGTCGGCGAACTACTTCTATGAATCGTCGGGCTGGCGGCCCGAGGACATGCGTGGCAACCGCGGCAGCGCATGCGTGACCCTTGAGCGTGTGAGCGTCGCTGAGCGGCCAATCGGCTCACCGACTGCAGAGTCGATCTGCGGACAAGCCGCCGCGCGCAACGCAGAACAGGCGCGAGCCGCGGAGGTCCTTAACGAGGCGTTGACGCCGACGCCGTCGTCACCCGTCAAATAGCAGGGGGGCGGCGGGACATGGTGCCCGCCGCCTCCAAACCTCATTCTTTTGCTCGCAGCAACTTCATCGAGTGCACATTGACGTAAGTGGCGATCGCTTCGCCGACGTCGTCACTGATCGCGACGGTACTCGGAAAGTGCATCCCGCCCCAGACCCTGGCGTTGTTACCATCGGAGCGCGCTTGCGTGATGCTGGTATACGTACGACTGGACGGTCCTGTCGTCAACGCAAGAACCTGTGCGTCATCAAAGTGGCTGAGCAGAACCGTTGCGGCCGCACCGTTGAGACTCGGATGTCCGGCGCCGTACTCCGGGTGCGAAGGTGTGTTGATGAGCGGCAGCCAGTCCGGATCGGGAGCTGTGTCCGGATTGCCGTCGGTGCCCGCCAGTGGAATCGCGGTCACCGGCCGCCACGTGACTTCGGTCGCAAGGCTGCCGTAGTGTCGCTTGCTACTCCATATGGTAAATGCTGTGTCGGCCATCGCGATGTTCAGAACAGCGAGAAGCCGGTTGCTGGCGGACATGGACAGGTGGTTGGCGCGCGCAATCTGATTGGCTGCCTGATTCCAGTGAACGCTGGCGTTGCCCTCCCAGAACGCCGCCAGCGCCGTCTGATCTTCCGTGCGCGTCGAATCAGTCTTGCGACCGAGCGCCTTGACGGCGTTGAAATCGTCCGTGTACGTCGCGCTGGTCAGACCTCGCGGCGGTGCAGGCTGGAACTGGGTGTTGTTGACCAACACGAACATGTCGGTGAACGCCAGCCCCTGCGCGCTCATCGGCCCGAATGCCGGAGGGGTCGGGCGCCATTGGCCGACGGCGGTTCCACCGGTGAACGGAGGGCGGCTCGTGCTGAACCCATCGGACGCGCGCCAAACGAGGATCGCTTGTGCTACCTCGGTTCCCCAGGCGATGCCGCGCTCGCGCGATTGGCCGCCATCTCCGCCATCGTCACTCAAGGCCGCGATCGACGCCGCATAGCTATTATCGAGCGCCGCCTGTCGCGCTGGGAACAAGCCGACCAGCGCAGTGTACGCGGCAGCGATGACAGCGGCTCGACGCGACGCGCCAGGAGGGGCACCAGGTTGGACGAAGATTGGCTCGTAACGCCGCTCGATGCCGTTGTACGCGTCGAAGATTGCGGTGTGCACGATCGCTCCGAGTCGCTGACTCGACGAATTTGCCGTGTTCGTCGCAATCAGCGTGTCGATGAAGATTTGATTCCACTCCAGCACCTGGTCCGGGTTTTCCGTCGATCCCAGACATGGAGTTGGCGACGATAGCCCGACCGCGGCGAGCATTGCGACGCCAGCGACAACTCTCTTCCACATGCGAGTCTTCATTGAGTCCCCTCCCCTGACGGCGGTAGCCGTCCTCACCAGGGAATGCGGGAACTCTCGTCCGCAGGGTGCATGTCACTCAAAACCGCCCCAAAACACTGCTCTTAGCGCCAAACCGGTCGGCAAAGAATGAGCGATACTTCGCTCCGAATGGTCATGGCAACACCGTCACCAGGAGTCACCGAGCTGCTGCGGGCGTGGAGCGGCGGCGACGATGCCGCCCTCGAGCAGCTGATGCCAATGGTGGAGGCGGAGCTGCGCCGCCTGGCTCGAGCGTATATGCGCCGGGAGCGGCGCGAACACACGCTACAGACCACGGCGTTGATGAATGAGGCGTTCCTGAGACTGACGGATGCCCGGCGCGTCCACTGGCAGGACCGTGCGCACTTTCTCGGCATCTCGGCGCGCTTGATGCGGCGGATCCTCGTCGACCACGCCCGCCATCGGGGATACCAAAAACGCGGCGGCGGCGCACAACGAGTCACGCTGCACGAAGGGCTCGTCATGTCGGCGGACCCGGCATTGGACGTCGTGGCGCTCGACCGCGCACTGGACGCATTGGCGAAGGTTGACGTTCGGAAGAGCCGAATCATCGAATTGCGATTTTTCGGTGGCTTGAGCGTGGAGGAAACAGCGGAAGTGCTCCAGGTGTCACCTGACACCGTCAAACGCGACTGGCGACTCGCAAAACTCTGGCTGCTCCGCGAGCTCGAAGGAGAAGGGCGGCGATGATGGACCCCGAGCGCCGGCAGCGCATCGAGGCCCTCTGCGACGCTGCGCTCGACCGCGACCCTGGGGAGCGTGCCGCTGTTGTCGCAGCGGCATGCGGAGATGACGAAGCGCTGCGAAGCGAGGTTGAGGCGCTGCTGGCGCACGCGCAGGTGGCGGAGGGCTTTCTCGCAACCCCGATAGACGAAGTCGCGGCGCTCATCCTGGCTGACGAGCACGGGTCGCTCGTGGGACGCCAGATTGGTTCGCACAACATTCTCTCTTTGCTCGGCGCGGGTGGAATGGGCGAGGTGTATCGCGCCCACGACAACAAGTTGGACCGCGACGTCGCGATCAAGGTCGTGCCGGACCGCTTCCTTTCCATCCCAGGCCGGCCTGCGCGGTTCGAACTCGAGGCGCGGGTGCTCGCAACGCTGAATCATCCGCACATCGGCGCCATCTACGGATTGGAGGACGCCGACGGCGTCCGCGGTCTCGTACTCGAACTCGTCGAAGGCGCGACGCTTGCCGAGCGTGTGGCGGCGAGTCCGTTATCGATCCAGGAAGCACTTGACGTGGCGCGCCAGATCGCCGACGCGCTCGAAGCCGCTCATGACAAAGGCATCATCCACCGCGATCTGAAACCGGCGAACGTCAAGATCACGTCCGACGGCACTGTAAAGGTGCTCGACTTCGGGCTGGCAAAGGTCTTTGCGACGGAAGAATTGGGAGACGACGTATCGCATACGCCGGCGATTGCAACCGTTGAGACACGAGAAGGTGCGATCGAAGGTACCACCGCCTATATGAGTCCTGAACAGGCTCGTGGGAAGACGGTCGATAAGCGGACCGACATCTGGGCGTTCGGCTGCGTGTTGTTCGAGATGTTGACAGCGCGGCTGGCATTCGCCGGCGAGACGTCCTCCGACACGATCGTGGCGATTCTCGAACGTGAGCCTGACTGGAGCGTTCTGCCTGCGCAGACGCCACCGGGCATTCGACGCCTGCTCCAACGCTGCCTGCAGAAGGATCCGAAGCGCCGGTTGCGCGACATCGGAGATGCGCGGCTCGACATCGAGGAAGCGCTCTCGAGCTTTGTTGCCTCGGCGACGCCGGCGGCTTCCGAACACGCGAGCTCTGCTCGCCTGAAGCCGGCGTCCCGCTGGGTGCGACGCTCCTGGTGGGCCGCGGCCGTTGCGGTTCTGCTGATCATCGCCGCCGCGTCGACGTGGCAGTTGCGACGAACGGAATACTTTTGGCGGAGTCCGCTGGAAAGCGCGACGATCACGAGGTTGACCGATTTCGAGGGAGCCGAACACCACGCCGCCATTTCACGCGACGGAAAGTTCGTGACCTTTCTCTCCGATCACGATGGAGCGTGGAACGCCTGGGTGAGCCAGGTCGCGAGCGGCGATATCTACAACCTCACCAAAGGCAGCGTGCCGGAGTTGCGGAATCCCGCCACCCGTACACTTGGGTTCAATCCAGACGGAACGTTGGTCACACTCTGGCGTCGCGTACCGGATTCCGCCGGGGGCGGCGGCGTCAATGCCGGGTGGGCGGTTCCTACGCTCGGCGGCCCGCTTCGACCCTATCTGAATGACATTTCGGATATCTCAGAACTCGACTGGTCTCCCGACGGGAGCCTGATCGTGTACCACCCACCGACGGATGGGGATCCCTTGTTCGTCACCGACCCTGACGAGAAGGCTGGGCGGCGCAAGATCTATGAGGCGCGCAAGGGCTTCCATAACCACTTTCCGGTCTGGTCGCACGACGGTGCGTTCATCTACTTCGTCCAGGGTTTGGTGCTCGAGAAAAGCGACATCTGGCGCATTCGCCCCACCGGCGGGCAGCCCGAACGCATCACGTTCCACGACGCGCGCGTGACTTTTCCCACGCTGTTGAACGATCGCACGCTGTTATACCTGGCGACGGATGACGAGGGATACGGGCCCTGGATCCACGCAATGGACGTCGAGCGTCGTATTCCCCACCGCATCTTCGCAGGCGTCGACCCACACACGTCGTTGGCGGCGAGTGCGGATGGCCGGCGGTTGGTCGCGACCGCTTCACGTTCGACGGCCCATCTTTGGCGGGTGCCGATCGCGGACCGCGCGATGGACGAATCTGCTGCCACTCGACTGTCGCTGCCGACGGGCAGCGGTCTATCGCCACGCATGGAGCCTGGCTACATCATTTACCTGGGTCAGAAAGCCGGCAGGGACGGCCTCTGGAAGCTGACCGAGGGAGGAACAGCGACAGAGCTGTGGAATGGCGCGAACGGACGCGTCATCGCCGGAGCTGCAATTGCGCCCGGCGGTCAACGCGTCGCATTCAGCGTGCGCGCACGCGGGGTGACACAACTGTACCTGATGAACACGGACGGAACAGGTACTCGGCGCGTTGCCGAAGAACTCGACGTGCGAGGAGCGCCGGCATGGTCTCCAGATGGCCGATGGCTGGCGGTCGCGGCCGATCGCGATGGTGAGCCGCGGCTCTTCAAGATCCCAGTTGACGGCGGGACACCAGTGCCTCTGCTGCACGAGTACTCGATCGATCCGACCTGGTCTCCGAGCGGACAGTTTCTCGTCTACTCAGGCGCGGATGTCGGAACGACGTTTTCGGTCAAGGGCGTGAGCGCGGACGGTGCACCCTACTCTCTACCGAACCTGACTCTCACGCGGGGCGCCCGGCGCCTGGCATTTATGGGAGACGATACGCTCGTCATCATGAAGGGGGACGTCTCGCATAAGGAATTCTGGGCCTTCGATCTCAAGACCGGCCGCGAGCGGCAACTCACCAGATTCAATCGCGGTTTTGTGATTAGCGATTTCGATATCTCTCAGGATGGTCGCGAGATCATCTTCGATCGCACGCGGGAAGAATCCGATATCGTGCTGTTCGACCTGCCGCATCGGTGACTATCGAGAGGCGCCGCCTGTCAGTGGCGGCGCCTCCCCCGTCCTGTCGACACGTGCTTTCGGACACGTCGACGACGTAAATCAACGTGGTGTTCTTGACGGGTTCACCGGTGCCGATCGAAGCGTTTCCGGGATATTGACGCCGTGGGACTGCGATGATCACGATCGTCCACGCGTCGTCGAGCATCTCCAAAGGTCGCTTTGCGTCGCGGACGGCGAGACTCGATGTTGTACCCGCCCAGGTTTCAGCGTTCCTTCCAGATGCCGACCACGAGCCCAGCCAGCGCGCCGATTCCGGCGCCGACAATGATGTATCTCACCGTCGTCGCCTTGTTGCAGACGTTGAGGTCGGGTTCCAAGGTACTGAAGCACCCAAAGAAAAGCTGGCCGGCTGGCACCAACGCGCCAATAGCCGCGCCCCACGCGACCTCGTCAACGACAGTGCCATTGCGACTAGGCGACATGGGCTGGGCGCGCAAGTATTGAGCCGGAACGGCGGTAAGCCTTCGATCGGAATACGGAGCGTGCAGCGCCTTGTGAATTCGCGCAAGCGTTTTCGCGTCGACGACGTCCAGCGACGCCTCGGCCTGCGCGACGCTGCTCTGGGTGCCTCGAGGTGCCGGGATTTGTGCATACAGATCGAGCCGGCCGGCAACAAGAACCATCGCCAACACTGAACAAATCAATTTCATGGCTATCTCCTTTCGATACTCACGCTACCCAACGTCGTGCGGGAAGTCCTGAGTAAAGTCTGAAAAGAGGCTGAGTTCAGGGCGTACACCGAGGCCCGAGCGAAGCGATGGGCCGAGAGAGGTGATGATTGTGAGAAACGACGAGCGAAGCGAGGAGTAATGGAGGCGGCGGGAGTTGGTACCGCTAAGGCAGGCCGAAGGGCCTGACTTGCGCTACAGAGTTGAAACTAAGGTTAGCGAATTTTCTAACTTGCTGATGGCGCGCGACTTCTGATGTTAACGCGTTGAGTCAGTGATGTTTACAACTCCCAGTCGTCTCCACTCACGTCCTCGGCGATGCTCAAAGATCGACCCAATTCGTGGAGGCATTTTGGAGGCGGCGGGACACCTTGCCTGATCGAGTGAGTTCAGGTTGACGTTCCCGTCGCCTCCACGATCGCGAGAGTGCACGAGGAACGCGGTTTTCATGCGCCAGCGATCATCTATTCGGACGATCTGGCCGCTGCAGCCACGATCACGCGGATGTATGGGATGAGAAGCGCGGCATGTTCCGCGCGAGATCCAGATGCATGACCGGAGTTCGCACGACTGCGATCAGTTCCGCTACCGATATCATTTCTTCTTGCTCGCGCGATACCTTGTCGTGTCTTTGATGTCGAGTTCTTTGCGTCGCTCGATGCCGAAGTGCGGCCAGACCAGGCCGTAGAGGATCGTTTCAATCGCCATGCTCGCGTGCCTCATCGCGGCATTTAGAAATGCATGGCTGCCTTTTACGAAGTGCTCTAAGTCGGCGTCTTCGCGTTTATCAAAAATCGTGGCGAGGCCGACCAGTTCTGTGTGAACGCGTTGTGTTCAAATCGAAGATCCTCGTAGAGAACCATGACGCGAATGAGCTGAGTCGCGATGTTTTGATCATCCCAATGACGGAACAGGGGCTTCAACCGCTTCCGAAACGTGGTCTGTGTCTTCGACATGGTCTGTATCTATCCCTTGGCTGCGGTTCTGCGGGCCAATAAAACAACAGTCGCGTCCGGCGTGCATCCGTGGAACAGTCTCCTTCATAGACGAGCGAACTGTGGTCGTATCCGAGAACGACCAACCACTGACCGTCAGTGTTTCGGTGTTCAGCGGAAAGACTATGGCCGATGAGAGAGCTGTCTTCCGGCGCGCGCAGTGAGCCTTAGGCTCGTAAAGGCCGAATTACTCGATTTTCCGCACTCAGGACCTCTTCGAATGCCCCGCCCGGTCGATTCGGTCGTTCGATAGATCACCCTCCACTGTTAACCGGCAAGGGAGGTCACGCGTATTAGTTAGTGGACAACTGCTACGGAGTCACTGACATGGACAACCTGCTCGCAGATCTTCGTCGCGCGGCTCGTGTGCTGGGCGCCAGCCCGGGACTGGTATTGGTCAGTGTGCTTTCGCTGGGTCTTGGACTCGGCGCCAACCTGACAATCTTCAGCTTCCTGCGGGCCGCATTCTTCTACCAGCCGGAGGTAACAGAGCCGGAACAAGTGGTTGGCATCGAGCCGGGCAACAGCAACCAATACTCCTACTTGAACTTTCGCGAACTGCAGGAGAGTGGCATTTTCGAGTCGGTGGCCGGGTTCCGCCGCGTCCAACTGAACCTGCGGGTCGGCGAGGATCCCGAGCGCGTGCCGGGCCTGAGTGTGACTTCGGACTTCTTCGCGGCTCTCGGCATTCCGGCGGTAATCGGGAGGACGTTTGACGGCGCGGAGGCCGCGCCGGAGCGTCAACCGCGCATCGCCGTCATCTCCCATTCGTTCTGGCGGCAGCGCTTCGGTGGAAGTGCCGCCACCATCGGACAATCCGTCACCATAAACGGCGAGCCCTTCGACATCATCGGCGTGTTGCCTGAAGGCCATCGCGCCATTACGCCGCGGGCGGACCCCGCTATCTACGTGCCGGTCAGCGCGCTGGTTCTGCCGACCATCGACGACCGCAGCAACGGCAATGCGCTCGACGTGCTCGGACGGCTTCGGCCGGGCACAACACGCGAACAAGCGCAGGCCGCCGTCACCGTGCTCGGGCAGCAACTCGCCAAGGCCTATCCCGACGACAACAAAGGCATGGAGCGGCCCGCGACCATTCTGCCGTTGCGCATCCGCGAGTTCGGTGGCTGGCAGGAGCCGGTGTTGATCTCGGCGATCCTTTTGGCACTCGTCGGTCTCGTTCTGCTGAGCGCGTGCGCCAACGTCGCCGGGTTGTTGCTGGCGAGAATTGCGCATCGACGGCGGGAGATCGCGGTGCGGATGGCGCTCGGTGCCGGGCGCGGCCGTCTGTTGCAAATGCTCCTCGTCGAAGGCTTCGCGCTCGCGCTGCTCGGCGTCATCGCGGGAGGCGCACTGTTCCTCGGCCTCGCTCGCATGCTTCAGACCGTCGACCTACCCGCCTTACTTGGTTCGGTCACACTCCAACTCGACGTCGATGGCGCTGTACTAGCGTTCGCGCTGGCGCTCACGTTCGTGACGGGGATTCTGTGCGGGCTCATCCCGGCTTTGCGCGCTACGAAGACTGATGTCGTCAGCGAAATGAAGAGCGGCGAGGGGCATGGCGCCAGCGGGAAGCTGTGGCTGCGCCACGCGTTTGTCGTGGCCCAAGTCGCGGCATCGATGGTCCTCCTGGTCGTGTCGTCCCTGCTCATGCGGAGTTTGGTACGGGTGACGACGCTCGACCCCGGCCTCGACCTCGACCGCGTCTCGGTGGCGATGGTTAATGTAGACGCGCAACGGTACGCCCTGGACGGCGGACTGCCGCTCAGCCAGCGCATCGTCGAGAGGGTTGAATCGATGCCGGGTGTGGAAGCCGTGAGCGTTGCCGGCATCCTCGCCATGGGCTTGGATATGAGCGCAACGCGGCTACAGGTCGAAGGCGCGGCACCAGGCACGATGGGCTCAAGGACTTTTCTAAATAGTGTGGGACCGCGGTACTTCGCCACACTCGGCATTCCGTTTGTGCGGGGCCGCGATTTTGCGGCGACCGATCGTGACGGTGCGCCAACGGTGGCGATTGTCAACGAGGCGCTTGCGCGATCGTACTTCCCTGGCCAGAACGCACTCGGCAAGCGCGTCCGCGAATCCGAACGAGAACCCTATTTCGAGATCATCGGCGTGGTGCGCGATAGCAAGTTCGGATCGATGGGCGAGGAACCCACGCCAGTGTTCTATTCCGCCTACATGCAGCGTCCGCGAATCTCGACTCAGATCCGGCCCGTCATCATCCACGTGCGAACGGCAGGCGCGCCCGCGGCGATCGTGCCGGAATTGAGGCGTGCGATCGCCGACGTCGACTCGACCGTGTTCGCCGATGTTCGGACGTTACGCGATGCCGCAGGTGGCGAAGCGCAGTTGCGCCAATTCGGCACGCAGATGATTGGGGCGATCGGTGCCGTCGCGCTGCTGCTGGCGACCGTCGGTCTCTACGGCATGATGGCGTTTGTCGTCTCATCCCGGACGCGAGAGATCGGCACGCGCATGGCGCTCGGCGCCAGCGCCAGACGCATTCTCTGGAACGTGCTGGCGCAGGGGCTCAGCCTGGTGGCGATCGGCATCGCGATCGGCGGGGTACTGTCGTGGATGCTCGCGCAGATGTTGCGCGGCGCAATGGCCGGGTTGAGTCCCGCCGATCCAATCGCGTTCGGGAGCGCGCTCCTGATCTTGACGCTCACTGCGATCGCGGCGATCTATTTTCCGGCCCGCCGCGCGGCGGCACTGAATCCGGTCGACGCGTTGAGAGTGGAGTAATCCCACGCGCCGATAACACTTTCGATTCGAGCTCTAGTAGTAGCGGCTCGACTCGGATCGCTGCGCCCGAATCCAGCGCTAATGCATTAGCGATACCGTGCCAAGCTGAACGGCGCGTCGAACATGCTCGCCTTGTTGGTAGGTGAACGTACCGACCATGCGTCCATAACGATCACGCTCAGTCGCCCATTCTAGAATCCGGTAAGTGCCACCCGTCGTTGATGCGTCAAGAACGAGACGGTTCCCTTCCACCTGACCGGTAACGTGCACCGCTGGTTCAGACGCACGCAGCTCGAGCAGGCCGGCCACAGTGCTGCCGCTCTGTCGAAGGTTCAGTGTAAATCCGCTGGTTTCACCTGCGTGTGGCGGCAGGCATGATGCGCTGCACTGACGCACGACAAATGAGCCGCCCCAAGTACCGTCAAACGCCGATTGCGGTATCAATTTGGTGCGTTCCGCGGTGGCGATGTCCCCCGCGAAGACGGTACTAAAGCCTAGGGACGTCTCTGCGGTGCGATCGAGCCTGTACTCCAAGTCGCCCTTGAGTCCACTCGCCGCATCAACACGCGCATGAAATTTTGTCAGTGTCGCTGCGCCAACGAAATCGCCGGGCCCCAGTCCTGGCGCAGTGCCTTGCAACGACATGGTGCCGTCGTCATCGATAAAGCCACCGACATCGATTAAAACTGAACCGGTTTGAAAATTGCCGCGGAGCACAGCGCCCGCCTGATCCAATCGCAACGTAAACGGCAGCAGCGTACCGGGCGGTGACGGACGGCGACCACCGCCGATCTGCGCCGTAAGACGGTACTCACCCGTCCACACGCCGGCAAACGGCGTCACGGTAGTCGCTGGCGGGCTCAGACCGTCGGGGGCCGTTGGGGTTCGAGGTGTGGAGTTACACGCAACCAAGGCCGCGATCGCTGCGAAGTAGATAAGACGCTTCATCGCCGAATCTCTACGTTTATCACAGCCGCGCACGGCGGGCACCGCACCTTCTGCCTAAGCGCCGCATTAGAATTCGGGCGCATTCGGTCCAGTAAAAGTTTGGAGGCGGCGGGAGTTGAAACTAAAAACGGCAGATTTTCTAAATTGTTGATGGCGCGCGACTTCTGATGCTACCGCGTTGAATCAGTGATGTTTACAACTACCCGTCGTCTCCACTCACTTCCTCTGTCAAACGACAGGGGAAATTGACCCCCTTACGTCACTAAAACTGACCCCCTCCTCATTAGTGTTTTCTGCGGTCAGCGCGAGCCGGCTCGCCGGCGAGCGCCCCCTGTGGGTGCGGCACCGCCGGGATCAGGCCGGCCTTGCGTTTCTGTTTCAATCGATAGCTGTCGCCCTGGATCATCAGCGTGTGACTGTGGTGCAGCAGACGATCGAGGATGGCCGCGGCGAGCACTTCGTCGCCGAAGACGGTGCCCCACTGCGTCACCAATTGATTGGTGGTGATCAGCAGGCTGCCACGCTCGTACCGGCGGGCCACGAGCTGGAAGAACAGATGCGCGCTCCGCCGTTCGAAGGGCAAGTACCCGAGCTCGTCGATCACGAGGAGCTTCGGTTTGCTGTAGAACAGCAACCGATCCGCGAGCTGGCCGTCCGTTTCCGCTTTGGCGAGGGCGGCGAGCAGCGCGGTGGCACTCGTGAAGAGCACCGAGTGCCCGGTCTCGACGGCCGCGCGACCGAAGGCGATTGCGAGATGCGTCTTGCCGACACCGGGCGGGCCGAAGATCAACACATTCTCGGCGCTGCTGATAAAGCGGCCGGTCGCCAACTCCCGGACCAAGCGGTGATCGATCGACGGCTGGAACTTGAACTCGAATTCCTCGAGCGTCTTCACGGTCGGGAAGTGCGCGATCTGCACGCCCATGGCGACGCGCTTGCGCTGTTTAGCGTCGACCTCCTGACGGAGGACCTGGTCGAGAAAATCCAGATAGGTCGGCTCGCGTTTGGCCGCCTCATTCAGGATGGTGTCCAGTCGCTCGGCGACGAAGCCGAGGCGAAGGCGCTGCAGATGCTCGACGACGCGCGCGTGAACGATCGTGCTCATCGCCGGCCCCCGACGACGGCATCGTAGTCGGCCAACGATCTGCCGAAGGCCGACAAAGCGCCGTCAACCGGCATCAGCGGCGTGGTGACCCGCCACAGTCCTGCGAGATGGGCGGGCTCGACGATGCACGCAAATGGCTCGCGGCTGCGCACGTGTGTGGCGACGAGATCCGCTCCGTGAAAGATCCGCACGGTCTGCTCGTCGATCGCCACGTCGACATGGTCGCGCACGAGCTGATAGGGCACGCTGTAGCGCACCGTCTCGACATCGACGAAGGCATCGCTGGCCACGCGTCGGCGCAGTCGCTGCGCCCGACGTGGCAGCGGCCGCGCCGGCAACGGACGAAGGGCGGCGTGCTCCTCGCGGACGAAACGATCGCACGGCCGCTCATGCGTCGTACCGTGCACGCGCCGATCGGCGTCGTCCATCCACTGCGCCAGATGCTGCTCGAGCGCGGCAAACGACGCGAAGGTGCGGCCCGCCAGCGCATTGCGCTTTACGAACTTCACCCCGGACTCGACTTTGCCTTTCGTGCGGGCGCGATACGGCGCGCAGGCGCGCGGCTGTACGTCCCAGTCACGACAGAAGGCCAAGTAGCCTGGATGGAATGTCACGGTGCCGGTCGTCCGATCGCGACCGCGGACCAGCGCGCGCGCATTATCGCCAAGCACGGTCAGCACCACACCGCCGAAGTGCGTGAACGCAGCGGCGATGCCCTCCCGCCAATCGTCCTGCCGCTCGTGAAGAAACGCTTTTACGAACGTGCGTCGCGAATAACTGAGGACCGCCACGAGCAGAAACACCGTGAGGGTGGTGCCCGCGATCGTCACCCGCTTCTCGCCGAAATCAATCTGCATCTGCGCGCCCGGTGCCGTTTCGACGCGCACCGTCGCCACATCGGCGGCCCGCTGCGCTTGGCGGACCGGCGCGACGGCGCGCTGCACGGTGCGCACACTGACGGCGCAGCCCTGATCCGCGAGGAGCTGCCGGACCACCACCGCATTGCCCTCGGCTTCGTTTTGGAAGAACCGCTGTGCCGCCGCCTGATCGTCCGTCGACAGCCGCCGCGCCGACGGCCGGACCTGCACGCCCGCGGCGGCGCCGCGCTGATAGCGGCGCACCGTATTGCGCGCGATCGCCAACTCCGCCGCGATCGCCTTCGCGCCCCACCCACGATTCGTCAACTCACGAATCGCAGCCACGATCTCGCCCTCGACCACCGGCACCTCCGCTATCGGAGATACCAGAACCCCTCGCGCTTGCTCCATTCGACCCTCCTCCTACGGGGGGCAGAATTAGTGTCGCAAGGGGGTCAATATCACTGTCGCTCTACAAGTATCCACTCGGCTTGACGTGAACCTGCCGGGAACTTATCCCAACCGTGGCGATTGAAGAGCAAAGAGCGGAGCATTGAAACGGTTAAGAACATGTGAGTGCCGAGCTTTGCCAATGTCACGCTGCTGTCCGTCGAATGGACACCGAACAATGATGGCCTCATCAATCCGCTCGGCTGGCGCGAATAGGCGCTAACAGCTTGCCCGATCCATCGAGCATGTGAGAATGCAGACAGCCAGCGGTAATTCTCATCGAAACGGCCCGTCCACTCTTTCAGCGTTTCGTCGTAACCCGGCATTTTTTCCATCGCTGCGAAAACGCGCTTACGAGTGATCGTGGGATTGAGGTGGTTACGCCAGTGCCAATGGTGCTCCAAATCCTGTTGAGGGGCGGCCACGTAGTTGCGGAAATGTTCGTAGTCATCGGCGATGGCGATCATCGTATCTGCCAGCTCGCTGAACAGCCTGACGAGATGCCGCGCTTGAGAGTCAAATCCCGCGCAGCAAAGGCGTCTAACTGACGCAGCGCAATTCGTGAGATTGGTAGCCAGAACGAACAGCACCGTGTCCGGCATGGGCTTCTTGCGCTTTATGTCTGGGTAGAGCAGGCGACGGCGAGCGCGATTGATTGGCCGAGCAAGCATCGCTAGATCAGCAAGTGAGGCGGCCCCAAGATCAGGAACAATCGTTGACTCCCACCAGGCATCCTCACCCTTACAGAATGGGCAGCTGCGAGCGCCGCACGAAGCGTGCGAGGCAAGTTCAATCAGACGGCGTGACGAAGTGTTGTATCGGCCAATCCAAGGCGCTGACACTTGTTGGTTCGCAATGACGGCCGCGAGATGAGAGCGATATTGTTTTGATAACGACACCGTGAAGCCTGCTGCAAGTCGACATTGTAAGGCGGCGACTCTAGGGCAGGAGAATTAGACGCGTGTTTTGCCTAACGATCCCTTCGTATGCTATGGTGATCGAGGCGATTTCAGCACTGACGAGAGTTAGTCGCTGGCTCGCCGTGGTGTTCGGCTTTTAGCGAAGCCGAGCTTGGTTGTGAGGAAATCATGTGGCGCTCGCGCCATGGAGTCAGTAATGACGCTGAAACTTAATATCGTCCCGCCTGAAAACGTTCCCGCATCACCCGAATCGGTCCTTCCTTCACGTGAAGAAATCGCAGCCGCAGGTCAGGATCTTGCTGCTGCCGCTGATGGGCTGTCTGCATCCATCAGTGCGATTGAAGATTATTTAGAAACCCAGAATTTCGCCATCCCCGTTTGGGTAAAGGTGAAGGGCTGGTCCGACGATGATTACAGCTACTGGTTGCGCGAGCTTGGATACGACCTTCTCAATGGCTCTTGGCATCTGCTCATCCGCGAGAAATCAGGCAACGAGCAGTGGCCGGACCGTGAGAACGTTATCACTTGGTCGTTCAAAAACTCTCCGCGAAAGGCGCGCATTTCCGCGTCCGACAAAATCCCGGATCTCTTAAAGGAACTGATAAAAGAGTCGGCGCGAACCGCGAGGCGTTTGCGTGAAAAGACTGTAGAGGTAGACGCCTTCGTATCGACGTTGAAGATCGCTGCTGCGAAGAAAGCGAAGAGGTAACGCCGTGGACATACTCACAGCCGCAGTATGTGTCATCGGTATGGCGATCACGGCATATGTGATTCGCTTGGTCATCATCTACCGTGGTGACTTTGAAGCAGGCGGTCGATCAGGGACGACGGAATTTATCCTGAAAGCCAAGGAACGGACGGCAGTCGCCGAAAGGCGCTAGTCATTCGTGCGCATCGTTCAACCTGTGGGCCTTGTTGCTTCATGGCCCCAGGTTGGGCGGTGGGTTTTTAGCTGGCGTGACTCAGCAGGATGCCCCTCAGAGGAAAAGAGAGGATAAACGTGAGCAAATATTTGCTAGAGCGTATGGAAGAGCGGCGCAGCAGGGCCATCGACATTGCAATCGCAGCAAAGGTGTTGCGAGTATGCGAGTACCACGGCGACGTTGTGATGACGATGGGTCTTGTTGACGAATCCTACGCCTATCGCGTCGGCAACGCGAAGCTGAAGGCAGGGGAGCTTGGTGATACGTTCGAATCTCCGAGAGAGATGACGGATGCCGTCAAAGCGGCCATCAACGAACACTATTTGGACTACTGTCCCAGATGCGAAAAGCTCTTAGAAGACTAACTGTAGGAAATTACGTGACAGCCAGTTGGCGGCCCTAGAAGCTAGAACACCGCCGCAATGAGCCTGCGCCCGCCGCGCAACAAGCGCTTAGCTCTTCGATTCAGACGGCGCGCCCGCTTCCGCCTCCGCTTCCCATTGGCGCAGCGTCTCACGAAACGAATCCAGCTCCGTTAGCAGGGCATCGTGATAGGCCGTGCCCTCGGCAGTGGAAAGAAACTCCGTGTGCTCGTTCCACGTTTCCGCGTGCTGAGGGCTGTCCCAGATCAGGCGCGATATCGCGTCCATTAGCGATATATACCAATCATCTGTAAGTGCGGTTTTCACTGCTGGGCGAAATTCACCCGCGAACTTCAGTGCGTGACTCGAGATTATTTTGAGCCGAACCGGTTGAAGCGGATGAGTCTGCCAATACACCTTGGTCTTGTCTAGGGGCATCGGCGCGCTGACGAATATGAACGCCGCGTGTGAGGCGATCACGCAAGCGAACGCGGCACGGTCTTGCTCATCAACCGTTGCATCCTTAAGTGCCAAGCGCGCGACCAGCAATTCTCGGCCCGATGTCAGCACCCACTGGTTAAGCAAAAGGTAGGTTGCCCATCCGTCAGCGTCAAGTTCAAGCGCCTGTTGCCGTAACCGACCAATAGAGCCGCCGCTACTCTTTTCGACATGGTGTCCGTGCGTGTGGTGAGAATACTCATGGGATACTACGTGGCCGATCAACATCCAGAGCAGTAGAGTACGAAGCTTGTCGCGGTCAGTGTCCTTGCCCAGGCCCATCCGCATCACCACTTCATCCGCAGCTGCTAGCTGCGAAGCAAGGCCAAGCGCATCAAAGAAGCGCGGAATGGTGACGCCAATAAAAGAATGGTCATCATCCTTGAAGGCGTAGGCGTTGGACACGTCGGAATCAACGTAGTCGAAATACAGCGGGGCGTGGGGTGCATCACCGATGATGTGCTGGCCTTCAAGCGCGAGGGCGTCATTCAAAGAGTCACGCATCAAGATCATCTGGTCGATGGTGATCCCGAGCGTGGAATCTTCACCGCGGAGTTGATCGAGATCCGCGATACCCCGGTAGAGGAAATCGGCGCGTGCTTTTACGGCGGCATCGAACGCGATTTGTCTCGCGGTGAGAGGCATGCAGGCAATTCGAATCTGTAGTAGTGCTAGATCAATTCACCACACGCGTGGCGCGGGGAGTTCATGGAAGATGTCGATCTAAGAATCCTCGAACGCCAACTACCATCCCCATAACTTCAGACTGCGTGATCTCGTGGAACTTCCCGTGGTCGGCTTTGTTCCTCGTGTCTCCCCATGTCGTGATCTGCTTGTTTTCGGAGGAGTTGATCACTTCGATCTGATTGGATGGCTGATACAGAGCCGTT
>Ga0193741_1000158_pt1 | contig 18170 bp, 15 predicted proteins | sample L2s2metaG_FD_143059 | JGI IMG/M metagenome (GOLD analysis project Ga0193741, IMG submission 143059) | Soil microbial communities from a riparian zone of the East river system, Colorado, United States - L2s2 | ecosystem: Environmental > Terrestrial > Soil > Riparian zone | place: USA: East River...
CTGGGCCGCCGTGGGCGAGGCGGCGCAGCGCGTCGAGGAGCGCGTCGCCTGGCGGCCGCAGGCCGTTGTCGCCGAGGAGGACGCGCTCCGCGACGTAGCGCGAAGAGAGCGCGAACTCGTTCCCGCGCCAGGCGATCCCGGTGACCGGCGTTCCCGTCCGGCCGAGGGCGCGGACGATCGCAAGGCCTGCGTGCAGGAGCCCGAAGACGACCGCGGGACGCCGGCTCACGCGAGTGCCGCCTCGTACGCCTCGAGATGGGCGTCGACGACCGCCTGCCAGCTGCAGAGCTCACCGATGCGGCTGCGGCCGGCCTCGCCCAGGCGGCGCCGCAGCTCCCTGTCGGCCAGCAGGCCGTCGATCGCCGCTCGCAGGGCCGGCGGGTCCCTCGGCGGGACGAGCAGGCCGGTCTCACCGTCGGCGACCATATCCGGAAGGCCACCGACTGCGGTGGCGACGACGGCCCGGCCGCGCGCGAGCGCCTCGGCGCACGTGATGGGAAACCCGTCCCGCCGTGACGGGAAGACGACGACTGCAGCGCGGTCGAGGCGCTCGTAGAGCTGCTCGCGGGGGAGCATGCCGAGCGACTGCGGCACGTTCGGCCGGAGCGGCCCGTCGCCGGCGACGACGAGGTTGAGCCCGTCGGCAACGGCCAGCAGGTCCTCGATGCCTTTCTCGGGGGAAAGGCGGCCGGCATAGAGCACTTCAGGCGGCTCCGCCTCCGGACCGACCGCCTCCGGGACATCGACGCCGTTGGGGACGAAGCGCGCCTTCCTGGCTCCCAGCTCGATGGCAGCCTCAGTCAGCGCGCGTGAGACGCCGATCACGACCTCTGCCCTACGAACGATGCGCCTGGCGAGCGCCGGGGCACGCCGGGCGAGCTCGACGTCCGTCCCATGGAGGGTCAGCACGAGCGGCTTACCGGCGAGCGAGGCGGGGAGCGCAGTGGGGAGCCAGTGCGCGTGGACGAGGTCCGCGGTCCTGGCTGCGCGCCGAGCCGCACGTGTCATGGCGACAAGCAGGGGCGGAACCGCCCAGGGACGCCGACGGACGTTGCGCGACATGCCCGCGCCGTAGGCGAGCCCGAAGTCCCGGAAGTCTCGGCCGGGGCCCACGACCGTCACCTCCACTCCGCGCCGCCGCAGACGCACTTCCGTGTCGGCGATGAACCGGCCGGCGAAGTCTCGCTCGTCCCGCGGGTACGAGGTCGTGAGGAAGACGACCTTCATCGAGCTCCTAGCAGCCTCATCGGCGCGAGAAGACCACCGGCGCCGCGACGGCCAGCAGCAGGAAGACGAAGAAGTAGTACATCTGCATGGTGAGGTAGAAGACGTTCGCGGCGAGCGTACCGGCGAGCGCAGCCGTAAGACCCCAGGCGAGCGGCTGGACCCGGGCCGCGTCCACGTCGCCCACCGCAGCCAGCGCGCGCCCCAGCCGGCGGAGCCCGCCCAGGCGGCGGAACACGTAGACGATGAAGGCGAGGAAAAGGAGTGTGCCGACGATGCCGGTCTCGACGAGCAGCGCGATGTAGTACGAGTGCGGGCCCCAGTTGTCGCGGCCCGTGAGGAACTCGAAGTACGTCGAGAACGTGTTCAGCCCGCGGCCGAAGAACGGGTTCGCGTCGATCGCCGGCGGCAGGAGCTCGTAGAGGTCGAAGTGCGTCTGCGTTCCGCGCCCGCTCAGGCTTGTCCGGGCGCGGAAGAACCCGGAGACGATCGTCGAGTACTGGAGCGAGACGAGGACGAGGATCCCGGCGAGCGCGCCGACCGGGACGAGGAGGCGCCGCGAGACCATCAGGCGGCGGTACGGGACCGCCAGGATGACCAGGCCGACGACGAGCCCGAGCGCGCCGCTGCGCGAGAAGGTAACGATCTCCCCCAGCGCGAGCACCCCGAGCGTGAGCACGAGCGGCAGGCGCATCGGATGGCCGCGCTCCAGCCGGAGGTAGATGGGCAGGAGGATCATGATCGGGACGATCAGCGCGACGCCGAGGTGGTTGACGTCGAGCATGAGCCCGTTCGCGCGGTAGAAGTCGACCCCCGCGACGACGCCGAACCGGGCAACGCCCTCGCTCGTGTCGCCGGTGATCGGCCCGAGGATGAGCGGGTCGAGGAAGCCTCTGCCGCCCATGGCGTAGAGGAACTCGAGCACCGCGTAAGCCGAGTTCAGCGCCATCCCGGCGACGAACGCCCCGAGCGTCTGCCAGTAAAAGCGCGTCGAACGGCGCGCAAGGTGCGCGACTGCGCACGCGAGGAACGCGAAGTGGAGCGCGAACTTCGCCAGGCCCTTCGTGAACTGGCTCCGGTCGGCGCTCGTCTCGAGGTTGAAGTAGCCGACGAGATAGACGACCGAGAGGAGAGCGAGGAAGGCGAGCAGGACGACGACCGCGCGCGGGACGCTGCGGTCGCGGGCGACGAGGCGGTGTACGAGGAAGAGCGCAAGAAACGCCGCCACGGTCAGGTCCGAGAGGTAGACATCGTTCCCGCCCACGGGCCAGCGCAGGCGCACCAGCGTGATCGTGAAGACCGAGACAAGGAGCGCGAGGTCGGCGGAGCGGCCGGATCTCACCGGGAGACCGCCTCGAGGAGGTCGGCAAACTCGCGCGCCCGGGCACGGCGCGACAGCCTGTCCCGCCATTCAGGGGGGAGCGGCGTCTCGCGAAGCGTTCCCGCCCGCCGGCGCTCGTCGAGCTCGGAGAGGACTGCCGCCATCCCGTCCACGTCGTCCGGAGCGACGACGGTGCCGGCGCCGGTGCCGCGGATGAGTGCCGCAGCCTCCCCGTCGGGCGGGACGACCGCGAGGATCGGCCGCTCGGCGGCGAGATACTCGAACACCTTTGCGGAGAGGACGCCCCGCTCGTTCTCGGGGATAAGGAGCAGGAGCGCGTCGGAGTCGCGCTGGAGCGCGAGCACCTCCGCCCGGGAACGGTGGGACACGACCTCGATGCGATCTGCGAGCCCGAGCCGCTGGGCGTACTCGCGGTAGGCGCTCGGGAAGCCGCCGACGAAGCGTGCCATGACGTCGCCATCCGCCTTCGCCAGTGCCTCCAGGAAGGGGCGAGGATCGCGGCGCCCAAAGAAGCTCCCGGCGTGCGTGACGCGTAAGCGGTCTCCGGGCCGATACTCGAGCCCCTCGAAGTCCTCGAAGTCGCACCCGTTGGCGATCACCTCGAGGCGCCGCGGCGGCCCGAGCGTCTGCATCTCCGCGGCGATGGCGTCGGAGGCCGTGACCACCGCATCGGCATGGCGGGCGACGTGGCGGGCGAGAAGACGCTCGCCGCGGATCTGGCGGCGCCGTTGCGGGTGCGACGCGATCGAGTCGCGGAGGTCGGCCACCCAGCGAGCACGGGTCAGGCGCCTGACGGCAGCGCCGACGAGGTTCACCGAGCCGGGCGGCGAGGTCGTGATGACGACGTCGATCCCCTCCCTCCGCACGAGACGAACGGCGGTGGGCGCGGCGTTGGCCGCCCAGACGACGCTCGCGTCGGGGACCAGGAGGCCGCGGAGGAAAAGCTGTGCCCGCAAGCCGAGCCGAGCCAGGCCGTGTGCCGCCGCCAGCTCCTCTGCGGGACGCCGCGCCCGGGGGCCGAGGTTCCTGGCGCGGTGGACGGTCGCTGCAGCGGGCGACTGGAGCGAGTCGTCCCGGTGGAGCCACTTCGGATCGTCCGGGGCGAGCACGTGCGTCTCGATCCCGAGCTCGGGCAGATGCTCGGCGAGCTTGAGGAATCGCGGCACGCCGGCTCCGCCTGCAGGCGGGAAGTAGAACGTCACGAGCAGGACCTTCACGACATCCATTGTGGCCGGTGCCCCGGCTCAGCCGCGGCTGGGAGCGGCGTAGAGGGCGTAGCGGCCGCCGTCGTAGACGAGGCGCAGCCCATCCAGGTATTCCTCCGGGTGGCGCTGCTCCCTGTCGACGAGCACCCAGTCCGCGTCGTAGCGGGCGAGCAGCTCGCTCCGCTCGGCGTCGGTGAGCGGGACGAGGAAGAAGCGCTCGGAGTCGAGGCGCCGCTGCCGGGGGCGGTTGCGCCTCGAGGAGGCGACGTGGCCGGTCGGCGCCGCGTTCACGTACACCGGCGCGTACGCGGCGATCTTGTACGCCGTCGACGCGTCCGAGAAGACGACGTCCCCGGGCCGGGTGATCTCGCGCACCGCCTCGACAGTCTCCTCGGGCATCGCGTTGGGGTCTGCCGGGCGCTCGAGGTCCGCCAGGCCGGCGACGGCGACGGGAACCGCGAAGGCGCAGGCGGCCAACACCGCCCAGGAGCCCGGGTCGGGCCCGCGCGGCCGTAGGAAGGCGCCGACGGCGAGCGCGACGAGCCCACCCACAACCGCGACCCAGACGACCCAGCCGGGCCCGCCCTCCCGCACGCGATACGTGAACTCCCCGCTGACGAGCAGCTCCGCGGCCAGCCCGGCGCCGAGCGCGAGCGCGACGCCCCCCAGACGCCAGCGGCCGGCGAGCACGAACGCGCCCGCGAGCGCGAAGGCGAGCGGCAGGAAGGCGGAGAGGCGGCGGGCCTGCGAGACGGAAAAGACGTCCGAGAAGAGCGTGAAGAGCTGAGGTACGAGCAGGAGGGCGAGGGCGAAGAGCGAGCCGCCGAGAACGAGCTGCGCCCAGCGCCGGCGGGCCGCGAAGCCCGCGAGCGGGATCGCCAGGAGGCCCGCGACCACGACCGGCCCACCGCGGGCGATCGCCTCCGGCGCGAAGCGGAACGAGTCTCCGAAGACGTCGAACGCGTTCCCGTAGTGCTGGAGCTCGAACGCGCGGCGCGAGGCGCTCGGTCGCGTGGACCGGTCCTCCGCTATCACGGGGAAGAGCCAGGCGAGATAGAGGAGGAAGGGAGCGGTCAAGGCGACGAGTGCGAGCCCCGCGCGCCTGACGAGGGGGTCGAATGCCCTGACGACGATCATGCGGGCTACCAGGAAGCCCCCGAGCAGCAGGGCGACGAAGGGCAGGTAACTCGGATGGACCAGCGAGAGTGCGAGCGCGGCGGCCGCGAGGGCCGTAACGAGCGGCCAGGACCGCCGTTCGACGACCGTGAAGGCGAGCGCGAGGATCGCCGGTGCAAGGAGGACCCGGCTCGTAGTCGGCGGCAAGGTAAGCAACTCGAAGGCGCCGGTGGCAGAGCGTCCGCCGCGACCGGCAAGAGCGAGGTAGGCGATCTGCGCGACGACCAGCGCCGCGCCTCCAGCGGGACGCCTGAACACGGATGTTCCAGCGGCGTAGGCGAGCAGGAGAGCCAGCGGCACCAACACGGCCGGCAAGTAGAGCGCCGCGTCGGCGACGTCCACGCCGGCCAGCCGTGCGATCAGCGCGACAGCTCCGTGCCAGAGAGGGAACGCGTAGCCCGGATGGAGGCTCCCGTCCTGGAACTCGTTCACGGTGCCGAGCGTGGTGAGCGCGTCGAACTCGGCCAGCTTGCGCATGCGGGCCAGGTGGAAGAGCAGGTCGCCTTCAACGGGGCCCGCCGACCACCAGACGAGGCCGGCGAGCGGAACGGACGCGCCGAGAACGGCCAGCCCGGCGCGGCGGTCGGCCCGTGCGTCCACAGGGATCTCGACGCGCCCCGGACCAATCCAGACGCCGGTCGCCAGGGCGGCAGCCGCGACGAGCGCAAGCACGACGAGTGCCGCGGTGAGCGACGAGCCCGCGAGGAAGAGGACGCCGAGCGCGAGGAGGACGACCATGAGGCTGACGGCGAAGGACGCGGCCACCGCGACGCCGAACGAGCCGGGGAGGCCGAATGGGCGCAGGACCAGCCAGCCCGGCAGCAGGAGGACGAGGAACGCGGCCACCGCGAGCCGCAGCGCCAGCCCGGCGCCCTCCGCCGGAAGGAGGCGCACGAGACCGAGCGCGAGGAGCGTTCCCCCGGTCACGAGGACCGGCAGGGTCTGGACGCGGCCGCCGGCGTCGGCGGCCCGGGTGGCTAGCGACGCCACGACACGATCACCTGGGGGATTCTAGGAGGGCGCTCGCGCTGCCAGAAGCGAGCCAGCGGGCCGCGTCGCGGTAGGTCTCGCCACGCTCGCCGCGGAAGAGGACGCTCCGCAGGCGCGCGCCCAGGAGGAGGAGACGCCGAGCGCGCTCGGCCTCGCGCGGCCCCCGGTGCTTGGCAAGGAAGCGCAGGTGCCCGCGCACGTTCTCCCGGAACATCAGGCCGCCGTGCGAGGCACCGCCGACGTGCACGACCTCAGCGCCCGGAAAGAAGAGCACCTTCCACCCCGCCTCGCGGAAGCGGTAGCACCAGTCGGTCTCCTCGCTGAAGAGGAAGAAGTCCTCGTCGAAGAGCCCGACCTCCTCCGCGGCCGCCCGCCTGACCAGCAGGCAGGCGCCGTAGAGCCAGTCGGCCTCACGCACGCTCTCGTGGTCGAAGCGCGCGCCGTAGAAGGCGTTCAGCGCCCGCGTGCGCGGTGCGAGCTTGCGCAAGAACAGGTATTCGGTGGCCAGCCGCCAGAGCGTGGGGAAACCCCGCACCGAGCGCTGTAGCGAGCCGTCCGGGTTGAGCAGGCGCGGGCCCACGACTGCGGCGTCGGGGTGCTCGTCCCCGAAAGCCGCGAGCCCGTCGACCGCGTCCCCCACCGGCCACGCGTCGGCGTTCAGGAGCAGGTACCAGTCGCCCGTGGAGATCTCCATGCCGACGTTATTGCCGGCGCCGAAGCCGCGGTTCTCGGGCAGCTCGACCAGGCGCACGGAGGGAAACCGCTCGCGGACGAGCCCGGGCGTCCCGTCTGTGGAGGCGTTGTCGACGACAACGACCTCGTGCCCGCGGTCGACCACGGCCTCGAGGCACCGCACGAGGTGGTCGCGGACGTTGTACGAGACGACGACGACCGAGACGCTCACTGCGCCGGCGCGGCGGGGCGCATGTTCCGCCAGAAGAGGATCGCGCCCGGGAGCGAGGTCGCGATCGAGACCGCGAAGTAGAGGAAGCCCGCGGCGAAGGCCGTCTCCTGCGGGACGTCGAAGCGGCCCAGGAAACCGACGAAGAAGGCCTCGCGCACGCCGATGCCGTTGAGCGTGAAGGGGATCATCTGCACGAGGAAGAGAAGAGGGCCGAGGATGACGTAGACCCACGGCGAGACGTCGATCCCCACCGCCTCGCCACAGAGCCAGATGGCGATCACGCGACCGATCTGCGCGAAGAGCGTGACGACGATGACCCAGAAGAGCGCCCGCGGGGCGTTCCGGTACTCGTGCATCGTGCGGTAGAGGCTCTGCATCGCGCCGTCGATCCGCAGGCGCTTTCCGAGGGGGAACAGCCTCTCTTCCAGGTGGCGGCCGAGCTGCTTGGAGAAGAGCAGCAGCCCGAGGATCACGAGGGCGGCGAAAAGCGCGAGCTCGAGAATGACCAGCAGGCGTACTCCCTCGTAGCGCCCGGCCGCGAGCGCGAGCGCCAAGGCGACGAGTACGAGCGTGCCGGCGGCGCCGAGGATCCGCTCCATGACCACCGCACCGGCGGCGGTGGCCCTGACGTCCGGCCGCCGGCGGGCGTGCTCGATGATCCGCACGGCGTCGCCGCCGATCGCCGTCGGAAGCACCTGGCTCGCCGCGTAGCTGACGAAGTACATGCGCACGAGCCAGGTGTAGGGCTCGTGCACGCCGCGGACGCGCAGGAGCATCCACCAGCGCCACGCCATCAGCCACGTGGTCGCGAGGAAGATGGCGAGCGAGGCAAGGACGTAGCCCCACTGACTCTCCTTGAGGATGTCGATCGTCTGGCCGAGATCGATCTGCCAGAGGAGGAGGGCCAGAACCGCGCCACTGACGAGGAGCTGGAGCCCGACCTTGGTCGAGCGGCTCACGTCTGGCGGCCCGTGAAGCGTGCGTGCAGGCGCCGGAGCGCCTCGATCGCGTCCTCGACGTCCTCATCCGAGTGGGCCGGTGAGAGCGGCAGTGAGAGCACCTGGTCGCCCGCGCGCTCCGCAACCGGCAGCGACGGCTGGTCGGGGTAGCGCTCCCGGTAGTACGTGAGCCGGTGGACGGGCAGGAAGTGGATGCTCGTCCCGATCATCTCCTCGCCCAGCGCGCGCTGGTAGGCGTCGCGGTCGACGCCGGCGCGCTCGGCATCGACCCGGATGACGTAGAGGTGGAGCGCGTGCCCGTCGCGGTCGTCGCGCGCGAGCGTGTCGATCCCAGGCAGCTCGGCCACGGCCGCGTCGTACGCGGCCACGTGGCGCCTTCGGATGGCGGCGTGCTCCTCGATCTTGTCCAGCTGGCAGAGCGCGACCGTCGCGAGGACGTCGGAGAGGTTCGCCTTCCAACCGGCGACCGTGACGTCGTAGAGCGAGCCCTCCCCGCGGCGCATGAGCCGCAGGTTCCGGATCTCCGCCGCGAGGTCGTCGTCGTCGGTCGTGACCATCCCGCCCTCGCCGGCAGCGACATTCTTCGTCGCGTACAGGGAGAAGCAGGCGGCGAGCGAGATCGCCCCGACCTTGCGGCCCCGGTACACGGACTCCGTCGCGTGCGCGGCGTCCTCGATCACGGGCAGCCCGAGGGCGAGCAGCGGGTCGAGGTCGCACGGCTGGCCGGCCAGGTGCACCGGAAGGATCGCCTTCGTGCGCTCGGTCACGGCGGCGGCTGCCGCCTCGGGGTCGATGTTGAGGTCGGAGTCGCGCACGTCAACGAAGACCGGCCTCGCGCCGCAGTGCACGATCACGTTCGCGGTTGCCGGCCACGTGATCGGCGTCGTGATCACCTCGTCGCCCGGGCCGACGCCTGCGGCGAGTAGGGAGAGGTGCATGGCGGCCGTGCCCGACGCGAGCGCGACGCCGTGCCTGGCGCCGACGTACTCGGCGAAGCGGCGCTCGAGCTCCTCGGCGCGCGGGCCGCTGGTCAGCCAGCCGCTGCGGAGGGTCTCCGTGACGGCGTCGATCTCCTCCTGGCCGATCGCGGGCGGCTGGAAGGAGAGGAAGGTGCTACGCCTCGAGGAGAGCTTGTGCATCGGCGGTCTTCAGGTGGATGAGGTCGGCGGCGCGATCGGCGCGCGCGAGGGCGTCGTCGCGGCTGTCGCCGCGGGCGAGCACGAAGCCCGCCCTGTCGTTGCCGCGTCGGAAGGGCCCGAAGCGCCAGCCCGGCTGGCGGTACACGCGCGCGTCCAGCACGCCCTCCACCGCCAACGCCTCCTCCACTCCTTCGACGTCCGCCAGCGTCCCCTCGGGAGGGACGAGGAAGCGGACGCACGCCCCGCCCGCCGGCTCGGGCTCGGGAATCTCCACGGGCTCGCCAAGCGCTGCGGCGAGCGCGAGGCCGTTTAGGTCGATCCCGAGCGCGGCGCGGCAGAGCTCGGCATCGTGGCCTCCGCCCAGGCGGGCCGCCAACTCCATCACCCGCGGGCCGTCGGGCCCGAGCACGATCTGCGTGTAGGTGGGGCCCTCGGTCACCCCGAGCGCCTCGGCCGCCCGGCGGGCCGCCTCGACGGCGCCCTCGACCGGGTGAACGCTCGGCCAGGCGTGGGCGAGCGCGACGCCGAAGGCAGGGCCGTCGGCGGTGAGCCTGTCGGTGACGGTCAGCGGGTGGAAGCGACCGTCGACCGAGAAGGCGTTCACGGTCACCTCTGGGCCCGGCACGAGCTCCTCCACGAGCGCGAGCCCGGTGCGCGACGCCTGGACTGCACGCCCGATCGCCTCGGCGAGCTGGTCGCTCTCGGCGACGACCGAGAGCCCCTTCTGCCCCTGGCGGTCGACCGGCTTGACCACGCTCGGGAGCGGCAGGCCGTCGGTGGCGCCCGTGGTCAGCTCCCAGCGCGGCTGGGGCACGTCATGCTCGTCGAGCAGCTTGCGCTGGCGGTGCTTCAGGACGGCATGGGCGGCGACGTCGGGGTCGAGCGGATGCGGGAGGCCGGCGTGCGTGGCGATGCGTGCGGCGATCGCCACCGGCCAGTCGATGCCGGGAGCGATGATTCCGCTCACCTGCTCGGCCCGGGCGAGCTGGCTGACGGCGGCCTCGTCCTCGACGGAGACCACGGCGCGCCGGTCGGCGTACTCGAAGCCGACCGCGGCGGGATCGCGGTCGCAGGCGATGACGTAGAGCCCCCGGTCCCGTGCCGCGCGGTGCAGGCCGAGCTGCGCCGGCCCCGCGCCTAGGACGAGGAGGCGCTTCCGCTCGCCGTCTGTTCCGCTCGAAGGGCTGCTTCCCACCAGGGACGATTCTGCTGGTACCACGCGATGGTGCGCGCCAGTCCGTCCTCGAAGGACGTGGCCGCACGCCAGCCGAGCAGCCGCTCGGCCTTGTCGGTCGAGCCGATGTGGCGGTCGACCTGCCCCGGTCGCTCGGGGAGGTTGACCTTGAGGGACGTCGGCTTCCCGAGCTGCTCGAGGACGATGTCGGCGATCCGCGAGACGGAGATGTCGACGCCGGTCGCGATGTTCAGGACCTCGCCGGCGACGTCGTCGATCGGAGCCACGAGGACGGCGTCGATCGCGTCGGCATGATCCTCGACGTACAGCCAGTCGCGCGAGGCGTGCCCGTCGCCGTGCACGGTCAGCGGCTGGTCCGCGAGCGCCTGGGTGATGAAGCGCGGGACGACTTTCTCCGGATGCTGGTACGGGCCGTAGTTGTTGAAGGGCCGGACGATTACGATCGGAAGCCCGTAGGTGACGTAGTACGAGTAGGCGAGCCGGTCCGCTCCGGCCTTCGTTGCCGCGTAGGGCGAGCGCGGGTTGAGCGGGTGCTCCTCGTCCATGGGAGCGCTCTCGGCCGTCCCGTAGACCTCGCTCGACGAGATGAGGACGAGGCGCTCGACCGGGTTCTCGCGGATCGCGTCGAGGAGGACCTGCGTCCCCTCGACGTTCGTGGTCACGAACTCGCGCGCCCCCTCGACGATGGACTTCTCCACGTGGGACTCGGCGGCCGCGTTGATGATGACGTCCACCTCGCGGACGATGTCGCCGACGAGCTCACGGTTCCGAATGTCCCCGTGCACGAACGAGAGCCGCTCGTGGCCCATGACGTCCGAGAGGTTGTCGACGTTGCCCGCGTACGTGAGCGCGTCGAGCGAGACGACGTCGTGCGGCGTCGCCGCCAGGAGGTGCCTGACGAAGCTCGACGAGATGAAGCCGGCGCCGCCGGTCACGAGGATGCGCTTGCGGGTCACGAGAGCTCCTGATCGATGGTGTAGAGGGGCCGCCCCTCCACGTCACGCTGAATCCGCCCCAGGTACTCCCCGACAAGGGCGAGGATGAATCCTTGCACGGCGAGGACGCCGAGAACGAGCCCACCGAGGAACAGGAGTCCCGGGAAGTTGCCGTTCACGACCCAGACCACGATTCCCCACACGCCGACGGCGATCGTCAGCAGGCCGCAGATGGCGCCGATGAGGACGCCGGCCCACTGGATCGGCTGGGGCCAGAAGCCGGCGAGCACGTGCAGCGCGAGGCGAATCAGCCGGAAGGGCGAGTAGCGCGAGCCGTCGACGCGGGCCTGGTGGTCGAGGTCGACCTCGACCACGCTCGCGCCCGCCGAGAGCACGAGGGCCTTGGTGAACTTCTGCTTCCCGATCACGCCGAGCACCGGCTCGATCGCCGAGCGTGAGTACGCGTTGAACGCGCAGCCGAAGTCGGCGATGTCGACGCCCGTGAAGCGCCGGAGCATGCCGTTGACCATCTTCGACGGGAACGTGCGGCCCCAGGAGTCCTCGCGGCCACGGCGCCGGCCGCTCGCGACGTCCGCCCCGCCCTCGACCGCCGCGATCAGCTTCGGCAGGTCTTCGGGGACGTTCTGGAGGTCGGCGTCCATCGTGACGATGATGTCGCCGCGCGCCCGGGAGAGGCCGGCATGCATGGCCGGGTGCTGGCCGAAGTTCCGCTTCAGGCGCACGGCCCGGACGGGCGGCTCTGCGGCGACGAGGCGCTCGGCGATCGCCCAGGTCCCGTCCTGCGAGCCGTCGTCGACAACGATCAGCTCGTAGGGCTTCCCGAGGCTCTCGAGCGTGGCAAGAGCACGCCGGCACACCTCTTCGAGGGTGCCTTCCTCGTTGTAGACCGGGACGACGAGGCTGACGACGGGGAGAGGTGCCTCGGCCAGTCGTGGAGCGGGCTGCGCCGCCGTTTCTGCCTCGGCCATCGGCCGCAGGCTACCATCGGCACGATCTCGCTCGGCGCGATTCCGGGTACCCTTCGACAGGATGCACGCCGAGATCGCAGTGCGCGTGGAGCGCATCGCCGCGGACGACAGGCACGGCGCCAGCTGGCTCGCCAAGGAGGCCGTGCAGGCCGTCGTCGCGGCCGTCGAGCTGGGAGAGGACCCGATCGCGGTCGCCCGCGAGCTCGTCCAGGCGCAGCCCACCATCGGCGCCATCGCCGGTGCCCTCGGCCGGGTGCTCGTTGCCGGGCGCACCCCCGAGCAGCTCGTCGAAGAGGCGCACGCGCTCATCGACTCGCGAGAGCGCGCAGCGGCGACGATCGCCGTCCTCGTCGCCCCCGACATCGCCGAGCGCGTGGTCATGACGCACTCCGCCTCGGCCACAGCCCGCGAGGCGCTCATCCACGGCAATCCCGCCAGGGTCGTCTGCACCGTCTCCGACCCGGTCGGAGAAGGTCGCGCGTTCGCCGACGAGCTCGCAGAGACCGGCCTCACCACCGAGGTCGTCGCCGACGGTGACGCCGCGCACGCAGTCGAGAGCGTGGGAGTGCTGCTCCTGGGCGCGGACACGGTCTTCCGCGACGGCTCGCTCCTGAACAAGGTGCACACCGATCCGCTGACCAAGGCCGCCATGAAGGCGGGCGTGCCCGTGATCGTCGCGTGCGAGGTGCTGAAGCTCGCCCCCGACGACCCGGTCGAGCCCGATGAGGACCGCGTCGACCTGACGCCGCCCGACCAGATCACGTGCTACGTGACCGAGGAGGGCGTCTACGCCCCGGACGAGATCGGGGCGCTCGTCGACCGCACGCCATTCCTCGCCGAGGGCTACGAGCTCCTCAAGCGTCCGACGCCCGCCTAGGCCCAGCCGTCGGCGCCTAGCCAGGCGGCCGCCTCGTCGGCAAGCTCTCCTGCGCTCAGGCAGATGCCACCCCGGTCGCGCACGCCCGAGAGAAGGTCGTCGTAGAGTCGATCCCAGCCACGCGCGGTACCGCGATCGAATCGTTCGGTGTGCCAGAGGACGGCGAAGCCACCGCCGCGGTCGGCGGCAGCGTCGAGAAGACTTTCGATGTGGGGGCGGCTCTCGTCCGCCGATAGGCCGAGGTACCGTTCTTCCGCAAGCGTCACGTCCATGAGAGCCAGGGGCACCTCGATCAGGTCGAGCGGGCGATCGGCGGCGAGGCTCCAGGGCCGGAACGGCTGGGCGATGCCGCCACGGAAGCCGACGGCGTCCGCGAACCCGAGCGTTGAGTCGTAGTGGATGCCCGCCTCCACAAGAGGAGCGAGGTTCGTGTGAGGGTCGACGCGAAGGTAGTGGTACCGGTGCCCTGTGACCACCGCCCCCAGACGCTCGAGCTCGGCCTTTTCCGCGGCGAGCACTGCAGCGTCTTCGGCAGCCGTGTAGCTGCCGTGCAGGCCGACCTCGGCTCCGCCGGCGAGCAGCAGGTCGACAAGCCGAGGACGAAGCCGCTCGTAGATGGCCGGACTCGGGCCGTCGGCACGATGGCGGTGGCCCGCCATTACGAAGAACGTCGATCGTGCGCCAACCGTCCGCTCGCGTGCGAGGATCTCGTCGAAACGCCAATTCGGGTCGGTGCGTCGCACCTTGTGCAGGGGGACGGCGACGAGCGACCGCATCTCCCGGTACGCGCGCGCCGGAGAGCGGGCGAGGAGACCTGCCTGGAGGCGAGCTGCGGCCCCGCGCAGGCCGACTCGGGTCCAGCGCCACGGAACATCCACGTCGTGCGTGAGCGCGACTGCGAAGCGCGCCCCGCGCCAGCGCGGCGGCTCGAGACCCAGCCGCACGCGCAAGCGCTCGAGCGGCGGGTCGAGCAGGTCGAACGAGGCCGCGGAGGCCGGAAAACGCCCGTGGCGGTCACGGGGCCCGTTCACTTCGTCGACGCGGGCGAGGTCGTAGAACGCGGCCGCAAGCTCGTCGCTACGAGGTCGGCGGCCCGCGGCCACCTCCTGCCACGCCTCGTGCCGGAACGAGAAGTCCTCGACCGGAGTGTTCCGTGCGCCGAGGCTGTCGAGCACCCAGCGCGCCCGCCGCTCGATCTCCGGGGGAATCACCGGGTCAATTCTAGGTGCGTCGTGCCCGGCCCTCGCGGGACGGCCGGCGATCTGCGGGGACTACAATCGTCCGCCGTGCGGGAGACGGCCGTCGTCGCGGAGGTTGGCTGGGTCAACGGCCTGGCTGCGGTCCGCTCTCTTGGAAGAGCGGGCATGCGCGTTCTCGCGCTCGACCACCGCTCCTGGGCGCTCGGCTTCAGCTCGCGGTACGCCGAACAGATCATCAGCCCCGACCCGGCGCGGGATGAGGAGGCGTTCGTAGCCTTGCTCCGGGATCTCGCCGAGGGCTTCGACGCGCCGGCGCCGATCTTTCCGACGCACGACGAGCACCTGAGGGTCCTCTCGCGCAGGTCGAAGGAGCTGGAGGATTGCTACCGCTTTCCCTTCCCACGATGGGACGTCCTCGGGCCCCTGCTCGGCAAGCGCCATCAACTCGAGGCGGCCGAGCGCGCGGGCGTAGCGATCCCGCGGACGTTCCACCCTCGCTCTGCAGAGGAAGCGGCGAGAGCCGCGGGCGAGACGGGCTATCCCGTCTTCCTGAAGCCCTCGAGCCAGCTCGGGTTTCGGGCGCTGTACAAGCGCCAGGGATTCGTCTGCAAGACGCCCCTAGAGCTTGGTGAGGCCTACGAGACGATGGCCGCCTACGAGCCGATGCTGCAGGAGTTCGTTCCCGGCGGCGACGAGCAGCTGTACACGCTTGGAAGCTACCTCGGGGCGGACGGCGAGGTGCTGGGCATTTTTTCCGGGCACAAGCTCCGGCAGACGGAGAACGGCATGGGCACGGCGCGGGTCGGCGTCTCGCTCTGGGTGGACGACGTGGTCGAGCAGGGTCTCGCGCTCCTTCGCGAGCTCGGCTTCCACGGACTCTCCCAGGTCGAGTTCAAGCGCGACCCGCGCACCGGCGAGTTCAAGCTCATGGAGGTCAACGCACGCCTGTGGCAGTGGCACGGGCTCGCGTCCGCGTGCGGAGTCGACTTCCCGGTCCTCGCGTATCGCGACCTGGTCGGCCGCCGGGAGCCGCCACGCCGGATGACGGTGGACGGCAAGCGGTGGGCCATCACATTCCTGGCCGGCGCCGCGCCCACGTTCCAGTGGCCTCCGTACGTGGACGCCGTCTTCGCCCGGGACGACCTGCGACCCTTCTGGACGCAGGCCAAGAGAATCGCAGCCGGCCCCTGGACGCGCCGCCGTCGCCCGGCAGAAGCGCCGGCTGCATGACGGGGCCTTCCGCTCGCGTTGACGGCGACGCCCTGCGCGTCCTCGGCGTGGGCGACCTCAGCTCCATCCACCTGATCCGGTGGGCGGGTCACCTGGTCTCCGCCGGGCACGAAGTTCACGTGGCTACGCCGCAGCCCGGCCATGAGCACGAGGTTCCAGCCGGCGTTCAAGCCCACGTCCTTCGAGACCTCGATCCGATCATGCGAATTCCTCTCGTGCGCAGGGCACGTATCGTGCCCGCCCTCCGTAGCCTCGCCCGCGAGCTTGGCCCGGATGTCGTCCACGGCCACTACCTGCTTCCGTTCGGAGCGCTCGCCGCGCGTACGGGAGCACGCCCGCTCGTCGTCAGCCCGTGGGGCACAGACGCGCTCGTAGCCGCGCGCCGGGGCCGCCCGGGACGAGTTGCCGCGCAGGAGGCTATCCGTGCCGCCGATGCCCTCGTCGTCAACTCGGGCGCGCTCGAGGAAGCATGCCGCGACCTGGGAGCGGATCCGGAGAGGCTGCACCGAATCTACTGGCACGTGGACCTCGCTCCGTTCGGCCCGGAGCGGGCAGAGGAAGACCTCCGCACACGGCTCGGCTTCCCTCTGGATGCACTCGTAATCCTGTCGCTCCGGAACTTCCGGCCAGACACGAACCTCGACGTCCTCGTACGCGCTTTCGCCCGCGTCGTCCGCGAGGAGCCCCGCGCCCGCCTCGTGCTCGCCGCACGGAGCGGTCCGCTTCGCGAGGACATCGAGCGCATCGTCGCGGAGCTTGGTCTCGACCAGAAGGTCGCGTTCGACCACGCGACCCCGGGAACGCTCCCCTCCCTCGTCGCCGCGGCCGACGTTTGCGTCTCCCTCGCCTCCTCGGATTCTGCGCCGCCATCGCTCCTCGAAGCGATGGCGAGCGGGCGTGCCCTCGTCTACGCGGACGCCGCCTCGATCGGGGAGTGGGTCACACAGGACGCGGGAGCCGAGATCGTCCCGCAAAGGAACGAGGAAGCGACGGCAGCGGCCTTGCTGCGGCTCCTCGGGGACGAGACCCTGCGCGCAGCGTATGGGGCGCGGAACCGTCGCGTCGTCTCCGAGCGCGTCGAGCCTGCCGGCCGCGCTCTGGAACGTCTCTACCGAGACGTCGCCGCCTGAGGAGGGCCGCGGCGCCTGCTCGAGAGCTCCAGCTAGCCCCAGCCTTCCGCGCGCTCGAGGTCTCGCAGGCTGTAGCCGAAGCGGCGCACACGCCGCTCGTAGCGGGCTGTGACCAGCGGGAAGTAGGCCCGCCAGAGGAGGCCGCTGCGCTCGAGGGCTCGCCAGCGCTCGAAGTAGCGGCGGTTCGAGCTCGGGTCGAGCTCGGTGGCCGGCGGATCGCCCTGCAGGCCGAGGAAGCCGAGGACGCCGCTCAGCGTCTGCGACGGGTCGCGGACGAGATCCTCGTACAAGAGGACGTGCACGCGGTCGAGCCGCTGCCGATCCTCCTCGAAGACCTCGTGGCAGCGGAGCCAGTGCTCGACGAGGCGGTCGTAGCGCCGCGTCTGGCGCCACTTCGCAGTCGCGAGCGAGACGGCGACCGGGTGCCTGACGAGGACGACGAAGGAGGCGTCGGGGAAGAGCGCCTGCAGAAAGCGCGTCTTCAGCAGGTTCGGGGGCGACTTCTCGACGAGGATCGGCCTCGTCGTGTCCCAGTGCGGCCACCAGTCGGCGATGAGCCGCTCGCGGTTCTCGTCGGTCACGAGCGCGGATGCCTCCGTCAGGTGCGCGCGCGGGTCGAACCCGAATCGGCCGGGGCCGCCGAAGACCTTCGCGGGTGGGTAGACGCCCTGGAGGTGTTGCCCCTCGTCCTCGGGCGCGCCGGTTCCCTCGAGCCTGCTCACGTCCGTGTGCCCACCAAGGATGCGCGCGAGCAGGCTCGTCCCGCTCCGGTGGAGGCCGCAGACGAAGACCAGGCGGTGCTGCCCGTCGATCACGAGGCCGTATCGTAGTAACGGCCTGACGGCAGCCGAGGTGGACGTGTTGATCGGCGTCGACGGCAGCGTGGTGACCAGGGGCTCGAATGCCCTGACTAGAATGGCCCGCCGTGCCGCGCCACCGGTTTCACCGCAGGAAGGCGGACGCGTGAAGGCGCTCGTCCTCGGGTTCGACGGCGCCGACTACGAGCTCGTCTGCGACCTCCTCGCGAAGGGGAAGCTGCCGACGATCGCGCGCCTCTCGGGCGAGGGCGCCTTCGGGCCGTTGCGCTCGACGATTCCCGCCATGACGCCGACCGCGTGGTCGTCGTTCCTCACCGGCCTCAACCCGGGCGGCCACGGCATCTTCAACTTCACGAGCAACCCGAACCGCGCCCAGTCGCGCGTCGAGAACGCCGCGAGCCGCTCGGGCACGCCGTTCTGGCGTCCCCTCGGCGCCGCGGGCGTCCGCTCGGCGTTTGTGACCATCCCGTTCACGTACCCGCCTGAGCCGATCGAGGGCATCCTCGTCACGGGGTACGGCGGGCCCGAGCGACCGGCAATCCTCCCGGAGAGTGCGCGCGGGCGCATTCTGGAGGCACAGCCCGACCTCGTCACCGCACGCCATCCGATGGCCGAGCGCTGGTGGGAGGACTTCCCGCGGTACACGCAGCGCCTCCTCGACCACGTCGGCCAGATCGCCGACGTCTGCCGCCTCGCCTACGAGCTCGAGCCGAACCTCGACCTGTTGTGCGTCGACTTCATGAGCTCGGATCACATCGGCCACCTCGGCTGGAATCGGCTCGACCCCGAGCACCCGGCGCACGACCCTCAGGATCCCGGGGACGAGATCGTCAGCGTCTACGAGGCGATCGACGAGGC
>Ga0193741_1000159_pt1 | contig 18168 bp, 20 predicted proteins | sample L2s2metaG_FD_143059 | JGI IMG/M metagenome (GOLD analysis project Ga0193741, IMG submission 143059) | Soil microbial communities from a riparian zone of the East river system, Colorado, United States - L2s2 | ecosystem: Environmental > Terrestrial > Soil > Riparian zone | place: USA: East River...
AACAGGGCCCCAAACACTAATACCTTTAAATTTGCCAGCTTTTTGTCGTTTAGATTTAAAAGAGGTATCAATTGGACCATCAACTTTGGAATGATCTGTTCCGCTTCCTGTAAGAGAGATAGTTGTTTCACCTATAACCGGCTTAGTAGTAGAAGGCGCCATAGATGATGGCTCCCTAGCGACACCCTGTGAAACTTGCATACTAGATTGTAGAATAGGAGAAGACTTCGAAGAAATATCTTGAATAGATTGAGCAGCTATTAGTTTCTGTCGTTTAATAATACAAAGCTGGGAATGCACTTCTTTCATGCTTTCTAAAGTTAATTCATTAGAATGAGTTAAAAGAGAGCCACATTCTATGCAGATAAATTCACGGGCCATAATATATTTTAGAGTATGCCATTAATCAATATTTGGTTGAAGTTAATCATATAATAATTAAGCAAACATAATATTCTTATGTTATATATGTATACAGGTTAAATCTATATGTGGTAGGATTAGGAGCTTCATATTGGAAACAAGTAATCTCAACCTTACGTGATATTATACCAGTATATGATAAAGTTAATAGAGTAATATCCCTTGGAAAAGATGAGTTATATCGTTATGAAGGTATCAACGGAAATATAAAATCAGGCGACCTCGTTTTGGACGCAGGCTCTGGTTTTGGTAATATGTCGTTGACAACATTTAAAGTCACAGCAGCAGAGGTCAGGATAGTTATATACGATCCGATATTTGAAATGTTACAAAGTTCAAGACAACGATTAGTTGTAGAACTCATATCCTCTGGTATTTTTGAGCATATGCCGTTTAAAGATAATACCTTCGATGTAGTAATGTGCGGTTATTCTTTAAGAGATGCAATTAATTTAGAAATTGCAGTTTCTGAAATTCATCGAGTTTTAAAAAAAAATGGGAGATTTTTAATAGTAGATTTAGGAAAACCTGATAATAAGCTGATACGATTGGGAGTTTCTATATATTTAAAATATATTATTCAAATTTTTGGTTACGTAATAGCAAGACAAACTGGCCTTAAATTTCAAACACTATATGGAACTTTTTTAAAATGGCCTCAAAATAACACATTAAATTTATTGCTAAAAAAGCAATTTTCACAAGTTGATTTTAGAACTAAGTTAATGGGTGGATCTATTATTGTATCGTCGACAAAATAAGTAAATAAGTTCGATATGATTATGTTTAGATTTATAATTATTTATAAGAACTATTACCATCTTTAATTGAAATGAATTACTTATTTTTTAATAGTGATCTTGTCACAATTATGATACCTAAGATTGGAAACAATGATATAAAAAGATAAGGAAAGATTGAAAGAAATATAGAAGGCTCAAAAACTGCCATTTCAACATCAGCTCCTACTCATGTTAATTTTTTATTTCTTTGAAATGTGCGTAGGCTTCTTTCAGATATCCATCTAATTGAAATTTCCAATTAGCAAAGCCTTCTGGAGTTTGTGGATAGTGGTGATAATGTTCTACTAACTTTTTGTTCATTTGTGATGTATATTTTAAATCTTCTGCTAAATTTTTATTTAAAGCACCTCTTATTAACATTCCCAGTTTGTCGAGTGTAGTAAATTCAGGATGTTCGCCTTGACTAATTTTTTCAACATCAAATTTTGAAAGAAAATTTTTCATGCCATAATCTATTTGCTCGTTTGATAAACTTTGTAACATTCTCCTGAAAACTTCTAGACCAGCAGTTTTATACCCATATTCTTTAATAAAATCAGTATTGTATTTCCAAAGACCGTTCTCTGATACATCGGCTGCTTGAATTGATTCTACAGCATTTTTTCCAGCAATAGTTGCTGCAATTATCGCTGGCCCAATTCCACCTGCATCCAAAGGTTTTGGCATCCATGCTGAGTCTCCTACTAGCATATAACCATTGCCTACCATACAATCGTTTTGTCTTCTTACAGAGACTTGCCATGTTCCCCAAGTATTATCTTTATCTACTTCGGTATTAGGAAGTTCTGGTTCAGAAATAACTGGGTTTAATTTGACATATTCATCAATGAGATTTTTTATATTCTTAGTAGTACCATAATTTTTATTATACAAATTAAAAGCTAATTGTTGTACTCCTAGTCCTATATTCACCTTATCACGACCTTTAGGAAAAACCCATGCATAACCTCCAGGAGCTAATTTTTGATCTAAATGAATTATACAATAGTCTGGATCAAAGTACGTTTTATCTTCACCATTTACTTTGAAATTATAAATGTAGCGACCAGTAGATTCTAAATCATTTCGGTCGATCTTTTTTTCAATATACGATTTTATTGGTAAGTTTGTTCGAAGGACAGATGTTACACCTGTACAATCAATTATTACTTTTGCAGTTTTTTTTATTACTTTTTTCGTATTAAGTTCTTCCCCTTCTACTCCAATGACAAAATTATTATCTTTTAACAAGGATCGCAGAGCAACATTTTCCATCACTTCAACTCCTAATTTCCTAGCATCTTCTAGCTGTTTCTTAGGTAAGAGTCTTCTATTGAGTATATAACCATCACCATCAAAAGAAATTCCAGTTTTATGATCTGGAGAATAGGCTATTACTCCTTTAACAGGATGTTCAATTTCAGGCCAACCCCAAGATATGCCTATTCTACTTGTCATATAATCAACGCTATTCTTTCCTACGGCATCGCCACAAATCCAACCATTCAAGGTCTTCTTGCCAAGATCCAAAAAAGAATTTCTATCAATTACAAGAATTTTTAAAGATTGTTTGGAATAATAAGCAGCTGATGTAGCAACTATCATACCGGCTAACCCTCCACCTGCTATAATAATGTCATAATCTGGTACATTTTGCGCCATAAATTAAGTGTTTTGCAAAAGTACAATATTTATAGTTAAGTCAATTTTAATGAAGAATATCAAAAGTAATATAACTGGAAAAAATTTGAATGATGTACATCTTTTTTTATCATTGATAAAAATTATAGAATAATAGAGAATCAAAAAGTGGTGGATATACAGTAAATATCCCGATCGAAAAGATAACTTTTGAAACTGTTATAAATGGTTATAGAAGTTTAATGTTGAATGCAAATTTAATATCAATAAATTATTTATTGTAAAACTCTAATATAGAATGTCCTCATATATAATCTACAAAATATTTATAACGTTTTTCTACTTCCTTATTTTCACCATTTTGTACTCTTTCCATTTCTTTATTTAATAAGCTATATGCATATTTTTTAAATTTTTCACTTTCATTATTTTGAGGAAAAGAAGAAAGGGTATATTCAAAATGTTTCATAAATTCAATAACTTTGTTTCTAAATTCAGCAATAGTTGGATTAGAAATATTATTTACTTTATACCATGATGTCGCACAAGCGGTGGAGTATATTTTAGCTAAATCTTCAACCAATCTTTCGATTTCAAAAAAGTCAGACATATGATTGGTTTAGCAGATAGGTTATATCAAAATACAAGGTGTATTATTTTACAGTTGGTCTAATGGTTATAATAATTTTAGAACTACACAGAATTTCTTTACACCGATTTCTGATAGTTACTTCTGTTACCCCAGCAAGTCCGGAAACATCGATTTGTAGAATATTCATTCCCAGAAGAACTGATGATAAATAAATGTAAGCTGCGGCAATTCCATTAGGAGATTTTCCATCGACAAGCAAGTTTTTAGAGGTTTTATGTGCTAAATCGATCGCCAGCCTTTCTATTCTAGTGTCCAGTTTAGCAAGATTGATTAATTTGGCTATATAGTGATCTATTGAGAGAGAATGAGAAATACCATTGAACATATTTTTTGGTTTAGCTATAGATGTGTTATCATTTGTTTTGATTAACTTATAATTCGATAAGAAAAAAGATGTTTTAGATTTATCATTATTTTGTGGCGGATTATTCTGATTGTCCTGTTCAGCAAAATTACCATTGTATATTCCTAATTCCATAGACATCATCCTATAATATTTTGAAGCTAGTTTCAAGGTAGACCTGTCATTGGAGGATATACCTGTGGCCTCAACAATTTCGTCCAGAGATCTGACAATTGAACACCGTTTGCATGCTAAATAAATTGTAGCAGCTGATATACAAGAAACTGATTTTCCTTTTGCATCTTTATTTTTTTCATAGTTTCGATAAATCATTGCTGCAGTTTCAATTAATATTTTTGGCAAACTGAGATTAGAACAGGTTTCTGTAATTTTGGATAGAACATTCGACAGACGTCTATCTTTTGAAGAAGAAACGCGTATTCTCGAATGCCATTTTCTTAAATTTGTTAAATGTTCTGCCATTTGAGAATTGATTGCTTTTCCTCCATAATCTTTTAAACCGCTTCCTATTTCTGTTCTCAAACCATAATCATGTTGAGAAAAACTCATTGCTCCACTAGCTCGAGCAATACGATTCTTTTCTTCAAAATCTTTAGAAATAGATTCTGGACCATAATCATTGACTTCATCTAGTACAACATATCCACAATTTTGACAGAGAAATTCGCCTTTGCTAAAATCATGAATGAGACCGGAATTACACTCCGGACAATTGCTGCAGTATTCGAGAAAAACCATTACTTTTTCCGCCTCAGTTTTTGACCATGAATTTTTTTAAATCCTTTTGTAAAGCTTCGCTGTGGATTTTTAGAAATAAATCTAAATACTTTTTCACCTGCTTTAGGTTCTAAATTCTCATCTAATAATATTACCGAGGCATATGGGGAGTCTACTCGACCAATTAGTTCATTTACATTTCCAATTTTTTTTCCATGAGAGTCTAAAATTGTATCTCCCGCATTAATTTTTGTCATCTCAAAAAGTTTTAAGATAAGGCGACCACTTTTCGCCTTATGAATAATTTTACCTACCTCTGTCAAGAGCTTATACTGCAAATTCCTTGTTTTCATATCCTTCGGTCAACATATATTAATAAAATTGATAAAAGAAATTAAAAAAATTTGGTTATGAATACTTGAGATTATTTTGCCCTCTTATTCTTTGTTCTTTGAATTAATACTCTGGATGATAGCGAAGATATTATTTCTGATTTTTTTTTACTAACGGTTTTAGAAATCATAATATATCCAGAGCGAACATAAGATCGGCGAGGAAAACGGGCATGATCATTTGAATGATCTAATGTTACGTCTAATCCTTCCTCTTTTGCTGCCTCGAATAATTCTGAAAATGTGGGATCGAAAACTGCATTTTCTCTCTTAACCCTTCTTCCCTTTTTTTTTGATAAGTTTTTATTGATGTAATCAAGCCAAATTATAATATGATCATAATCTTTCAATAAGTTTAGTGACCAATCTTCATTATTTTAATTTTCAGTTCTAAAACTATGAGTGTTTAAAAATCCTAAAGCAAACATGATAGAGATTTCGGGTCATCCTTAAGCAGTATCTTTTGTCAATATAGCATTAATACTACCATTTTGACCTGGTCTTGAAATTATTCTAGCAATTCCTAATTCAGTTTCAACAAAAGCTCCTTTACTTAGCACTCCACGCCTCTCATAATCTTTGTTGGCAGGGTTCTTTACTACTTTAATGATTTTTGTTTTGATCGTTTTTTTATTTTCCCTATCATTTACATTAAGAAATTCAATATGTTTTAGTGCCAATTTAAGATTACCACCTCTCACTCGTCTTGGAACGATGCTATCTTTACCCAGAATAGGTTCATTAGGATATCGATCGATTTCAGATTTTCGGCGCATCCTTGCGGGTTTAAGCCGACCACCCGTAAATTTATTACCAGCCAAATTTTCAATGGATTTTCGCATTCTTAGAAATGATAAAATCTCTAATTAAGACTTTTCTAAGACTTTAATGTTATACTATTCTTTATTATATTCAAATCAGATATTCCGAAGTAATCTTGGAATTTTTTAGTAGTTTTGTAGACTTTTAATCTTCCTACTGATTCGTGTTCGATAAAGCCTAATTGTTCCAAACCTTTAACGTGTGAATATGCTTGACTCCCCCTTATTTGTACCAATCTCTTAGAACTAACTGGCTGTTCATATACTACATAAGACAAAGTTTTCAACGCAGAAGATTGAAGTAGTGGTTGTTTAGCAAATTTCCTTATGAGAGGACCGTAGTCTGACTTGAGTTGAAAAACATAATTTCCATCTTCTAACTCTTTTAGTTCTAATGCATTGAACACTTCATTGATTTTTCTCGTTAAATCCAAAAGTATTTTTTTTACTTTTTCTTTAGAATTCAATCCTGTTGCTTTCACTAATTCGTCAAGGGACATTGGTCTCCCAGAGGAATATAGTGCTGCCTCAACCCTTGCTATAATTTCTTTTTCCGGCAGACTCTCTTTCAAAATCAATATAGTGTTATAAATGACATTTATTAATATTAGGTCATAGTGGTAATCTTCTTATTTCAATATCGGATGATTCACCTATTTGTACTATGTCTATCTTTCCTTTCATGGCAAGATGCAGTAAAGCTATAAAGATTCTTGCAACCTCTAACCTATCTAATTTCTCAATAAACTTACTAAATAGGATAGTTTCGGTTGATCTTAGTGAGTGCATTATAAATTCTTCTTTTTCTTCCAATATTTTCTCAAATTTAACTAAATAATGATCAAAATCAAAAATCTCTATAGGTTCTAAATCTATAAGGTTTCTCCTTTTCAAGTTGGGATTATTTAAAGAAGAAATTATATTTTCTAGTACATTAAGTAAATCTTCCAAAGAGACTGGATAAGTTGATGATAATCTAAAAGGAAAATCAATTAATTTTAGAAGAGGAATTTCCTTTTCAGTTGAAGTAGCGAAGTTTTTTTTTTCCATGGAAAGTTTTTCTAGTTGAAAAATGCTCTCCACCTTCAACCGATAGATAAGAGTCGATGACCATGCGGCAATTCCACAAATTCTAAGATCTTTTTTTTCACTAGAATTAATAATTTTCAGGAGTAATTCTAATAATGTTGAAATATTTATTTCCCATACATTTCGTTTTCCTAATAGAGAGGTGTTAAAAAGTAAATTTAATGGAGGAGTTGCTAGAGATGTTTTATTATTATTACCTTCTTCACTCATTTATAAGGCTTCAATACAAACTTTAAACTATAAAAAGATACTGAAAGTTTAAGATTTTAACCATTCTATCGGGATATCTTGGTAGATTCCATTAGGTAATGTTCTTCTAATAGATATAGGTAAAGCTTTATTTTCTAATTCTTCAATAGCTATCGAAATGGAGCTTCTTGCATTCACATTCCCTTTAATCATAAGAGGTGCACCATATGATATTTGTAAAGAACGGGCCCCTGTTATCCTCGCTTTTTCAAATCTCGTTAACCTTTTTGGACCAATCAAAATTTCTTGGCCTTGACTATTGATTTCTCGTAAGCTAACCTCAAATTCCTCATATTCTACAAATTCTTCTTTACGTAAAGATTCTGGTACTTGAGGTGTTGGTACTTCTGGTTCTTCCAATACCTTTTTGTGTTTGGTACGATTTTTTGGTGTTTTTGTTTCTGATTTTGAAGATGATTCTTTTTTCTTATGTTTGGACGATTTTTTAACTGTAGTTTCTCTTTCATTTTCTAATTTAGTGTCCCCTAGTGTTTTATCAATATCTTTATTGTTTAATTCCTCAACCAAGAATACTGCAAAAGCTAATTTAAATATAATTAAACGTTACGAATTTAAGGTAATTGCTGGCTAACCTTTATTAAGTGGGATATTATGTCAAGTGTAAACCAATTTTCCTCAGTCTCTAGAATAGATATAAAAGGAACCATTGAAAACAAGGAAGTCCTAACGGGGCAACTTATACGTCATTTAGCTCCTCTTACTCTATCTCAATTGTTAAGATTTTTTCCTCTTCATGGAACAGTTCATCATTATGTTGATGTATTCTGTTACATCCAAACACAAATAAATATTGGTCAAGAAAAACCTAGAAAAAAGTTTTCAAAGGGAGATATTACTTTCATGACATCAAATGGCTCAATGTGTTTTTTCCTCAAAGATGCCAATGTCTCTTATTCTATGAACCTCATCGGTAAAATAACTTCACCTATTGAAGAACTCGTTAACTTAAGGCCTGTAGACGTACTAACTATAAACACACGAATTGACTAGAGTTAGACAATACAATAAAGAAATTCGTTAACTATTATTAAAAGAGTAAATTTTATGTCCACTATAACCTCCAATGAATTTCACTGTTCCTTTTGATTCCAAATTTCTAATATAATTATTTGCGATTGATATTTTTACTCCTAAGACTTTTGATATAGATTGTACAGTAATTGCCTTCATTCCTCTTAGTATACTTACATCATTGATATCTTCTATTAATACAGAAGATTTGTGTTTTTGACTTTTGATTTGAGGCTTCGTTTCATCCTTCTTTGGTTTGTTAGTTCCATCGCTTGGTTGTTGTCCTGTAGCTTTAGTTGAACTTAGTGTCTTTTTCTTTACGCCACCCATATTGATTTCTTTATATCTTTTTAGTTATATACTTTATACTTGTTTATCAAAATTCAAATCATATTTTATAAATAATCAACTTTATAAGAATAATTATTGGATTTTTTAACTATAGCAGAAATTTTTGAAGAAATGCAAAAGACTAATAGCAGACTAGTATTAATAGATCACTTAGTAACTCTTTTTAAAAGCACTCCAGTTAATACCATCAAAAAAATAATTTATCTCCTTCAAGGAAAACTTTCTCCAGCCTCTGAAGGAATTGAATTAGGATTAGGAGAAAAATTAACCATTAGAGCTATAGCAGAAACTTCAGGAATTAGTGTGAAAGAAGTCGAGGAGAAATATGGCAAAATAGGAGATTTAGGAGAAACAGCAAAAGAAATTGCAAAAAATAAATATCAACAGACTCTCCTTAGCGAAAAAATTACTATAGAAAGAATATACTCAACCTTTGAAAAAATAGCAAAATCACTAGGATCACAATCTCAAATTATTAAACTTCGTCTAGTTAGTAGCTTATTGAATGATGCAACACCATTAGAAAGTAAATATATCATAAAATTTCTCCTAGGCAATTTGAGATTAGGCATAGCTGAATATTCTATCATTGATGCTTTGGCAATAGCCTTTACAGGAAATAGAAACAACCGTAAAAAAATAGAAGAAACTTATAATATCTATACTGATCTAGGAACAATTGCAGAAATATTATTTAAAAAAGAGGTAGAAGGTTTAAATGAATTACAAATAACACCACTAAAACCTATTCGACCAATGCTAGCCGAAAGAATAACTGATCCTACAGAAGGATTGAAAAAAGCCAATGGTATGATAGCTTTTGAATATAAACTTGATGGTGAAAGAGTCCAAATCCACAAAGATGATACAGAAGTACAATTATTTTCAAGAAGCCTTGAGAAAATAACTAACCATTATCCTGATATTGTGGATGCAATAAAGAAATTTTCCATTCACAATTGCATTTTAGAAGCAGAAATAGTACCCCTTGACTTAGTGACTAAAAAGATTCAACCATTTCAGGAATTAATGCATAGAAAAAGAAAGTATAATATCAATGACGTTATCCTAAAGTATCCAATTAAGGTATTCCTATTTGACATCTTGTATTTAGAAGGAAACAATTTGACGCAATATGAGTATACAACAAGAAGAGCAATTTTAAAATCTACTCTTGAGAAAAATAAGAATAATACTATAGAGTTAGTCAAGCAAATTGTTTCATCAAAACTAAACCAAATCGACATATTTTTTCGTAAAGCCAAAGATGACGGTTGTGAAGGATTAATGTTAAAGCAATTAAATAGCAAATATCGAGCAGGTGCAAGGGAATTCTTATGGATGAAGTTAAAAAAAGAATATGATAACACATTCGGGGATAGTTTTGACCTTACAGTAATTGGAGCATTATTAGGTAAAGGAAAGCGTACAGGTTACTATGGAGCTCTTTTATTAGCTGCGTATGACAAAAATTCTGATACCTTTCAAAGTATTTGTAAAGTAGGAACTGGATTTTCGGACCATGATTTAGAACTTATTTATAATGAACTGAAAAATTATGTTATTGAAAAGAAGCATTATAATGTAAATAGTAATTTGAAAATGGATATATGGTTTACACCTAAACTAGTTCTAGAAATCATAGCCTCTGAAATTACCCTCAGTCCATTACATACGGCTGCTTACGGTTTAATAAAGAAAAATTTTGGAGTAGCTTTAAGGTTTCCCAAATATTCTGGAAGAATACGATTTGATAAAAAGCCAGAGGATTCCACAAATACAAGCGAATTGATAGAACTATTTAATAAGCAAGTCAAACGGAATAAATTATGATCTCTGGATTTTTTTTATGAATGAATATTACAATAATTAATTCTTAAATATATGACTAAATCAGCAAAATTTTTTTACTTTTTTTGGCAAATGAGTTCATCTACTACTATTACAATTCCCAATCTAAAATAATAGGCTAGCTTGATTAATCTTATTGGGCAGAGCATTATTCTAATTACTAAGTAAAATTGCAAATAAATAAATGGAAAAATATAAACATCGGTCACTTTGCTAGAAATAATTTATCAAATAATATTAGAGTGTTAAGGTTTCTCTAAACTATTTCATAAGTGTTAAGCGATGAAACACATAAAAAAAGTATGGCTAAGAATTGCTCAGACTTCGAATATTTAGCTATATTAATTAGAAGATATTTGCAGATACATATTCGTCGATACATATAACTATTAATTTGGTACAGTGAATAGCGAAGAAATTTCAATTATCTTCTCTATTATTCTTCATGGGTTTAAGAGGAGGAGGTAATTTTTCCAATTTATGTGTTGGATTCGCAAGATAATGACGAGAAGCCCCTTCACCAGAAAGAACAATATTGCATTCTAAACATTTGTATTTTATAGCCATAATCCAGCCCAGAATTATTTAAAAACATACTTCCCTAAAAAGTCTATTGTTTATATGAAAATGATAAAAAAAATGAAAAAAATAAGTACAATTACCGTAATTTTAGAATTTCTCTATTATCAGGGACTGATGATCTTATACCTAATTTATTATAAATTGTACTTGCAGTATTTTCTGACTTTGTACGTTCTCCATGATTCACTAATACTCGCTTAGGTTTTATTCTAGAAACAAAATTCAATATTTGGTTAAAATCACTATGGCCACTAAATCCATCAATCTTTTGAGTTTTACATTTTAGTGGAATAACTTTGACTTTGCCATTTTTCTCCATCATACTAACTTCATTTGTATTTCCATCAAGAACACGTCTCCCTAAAGTGCCATTGATTTGGTATGATACAAAAATCATTTTATTATTTTCTTTTGTTGCAATTTCTTTAAAATATTCAACCGAAGGACCCCCTTCCAACATACCTGAGGTAGCCATGATAATCGCTGGATTTTGATCTTTTAATACTTCATCTCTTTTTCCCCATCCATTAACTACGGTAAAATATTCTGACTGGAATGGATTAATACCCTGAGAAACTGATCTCCTTACCTCTTGGCCAAGGTAATGTGCGTACGACATATGGATAGCACTCGCTTCCGAAATCATTCCTTCAATATAAATAGGTGCTTCAATCAATCTACCTTCTTTCATCTCTTTATCGAGAACTAGCATTATCTCTTGTGCACGTCCTACTGCAGGAACTGGAATGAGAACTTTGCCACCATTGGTCAATGTTTGATTAATGTTTTCAGTGAAACTATTATAAACAACTCTTTGATCTGGCATTAGATCACTAGAGGCACCGTATGTACTTTCAGTAATCAATGTTTCTACCCTAGGATAATTTGAAACAGCACTATCCAATAGCTGAGTTTTAGCATATTTATAATCTCCAGAATAGAGAATATTATGTGCTCCTGAAATATTAAGATGTACGGTTGCGCTCCCCATTATGTGTCCTGCATTATTCAGTGTAATGGTAGTATCGGGTGAAATATCGGTCGGTTTTCCGTAAGGTAATGTTATACAATGTTTGATTATCTCATTTATATCTCGAATTTCATATGGACAATAAACACCATTATTTTGTGAAATTTTAACTGAATCTAATTGAAGTAAATTCATTAAAGGTAATGTTGGTTCAGTACAATAAACTGGCCCATCGTATCCATATTTGAATAATGTCGGCAAAAATCCCTGATGGTCTATATGGGCGTGACTAATTATTATAGCATCCAAATCCTCTAATTTAAAATCAAACCAATCTATCCTGGGATAGGCATCAATAGCATTATTCTCACCAGGATTGATTCCACAATCTAACATTATTTTACTCTCTGAAGTCATGACAATAAAACAAGATCTTCCTACTTGCTTTACTCCACCTAGACAGAAAATATAAACTTCCTTGTTATTCCAATTTTTATTTTGTTTATCATTTACCAAAGCTTTTTCTGACATATTTTCATTTTCTTGAGTTTCATCTTCCTTCTTAATTAGTGGATCACGAAAAACTCTGTTGCCTAATTCACGAAGAAAATTACTACGCTCTTTGGAAGAGCTTTTTAAAATCGTATGTATATTTTTTATACTCATTGACGGGATGTGAGGGGAACGTCTTAAATGTGCTATCCAACCTGTGGCTTCAGCTATACTAATGATAGTTTCAGAGATAACTGATTCAGGTTTATTAACCTCTAAGACAACCTCGCCTGTTGCCTCATCACAAAAGAGAGCAGAGACAATTACCTCTTTAGGTAATATTCGAGATACAATAGACCGTGTTTCGTCTTCTTGAAGTCTGATTGATTGATCAGTTCTTACTACGAATCTTTTCTTTAAGTTTTTGGACAAAGACGATAGATAATATGTCAATTCTGTAAGAGAAAACCTGGGATTTTTTGTATATAATGCAATATTTGGTCCTTCAAATCTAGCAAGAGTAATTTGTGACTCTTTGGGGATGGATTCAAAAATTGTTTTTATTATTGCTTCTTCATCTTTAACATATTTATGACTCCTAGAAGTTTTATCTAGTGGTTCAGTTTTAGTTTCACTACTCAATGATTTATTATAATTGTTTTTATCACTACCGTTTCCATTATTTTTTTTCATATTGATCAAATTTTTTCTTTTATTCGAATACCAATTATATATTTATTTTAAAATAAAGTATCAATAAACATAAATTGATTATATTTATTATTTATATCTCCATTATTATAGTTTTAGTCATATATTAATTAATTCTATGACAATATTAGTGAAAATAATGGGCTATTCTCTTTTATCTTAAAACCCATGGCAGACTAAATGATAATATTACGATAATTACAAAAACGATACTTAAAATGGTAAAGGGTTTTATTTTGCTCTTAGTTTTAATTTTGTTTTCAAGTAACGTACCATACCACTGACCACCATCTAACATGGTTATAGGAAGTGCATTGAATATACCTACATTAAAGTTGATAAACCAAATCCAAAACAGTAAATTTGCAATAAATGGAAAGACAGGACCAAATATACTTGAAGAATAATAAGAAGACATACTTTCAGAGTAAGGAACAAGATTTTGCTGCAAGGTTGGGGGCATAAGAATTGCTAATGGATTAGTCAAAAAAAGATTTTTGTAATTGTCTAGTACCAATTCAGGATCGAAAAATGCATCTGTAAGGGTTACCCCTAACACACCTTTACTTTCGGGAATAGATGAAGGAAGTTTTAGAGACTTTATTTGTTCTCTATTGTCTTCTGATATCCATTTAATTTGTATTGTTGTCCCTAAATTGTCTCTTAATATTGTCCGGAGTTCTTGAACATCTTCTATAGGTTCAGCATTGATATGAGTAATTAGAGAATTCTTTGAAAGACCGATTGATTTGGCTAAAGAGTTTTCTCCAATAGTTAAAACAGTAATACCAGTTTCATTGCCTTTAATATGAGAAATAGGAGTAAGGGAGGATACCAAAAGAAAAAGTAATCCAAAGGAGATACCTGCCAAAACCATGTTGTTCAATGGACCTGCAGTAAGAATGGCACTTTTTTGTTTAAAAGTTGTTTTATTTAATTCGTCTTGTTGGATATTTACAAATGCACCAATAGGTATCCCTAAAAACAATACAATACCTGTAGATTCGACTTTGGTATTATACACTCGGGCAACAACTCCATGTCCTGCTTCATGAATTATAATAGTAATAACTAATCCAATCCAGCCGTACGTCCATGGTAGAATAGGATTCAATCCTGGAATTAATAGATTGCCTTGTGGTCCAATTTCGCGAATACCTTCTCTGGCAGAATCATTTGAAAATAAGACAAGAAGAGAACCCATAATTAAAAAAACAGCTAATGCTGTTATTAATGGCATTAAATAAATATTCAATGCAGCATAAATCTTCCCTAGTCTGGAATTCGCTACTGTGTCAAAAAACCGTAGCCCAAATGGGGTATGAATTAATATTAAAGGCAATTTGAGTTCATAATTAATGCCAAGATTTTTTTGCAAACAAAATTATTACTACCTAAGACTATTTAAATCAATCATCGATTACCTTACTCCTAAATCTATTAATAATTTTAATTACAACACTAAATAGATTGGATCCGCCAATTTTAACTTACGAATTTTTTTCACGGGATACCAATGTAGTAGCCAAAAAGCTTATAGGAACAAAATTGGTAAAGACAATAAGAAATAATAATAGAAAAATTACGTTATCCGGCATTATTGTAGAAACAGAGGCTTATGGTTACAAAAGTGATGAAGCAAGTCACGCCTATAGAGGAATGACCACAAGAAATATGGTAATGTTTGGTCCCGTCGGAAGAACGTATATTTATTTTACATATGGAAATCATTATTGTTTCAATGTCACTGCCAAATCTAAAAATCAGATTGCCGGTGCTGTATTAATACGAGGAGTAGAACCAAAAGAAGGAATTGAATATATGAAAGATTATAGGAATTTGGATGATATAATGCTTTTAACAAATGGACCGGGCAAAATTACCCAAGCGTTCGGGATAGATAAACAATATAATAACCAAGATTTAACAAATATAAATAACGACTTATATATTGTGAAAGGGTTTATTCCTAATTTAGTGTTAGCTACTAAAAGGATTGGTATCAAAAAGTCAATCCATGTATATAAGAGATACATTTTAGCATCCAAAATAGAAAATAAAATTTTTATAAATCAATTTGTATCAAAAAAAAAGGAAAATAATCACTTTCACATTTGCCGACTATTATAATGCAGAAGATTGATTTGATGGAATTTTATAAAGGCGATCTCGCCACTTTACAATACTTTTTCTATTTGATATTAATAATCTCGAAAAAAATCTCGAAACGATAATTATTGCGCCTACTATACCTCCTAGAGAATAAATCTTTTTTGATAATAATGTACTACTTAGCTGAATTAAATTTGTTAATACTAAAATAAGCAATGTACTACCTGTAAGTAGTAACACTACAAAATCAAATGCATTGGGATGAATTCCAAGTAAAGTTAATGATAAAAAAAACATTACAAACGGAAATATCAATAAAAAGAACAATGCTATACTCAAAAGAGTTGATTTTACCCTGTTTTCCTTAAAGAGAGGTATAACCAGTCTATCTATAGCCTTAAATAATTCAGAGGAATTGCGTGCCCAAATTGCTTGGACATAACTTTCACCTCTAAGCATCTTTATTTTAAAATTCTCCTCTTTTACCTTTTTACCTAAAGCACCATCTTCAATAATTTCATGTTTTACTGCTGCATGAGAACCAACTTTTTCGTAAGTCTTCCTCTTAATAATAAAATAGCTCCCGAAGAAATATCCAAGCTTTGATTTTGCATTATTAACCTTTAATGGAGAAAATCGGGTATGCAGAAAAGTGGTTAATATAGGAAGAGTGACTTGCGTATAAAAATCATTACATATTAACCTAGGCATAACTGTTATTGCATCTACTCTATAGTGATTAATGTTTTGTACAGATAAAGACAGTGTAATTTCTGAATGGTAAGAATCAGCATCTGTAAACAACAATAATTTACCAGTTGATTTTAGATACCCTTGATAACATGCCCAGTTTTTTCCAATCCAATCGTCACCAGGTTGATTAACATTGAGGACTTTGAGGATAGAATTTGATTTTTTATATTCCTTCATAATCTCCAAAGTTTTGTCAGATGATTCATCATTAACTAAAATTATTTCAAAGTTAGGATAATCTTGTTTTAATAAGCTGTCTACACATTTACGAATATATTTTTCCTCATTTCTAGCAGGAACTATTATACTAACCCTTGGAAAGTTGTTGTTGATATTCTTAATACTCTCTAACCTTGGTGATTGCACAAGTGATTTAATCATAAACAACAAGAGGTAAAGCCAAGTAGAAAAAATTCCTGCCACAATACAAATAATTAGAAAATAAATAATCATTTGAGCATTTTCCATTTTATGATTAGTTAAAGGTCTAATTCCATATTATTATTTTTTACTTGGAATATTTTAATAATTAGGTTCTAGTTATATTGAGATTTTAATATTTCAAGAGTTCCTCTCATAATTGATCAGACAAGCTTAATATACGGTTAGATAGCCGCTTAAGCAAATATCTATGTTAATAATATTTGACGTGGAAGGAGTATTACTTAATGCAGAATATTTACCCATTTTGGCTCAAGTTTTTGGACCTTCAAAAGAAAAGGAAATTTGGGATATTACAAAACAAGGAATTAGAGGAGACATAGATTGGGAAGAAGGCCTGAGAAAAAGAGTTAATGCCTTAAAAGGTATAAAATTTGATGATGCCAAACTAATAGCAGAAAACTTAGAAATTATGCCCGGAGCAAAAGATCTTTGTTTAGCCCTAAAAGATGCAGGATGGAAAATGATTGCTGTTTCAGGTGGTTTTACAATTATTACCGATAGATTGAAGAAAGAATTGGGATTAGATTTAATTTTTTCTAATGTTTTAATTTTTAAAAATGGATTATTAGATGATTTGGACTTAAAAGTTACTTCAGATAAGTCAGTTGTTGTTAGACCAATAATAAAACAATGGGGTTTGAAAAAAGAAGAAATTGTGGTAGTTGTTGATGGAGCTAATGACATAAAACTATTTGACATAGCAGGTTACACAGTCGGTTTTTGTCCTGTTGAATTAGTCAAAAATAAAGCAGATGATGTAGTTGAATTAAGGAACTTATTACTACTAAAGAATTTATTGGAAAAAAGATTCGGTAAATGGATTTTAAACACTAACAAAAAAAATAAACTCTAATGCTTAAAAAAATTGAAATAATTCCAATATACATCAATATAAACATAAATCCGAAAGTAAAATTATTAAATACTCTTTTAGAATCAGTAAAAAATAACAATCAAATTATAAAAAATGGAGATATACTAGTCATAGCTCAAAAAATTATTTCAAAAAATGAAGGACGATCAGTTTATCTAAAGTATATTATTCCTTCGTCTAGGTCAATAGAATTAGGCAGAAAAATCAACAAGGACCCTCGAATTGTAGAATTAATACTCCAAGAATCTAGAAAAATTGTTCGAGTATTTAATAATACTATTATTACAGAAACACGACATGGTTTTATTTGTGCAAATTCTGGTATAGATCAAAGTAATGTAAGCAAAAGTAAAAATCGAGTACTTCTACTACCAAAAGACCCTGATAAATCTGCTGATACAATAAGAAAAGAGATATATAAAAAAACCAGAAAAAATATTGCCGTCTTAATAACTGATACCTTCGGTCGCCCTTTTAGGATGGGTCAGACGAATATTGCAATAGGTATTGCAGGGATTAATGCTTTAAAAAATTATAAAGGAAAACGAGATATGTTTGGTAAAATTATGAAAGTTACAGAAATAGCTATTGTTGATGAAATAGCAGGAGCAGCAGAGCTAGTTATGGGCAAGACAAAAGGTATACCAATAGCAATAGTTAGAAATCTTACCTACTCTAAAAGTAATAGTTCAATTACAAAAATCATAAGAAAAGAGAATAAAGATATTTTTCGATGAATTTAACTATATAAGAAGGTCATAACCATTTTATATTGCAAGAGCTTCTTTTTATATTGGAAACATAGTGGATAATAATAATAATAATAATAATAATGATTTTAAAAAAGTTATTGATGTAAGAGGACT
>Ga0193741_1000161_pt1 | contig 18147 bp, 22 predicted proteins | sample L2s2metaG_FD_143059 | JGI IMG/M metagenome (GOLD analysis project Ga0193741, IMG submission 143059) | Soil microbial communities from a riparian zone of the East river system, Colorado, United States - L2s2 | ecosystem: Environmental > Terrestrial > Soil > Riparian zone | place: USA: East River...
TCGAGCACCTCGCACCGCATCGGCCTCGGCAAGATCGAGGACCGGATCGCCGAGCAGATCGAGCAGGGTCGTCTCGAGGCTGAGCCGTCGGGCGCGGTCCTGATCGGGATCTGACCGAGCCTCCGTGGAGTTCCGCGACGTCCTGACCCGGCGGCGGAGCGTCCGAACCTATGACGACAGGCCGGTGCCGCGCGAGGTGCTCGAGCGGATCGCGGATGCTGCCGTCGTCTGGGCGCCGAGCGCCGGCTTCTCGCAGGGGCTCCGGATCGTCGTCCTCACCGATCCGGAGACTCGGAAGCAGATCGCGACAGCCGCAAAGGAGGACGAGCTCGCCGCGCAGGGCCGGCCTCGCTGGAAGGCGGCCGCGCCCGTCCACTTGGTCGTCCTGACCCGCGAGGACGACTACCACGACCGATATCAGCAACAGGACAAGCTGAAGATCACGGGCGGCCGCGAGATCGACTGGCCCGCGCCGTACTGGTTCGTCGACGCCGGCGCCGCCGTGATGGCGCTGATGCTGGCGGCAATCGACGAGGGCCTCGACACGGCGATCTTCGGCGTCACCGACCTGCCGGCGCTCCGCGAGACGCTGGCGCTCCCGGCCGACCTGCGCTTCGTCGCCGTCGTGACGATGGGCTATCCCGCCGAAGCCCCGGACGAGCCGAGCAGCGACGCCAGCGTCTTCACGCGGCGCCGAAAGCCGCGAGAGGAGGTGGTCCGCTGGGAGACGTGGGAGTGATCCGGTCGCCCGACGGCCGGGCCTGGACGCTGGAGCGCGTCCGGCCGAAGATCTCCGACGCAGAGACGTTCAAGGTGCCGTTCTTCTGGACCTCGGTCGTGGTGACGATCCTGATCCTGGCCTTCGCCGTCCGCGTGATCTGGGTCGATCCGGGTTGGACGTCATACCTACTCCTCCTGCCACTCGGCGTGTGGATCGTCGAGCGGGGGTTGCACGCGATGCGGCCGTTCATCCGTGCCGAGACTGCGGACCCGCCCGCCGAACAACTGATGTGGCGCCCCGGGAACCGGTTCGCCTACGGCCGCGTCGAGCGGCGGATCGCCGAGGCGATCCGGGACGGGCGGCCGGAGACGGACGTCAAGGGCGCGCCGCTTGTGGGCTCTGGATAGGCCCCTCCCTCACCGCGAAGGCGGGGTAGCGGGCCCGAACCTCGTCGATGTAGCCGGCGAGCCGGCCGGCCAGCTCGGGATCCACGAACTCGAGCACGTTCTCCGCGTTCAGCTCACCCGACCGGGACAGGTTGAAGCTCCCGGCGAAGACCGTGTCATCCGCGACCGTGACCTTCGCGTGCATGAAGTCGTGGAGCGTTCCCGGGCCCCACGGCGTCGACGGCTTGCCCGAGAATGGCGCCTGCATGACCCGCTCGAGGAGCGGCAGCTTCCACGAGATGTTGCCGTTCTGCCGCCACTGGTAGATGACGCCCTGAACCTGGGGCTGGTCGACGCAGCCGGCGATGTCGAGCACGCCCTCGGAGATCTTCTCCGCGAGCGTCGAGAGGACGGGAGCCGCGGTGATGACGGGCGACGCGATCCGCACGCGCCTGCGCGCTCGGCCGATCGCCTTGCCGATGCGGTGCGAAAGGCCCTCGCCGTTGCCGGGTGTGAACCACGGCCGCACCTGGAGGTTCCCGACCGGCACCGGCCGGGGTGCGACGAAACCGCTGCGCTCGACCGCTCCCGTGTCCCAGAGCTCGTCGAAGTTCTCGGTGAACCGCACGGCCAGCTCGCGGGACTCCGCGATCACGATCACGTTCTCCTGCCGTAACCACGAGTCCTCGGTCCAGTTGGTCGAGCCCGTCCAGACCGACTCGTTGTCGCGCACGACGTACTTGTGGTGCATCAGGTCCGGTACGCCGGCGATCGCCCGGACCGGCACCTCGAGAGACGCGATCAGCTGCCCGTCGGGCTCGGGCGGCGGCGGCACGGGGATCGGGTTCCTGTGGTCGAGGTTGTAGAGGAACCGCACTGCGACGCCTCGCGCCGCGGCCGCCTTGATCGCGCCGACGACGACTCCGGCCGTGTCGCCGTCGAGGTGAAAGTCGTAGTGGGCGAAGTCCAGCGTCGACCGGGCGCCGCCCACGAAGCCGGCGATCTGTTCCGCCACCTCGACGGGGGTCTGGCCCCCGTCGGTGAGCGTCCTTACCTCGAGCATGCCGCGCATCTTCCTGGACGCCGGTGCCGCGCGGCGAACGGGCGGCTAGTCGTCAGACCGGAACTTGCGCGCCGCAGCCGCGCCGGCGAGGGCGACTCCGGCGGCCGCGAGCCCAGCGACCACCCACGGTGTTCTGCTGCGCCGCGACTTCGTCGGTACTCGGATACGCATGCTTACCTCCTCGGAAGTGTCTGTTTCTGATTCCGGGCTTCGTCGAGAGCTAAACGTGCGTGGGTTCGTCCGCCGCCTGTCCGAGGCAGAGATCGGTCGGACCTTCAACCAGTACGCGGAATCCGCCGTCTGCCGGGCCCGGCTCGCCGGGTATCTCGGGCGGCGCAGGGAGGCGCGCTACCTCCTCGTCGGCGAGGCCGCCGGCTACCGCGGCGCACGCGTGAGCGGCATCCCGTTCACGTCGGAGCGCCAACTCACCGGAACCGGGCCCGCGGAGGCGACCGCCACCATCGTCCAGCGCACGCTCGCGGAGCTCGGAATCGCGGACGACGTGCTGCTCTGGAACGTCGTCCCGACCCACCCCGGGACGGTTCGCGCGAACCGGCGGCCGACATCCGCCGAAATACGTGGCGGCATGCCGTTCCTCGAGGAGTTGCTCATCGGCCGCGTCCCGGTCGGAGTCGGCCGGGTAGCCCAGGCCGTGCTCGGCGGCGACTACGTCCGTCACCCGTCGCACGGCGGCGCCGCCGAGTTCCGGGCCGGTGTCCTGCTATCCATCCGACGATGAATCGATTTCTGATCGTCGGGATCGCGATCGTCGTCGCCGCTGGGCTGTACCTCGTGTTCCGCCCGGATGACACGGACGAGCCTACGGCAACCCCGCCTCCGCTAACCACCGTCGTGACGACCATCGGGCCCACGACGACGGCCCCGCCACCGCCTCCGCCCGGACCGCCGCCTCCGGCGCAAGTGCGGATCGTCATCCGCGGCGGGCTTCCGGTGGGCGGCCCGCGCCGGGTGACGGTCGCCCGCGGACGGCGTGTGATCCTGAACGTCACCTCCGACGTCTCTGACCACGTCCACCTCCACGGCTACGACCTGATGCAGGACGTCGGCCCGGGAATGCCCGCGAGAATCGCCTTCCGGGCGACGAGACCCGGCACGGTCGAAGCTGAGCTCGAGGATCGCGGCGTCCAGATCGCCCGGATCACGGCGCAGTGACCACGATCGCGCTTCCGCTCGCCCACGGCATCGGGCAGATCCAGGACCTGCCGATCCCGCGCTGGCTCTTCTACTACGCGGCCTCGCTGACGCTGGTCCTGTCCTTTGTCGCCCTCGCCGTCCTCTGGAAGGAACCGCGGCTGAGCGGCCACGAGGCCGGAAGGCCGCTCGCCGACCACTGGCAGCGTTTCCTCCTCTGGCCGGGCTGGCGGATCATCTTCGGCGGGATCTCGTTCGGGCTCCTCGTGGTCGTCTGGCTGGCGGCGCTCTTCGGGAGGCCGGACGCGGGCGACAACATCGCGCCGGTGTTCATCTGGGTCGTCTTCTGGCTCGGTCTCGTTCCGATCGTGGTGCTGTTCGGGAACGTCTGGACCCTCCTGAACCCATGGAGCGCGGCTGCCGACGGGCTGGCCTGGGCCTGGGCGAAGCTCGGCCGGGACTGGGAGCCCGCCGCGCACTACCCGGAACGGCTCGGCCGCTGGCCCGCCGCAGTCCTGTTCCTCGCGTTCGCGACGCTCGAGCTCGCCTGGCCGCGGTCGGCGGAGCCGCGGACGCTCGCACTCGCGATCGTCGTCTACAGCTGGATCACGTGGGCCGGGATGCTGATCTACGGTCGCCGTGCCTGGCTCGTGAACGGCGAGGCGTTCGCCGTCTACTTCGGCCTCCTGGCGCGGATCTCGGCCTTCACGGTCCGGGAGGAGGACGGCCGCCGCAGGGCCTTCGTCCGCCCGCCGCTGTCGGGCCTGGCCGCGGGCGACTCCCACCCCGGCACCGTCGCCTTCGTCTCGGTGATGCTCGGCTCGGTCGCCTTCGATGGGCTGAGTCGGGCGACGTGGTGGCAGGACCAGCAGTACGAGCTCGAGGTCAGGTACATCGTCGAGTCGCCGACGAAGGCGGACTTCGTCTCTCTGGGATTCAACTTCCTCGGCCTGCTCACGGCAGTAGTCGCCATCGGTGCGCTGTATTCGCTCGCCGTCTACGTCGCGCAGCGGATCGGGCACACCGACGTGAACCTCGCCGGCGCCTTCATCGGCAGCCTGATCCCGATCGCGCTCGCCTACGCCGTCGCCCACTACTTCACCCTGCTCGTGGACGCCGGGCAGGACGCGATCTTCCTCGCTTCCGATCCATTCGGGAAGGGGTGGGACATCTTCGGGACAGCGGATTTCCAGCCGACGGAGAATGTCTTTACGCCCAACACGATCTGGTACGTCCAGGTAGGCGTGCTCGTCGTCGGGCACGTCCTCGGGCTGGTGCTCGCCCACGACAAGGCGATCGCACTGTTCTCGTCGGCGCAGACGGCCATCCGCACGCAGTACGCGATGCTGGCGCTGATGGTGCTGTACACGTGCACGGGACTGTGGCTGCTGTCGTCGGGCTAGTCCCGCTGTTCGCCCACGGCGGCGTCGCCGGTGCGGTTGTCGAGCTGTCGGCGGGCCTCCTGATCGTCGCGATCGCGCTCGCCGTCTGGGTGGGTGGCCGCAAGGACGGGGAAGAGGGCTGATTGCTACCATCCTCAGCCGGCGGGCCGTGTGCCCGCCGCTTTTCCGTATGGGTAAAACGTGGAACGCAAAGCCGGGCGAGGTCGATCGCCGCTGGTACGTCGTCGACGCCGAGGGGCAGACCCTGGGACGGCTGGCGACGCGCATCGCGGACACGCTCCGCGGCAAGCACAAGGCCCAGTACACGCCGCACGTGGACACCGGTGACTTCGTCGTCGTGGTGAATGCGGAGAAGATCGCCGTCACCGGCAAGAAGCTCGACGAGAAGCTCTACCACCGGCACTCGGGCTACCCCGGGGGGCTGCGGACGCGCACGCTGCGCGAGCAGCTCGACCGGCGGCCGACCGAGGTGCTGCGGAAGGCGGTCAAGGGGATGCTCCCGCGCAACCGCCTCAGCCGCGCCCAGCTGACCAAGCTCAAGATCTACGCGGGGCCGGAGCATCCGCACGAGGCTCAGGATCCGAAGCCGCTGCCCGAGGAGGTCAAGGCGTGAGCTCTGCCGCGCAGTACCAGGGCACCGGCAAGCGGAAGACGTCGATCGCGCGCGTGATCCTGCGCCCGGGCGACGGCGCGACCTGGATCAACGGCCGGACGATCGAGGAGTACTTCCCGCGCGCAACGCACCGGACGGCGCTGATGGCGCCGCTCAAGGTCGCCGGCGCCGAGGGGACCTACGACTTGCGGGTCCGCGTCGAGGGCGGTGGCCCGACCGGCCAGGCCGAGGCGATCCGCCACGGACTCGCCCGCGCGTTGGTCGAGGCCGATCCGGAGCTCCGGACTGTCCTCAAGCGCGAGGGCTTCCTGACACGCGACGCGAGGATCGTGGAGCGCAAGAAGGCCGGTCTCCACAAGGCCCGCAAGGCGCCGCAGTTCTCGAAGCGGTAGCCTCGCGCGCCGTGCGGCGCTACTTCGGCACAGACGGGGTTCGTGGAATCGTCGGCGAGACGCTGACGATCGAGCTCGTCGAGCGGCTCGGCCGTGCCGCTGCGCTCTGGTCCGGCCGCGGTCGGGTCTTCATCGGGCGCGACACGCGGGGCTCCGGGCCGATGCTCGAGGACGCTTTCGCCGAGGGCGTCGCGTCGGTCGGCGGAAACGCGGTCCTCGGCGGCGTGCTGCCGACTCCCGCCGTTGCTCTGCTCGCGCTCGACCTTGGCACGGTCGTCTCGGCTTCGCACAATCCGCCCGAGTACAACGGGATCAAGTTCTTCGACGGCGGCGGGCGGAAGCTCACCGACGCCGCAGAAGAGGAGGTCGAAGCCCTCCTGGACGAGCCGGCGCGGGCCGAACGAGGGGCGATCGACCGCATCGGCGTCGCGGCCGACAGCTACACCGAGCACGTTCTCGATCGCTTCGGCTCACCGTTGGGGGGCCTGAAGATCGCCGTCGATTGCGCGAACGGCGCGTACTCGGGCATCGCCCCGTCTGCATTCGAGCGGCTCGGCGCCCAGGTCATCTCGCTCGCCGACAAGCCGGACGGGACGAACATCAACGTCGGCTGCGGAGCCACAGACCTCCGGCTGTTGCAAGAGCAGGTCCTGCAGGGCGGCGCGGATCTCGGTGTGGCCTTCGACGGAGACGGCGACCGCATGCTCGCCGTGGACGGCGACGGCCAGACGGTGGACGGCGACCAGATCCTCGCGATCCTTGCGCTCGACCTTCAGGTCGACACGGTCGTGGTCACCGTGATGACGAACCTCGGCTTTCACCGGCTGATGGCCGATCGGGGGATCCGTGTCGTGACCACTGACGTCGGCGACCGCTACGTGCTCGAGGCGCTGCGGCGGGAGAACGCCATCCTGGGCGGGGAACAGTCCGGTCACCTGATCTGCCTCGACGGCCACGTCACCGGCGACGGGCTGGCCGCCGCGCTCCTGCTCTGTCGCGCTCTCGAGGGCCGGCCTCTTGCCGAGGCGGCAGCTGTCATGCCGCGGTTCGCGCAAGTCAAGGAGAACCTCCCGGTGCAGGTTCGGGAGCTCCCGGATGACCTGCTCGCAGAGGTGCAGTCGCTCAATCGCGAGCTCGACGGCGGGGCTCGGGTCCTGGTTCGCCCGTCGGGAACCGAACCTTTGGTCAGGATTCTCGCGGAGGCCGAAAACGAGCAGGAAGCGGCCTCCCTCTGTGCTAGGATCTCGGCTCTCGTTCGTCGAGAGCTCGGCTAGCCGACCGCAAAGAAGGGGTCGCACGACAGCCGGGCTTTGTGCGTTTTCGAGGGGGATTGCGAGCGCGGCCTACGAGCGAAGGAGGTCCCGGGTGTGCGGCATCATCGGATACGTCGGGCCGAGAGCAGCGAAGTCGCTTCTCATCCAGGGCCTCGAGCGTCTCGAGTACCGCGGCTACGACTCCGCGGGGATCGCGCTCCTCGAGAACGACGGGCTCGAGTACGTCCGCGCCGTCGGGAACCTCCAGGTCCTGAAGCAGGCTGCGTCGACGAACGGCTCGGGCTCGACGACCGGTCTCGGCCATACGCGCTGGGCCACGCACGGCGCGGTCACCGAGGGCAACGCCCATCCGCTGACTGCGTGCGAGGACGGGCAGCTGGCGATCGTCCTCAACGGGATCGTCGAGAACTACCGGGAGCTCAAGGAAACGCTCACAGCCGCGGGCCATGGCTTCAGCTCCGAGACGGACGCCGAGACCGTCGCGCACCTGATCGAGGGCCATTACGACGGCGACCTGACCGACGCCGTCGTCAAGACCTATGACGAGCTGGAAGGCCACTTCACATTCGTCGTCATCCACCGCGACCACCCCGGCCTCCTCGTCGGTGCGCGCTGCCAGACGCCCCTCGTCGTCGGGCTCGGGCGAGACGAGAACTTCCTCGCCTCCAACGCCGCCGCCTTCCTCGGCGAGACGCGCAACGTGGTCTTTCCCGACGACGGCGACATCGTCTCGATCACCCCAGAGAGCGTCGAGTTCGTCCGCGCGGACGGAAAGCCCGTCGAGCACGAGCCGCTGGAACTCGATTGGGACGACGAGAGCGCCGAGAAGGGCGGCTACGAGACTTTCATGCTCAAGGAGATCTACGAGCAGCCCGAGTCGATCGCCGAGACGATCGGCGACCGCACCCGCCACGGAAAACTCGTCCTCGAGGGCCTCGGGATGGACGACCGGCAGCTGGCAGACCTCCGCCGAATCGTCATCCTCGCCTGCGGCACCGCGTACCACGCCGGCGTCGTCGGCCGGTATGTGCTCGAGGAGTGGGCCCGGATCCCTGTCGAGCCTGACATCGCCTCCGAATGGATCTACCGCAACCCGGTGGTCGACGAGAACACCCTGGCGATCGGGATCTCGCAGTCGGGCGAGACGCGCGACACGGTCGGGGCGATGCGGCTGGCGCGCGAGAAGGGCGCCCACACGGTGGCGATCACGAACATGATGGGCTCGCACATCACGCGCGAGGTCGATTCCACGCTCTACACGCGCTGCGGGCTCGAGGTCGGCGTCGCGGCGTCGAAGACGTTCACCTCGCAAGTCGCGTTGCTGTACCTCGTCGGCCTGAAGCTCGCCGAGATGCGCGGCACCCTGCCGCCCCAGGAGATCTCGTACATCGTCGACCAGGTCTACACGCTGCCCAAGAAGGTCGCCCGGTTCCTCGACGGCGACCACCCGATCGAGGAGATCGCCCAGCGGTTCTACCAGCAGGACTTCTTCCTCTACCTCGGGCGCCATATCGGGCTGCCGGTCGCGCTCGAGGGGGCCCTGAAGCTGAAGGAGATCTCGTACATCCCGACCGAGGCCTACTCCGCGGGCGAGATGAAGCACGGCCCGATCGCGTTGCTCGAGGAGGGGACGCCCGTGGTCGTCGTCGCGACCAACATCCACGTCTACGACAAGATCGTCTCGAACATCCAGGAGACCCGGGCGCGCGGCGCGCATGTGATCGCGATCGCGACCGACGGGAACGAGGACATCCAGCACCACGCCGACGACGTCATCTACGTCCCGCGCACGCCGTCGTTCCTGCAGGCAGTGCTCGCCGTCGTGCCCCTGCAACTGCTCGCGTACCGGATCGCGCGTCTGCGTGGCCTGAACGTCGACCAGCCGCGGAACCTGGCGAAGACCGTCACCGTCGAATAACCCGTTCGAGGGACGCCCGCGGCTGTTCCGTCGCGGAAGCTACGAGGGATGTCTGCGGCCTTCTCGGGGCGCCAGCTGCTGCTGGCGGCCTCCGTTGCTTCCTACGCGCTCGTCTTCGTGGCGTTCCTGCTTTACGAAACGCCCGGACTCGGGATCGCGCACTTCTTCTACCTCTCGATCGCGACGACGGCGATCGCGACCGGCCCGTTGATCGGGGCACTTGCAGGGTTCGCTGCGACCGGGTTGTACGCGGCGGCGGTGGTGCTCAACCCGACGATCCCGTCGGCCGACGTCCTCACCGCGAGCACCGCGATCCGCGCCGTCACCTTCGTGTCGGTCGGCTTCATGCTCGGCTGGTTCGCCGGGAGGAACCGGCTCATGCTGCAGGAGCTTCAGATCCTCGCCGACCGGGATATCCTGACCGGGCTCCCGAACACGCGCGCGTTCGAAGCCGCGATCACGAAGCGGCTGGAGACAGGACGGCCGTTTGCGCTGCTTCTCGCCGACATGGACGCGCTCAAGGAGCTGAACCACGAAGCGGGCCCATCGGCGGGCGACGACGCGCTGCGCCGTGTCGCCGACCGTCTCTCGAACTCGCTCTCGCCGGAGGATCAAGTGGCGCGAGTCGGCAGCGACGAGTTCGCAGTGCTTGCGTCGTGCCAGTCGCTCGACGAAGCCTCAGAGCTCAGCGCGCGCCTCGAGTGGATCCTGTCCTCGCAGGGGACGAAGGCGACCTTCGGCTGGGCAGTGCACCCGCAGGAGGGCGAGAACGCACTCGCCGTTTACCGCGCGGCCTCGGAGCGCCTCTACGCGCGGAAGGTCATGCGCGGGTACGTCCGGGGCCAGCAGCCGCAGCGCCCGCGCGCGGTTTCCTAGTCGGAACCGACGTAGCCGCGCGTGCGTAGATGCGTTGTGCGCTGCTTCGTTCTCGTGCTGCTGCTGGCACCGGCGGCTCTCGGAGCCGTGCCGCCCGGAAACGATCCGGTGCCGGTCGATCCGTATGCCGGCGTCCTCGAGCAGTTCGACCGCAGGCCTCTCGTGGCATTCCTCGAGACGCACGGCTCGGCGGTGCAGCACGATTTCCTCCGTTCGCTTGTCGCCCGTCCGGACTTCGGCCGCCGCGTCGACGCCGTGGTCGTGGAGTTCGGGAACGCGCGCTACCAGGTGACGATCGACCGTTTCGTTCGCGGCGAGCGGGTGCCGGCGACGAGCCTGTCCCGTGTGTGGCGGCGGACGACGCAGACCTCCGGTGTCTGGAACGACCCGGTCTACGAGCGATTCTTCCGGACGGTTCGCGCGGCCAATCTCCGGCGCCGAGCGGAGGAACGCGTCCGCGTCCTGCTCGGGGATCCGCCGGTCGACTGGCGGCGGATCAGGACGTCGTCATGTCCGCGCCGTGAGACGCCCGCGTGTCTGGAGTACTGGATCTCGCAGAGGTCGCGGCACTACGCCGACGTGGTCACGAGCAAGGTGCTGGCGCGAGGGCTGCGGGCCCTGCTGGTCGCCGGCGCCTTTCATCTCGTCCGGCCACCGGCGGGCCGGGCCTGGAACGAGACAGGCATCCTCGAGCGGCGTTCGCCGGGCTCCGTCTTCACCGTCAAGCCGCACGAGGCCTTCGGAGGGCCTGATCGCGAGGAGCTCGAGCGGCGGGTCGCCGATTGGCCGGTTCCTTCCCTTGCCCTGACCCGGGGGACCTGGCTGGGCGCCCTCCCTCCAGGCGTTGCGTTCGGCGAGACTGATCCCCATCCGCTGCTCGCGGGTCGCCTCGAGGAGCGGATCGACGGCTACCTAGTCCTCGGGCTTCCGTCGTAGCTGCTTCGTCTCGCCGCGGCGGCGCTTCTGCTCGAGGCGGCGCTGGCGCGAGGCGGCGGTGGGCTTCGTGGGGCGGCGACGACGGGGGACACGGAGGGCTTCGCGCAGGGATTCGACGAGCCGCTCGATCGCGAGCTCGCGGTTCCGCAGCTGGCTGCGCTCGTCCTGGGCGATCGCGCGGATTACCGGCCCCGCCTTGCGGATCACGCGCGCTTTCTGCGCCGGGCCGAGCGCCGACGAGGCCTCGACGTCGAAGATCGCCTCGACTCTCGTCTCGGACTTCTGCGCGTGCTGGCCGCCCGGCCCGCTCGACCGGGAAAAGCGCAGATCGATCTCCGACACGGGGATCGCGACCGTCCTGGTCACCTGAATAGACTCGCCGTCCATGGCCGCCATTCTCCTGGACATCGACGGCGTGCTTCACGTGTCCGGCGAGCCGATCCGCGGTGCGCCACGGGCGGTCCGGCAGCTCCGGGAGAACGGCCACCGGCTCCGTTTCGTTACCAACAACACCACGCAGTCGAGCCGCTCGCTCGTCGAAGGGCTGCGGTCGATGGGCTTCGATCTCGAGAACGACGAGCTCCAGACCACGGGGATCGCCGCTGGTCGTGCGCTTGCGGGCAAGCGAGTCCTGGCGCTGACGATGGCGGCGGTGCTGGAGGACCTGGGCGACGTCCAGCTGGTCGGCGAGGACGCCGACGCGGTGCTCGTGGGCGGGGCAGACGAGACCGAGGAGACGAACCGCGTCTTCACCTACATGAACCTCGCGCGCGCCTTCGCAGAGCTCGAGCTCGGGGCCGAGCTCTACTCCCTGCACAAGAACCGCTGGTGGCAGACCTCCCGCGGGCCGCTGCTCGACTCCGGTTGCTTCGTCGCGGGCCTCGAGTACGCGGCCGACGTCGAGGCGACCGTGCTCGGGAAGCCGAGCGCCCAGTACTTCACCGCTGCGCTCGAGGCGCTCGACGCGGACGCGGAGATGACCTGGATGGTCGGCGACGACATCGAGGCCGACGTCGCCGGGGCGCAACAGCACGGGCTGAAGACGGCGCTGGTCCGCACGGGGAAGTTCCGTCCAGACGCGGTCGAGCGCGGCACGGTTCGGCCGGACGCGATCCTCTCGTCGATCGCGGACTTTCCCGACTGGCTGGAGAGCGCGTGACCCGCGTCGGCGTCGACATGATCGAGATCGGCCGGATCCGCGAGGCGCTGGAGCGATACAGCGGCTTCCGCGACCGCTGCTTCACGACGGCCGAGCAGGCGTACTGCGACGCTCGCAAGAACCCGGCGCAGCATTACGCCGCCCGGTTTGCAGGCAAGGAGGCCGTCGGGAAGGCGCTCGGGCTCGGCGTCGCGCGGCTCTTCGCCTGGCGCGACATCGAGATCGCGGGCAGGCCGAAGCCGTCGGTGAGGCTCTCCGGCCGCGTCGAGCAGTGGGCCGAGCGCGTCGAGGCCGGGGCGATCGACCTCTCGATGTCGCACTCGCGCGAGCTGGCGAGCGCCGTCTGCGTGGTGGCTCCACGGGATGTTTGAACCGCTCTACACCGCCGACGAGATGCGTGCGGCGGAGGAAGGGCACGACGTCGAGGAGCTGATGCGGCGGGCCGGTGGGGCGGTCGCCGAGGACGTGCTGCGGCGATTCCCGGAGGCCCGGTCGTTCGCAGCGGTCTGCGGCGGCGGGGCGAACGGCGGGGACGGACGGATCGCAGCCGAGCTCCTTCGCGCAGCCGGCTGGGAGGAGCGCGCACTCGGCGAGGCGGACGTCGTGATCGACGCGCTGTTCGGCACCGGCTTCCGGCCGCCTCCGCGCGACGATGCCGCCGCGCAGATCCGGGCGGTGAATGCTTCCGAAAGCCCGGTCGTGGCGGTGGACATCCCGTCGGGCGTGGACGCCTCGACCGGCGAGGTGCCGGGGGAGGCCGTCGATGCCGCGGTCACCGTCACGTTCCACGGGCGCAAGGTCGGGCTCGAGGTGGCTCCGGGGAGGTTCAGGGCCGGCGAGGTCGTCGTCGCGGACATCGGGCTGGAGCACCGGACGAGCGAGCACTCGCGCGTGCTGCCGGAGATCGTCGGGCTGGTTCCGCGGCGAAGGCCAGGTGACACGAAGTACACGGCGGGCTCGGTGCTGGTGGTCGGCGGGTCACCAGGGATGACGGGCGCCGTCACGCTCACCGCGGAGGCGGCGTTCCGCGCGGACGCCGGGTACGTGGCGGTCGCAGCACCGCCGGAGTCGCTGCCCGTGATCGAGACCCGGTTGCGCGAGGCGGTCAAGAGGCCCATCGACGAGGCAATGGACGCCGTCGAGCGTGCTGGAGCCTTGGCGATCGGCCCCGGGCTCGGGCCCGGTCGCGACGACCTCGTCCACCGGCTGCTGCAGGACACCGACCTGCCCGCGGTGATCGACGCCGACGGGCTCCGGGAGCTGAGGCCGTTCGAGCGTGGGGCGGCGACGGTGCTCACTCCGCACTCCGGCGAGCTGGGTCGACTCCTCGGGGAGGAGGCGCCGTGGGTCGACGCACATCGGCTCGAGGCGCTGCGCCGTGCAGTCGAGGGTTTCGGCTGCGTTGTCGTCCTCAAAGGGGAGGGAACCCTGGTCGGCGCGCCGGGCGAGGGCCCACTGGTCGCGGGCGGCGCGGCACCGCTCGCCACGGCCGGAACCGGCGACGTGCTCACCGGCGTGGTCGCAGCGTTCCTCGCCAAGGGGATGGAGCCGCGGCTCGCGGCGGCCGCAGCGGTCAGGGTGCACACGGACGCCGTCGCAGCGTCGGGGCGTCGCTCGGGCCTGATGGCCGGCGACCTCCTCGACGCCATTCCACGCGTGCTGGATGCATAGGTCGGAGATCACGATCGACCTCGGGGCCGTGCGGCGGAATGCTCGGCGGCTGCTCGAGGTGCTCGACGGTGCGGCGCTCTGGGCGGTCGTGAAGGCGGATGGCTATGGCCACGGGGCAATCGACGTCGCCGGGGCCGTGCTCGGCGAGGGCGCGAGCTGCCTGTGCGTCGCGACGGTGACGGAGGGGCTGGAGCTCCGCGCGGAGTTCGCCGGCGTGCGAATCCTGGTCATGGGCCCGTCCGCGGGGCGAGAGATCACGCTGGCGCGAGAGGCCGACCTCGAGCTCGCGGTGTGGGAGCCACCTGCGCCCGAGGGTGTCCGCGTCCACCTGAAGCTCGACACCGGCATGGGCCGGTGGGGGCTCTCCGAGCTCCCCGAGCTGACCAATGAGGTCGTCGGCTTGATGACGCATCTCGCCACAGCGGACAGCGATCCGGGCTTCGCGCGCACTCAGGTCGAGCGCTTCGAAGAGGCGACGAGAGGTCACTCGCACCGGGTTCGCCATGCGGCCAACAGCGCCGCGGCTCTTCGGGTTCCGGAATCGCGCCTCGATGCCGCCCGGTGCGGGATCGCGCTGTACGGACTGTCGCCCTTCGGCGGTGACCCGTCCGAGGACGGCCTCGAGCCTGCGCTCCGCTGGGAGAGCCGCCTCGCGCAGGTCAAGCGGCTGCGCGTTGGAGAGAGCGCGGGCTACGGCCGCCGGTTCGTCGCGGACGAGGACACCTGGCTCGGCGTCGTGCCGGTCGGCTACGCGGACGGGTTCCGGCGCGACATGACCGGGACTGATGTCGTCGTGGAAGGCACCCACTGCTCCGTGGTCGGGACGGTCTCCATGGACGCGATCGCCGTCCGGCTCGACCGGCAGCTTCCGACCGACACTCCGGTCACGCTGATCGGCGACGGCGTACTCGCCGAGGACCACGCGCGGGTCGCGGAGACGATCAACTACGAGATCGTCTCGCGGATCGAGTCAGGTCCCAGCCGTGCGAGGCGCACGGTGCTCGATGCTTGACCAGGCGCGCGACGTCCTGGCTGGGGAGAAGGCGTGGATCGTCGGTGGCGCTGTGCGGGACGAGCTCCTCGGCCGGCCGCTGGTCGACCTCGACATCGCCTGCCGTGAGCCGGAGGCCGCGGCCCGCCGCTACGCGCGGCGGTCGGAAGGCGCACCGTTCCCCCTCTCGGAGCGTCATGGAGCCTGGCGCGTGGCGCTGTCCGACGAGCGCACCGTGGACTTCACGCCTCTGCCGAACGGCATCCACGAAGACCTCACCACCCGCGACTTCACGATCAACGCGATCGCGCGGCCGCTCGAGGGCGGCGAGCCGCTGGATCCGTTTGGCGGCCTCGGCGACCTCGACCGCAAGACGCTGCGCGCGGTCGCGCCGGGGATCTTCCGCGACGATCCGCTCCGCCTGCTGCGCGCGGTCCGCCTCGAGGAGGAGCTCGGCTTCAAGCTCGACGGCGAGACCGAGCGGCTCGTGCAGGCGAGCGCGGGGCTCGTAACGAAACCGGCCGGCGAGCGGATCCTCGCGGAGCTCGTCCGTCTCGGCAGAGCCGGCTTCGAGCGACTCGACGAGCTGGGGCTGCTCGCGCCGCTCGGCGGTTCGCTCGAGCGCCTCGGGTCTCTCGGCGACACGACCTCCGACATGCGGCTCGTCGCCGTGTTCGGCGACCGGCTCGGGCAGCTGCCGGTCTCGAACGAGCTGCGTCGCTACGCCGGCAAGCTGCTTCGCGCCGAGCTCCCTCCGGACCTGTCGCCGCGAGCGATCCACCGCTTCCGCCGCGCCACGGAACCGTGGGCGGACGAGGCGGCGCGGTTTGCCGGCGGCGACCCTGCGCTCGAGCGTGCGATCGCCGAGGCGCGTGCCAACGAGCCCGCCGAGCCGCTCCTCCGCGGCGACGAGCTACTGCTCCCCGCCGGGCCCGAGATCGGCGAGTGGCTCGAGCGGATCGCCGAGGAGCGCGCCGCCGGGACGATCTCGACGCGCGAGGAGGCGCTCGAGCTCGTCCGGAGCGGCGGGCAGTCCAGCCGTCACTAACTTGGCACGAAGTCGTTTCCCACGCGTGCGTCTCTCGCCGCTACGCTCGCAGCGGGGAGGAGGCCGGGTGCGCCTGAACTAGACCACCTGGCTCGAAAAAGCGCCTACTCCTTCCACTTGACCGAGCAGCCGACCGGCGGCGTCTCACTGACCGGCGGATCCTGGTCTGCGAGCAGCGCCTCGATCGCGTCGCGCACGTAGCGCTCGCTCACGCCGTCCTCCTCGCGGCTGTCGTCGATCGCACCGTGGTAGACGAGCCGGCGGTTGCGGTCGAAGAGGAACACCTCGGGCGTGCGCTCCGGGCCGTACTGCTGCGCGACGGACTGGTCGGCGTCGTGGAGGTAGTCGAAGTTGAACTCCTGCTCCTGCGCGCGCTGCTTCATCGCGTCGAACGAGTCCGCCGGGTAATTCTCCGCGTCGTTGGAGTTGATCGCGACCAGCCGAAAGCCGCGGTCGCCGTACTCCTCCTGGAGCGCCTTCATGCGCCCCTCCCACGCAATCACGTAGGGGCAGTGGTTGCACGACCAGACGACCGCCAGGATCGGCGCGTCGGCGTAGTCGTCGAGCGAGTGGTTGCGGCCGTCGACGCCGGGAAGGTCGAACGACGGTGCCTCGGTGGCGATGGTCAGGCTCATGCAAGGGCCTCCTCGAGCTGTTCGCGGGACGGAATCGGCGAGACTCGGCCGTCGGGCAGGTGGTAGATCCGGCAGTTGAGCGCGGGCGGCTCGTCAGCTCCGACCGGATCGACGTCGCGTCCGTCGATCCGGATGGTCGGCGAGCCGGGGAAGCGCAACTCGACCGCCTCCTCGCGGGTCGCGACATGTCGGATCTCCACCTGGGCGTCGAGGCCGCGCTCGCGCAGGACCGCCTCGAGCAGCTCGCGGGCCTCGTCGTGGGACGGGCAACCCTCCCAGTAGAGGAACTCGACGGTCACGAGATGGAACTTACCGGCGGCGCGCCAGCAGGCGGCTGACCAGGCCCGGCGCGAGCGCCTGAGCAACGGCCGGCACTCGATACCAGCCGGGGACGAAGATCTCGGGCCGATTGCGCTCGACCGCGGAGACGATCCGGCGGGCGGCGTACTCCGGGCTCACGATCGTCCGCTCGAGGAGCCTGCTGCCGAGCCTGCCTCGTTGCGGGAAGCCCGGCGTCTCGACGAAGCCGGGATTGACCGTGTGGACGTGGATGCCCTGCGCGGGCAACGACGCGGCCAGCGAGCGGGAGAAGGCCACGAGCGCGTGCTTCGACGCCGAGTAGAGCCCGGGCGGGAGGGCGACCGTGCCTGCGACCGACGCCACGTTGACGACGTGCGCGGGCTTGGCTGCCTCCAGCGCCGGCAGAAACGCTCTGAGACACCAGACTGCGCCGAGCAGGTTGATCCGAAGGAGCTGCTCGATCCACTCCGGTTCCGTCTCGACGAAGCCCTTCCGCCGGCTGGAGATCCCCGCATTGTTGACGAGCAGCTTGACCGCTGGGTGGCGCTTGCGAACCTCCGCGGCCATCCGTTCGACGGCCTGGCGGTCGCCGACGTCGCAGACCTCGTACTCGCCGCCGATCTCGTCCGCGACCGCGGCGAGCCGCTCCTCGTTGCGCGCGACGACCACACAACGCCAGCCCTTCTTCGCGAGCAGCCTCGCGACTGCCGCGCCGATCCCCGAGCTGCCGCCGGTGACGACCGCTACCGGCAAACGCGGACGGTGCGCGTCGCTTCGACACGCTTGCCGCCGATCTGCACGACCGCACGAAGCGTGTGCAGCCCGCGCTTCGCTCCGCGGCTCCGCCACGTCGTCGCGTAGAGACCGGCGACGTTCCGACGCAGCACGCGGATCTGCCGCTTCCCGTCGAAGAAGCGCGCGGTGCGAGCAGTGCCGGCCGGGCCGGCAACGACGAGCAGCGGCACCGTGCGGCCGACGCAGGTCCGGGCGAGCGGCGTCAGCCACGTGAGCGTCGGTCCGGAGACGACGCGGATCCGCGTGGCACGAACCCGGGTGTTCGGCATCAGGTCGCGGCCGAAGACGTCCGCGTTCTTCGCCTCCTGGTAGTCGGCGGACTGGAAGGTCGCGCGCAGCCGGCCGGCGCGCATGCTCGGCGCCGCGGTCGGGAGGGGGAAGAGCGCGATGCCGGAAAACGGGTCGTACGCTGCGGCGCCGACGAGCACGCGGCCGTAGCTCAGCACCAGGGAGAACGGATCGACGCCTGCCCCGCGGTCGAGCGTCTGGATCGCGATCGTCGGCCGGCCGGCGCTCACCTGCGTCGTCAGGAGACGAATGAGCGGCGCGTTCACGTCGTTCACCCACGACCGGAGCCGGTAGGTGCCGGCTAGGCGCGCATCCGTGAACGGATTGCGGCCGGAATCCACCGAGACGTAGTAGGTGCCGGGCGGCGCGAACACGGCGCCCGCGGCCCCAACGGGAAGCCGGTAGCCGATGGTCAGGCCATTGATGTTCGCCGGCGTCCCGACGTAGCCCTGAACCGCGTTCTCATCCTTTGCGCCGAGGAAGAACGGGTCGATCGCAGCCCCCGGCGAAGAGGAGATCACGGCGG
>Ga0193741_1000162_pt1 | contig 18139 bp, 19 predicted proteins | sample L2s2metaG_FD_143059 | JGI IMG/M metagenome (GOLD analysis project Ga0193741, IMG submission 143059) | Soil microbial communities from a riparian zone of the East river system, Colorado, United States - L2s2 | ecosystem: Environmental > Terrestrial > Soil > Riparian zone | place: USA: East River...
TCCGAGCCCGGGACGAGCGTCGACGCCGCCAGAAACGGCGCCGCGGAGGAGACGTCGCCGGGAACCTCCACCGCGTCCAACCTGAGCGACTCCACCGGCGAGACCGACACCGAGCGCCCCGACCGCCGAACCGGCGCGCCCGCCGACCGCAGCATCGTCTCGGTGTGGTCGCGTGTGAAGTACGGCTCGTGGACGATGGTGCGGCCGCCCTCGGCCTGCAAGCCGGCGAGAAGCAGCGCCGACTTCGTCTGGGCACTCGCGCGCTCGGGCCGATGCTCGGCCGCCCGCAGCTCGGAACCCACGATGTGCACGGGCGGCTTCCCGTCGGTCGTCTCGATCCGCGCACCCATCGTCCTGAGCGCGTCGGCGAGATCCTCGACCGGCCTCCCCCGAAGCGACTCGTCGCCCGAGAGGACGAACTCGCCTTCCTGGCCGGCCAGCAGGCCCATCAGGAGCTTGAGCAGCGTGCCGGCGTTGCCGCAGTCGATCGGCTCGGCGGGAGCGCGCAGCCCGCGGAGCCCCACGCCTCGCACGGTCACGACGTCGACGTCGTCCTCGACGACCTCGACGCCGAGTGCCCGCATCGCGTTCACGGTCGACTCCGTGTCCGCCGAGCGCCCGAAGCCCTCGATCCGCGTCTCGCCCTCGCAGATCCCGCCGATGAGCACTCCCCGGTGGGAGATCGACTTGTCGCCCGGCACGCCGATGTGGCCGACGACGGCCGCCGCCGGCTCGATCCTCATTCGTCCAGCGCCGGGGCGACAACGACGCCGTACCCCTGCGCCTCCAGCAGCGCAGCGGCGCGCTCCGCCTCGTCCTGTCCGGCGACCAGCACCGTCAGGTCGCCGCCCCGCTCCGGCGACTGGTGCTGCAGCTCGAAGTCCTCGATGTTGATTCGCTCGGCCCCCAGCGCCTGCGTGATCCCCGCTAGGACACCCGGCCGGTCGGGGACGTGCACGCGGAGCCGGTGTAGCTGCCCCGGGTCGCCGTACGCCTCGGTGATCATCCCCCGGCGGTTGCGTGCAGCCTCGCCGATCCACCGGGCGAGGAAGCCTGCGTCGCCGGACGCGAGCGCTGCATCCACCTGCTCGAGCCCGCGGCGGTGCTCCGCGAGCGCCGCTCTCAGCGCCTCTGCGTTCTCGAGGAAGATGTCGACCCAGATCCGCGGGTTGGCGCCCGCGACTCTGGTCATGTCCCGAAGCGACCCGCCGGCGGAGGAGAGGGGCTCGTGGCCGTCGATCCGCGTCGCGCCGGCATGGTTGACGAGCACGTTGGCCAGCACGTGCGGCAGGTGGCTCGTGAGCGCAACGAGCCGGTCGTGCGCGCCGGGGTCGATGGCCACGGGCACCGCGCCCAGGTCGCCGACGAAGCCGTGCACGAGCCGGTAGCGGACGGGATCGCTGTGCGGGAGCGGCGAGAGAAACCAGGTCGCCCCCTCGAAGAGATCCGCCGTGGCGTGAGCCGGGCCGCGCGCCTCGGAGCCGCAGACCGGGTGGCCGCCGATGAACCGAGGCGATCCGGCCGCCGCGTCGCAGACCGCGGACTTTGTCGAGCCGACATCGGTCACGGTGCAGCCGTCGGCACTCGCCTTCAGCACGGTGCGGACCTGCGCGGCCAGGCGTCCCACCGGCACGGCGACCACGGCGAGGTCGGCGCCGCCGAGTGCTTCGACCAGAGTCGGCTTGACCTCGTCGACCGCGCCCCGCTCGAGCGCGACCTCGGCCATGGTCTCGTCCTCGTCGAACGCGGAGACGGATGCGCCCGCCCGCTTCGCGGCCAGCCCGACCGAGGCGCCGATCAGCCCGGTGCCGATGACCGCGAGCCGCAAGCCGCCCTATCCGACCTGTTTGCCCATGAGGGTGACGATCTCGGTCACCTCTCTGGCGAACTCGCCGAACTCGTCGGCCGGGATCTGCTGCGGGCCGTCACAGAGCGCCTCCTCGGGCCTCGGATGCGCCTCGACGATGATCCCGTCCGCACCGACCGCCGCCGCCGCCCGCGCCAGCGGGAGCACGAGCGCCCTCCGCCCGGCTGCGTGGGACGGGTCGACGATCACCGGCAGGTGCGTCTCCTCCTTGAGGACGGCGACCGAGCCGAGGTCGAGCGTGTACCGGGTCGTGCTCTCGAAGGTCTTGATTCCCCGCTCGCAGAGGATGATCCGGTCGTTCCCCTCCCTCGCGACGTACTCGGCCGCCATCAGGAGCTCCTCCACGGACGCGGACGGCCCGCGCTTGAGCAGCACCGGCTTGTCGACCCGTCCGACCTCCGCGAGGAGCAGGAAGTTCTGCATGTTTCGGGCCCCGATCTGGATCACGTCGGCGACCTCGATCACTTCCTCGACGTGCCGTGGGTCGATGAGCTCGGTGACGATCGGGAGCCCGGTCTCCTCCCCGGCCTCGCGCAGGACCTCGAGGGCGTCGAGCCCCAGGCCCTGGAAGGTGTACGGCGACGTGCGCGGCTTGAACGCGCCGCCGCGAAGCATCGTCGCACCGGCGGCAGCGACTGCCCGGGCCGTCTCGAGCGTCTGCTCCCGGTACTCGACCGTGCACGGGCCCGCGATCAGGCCGAAGAACGAGTCGCCGATCTTCCGGCCGCGAACGTCGATCACCGTGGGATCCGGGACGAGCTCCCGCGCGACGAGCTTGTACGGCTTGAGGATCGGCAGCACCCGCTCAACCCCCGGAAAGCCCTCGAGCGGGAGCCCCGCGAGCGCCTCACGCTCCCCGATCGCGCCGATTACGGTCGCCTCCCGCCCGTGGGACACGCGTGCGTCCGCGCCCGACTCGCGCAGCCGAGCGACCACGTGCTCGGTCTGATCCGGCGTCGCGCCGCTCCCCATCACGATCAGGAGCTCCGGTGAGGCGTTGTTGCTGGCCATCGCGGCAAGTGTAGGTTCCGGCCATGGACCCCGGCCAAGACCCGACCATCAGGCAACTTCGGGAGCAGGTCTCGGACATCGACCGCGGTCTCGTGGAGGCGATCAACGCGCGTTTGCGGCTCGTCGCGCAGCTGAAGAGCTACAAGGACTCCCGCGGCTATGCCTTCGTCGATCCCGAGCGCGAGGAGTGGATGTTCCGGGATGTCAGCCGCGCAAACCGCGGCCCGCTCTCGCAGGAGGGCCTCGACGGCATCTACCAGGCGATCCTGGACCTCTCCAAGCGCGAGGTCTCTTGACCGGGGAAACCCGCGGGCGTACGCTGAGTGCGATGACTCCCGCATTCCGCAGCTGGGCCTGGTCGTGGCGCCACGAGCGGTGCGGGAGCATTGCCTGACCTGACCTAGGCACAACCCCGTACCGCTTGCAGACCTTCCGCCTGGAGGGTCTTTTTCGTTGTTCATGATCGTCCAAACCGTCATCGCAACCGACTTGATCACCCCGCTCGGGGCCTACCTCCGGCTGCGCGAGGCGGGCAGCGCGAGCTTCCTGCTCGAGTCGGTGGAGAAGGGACGGCTCGGGCGCCACTCGTTCGTCGGCGCCGGTTCCCGGCTCGTGAGCTTCGAGGAGGCGGAGACCTGCGGCGCGCCGGTCGTGGGCTACCTCTCCTACGACTACGCGGCCAAGCTCGAGCCGACGGTGCAGCTGCCGGACGCGGGGCGCGACCTGCCGGAGAGCCGCTTTGTCGTCGCGGACACACTCGTTCGCTTCGACCACGCCCGCGGGATGGCCGAGGTCCTGTGCGGGAGCCCGGACGAGGTGACGGACCTCCTGGCCGGCGCCATGCCCGAGCTGCCGACCGGCGACGGCTCGGCGGGCCAGACCCGTCGCTTTCCCTCCGCCGTCGATTACGAGCAGGCGGTCGGCCGCGCCAAGCGGCACATCCGGGCGGGCGACGCGTTCCAGATCGTGCTCTCGCAGCGGGCCGAGCGCCCCACGTCGGCGAGCGCGCTCGACCTCTACCGCTCGCTCCGCCGGGTCAACCCCTCGCCGTACCTCTTCCTGCTCGAGCTTGACGGGCTGGCGTTGATCGGCTCCTCACCCGAGACCCTGGTCAAGGCAGAGGGCAGAGACGCCTCGCTCAACCCGATCGCCGGAACGACGCACCCGGGCGACGGTGACGCCGAGCGGCTGCTCACCTCCGAGAAGGACAGGGCCGAGCACGTGATGCTCGTCGATCTCGGCCGAAACGACCTCTCGCGGGTCTGCACGCCGGGATCGGTCCGCGTCCGCCGGTTCCTCGAGCCCGAGCGCTTCTCGCACGTGACGCACCTCGTCTCCGAGGTCGCCGGGCGGCTGCGCGACGATGCGGACCACTTCGACCTGTTGCGCGCCTGCTTCCCGGCCGGGACTGTTTCCGGCGCGCCGAAGGTCCGCGCGATGCAGCTGATCTCGGAGCTCGAGGGCTACCGCCGGGGCCCGTACGCAGGCGCAGTCGGCTACGCGCTGCCGGGCGAGGCGCTCGACACGTGCATCGCGATCCGCACCATCGTCCTGCACGACGGCGTCGCGTTCCTGCAGGCCGGCGCAGGGATCGTCGCCGACTCCGACCCCAAGCTCGAACAGGAGGAGTGCCGCCAGAAGCTCGCCGCGCTCGAGACCGCGATCCGGCTCGCGGAGGCGCGGTCGTGATGCTGCTCGTCGACAACTACGACAGCTTCACGTTCAACCTCGCGCACGTGTTCGGCGAGCTCGGCGTGGAGGTCGTGGTGCGGCGGAACGACGAGCTCGACGCCGACGAGGCGGAGCGCCTGGCTCCCTCGCACCTTGTCATTTCACCCGGCCCCGGGAGACCCGACGCCGCCGGTGAGACCCCCGCAATCGTCGCCCGCCTCTCGAGGACGACACCGACGCTCGGCGTCTGCCTCGGGCACCAGGCGATCGTCGAGGCCTTCGGCGGGGAGATCGGCGCGGCGCGCGAGCTCGTCCACGGCAAGGCGACGACGGTGCAGCATGACGGCAACGGGCTCTTCCGTGGGCTCCCCGCCGGCTTCGAGGCGGGGCGCTACCACTCGCTCGCCGCGACCCGGATCCCCGACGAGCTGGAGATCTGCGCGACCGCACCGGACGGCGAGGTCATGGCTGTGCGCCACCGGACGCTGCCCGTCCACGGCCTCCAGTTCCACCCGGAGTCCGTCCTGACCCCGGTCGGGCCCGACCTCGCGCGCAACTTCCTGGAGGCCGCGTGATTCAAGACGCGCTTTCCGCCCTACTCGACGGCCGCGACCTCGACCGGCAGGAGGCGCGGCGCGTGATGGGCTCGATCATGGACGGCGAGGCGACGCCGGCCCAGATCGGCGGCTTCCTCGTCGCCCTCCGGCTCAAGGGCGAAACGGCCGAGGAGATCGCCGGCTGCGCCGAGGCGATGCGCGAGCACGTCCTGGCGGTCAAGCCGCAGCGCGGCGACCTCGTCGACACCGCGGGAACCGGCGGCGACGGCACCGGGACGTTCAACATCTCGACCGCGGCTGCCCTCGTGGCGGCGGCGGCAGGCGCCGGGGTCGCGAAGCACGGCAACCGCGCAGTCTCGTCGGCGTCCGGCTCGGCCGACGTCCTGGAGGCGCTCGGCTTCTCGCTCGAGCTCGAGCCCGAGCGAATCGAGCGCTCGATCGACGAGCTGGGATTCGGATTCCTCTTCGCGCCCACGCACCACCCGGCGATGCGCCATGCGGCGCCGGTCCGCCGCGAGCTCGCGGCGCGCACGGTCTTCAACGTCCTCGGCCCCTTGACGAACCCGGCCGGCGCCCGCGCTCAGGTCGTCGGCGTGTACGCGCCCGAGCTGGTGCCGACGATTGCCGACGTGCTGCTCAGCCTCGGCGCAACCAGGGCCTTCGTCGTCCACGGGGCAGGCGGAGTGGACGAGCTGTCGCCCGCCGGGCCGAACCTCGTCTGCGAGGTGGCGAACGGAGCGGTTCGCCGCCGGGAAATCGACCCGCTCGAGCTCGGCGTCCCTCGCTGCGCACCGGAGGACCTGAGCGGCGGCGAGCCGGAGGACAACGCGCAAACGATCCATGAGATCTTCGCCGGCGCCGACGGTGGTCGGCGGGACGCCGTGCTGCTGAACGCCGCCGGTGCGATCGCGGCGGCCGGCCACGCCAAGGATCTCGAAGAGGGGCTCGGGATTGCACGCGAGGCGATCGACTCCGGCGCGGCCGGGGAGCGGCTCGAGGCGCTCGTCGCTTTCTCGAAGGCAGAGGCGGTGACCTGATGGGCCGCTTCCGGGATGCGCTGTCCGCGCCGGGCCTGTCCGCGATCGCCGAGGTGAAGCGGCGGTCGCCTTCGGCCGGCGACCTGCGACCGGACGCCGACCCGGCCGCGCTCGCCGCGGGGTTCGAGCGCTCCGGCGCGGCGGCGGTCTCAATCCTCGTCGACGAGCGTTTCGCCGGCTCGGTCGACGATCTGCGTGCGGCCCGGGCTGCGACGGGGGTGCCGCTGCTCGCGAAGGGGTTTTTCTCGACCCGCCACGAGCTCCGGGAGCTGCGCGAGGCCGGCGCCGACGCCGTGCTGCTGCTGCTCCGAGATCTCGACGATCCCGCGGTGATGGAGCTGCTCGACGCCGCCCGCGAGCTCGAGCTCGACGCGCTCGTGGAGGCCCACGACGCCGGTGAGCTCGAGCGGGCCGTTCGGCTCGAGGCGGAGACGATCGGGATCAACGCCCGGGACCTCTCGACCTTCGCGATCGACCGGCGTACACAGCTCGAGCTCGTCGCGAAGGCTCCGCGCGACCGGGTCGTCGTCGCCGAAAGTGGGATCGAGTCCCGCGCCCAGGGCGCAGCCGCCGAGCTGGCCGGCGCCGGCGCGATCCTGGTCGGCTCGGCGCTCATGCGATCCGCCACCCCGCCAGCCAAGCTCGCCGAGCTGATCTCGAGGCCGCTCGTGAAGGTCTGCGGGCTCACGCGCGAGGAGGACGTGGCCGCAGCGGCCGAGGCGGGCGCCGACCTGGCGGGGTTCATCCGCGTCGACGGCAGCCCACGCCGTGCCGACGGGGTGCTGCCGGTGCCCGACAAGATGCTCTCGGTCTCCGTCCACGTGGGGGAGCCGCGCGACGAGGGCGCCGACCTCGTCCAGCTCTACGACCGAGACGACAACGGCCGGCTTCGGGGCCGGGACGCTGCGCTGCTCCGGGACGGAGAGCCCGTCGCCCGTGTCCTCGACCTCCCGTGGGAGGAGGACGATCCGGAGCATCTCGCCCGAGCCGAGGCTGTCGACGGGCGCGTGGTGCTCGCCGGGCGGCTCGGCCCCGACAACGTGCGCGCCGCGATCGACGCCGTGGGCCCGTGGGCGGTCGACGCCGCGTCGAGACTGGAATCGGAGCCGGGGATCAAGGATCACGCAAAGGTGCGCGCCTTCGTGGAGGCGGCGCGGTGCTGACCTACGGCGCCTACGGCGGCCGCTTCGTGCCCGAGACGGTGATCCCCGCGCTGGACGAGCTCGAGCAGGCGTGGAGCGAGGCAAGGGACGACCCTGCCTTCGCCCTCGAGCTCGACGAGCTCGGCCGGTCGTTCGGCGGCCGGCCCACGCCGCTGATGCACGCCGAGCGTTTCGCGCCGGACAAGCGCCTCTACCTGAAGCGTGAGGACCTGCTGCACACCGGCGCCCACAAGCTGAACAACGCGCTCGGCCAGGCCGTGCTCGCCCGTCGGCTCGGCAAGCGCCGGATCGTCGCCGAGACCGGCGCGGGCCAGCACGGCGTCGCGGCCGCGACCGTGTGCGCGAAGTTCGGATTCGACTGCGTCGTCTACATGGGCGCCGAGGACATGACCCGCCAGCGGCCCAACGTCGAGCGCATGCACCTGCTCGGGGCCGAGGTCGTGCCCGTCGAGCACGGCACGAAGACGCTGCGCGAGGCGACGAGCGAGGCGATCCGCGACTGGATCGCGAACGTCGAGACGACCCACTACCTGCTCGGTTCCTGCGTCGGTCCGCATCCGTATCCCGAGCTCGTCCGCGAGCTCCAGTCCGTCATCGGCCGTGAGGCTCGAGCCCAGATCGTCGACGCCGAAGGCCGGCTTCCCGACGCAGCGATCGCGTGCGTCGGCGGCGGCTCGAACGCGATCGGGCTCTTCACCGGTTTCCTCGACGACGACGTCGAGCTGGTCGGGGTCGAGGCGGCGAACGCCGCCAGCCTGGGCTCCGGCAGAACCGGCGTCCTGCACGGCGCACGCTCCTCGCTGCTCGCCGACGAGGACGGCCAAGTGCTCGACGCGGAGTCGATCTCCGCCGGGCTCGACTACCCCGGCGTGGGCCCGGAGCACGCTTTCCTGCGCGACTCCGGACGGGCGCGCTACCTGACCGCGACGGACGAAGAAGCGCTTGCGGCCTTCCGCCGCCTCGCCGAGACCGAAGGCATCCTCCCCGCCCTCGAGCCGGCCCACGCGCTCGCGCGGGTCGACGACCTCGACGCCGAGCTGGTCGTCCTCTGCCTCTCCGGGCGCGGCGACAAGGACCTCGCGCATGTTTGACGTGCCGACGCCCCCGCTCGTCTTTCCGGCCGAAGGGGTCCGTCTCGGCGACCTCCTCTTCCGGCTCCCGACGCCCGACGACGCGGCAACGATCGCGCCCGCGTTCCAGAACCCGGACATCGGCGGCAGGGCCAACATGCCGCTGCTCGACGAGGAGGCTCTACGGACGGTCGTGCCGAGTCAGCTGAAGGAGCGGATGGAGCAGGGCCTGTTCCTCGCGCTTCTCGTCGCCGACGCCGAGACGGGCGAGGTCCTCGGCAGCGGCAACTTCCACCAGGTCAACCGCGAGCTGGGCCAGGTCGAGATCGGCTACTGGCTGTTCCCCGAGGCCCGCGGCCGAGGCGTCGCCACGCGCACCGCGCGCTTCCTCGCCGAGCATGCGTTCTCGATCGGTTTCGAACGTGTCGAGGCTCGCGTGTTCGCAGGCAACCCGGAGTCGGAGCGCGTGCTGGTGCGCGCCGGCTTCAGACGGGAAGGGGTGCTCCGCTCGCTCCCCAAGCGGGCCGGCGGCCGCGACGACATGACCCTCTACTCGCTCCTCCCCGGCGAATGAAGACGCTCGTCGTCTACTTGATGGCCGGGCGGGAAACCCCAGAGCTCGCCGAGGCCGCGGTCGCGGGCGGCGCGGACATCGTCGAGCTAGGATTTCCGTTCTCGGACCCGCTCGCCGACGGGCCGGTGATCCGCAGGGCCGCCGAGCGAGCGCTGGCCGGCGGGATGCGCACCCGCAGCTGCCTCGAGTGCCTGGCGGAGACGCGGGAGCGCGTCGAGGTCCCGCTGATCCCCATGACCTACGCCTCGCTGCTCGAGGCCTACGGCTACGAGCGGTTCGCCGCCGACGCTCGGACCGCCGGCGCCACGAGCCTGATCGTCGCCGACCTCCCAGCCGGCGAGCGGCCCGAGCTCCGGCGCGTCCAGCTCGTCGCGCCCACCTCGACCGACGAGCGGATCCGGACTGCTGTGCGCCACACCAACGGCTGGCTCTACCTGGTCACCGTCACCGGGACGACCGGGGCCCGCGAACGCCTCTCCCCTTCGCTCGCGGGTCTCGTCGCCCGAGCGCGCACGCTCACCGATGTGCCGCTGTACGCCGGGTTCGGGATCTCGACGCCCGAGCAGGCCGCCGAGGCAGCGGACCTCGCGGACGGGATCGTGGTGGGCTCCCGCGCCGTCGAGGTCGCCGAGGACGGGCCCGACGCACTCAGGGCCTACGTCGAAACCCTGCGTGCCGCCATCGGCGCCCCAGCGATAATCCCGTCGCGATGAGGATCTTCTCCGGCATCCAGCCGACCGGCTCGAAGCACTTCGGCAACTACAGCGGCGGCTTCCGCCAGTACGCGGCAACCCAGGAGCTCGGCGACGCGTTCTTCTGCATCGTCGACCTCCACTCGATCACCGTCGATTACGACCCCGCCGACCTGCGCGAGCGAACGCTCGACCTCGCCGCGATGCTCTTCGCCACCGGGATCGATCCCGAGCGCTCGACCGTCTTCGTCCAGAGCCACGTGACCGCTCACGCAGAAGCGGCCTGGCTGCTCGGCTCGGTGACGAGCTTCGGCGAGCTGCGCCGGATGACGGAGTTCAAGGACAAGTCCGAGCAGCACGAGTGGGTCTCGGCGGGGCTCTTTACCTACCCGGTGCTGATGGCCGGCGACATCCTGCTCTACCAGACCGATCTCGTTCCGGTCGGGGACGACCAGCGCCAGCACATCGAGCTCGCGCGCAACGTCGCCGAGCGCTTCAACTCACGGTACGGCGCGACGTTCAAGCTGCCTGGTGGGAAGTTCCCCGAGATCGGCGCGCGGATCATGGATCTCCAGGAACCTGACCGGAAGATGTCGACCACGCTCGGCACGCCGCAGGGAACGCTCCAGCTCCTGGACGAGGCCGACACCCTCCGCAAGAAGGTGAAGAGCGCAGTCACGGACTCCGGCTCGGACGTCCGGCGCGGCGAGGACAAAGCAGGGATCACGAACCTCATCGACATCATGGCCGTGGCCACCGGAGACGCGCCCGAGGAGATCGAGTCGCGCTACGACGGAGCCGGCTACGGCCAGTTCAAGTCGGATGTGGCCGAGGCGGTCGTCGAGGTCGTCGTTCCGATCCAGGAGCGCTACCGCGCGCTCCGCTCCGACGACGCCGAGCTGCACCGGCTGCTCGCGCTGGGCGCCGAGAAGGCGCGCGACACATCCGCCCCGACACTCGCCGCGATGTACGACCGGATGGGCTTCGTCAAAGCCAGCCGGACCGTCTGAACTGCTTGTAGAGCGCGAGGCACAACCCGACCATGACCAGGAGCGTCAGCGGGTAGCCGAACCGCCAACTGAGCTCCGGCATGTGCTCGAAGTTCATCCCGTAGATACCGCTGATCAGCGTCGGGACGGCGATGACTGCGGCCCAGGCGGAGATCTTTCGGACGTCCTCGTTCTGGCGGAAGCTCGCCTGGGTCATGTTCGCAGTCAGGATGCTGGTCAGCAGCTCGCGGAGCTCGATCACGCGGCCGATCTCGCGCAGCAGGTGGTCGTGGACGTCGCGGAAGTAGGGCCGCATCGGCTCGGGGACGACCGGATGGAGGCCGCTCGCCAGGCCGTCAACGGGGGCCTCGAGCGGCGTGACGGCCTGGTGCACCTCGAGCACGGTCCGCTTCAGCCGGTAGATCCGCGACGACGCGTCCCCGTGGCTCGGCGAGAACACCTCCTGCTCGATCCCTTGCACGCGAACGTCGAGCTCCTCGATGAGCGGGAGATACTCGTCCGCGACCTTGTCGAGGATCCCATAGAGCGCGGCGGTCGGACCGTGGCCGAGCAGGTCGGGTCGGCCTTCGAGCGCCAGGCGAACACGATGGAGGTCGGTGTCGCCGTGCCGGACCGTGATGATGAATGCGTCGCCGGCGAAGACCAGGACCTCGCCGAGGATCAGATCGTCCTCGTCCAGCCGGGCGGTCTTGAGGACGACGAAGAGCGTGTCGCCGTAGACCTCGAGCTTCGGCCGCTGGTGGGCCTTGATCGCGTCTTCGACAGCAAGCTCGTGGAGCCCGAACTCTCTGCGCACGGCGTCGAACTCGTCCTCCGTCGGCTCGTGGAGGCCGATCCACGCGAAGCAGCCCGGCTTGCGACTCTCCTCGTAGGTCTCCTCGAGGGGAATGTCACCGGCGTAGCGGTGCCCGTTCACGTAGACCGCGCTGTCGACGATCATCGGCCCGAGCGTAACGCGGTGACCTCGTCGGTGGTGAGCTCGCGCGACTCGCCCGGTCGCAAGCCCTCGGTTGTGAGCCGGGCGTAGCGGCTCCGGTGCAGGCGGCGGACCGGATGGCCGACAGCCTCGAGCATCCTCCGGACCTGTCGGTTGCGGCCTTCGTGGATCGCGAGCTCGATGCGGGACGGGGCCAGGCGCTGCACTTTCGCCGGTGCGGTCGGCCCGTCTTCGAGCTCCACACCGTGGGCGAGCCGGCGGAGCGCGTCGTCGCCGGGCTCGCCCTCGACCTCGGCCTCGTAGACCTTCTCGACTTCGTACTTCGGGTGAGCCAGGCGGTGCGCGAGGTCGCCGTCGTTCGTCAGCAGCAGAACGCCCGTCGTGTCCACGTCCAGACGCCCGACGGGCACGACCCGGGAGTCGTGGCGGACCAGATCGACGACCGTCAGCCGACCTCGGGGATCGTTCGCCGTCGTCACCACCCCGGCGGGCTTGTTGAGCAGCACGTACGCGAGCTGCTGGGGAGCAACTCGATCGCCGTCGACCTCGACCCGGTCGGCGGGCTCGACGAACGTGTTCAGCTGCCCCGCCTGGCCATTCACGGTCACGCGACCGGCCTTGATCAGCTCGTCGGCCTTGCGGCGGGAGGCAATGCCCGCGCGGGCGAGGTAGGCGTTCAGCCGCACCTGGGTAGGGTTGCAGCGTGGGACGGATCGCGCCCTACCTGCTCTACGAGGACGGCGCCGCGGCGATCGACTTCCTCACGCGCGCCTTCGGATTCGAGGAGCACATGCGGATGGAGGGCGACGGCCGAATCCAGCACGCGGAGCTTCGGCTTGGCGACGACTCGCTCATGCTCGGCTCGCCCGGGCCTGACTACCAGAGCCCGAGAACGGCAGATCACTACACCGCGCTCGTGCACGTCTACGTCGACGACGTCGATGCGCACTTCGAGCGGGCGAAAGCGGCGGGCGCCGAGATCCTCCAGGAGCCGACGAACCAGGAGTACGGCGACCGCCGGTACGACGCGAAGGATCCCGAAGGCCACTTCTGGTCGTTCGCGACAACCTTGTAGATGCGCGTCGCACTGATGGTCGAGGGCCAGGAGGGCCCCTCCTGGGACGAGTGGCTCGCGCTCGCCGAGGCCTGCGAGCAGCACGGGCTCGAGGCGCTGTTCCGCTCCGACCACTACCTCTCGCAGACCGATCCCGACCGCGTCGCGACGGACGCCTGGACCCTCATCGGCGCCCTCGCGGCGCGCACTTCGACGCTCCGGCTCGGGACACTTGTCTCGCCCGTCACTTTCCGCCATCCGGCGGTCGTGGCGAAGGCGGCAGCGACCGCCGACCAGATCTCGGGTGGGAGGATCGAGGTCGGGATGGGCGCCGGCTGGATGGCCGAGGAGCACGAACGCTTCGGCTTCGACTTTCCGGAGACGAAGGAGCGGGTGCGAACGCTGGCCGAGCACGTCGAGCAGGTCGACCGGCTCCTGCGGGAAGACCCGCTCACCGTCCAGCAGCCTCGTCCTCCGCTGATCGTCGGCGGCAGCGCGGGCCGCGGAACGGCCGACCCCGCTGCGAGGTTTGCGGACGAGTACAACACCTTCGGCGCCGACCAGTTCCAGGCCGCGCAGCGCCGCAAGAAGCTCGACGAAGCCTGTGAGCGCGCCGGCCGCGACCCGGCGTCGCTGCGCTTCTCCCTGATGACGCCGTTCGTGCTCGGGCGCGACCACGCCAGGCGCTTCGTGCGGGTCTTCCCGGCCGCGGGCTCGGCCGACGAGTGGTTCGAGGAGCTGAAGCGACGCGGCCTCGCCGGAAGCACCGTCGACCTCGTGGACGGGCTCCGCGAGTTCGAGGCGACCGGGGTCGAGCGGGTGATGCTCCAGCACGTCGTCCACGACGATCTCGACGTCGTCGCGGCACTTGGCGAGATCGCGGCGGCGCTCTAGATTTCCGCCGTGGCCACGAGCCAGGAGAGCCGAGACGCACTCGTCGAGCGTCTCTTCGAGGCCGTCCTCGGGTTCAACGACCTTCACGCCGTCTACATCGGCGACCGGCTCGGGCTCTATGCCGCGCTCGCCGGCGGCGCTGCCACACCGCGCGAGGTCGCGGCGGCTGCGGGCTGCGACGAGCGCTACGTCCGCGAGTGGCTGGAGCACCAGGCCGTCGGCGGGATCCTCGAGGTCGAGGACGTGGCCGCCGCCCCCGACGAGCGCCGCTACCGGATCCCGGCCGGCCACGACGAGGTGCTGCTCGACCGCGACAGCGTCAACTACATGGCGGCGTTCGCGCGGATGATGGTCGGGATGGCGCAGCCGCTCCCGCAGGTGCTCGAGGCATTCCGGTCAGGCGAGGGCGTGCCCTACGCGGACTTCCCGTCGGACTTCGTCGAGGGCCAGGGCGACATGAACCGGGCGCAGTTCGTCAACCTGCTCGCGAGCGAGTGGCTGCCCGCGATGCCGGACGTGGACGAGCGGCTCCGCGCGGGCTCCGCCCGAGTCGCGGACGTGGCCTGCGGGACGGGCTGGTCGAGTGTCGCGATCGCGAAGGCGTATCCGGACGCGCGCGTGGACGGATTCGACCTCGACCCGGCCTCGATCGAGCTCGCGCGCGAGGTCGCGCGGTCCGAGGGCGTGACCGATCGCGTCGACTTCCAGGTGCGCGACGCAGCCGACCCGGAGCTCGCCGACCGTTACGACCTCGTCACCGTGTTCGAGGCCGTGCACGACATGGCGAAGCCGGTCGAGGCGCTGCGGGCTATCCGCGGGCTGCTCGCGGAGGGCGGCGTCGCGCTGGTCGCGGACGAGAGAGTCGCCGACGAGTTCACGGCGCCCGGCGACGACATCGAGCGCGTCATGTACGGCTGGTCGATCCTCCACTGCCTGCCTGTCGGGCGGGTCGAGCAGCCGTCGGCCGAGACCGGCACGGCGATGCGCGAGTCGACCTTTCGACGCTACGCGGAGGAGGCCGGGTTCGGGAAGGTCGAGGTCGTGCCGATCGAGCACGATTTCTGGCGCTTCTACCGCCTGCAGGCTTAGGAGGCGAGCTCGCGGGCTCGAGCAAGAAGCGCCGTCTCGGCAGCCGACTCGCGCTCCCGTGCCGTCCGGCTCCAGCTCTCTCGCGCGGCCAGAGTCGCGTGAAGCTCGTCGAGCAGCTCGTCCATTGCGGCCTCCGACGACGAGCCCGCCTGCCGGCGGGCGGCGGCGCACGCCGCAGGATCGAGCGCGTCTCGAAGCATCGCCTCGTCGATCTCGACCGGCCTACCGATCGCGGCCACGGACGCCGCGGCAAGGCGCTCCGGCGTCAACTGCGCGGGCGGCTCGCCGGCGTCGACGAGGTCGCGGACCGCGCGACCGACGATCGTGTGCGCACTGCGGTAGTCGATGTCTCCGGTCAGTGCGAGGACGTCGGCGACGTCGGCGGCGGTGACGAAGCTCTCGCGTGCGATCTGGGCGAAGCGCTCCGTCCGCAGCTCGATGCCGTCCAGCACGGACGCGGTCAACCGGGCGATCGCGACCGCCTCGTCGAGCGCACGTGGAACGGTGCCGTTGAGCAAGTGGAAGTGATCCGTGCGCGCCGACCCGGTGTGGAGGGCGGCGAGCGCGCTCGCGACGTCGCCGGCGGCCTGACCCGCCTGCGTGCGGATCGCGGCGAGTGCGTAGGGATTCTTCTTCTGCGGCATGAGCGCGCTCGCGCGACTGTGGGAGTCCGGGAGCTCGACAAGGCCGAACTCCTGGCTGGCGTAGATCTCGAAGTCCTGCCCGAGCTGGCTCTGGTGCGTCGCGGCGATCGCGAGGGTCGCGAGGAGCTCGAGGTAGACATCGGCCTGCCACGCGGCGTCCTTGGCGTGCTCGACGATCCCGTCGCAGCCCAGCAGCTCGGCGAGTCGCGCGCGATCGAGCGACCAGCGCGAGCCCGCACTCCCGCCTGCCCCCGCGACGCTCGCCCCGAGAGCCGCGTGCGAGGCGCGCGCCCGGTCACCGTCGCGAAGCGCCGGGTAGGCGTACGCGAGGAGGAGGTGGCCGACGGTCGTCGGCTGTGCCGGCTGGAGGTAGGTGTAGTCGGTCGCGAGCGCTGTACGCGTTGCCTCTGCGTGCCGGACGAGCGCCGCGGCCTGGTCGACGAGCGCGTCATGCAGCTCCCGCGCGCCCGCGCGGGCCGTCAACCGGAGCGCGACCCGAAACGCCTCGCGTCGTGGACGGCCGGCGCTCAGCCAGCCGGCGGCCGCCCGTCCGACGCGTCGCTCGAGCTCGGCCTCGCGTGCGTTGAACGCGTCGCCGAGTGCGGGGTCCCAAGGGAACTCGTCGTCGGGGATCGCGTGCAGCTCGAGCAGCCCCCTCAGGAGCGACTTCGCCTCCTCGCCCGCGAGGTCGCCGCCCTCGATGAGTGCGACGGCGTGCGCGAGATCTGCGAGCGACAACCCGTGGGCGAGACGCGGCCCGTGGGCGCTCTCGGCCGCATAGGCTGCCGCCACGAGCTCGCCCGCGGCGCCGCCGCGCAGCCGCCCGCCCCGCCCCAGCTCCTCCGTCTCCGTCACGACGGCGACACTAGAGGAGCAAGGCTAGGGGATGCGCTACGCCGGGCGCTTCTCGGCGAGCTGCTCGAGCCGGCCGCGGATGTCGTCCGCGTCGCCGAGGTCGTCCAGGCGCGGTAGCACAGACAGGCTCTCCAGCCCGAACACGCGCTCGAAGAGCGGCGTCGTGCGGTAGCGAACGGCGCCGCCTTCCTCGCGGCCGGCCTCGGCGATCAGCCCGCGTTCGACGAGCCCGGCGACGACCGAGTCGGCTGCCACGCCTCGCAGCCGGGCGATCTCCGGGCGCGAGCAGGGCCCGAGATATGCAATGACCGCGAGCGTCTCCATCGCTGCCTGCGAGAGGCCGCGCTCGACCGGCCGCTCGAACATCCGGCCGCAGGCCTCTGCCGCTTCGCGGGAGGCGCGGAAAGCCCAGCCGCCGGCGACCTGCTCGAGGACGATCCCGCTGCGGCCTTCCTGGAACCGCTCGCCCAGCAGGCGGAGCGCCATCTCGACGCGTTCGCCGTCCTCGGCGGCAGCCTCCGAGAGCTCCGCGACCGAGAGGGGCTGCGAGGCGACGACCAACAGGGCCTCGAGCGTGCGGGCAAGGCGGTCGAGCGGGTTGGCTGCGACTAGGCGGAGCGGGCGGTCCATGAAGGGTTCCTTTCCGTTTTCGTCTCGGCGTTCCTCTGTACGCGAATGGGAGCGAACGGCGCCGCCTGGGAGAGCTCGATCTCGCCGGTCTTGCGCAGCTCCAGCAGGGCCAGGAAGGCGACAGCCTGCTCGACGCGCGTCAATTGGTTCACTTCCGTGTCGAAGTCGAAGCGAGTCCGGCGCGCGAGCAGTGCCCTGAACCGGCCGAGGAACTGCTCCACCGGTGGGAAGCGGAGCTCGAGGTGCGCGAGTGAGACCGCCGGCGGCTCCGCGGTCAGCGCCCGGAGAACCGTGGCCAGCTCGGCCGGGTCCTGGGGCGCAAGCCGTCGCTCGACCTTCGGCGCGAGCGAGGCGGGGCCGAGCCGGAAGTAGCGGTCGCTTTCCTCGTCCAGCCGGTCGACGAGCCACGCGGCGGCCTCCTTGATCCGGCGGTAGTCCGCCAGGCGCCGGGCGAGCTCCGCCGCGGCCTCGGCCGGGTCGAGATCCTCGAGATCCGTCTCCTCGCCGGTGAGCAGCGCGCGGGCCTTCAGCTCCAGCAGCGCCGCTACCAGGACGAGGAACTCGCCGCAGGCGTCGAGGTCGAGCTCCTCCCGCTCGGCCAGCCGCTCGAGGAATGCGAGCACGATGCCCGCGACGTCCACTTCGCCCAGGTCGAGCTCGTCCCGCAGGACGAGCGCGAGCAGCAGGTCGAAGGGACCCTCGAACGCCTCGAGGTCGAGCTCGAGCTCGCGAACCGGCATCGCCATCAGCGCCGGACGCTAGCGGGGAGGTCGGACGCGGCCCTTCGGGATCGCCATCGCCGGCGCGTCCTTCGGAGCCTCGCGCGCCCGCTCGCGCCGCAGCCGGCGCGGCCGGCCCCGGAGCAGCTGCCAGTAGACGAAGAACGCCGTGGCCAGGATGAAGACGACGATCGAGACCCAGGCGTTGAGACGCAGCGGGCCGAGCTCGTGCGACGGGTCGATCCGCAGCAGCTCCTCGAAGAAGCGGCCGAACGTGTAGAGCATGACGTAGAGGGCGAAAAGCGCCGGCGGTCTGAAGCGGATGAAGCGGTCGAGGACGAGCAGCAGGATCGCCGCCGCCGTCACGTACAGGAACTCGTAGAGGAAGGTCGGGTGGAAGGTCTCGGCGGTCGCGTACTCGAACGGCCGGTTCTCGGGGTCGATCTCGAGGCCCCAGGGCCGGTCGGTCGGCTCGCCGAAGAGCTCCTGGTTCCACCAGTTACCGAAGCGGCCGACCCCGTGCGCGAGCATCAGGCCGGGCGCGGCGGCGTCCATGAGAACGAACGGCCTCTTCCCGGCGCGCTTGCAGATGTAGGCGCCGACGAGCGCCCCGAGCAGGATCCCGCCCCAGACGCCGAGCCCGCCCTTCCAGACCATGAAGACGC